>JABAOE010013744.1_pt2 | contig 10929 bp, 15 predicted proteins | sample 7062141 | NCBI WGS metagenome assembly JABAOE01 (sample SAMN14538627, study PRJNA623070) | marine sediment metagenome | biome: marine biome [ENVO:00000428]; feature: marine pelagic biome [ENVO:01000023]; material: deep marine sediment [ENVO:00002113] | place: India: Gulf of Khambhat ...
GGCTCATAACCGGTAGGTCCCTGGTTCGAATCCAGGTGGGCCCACCACCTTTTCTACCTGAGTTTTCAGCCTCTTGCGCTCGCTTCGATAGCTGTCTCTCACCCTGGGTCACCACCTGGGTCACCGGTTTTTCAACTAAAAGCCTGATAAGTTGCTCTTCCGAATCGCTCGTCAGATAACGCCCGTAGTGCTTTTCGATCATGGCGACCGATGTGCCGCAATACTCAGCCAGCCACTTGATGTTGGCGCCGTTGGACAGACCAACGGAAATGAATGTGTGCCGCGTATGGTAGGGCCCCCGTGGCCGGATCTCCTTCGCTCTTAACGCGCGGTACCAGTGCTTTTTCCTCCAGGTGTGAAAGTCTACTGGCGCGCCCTCTGTGTTTACAAAAACATAATCAGTCTCAACGGCATGAAGGGGCTTGGCCCCTCTGAGCACATCGACCACAGATGGTAACAGCCGGATCTGCCGCTCACTGCCGGCGGTCTTTGGGCTTCCTTCAGCAATTCGGTACCGAGATTTACTGATTGAGATCAACCCCCGCCTGGTATCAACGTCGCCCCAGCGAAGCCCTAGAGCTTCGGAAGGCCTCATCCCGCTCCAGAAAAGGACATGCACGAACGGAAAATAAAAGGGCACCTTGGTCCTGAAATAATGGATGATCGTGTCGCGCTCCTCTTCGTCAAACGGATCCGGCGCCTGCCTGGTCATTCTGGGCCAGCGAAGCGCTACAAACGGATCGTCCACACCCTTCAGCTCGGCCAGGTTGCGCACGTCTCGCCATAGTGCGCGAAACGTCCCGTCAATCACGTTCTTGACCGTTTTTAAGCTCAGCGGCTTACCGGTGCGCTTGTTTTTCCAGTCGTGGAGCAGATATGAGCGCAGCTCCTCAAGGGTCTCCCGTGTCACATTCCCCATAGGTGTACGCCTGAACTTCGGGAGAATGTAACGCTCGAATTGTTCCCGGTAGTCGCGCTCGAGGTGCGGCCTTACCAAGGGCGGCCGCTGGCGCTCGATCCACGCTTGATAATAGTGACCCACGGTCTTCAGCTGGTGATGTTCCTCCCGGGTAGCTTCCGGCTTGTTGGTCTCCTGAAACCATGCCAGGCTGAACGTCTTTCTTTTGATCGCGTCGCTGATCACCGCGGCGAGCGCATTAACATAGACCCTGTTCTCCGGCGTGTCCTTGCGGCCCGTGCTCTTCCAATAACGTTTGCCGCGCCAGGAAATCCGGAATGTCAAAACACCGTGGCGGTTGGATATAACCTTACAGCTCATTTGCGCTCTGTATAGTCCGGCGTGCCTTTGCGGTCAATGGGATTCTTAGCAGACTGCCCCTCTTGAGCGGGATTGCCGCTATTTCCTGAGTGGCTTCATCCGAATTCTCGAGCCAGAGCTGAACCTTGCTCCATTTGAAGCGCGGCGTCATACCCTTGCGCTTAAAATAGTGAACACCCTTAACTAACTCCCCCGACGCCATCTTATTCCTGATGGTCTTGGGGGAAAGCTTGAGTCGAGACGCGATTTCGGCGATGGTCAGGTACTCTTCCATTGCGAAGCGAGGCCGTTAGCCCAGGAGCCGGTGGCCGATCACTGCCGAGGTGACGATGGGGCGGCACCTCTAGCATAGATATGGACAGAGCTTATAACGAGTGAAACTCCCAGGTATGTGCAATTCAGGTAAAAAAGGGGGATCTATGTGGCTCAATACGGCTAGTGGAAAGTGAGGGGTGATGCCTTCCCTTAAAAACAAAGGAAAGGGGGAGATGAATGGTGGTTTGCTTTGATTGTGTTGTATAGGCTTGTCAGCAAGGAATTTTCGATTCCTGTTGTATCAGATCGATAGTTTTATTTTTGCTCCGTTTTGCCTTGGCGAAGATCGTCTGAAGTGTTTGCCTTATTTTTTCCCGGGAGACCCCCTTTTGTTTTCCAATTTGTTGGAGGCTCATTGGTTTGTGGTAGTGCGCTGGGCAGTTATTCTTACAAATGCAGATGCCAAATCGCTTGGTAACGATCGTTCTTTGTGGACGAGGAATCTGTTGCAGGATAAGCACGGCAAGTTGTCTCGTAGTTGCCTGATGCTCTTTCTCTGAAGCTGTGGCTTGGTAATTGTCTAGCGAGATGATGTCGATTGGGGTCAGGGGTAGGTCTTTGCTGATCGGCTTATCGATTGGCAGGAAACCGAGGCTCAGTGTTGGTTGGGTGGGGATAGTGATGTTGGGAAAGCGGTTTGACCGCAAGAATCTGCCTATTCTTCCCCTTATGTGCCAACGGGCAAAATTTGCGAGCTTTCCTTTCTTTGGGTTGAAAAGCTGTATTGCCCTTATGATTCCGAGGGTACCTTCCTGTTGCAGGTCGTGGATGTCGTAAATTCCTAAATTGATTTTTGGAAGTGCCCAACGGAAGTAGGTGTAGATTACCCGGTCGATGAGGGGAAGGAGAGGTGCTATCTGTTCCCAGGCTATTTCTTTGCGACGGGATGGCCGCCTCTTGGCCTTTTTCTGGAGTCTTTTTCTGGAAGCCCTGCGTCCGGTCATCGTGTTCGGAGGGGCGTTGGATCTTATCGCGGGATCTGTCTGGCTTTATTGAAGCCCAGATCAGTCGTAATTTCTTCTTCGTGCCGCATGGAATCTTTCCTTTGGGATGTACCTGTAGACGGCGAGCGCCATGGTTCCTCCCATGAGGAATCCTCCGATGTGGGCCCAGAAGGCGACAGTGGAAGATGCGGGTTGGGTTGTGAAGTGGAGTTGGAGGAGAAACCAGATGAGGATGAATACCCACGCTGGGACCCTTATCGTCAGGCGGCGGAGCAGATAGATGAAGAAGGGGTCCAGAATCATCGTTATGCGTGTTGTGGGATTGTAGATTAGAAAAGCTCCCAGAATCCCGCTGATCGCCCCGCTTGCTCCGATCAGTGGGGTGGTGGAATCCGGTTGTATGACCATGTGGGTCATCGTGGCGGTGACACCGCTTGCGAGGTAAAAGGCGAGGAAGTTTTTCACTTCCAGCTGGGTTTCAACTTTTCTCCCGAATACCAGGAGGAAGAGCATATTTCCTATGAGATGCATGAGATCACCATGGAGGAACATGCAGGTAAAGAGGGTAAGAATGGCCCGGAAATCGAAGTTGACAAGATACGCGGGGACCAGCCCGAATGAATCAACAATCTTTCGTGGCAGTATGAGGTTGTTCTTCCACGATAAGAGTAGGTGCAGGAGACTATTGATCCCCAGGAGGGTGTAGGTCATCCATGGGACCTTTGGCACCCGGAGGTTGGTTGCGACGGGGATCATGCTGGGCTCAGCTGAGGGGAATGGCGGTATCCGTTGTCCCCGGCCCGGAATAGGAACGGAGAGGTCTTATTGAGTATCTGGTGCATTGCCAGAAGAGTTAGTTTTAGATTTTCCTCGACGGGCGCAGAGTTGCCGCGTCGCCACTGCTCAATCAAGGTTTCCGGATTCTCGAAGTTGCTTTCCTTACCGTTGCCGTTCAGGGTTAGTCCCCAGAGGGCCAATCGGCAGCGGAGGCTTAGGTATCGGCTGGGGTTATAGTCAGCGAGCTCAGCCAGTAGATCGAGGTGGTGCCAGGGTTTGAAGCGAACTCTGGGAAGAACGCAGGATGGCTCGATACCGAGGGAGGCCGATCTCTCGGTGAGGAACGGGAACGTGAAATCGAGACCGTTCCAAGTGACGAAGGTTGGCACTCCGCGGTTTTCTATGAAACTCCCGAGGCTACCCCAGAATGTCTGGAGCAAGTGCCTTTCGTCTTGAGGTCCCTCGGCCACGTCGACCTTCGTCTTAGGTGTTCCGCCGTTAGCTGCTATCGCTCTTGCAATCGCTATAACGTGGCCAAACTCCGGTGTGAGGGCCATCTTTGCTTTTAGGGCGGAGTTTATTGCGGCGATGTCCGGAGCCTGCTTAGCGAGGTACTGGTCCAGGGCTGCCGAAAGAATGGGGTGATTCGGGTATTTCATCCGGAACTGGCGCTGTGTCCTGGTCCAGATGAGCTCTTGAATTTCTCGCGGCCGAGCCAAAAGGCTCTGATAGGCGGTTGCAATGTGGATGATGTAGTACATTGCTCGGACTCAAAATATATCTTCTTTCTTTGGAGCAGGTGCCTTCTGTGAACTTGTCCCTGGATCTTTTCCTTCGCCGGCTTTTCCATCCGTTCGCTCCTCGGTGTCCTTCCTCCATCCCAGAAGCGCCAGGGCGGCCTCCTTCATGACGCAGGCGATTTTGAAGAGGTCGGAGTGGTCCAGAGGAATACCGATCTTGGTCCCCTGTTTGTCTTTGGTGTTCTCGATGATCCCGAGGTAATAGACGACCTTCGACCCTTGGGGTTGTCTTCCTGCCCGATAGAAGCCCAGAGTCTTCGGGTTTCCATTCCTGCCTGTTTTTGAGGGATCCCTGTACCAGGAGGGGAGGTTGCCGTTGGAGTCCCGCAGCAGTTCTTCTCTCCCTTGCATGAGCACTTCGGCCACTGCTGCGATTTCCAGGGCCCCATCGAAGTTCAGGCTCACGGCGAGTCTTTTCTCCCACTGATACTTCCTAGACCCGTTGGTGGGCATTTTGTTTTCCATTCCCGGAATAGCGGGGGCGAGGTTGAAAAAGATGAGGCCGAGCTCGGGGCTAAAGCTTACCTGCAATGCGGCTTTGCCCCGGTAGATGTTGAAGGTCTCGGGGAATTGTCTTTCCATTTCGAGCTCCTTTTTCGCGTGAACGTTCTGTCAGACGGTGGGGTTTATTTTTGATCCTTCGACTTGCTGGGGATCATGCTGAGGTACTCGAAGCATGACCGTCGTCTTTCTTTTTCTCCGCCGAAACGATCTCCTTGATCCTTGCTCCCGGAATGGAGCTTTTGATCTTGATGATGGTTTCAAGGGAGCCGTTCTCGCAGGCTTTCTGAAGGTGGAGTAACTCAACGGGGCTGAAAGCCGTTTTTCCCTGGCCTGTGCGCTCTTCGTAGGTCTCTTTGCTTCCACACACGTGCACCTCGCCGTAGGGAGTTTCCAGGACGACCTCCTTGTAACGGCGCATGAATTCTTTCGCTTCTTCCTGAGTGAGCATTGTCGTCTCCTTTCCGTTTTCGAAAATACACTCAAACTGGTGTTTCTTTTTCCTTTTTTATGGGATTCCTGTGCCCCTTATTTCACTAATATGGGTCCATGTGGTTGGTGGTGGTGTTTTTCCTGCTTGGTTTCCCAGTGAAGGGCTGGGGGCTATCACCCGATCTTTTCCTTCGCGCCTCTTCTGCCAGTGGGGTGCCGGTGGAACTGCTCTTAGCGGTGAGCCACGTGGAAAGCCGGTTTAAACCTCATGCGCTCAATGTTGCAGGGCGTTCCTTTTATCCTTCGTCGCTGCGCGAGGCCGACAAGATTCTCAGGCGTTCCGGCAACAATGTCGATATCGGGCTCATGCAGATCAACTGGGGGGTGTGGGGTAAGAAGTTCGGTTATTCCAAGCTCGAGCTTCTGGACCCGGCTGTGAATGTTCTCGTTGGCGCGAGGATTCTTGCCCGCTATGTGCGTCTTCGCGGTGATTGGTGGCAGGGTGTTGGGTCCTATCACTCGGGCCGGGCAGCCAGGCAGCGGGACTACATCCGGAAGGTCCGGGAGTCCTACAGTCGGGTCCTTTCTAGGGTAAGAAGGTGATACGGAAAAAGATAACGGAGGTGTTTATATGCAGTTCGGAACGAGAAATCAGAGCGGATTTACGCTGACTGAGCTCGTTGTCGCGCTGGCGATCATAGGCGTGATGGCGACGGCATTTACCGTCACGAGAGCCATGATCACTACCAGCCAGGTTGGCAATGCAGTTCAAGGAGTGGAAACCCTCGCTCATGGAGCCAATCAGTATCTGATGACATCGGGCACGGCCAATTAGGCCGGAATCAGTATGGCGCAACTGGTGAATCTCCAGTTCGTTCCGTCAGGGATTGCAGCTCCGACCGCGAATCCTTGGGGAGGGGGCTATCAAGTCGCATCCATCGACCAGAATGCCAACTTCGAAGTGACGCTGACCAACGTGCCAGCGTCTGCGGGAGAGAGGATGAGGACGACTCTCAGCGCCAACGCCACAACGACTTACGACCCGAGAACCAGGATTTTCAGGGCCAGGTACGACAGGGGCTAGGAGGTATTCGGTTGTTTTGCCGTTTAAAGAGTCAAGACGGGTTCACGCTAGCCGAGCTGGTGATCGCACTTGCTGTGGTTGGAATTATGGCCGGGGTTTTCACTGCAACCAGGTCCGTGGTCGAGTCGGCCAAAGTGAGCAGCGCCGTCCAGGCGGTGGAGACGATTGCCAGCGGGGCGGTGCAGTTCACCATGTTCAGACCGGACGGCAGATACGGTGGTCTTAGCTGGAGCAGCATAACATCCCAGGGCCTGGTTCCGCCGGACCTGATGTATCCCCAGTGGAACAATCCCTGGGGAGGCTATTACAACGTGTGGGCTGACTGCGGCGACAGCTGCTTCACGGTCCAACTCGCTTACAATGTGCCTCGTCCAGCGGCGGACCGAATCAGGAACACGTTTTCGAGGAGAGCATCGACCTGGCAAAGCAACTATACCGGCTGTTGCGCCCACGTCCAGCTGCGGTTTGACAAGTAGCCGGGTGTTTGGGAGAGCAAGCACGGTTCAAAGCCACAGCCTAACCTGCCGCTTCCCGAAAGTAGAAAAGGGCAAGCTGGTTTGGATCAACCGTTCCTCTCCGACTTTTTACCGCCGGCTTTTTAATCTGTGGTGGCAATTGCGGGAGTGGTGCAGGCTCTATAGGCTGGGCGTTCTCCGGCTGGCTCGGCCACTCGGCGTTGGGCTCGGACTTCTCCACTTGTAGTTCTTGCGGTGAGCCCTGTTCGGGTAAAATGAAATCGCTTTGATCGCCTAAAGCACATAGCCGTGCCAGTTCGCTCTTGAGAGATGCCTTCTCGTCGGTGTGGCTAATAATTGCCTTTGCAAGCGAGACCAGGCCATCATCTTCGGCCTGGGTGACTAGACCTTCGTCGACGAGGTCACCCTCGGTCAGAAGCGCGGCCCGCAGCTTCTGGATGTTGAGCTTTATGGCTTTGTCCTGGATGCTGTTCTTGTAAAAGAGATAGTGGACGTTTACAGGTTTTGTCTGTCCGATCCTCCAGGATCTCCTTGATGCCTGCCTTAGAATGTAAATCGAGTAGTCCTGCTGGTACCAGACGACCTCAGGGAAGTCGACGAGATCCAAGCCGGTGCTCACGGTCTTGGGGTGAGTTATGAGGACATCGGCGCGGTTTGATTGGATCCATTCTTCCCTTTTTTTGGGTCTTATCTTTGACGCCTGGAGGATGTCAGCTCTGAGGCCGTTTTCTTGAAGGATCCTCTTTAGCCGCTCTGTCAGGTCCCTCGTGTCGGTGTGGATTACGTAAACGACGGTCCTCCGCCCGGCTCTCTTTGCTTCCTGGCAGATCCTTAAGAGCACGACCTCCTTGGGATAGAGCTTGTCTTCTTTGAGCGGCGTCGATTCAGCTATGACCCTGTCGCCATCATTGATCGTTTCCTTGACCCAGGGGCTGTCAGAGTAGCCAAGAAGCGCCTGAAGGTATTTGCCGAGGAGTCTCCTTGAGCCTGCGTGAAGAGCCGCTCTCAGCTCAGTGAGAAGATCCTCTTGGAAAGCTCTATACGCATCCTTTTGCTCTTCTTCCATGTCGACCGGGTGTGTGAGTTCGCGGAAGGGAGGAAGCGCAATGTTCAGGTCGGAAAGCTTGAGGAATATCGTTTTGGGGAGGAGTTCCGGAATGAGCGCAGGGGAAATGCCGGGTCTCTCGTTCCAGCGGACTTCCTGGGCCTTCTTGAGACTCGCCCTTCCCTCCTGGTCGTTTTAGATGTAGGTGATCTTCTCCAGGACTCCGTAAAGCTCCATCCATCTCTTTATGTCCTTGAACCTGAATTCCCTCTGCATCTCGCGGGCAATCCGGTAGAGCAGGTAGAACAGGTTGGAGCTGTAGCCCCCGAGAAGGGTTCCCGAAACCCCACGCGAGAGGCGAAAAGTACGCCAACCGATAGGCAGGGGAAAAGGGCCGGCTTGCGCTTCCGCTGCGCTCCGCCTTTGGCCGCGGGGAGGCTTGGAAAACCTAGAGCTCAGGTTGTTTCCCAGATGCTGCCTTTGCGCTGTAGCGCTTAATCTTGATGTCTCCTTCTCTATCCCTCGCCTCGGCGATGTCGCAGGCTGTTTGCATCCTCAAGAGCGTATCCATCTTCGGGCCGAAGGCCTTCTCGATCCGCAACGCCATCTCAGGCGAGAGCGAGGTGCGCCCGTTAAGAAGCGCGGAAAGTGCAGGCCTCGTGACACCGAGGATTTCCGCGGTCTTGGTCACAGAGAGCCCCAGCGGTTCAATGACTTCCATCCTGATAAATTGTCCCGGATGGGCCGGACGTGCCATACGGATCATGCTTTTATCTCCTTAGTGGTAGTCCTCGTAATCGAGGTCAAAGATTTCTCTCTTCGTTCGGTCGATCCGGAACGTAATGCGCCAGTTTCGTGTCACAGTGAGGCTCCATGTGCCCCTGCGCTCTCCGGTGAGCTGGTGGACTTTCCAGCTCGGAACGTCCCGTAGCTCCTCGGCGCTTTCCATTTCCTGCAGGAAGGTCACGATGTTGCGGACTTTCTCAACAACGGACGGGGACAAGCCGGAAGTGTCATTACGCTCGATAAATCGCCGCAGCCCGCGATGGAGCACGTTCCGGATCTTCATGAGTAATAGTAGCCGACGGGGCGTAATCTGTCAAGCGACGGTTTACGGCCCGGATTGCTTGATTCATGTACCTTCGGCTTCGCCGGAAGTACCTGAACGCTGGGTTTTTTCTGAGACTGGACCAGCAGCGACGTTCCTGTTTTCACTTCGGGCCTGTAAGCGGTTCTGGTGTCTGAGCCAAATTGGCAAGAAGTTTATCGCGCTGTTTTATCTTCGCTGGACGGTAGCGCTGGTAGAGGATTCGCCGCAGTGTTGCAATCTCGCGTTGCCAATATCGTTGGAGAGTTCGTTTTGAAACGCCATGGAGCCGGAGAGATTCCAAGAGCACTGTCATGGCCTTGGAAGGTGGTATGTCGGTTCGTCTTGATAGTTTGGCTATGGCACGGCGCACGGCCACATCTGCCTTAATCCGGCGCTGAGCATAGTATCGGATTAGACCTGTGCGATTAGGGTGGTGGTTCGCCATAACGCGATACCAGGGCAGTCTTTGGCAGTGGTTGTAGGCCGGAGTTCGAATCCAGATCCTTGCTTCTGAGAATGCTCGTAGCGAAATCAAAACTTCGGCCGGTGGTTGCGGCAATCACTGCAGGTCGAGGGGATACATGTTGGGCGACAAGGAGGGCGTGCGTGTTGCGGAGGAGGGTCAAATTGCCATCTGAAAGCCCGGCGGCGGCGAGTGATTGCCTCAGGAGTTCTCGAGTGGTCGCCATCGAGGTGGGGATCTCAGGGCAAGTGTGTTGCCTTGAAGTAACGAACGGAAACGGGCAATCAACACCCTTCAAAATCTCCTCGCGCTCAGCGTCTACAGCTTTGTAGAGAGCTGAATAAGGTGTCTCAAGCCGCAGTGGCATTAGAGGAGCCTTGGAAATTTCAAACTTGGGACAAGTTTCGTACGTCGTGTTGACAAGTGTTGTGAAATTAACTTCAATTATCAGACACAGCTGCCGGAAAAAGTGCCGTTTTAATTCGGCTGGCCAAATAGCACGATCTAAGCATGCAAAATGTAAGGGAAAGCTTTGCTCAGATGAGCAACGCAAAGTTACTGCAGACTTGATGAGCAAAGCAAAATTAATGAAGACTTGGGGTTTGGCGGCGCTTTTGCTCTTTTCCAGCGCCGCCTGGGCGCAGGTGCCCTTTCCCGCCACCGACGGCACGGCTTACACGGTGCGAAGCCCCAATTCGCCGAACAACAGCCGGGCGCAACTCTACTCGATCGATCAGTCGACGTCCCCGTTCACCTTCACTCCGATCGGGCCGACGGCGATGCTGGATGTCACGCCGGGCGACGGCATAGACAACCCAATCGACATCCAGTTCAACAACCTGGGTTTCAGTTCCGACGGGTTCCTCTACGCCCTGGCGCTGAACACCATGCCTTATACCAACGTTGCTGATGTGGGCAACTACGGTCTGGTCAAGATCGACGCCAACGGTGACATCTTCCCGGTGGCGATCCCGGCGCCTTCGCCCATTCCCGGTCTAGGCAGCACCACGTACCGGCTTCCCGCTGGCGACATCGACGGGACCACGATGTACATCAACGCGCAGGTCACCTCGAATGCCAGCGACGCCAACCGGCGTCTCTATATCGCTGACCTGGCTGCGAGTCCGGTCACGGTGACGTACATAGACAAGACCCTTCCGTCCGGGGATAGCTTGGTCAACGTCGCGGACTGGGCGGTCGGTCCGGACGCGCACCTCTACGGCGTGGATGCGACGGTCGGTCCGCCCGCCCTCATATACCAACTCAATACCGCCGGCACCAGCTTCGAGTCGGACAGAAAGAAAGTCACGGCCGTCCAGGCGCCTGCGCTGACGCTGGTGAAGACGGCCACGCCGACGACCTACGACGAGGTGGGCCAGGTCATCAGCTACAGCTTCGACGTGACCAACAGCAGCAACATAAGCCCCGCCGGTCCGGAGCATGATCCATTGTTGGTCACCGATGGTAGCGGGGGGGTGGACTTTCCGATTTTGGGTGTGTCGGTACCGGTTGATGGTGGCGACCACGCTTGGGCACGGCGTGAACTGGTGATTGTCGATTCTGCGACGCCCAATTACCAGGCTATTCTGGACGATATCACTACCAATTCAGATCCGGGTCGGCAGATCGAAACGGTGATCATCGGTTCCGATGGCGATGGCGTGTCGTTGATTGGAGAAGTCCTGGCACAACACTCCAATCTGAAATCGGTGCACATTATCTC
>JABAOE010016538.1_pt1 | contig 10926 bp, 8 predicted proteins | sample 7062141 | NCBI WGS metagenome assembly JABAOE01 (sample SAMN14538627, study PRJNA623070) | marine sediment metagenome | biome: marine biome [ENVO:00000428]; feature: marine pelagic biome [ENVO:01000023]; material: deep marine sediment [ENVO:00002113] | place: India: Gulf of Khambhat ...
GCCGATCAAGACCCGCATCGACATGCTGTCCACGGGTATCAAGACGCCCGTCGGCATCAAGATTATGGGGGATGATCTTGAAATTCTGTCACAGCTTGGAGAACAGATTGAAGCCATCGTACGTGACATCCCTGGCACTCTGAGCGCTTTCTCTGAGCGTGTTGTCGGCGGCAACTACCTTGACTATGAAATTGACCGTGAAGCTGCTGCCCGCTACGGCATTACGGTAGGTACGATCCAGGATATCATCACATCGGCCATCGGCGGTATGAACGTAACGGAGACCGTCGAGGGGCTTGAGCGTTACCCGGTCAATATCCGCTATCAACGTGACTACAGAAACGATCTGCAGGCACTGGAGCGTGTCCTGGTCCCGATTGCCGGGGGCAAGCACATCCCGATATCCCAGGTTGCAAAAATCAAGATCAAGAAAGGCCCCCCGGGCATTAAGACCGAAAATGCCCGTCGCACGGCATGGGTTTATGTTGACCTGCGAGGTATCGATGTCGGCACCTACGTGCAGAACGCCAAGAAGATTATTGAAGAACAGGTTGAGTTGCCTGTCGGCTATAACATCATCTGGAGTGGCCAGTACGAGTATATGCAGAAAGCCAGGGCAACCCTGATGATCGTCATTCCGCTGACGCTCTTGATTATCTTTGTCATCATCTACATGAACACCAAAAGCATGGTCAAAACAGCCATCATCTTCGTGGCCCTGCCTCTCTCTTTGGTCGGCTGTTTCTGGTACATCTACCTGCTCGGCTATAACATGTCGGTGGCGGTCTGGGTCGGGATTATAGCCCTGGCCGGAATATCAGCCGAAACCGGCGTTGTCATGCTGCTTTATCTCGACCTGGCCTATGAGCACTGGCAAAAGAACGGGCGCATGAATAACCTCGGCGACCTGGTCCAGGCAATTCACCATGGTGCAGTCAAGAGGATCAGGCCGAAAGTTATGACGATCTGTGTGATTATTGCCGGTTTGGTGCCGATTATGTGGTCACATGGTGCCGGTGCTGATGTCATGAAACGCATAGCAGCACCGATGGTTGGCGGTGTTATTACCTCTGGATTAATGGAATTGCTGGTTTTCCCTGTGATCTATTTTATGTGGCGTGGATTGACTCTCGAAAAGTCTTATGAGCCGACTTCTGTGCATGAACTTAAAGAATAGATAAATGTTACAATAACCGTATCAGCAGATGCTGATCGCAACTTAAAAAGGAGTCAGAACAATGAAACGTTTCTTGATTTTGGTAATGGTGATGATTTTCGCAATGGCGATGCCGATGGCTGCAATGGCCATGAGTCACGGCGGGCACGGTGACCATGGCAAAGCAAAGGCCGAAGAGATGAAGCATCACGGCGATATGGAACATGCTGATGAAGGTCAGCACAAAGGTCATGACATGGGCAAAGGTCACGATATGCATAAAGACCATGACATGAGCGGTGGTGATGATTTTGTCGAGATCGGTAAAGACACACAGAAGGGTGTTGTCGCTACAGTCAAAGTGAAAACCTATGACGATGAAACCAAGGCCACCATGTCAAAAATGGGTATGGATGCGACCCATCACGTGATGGTGTTTTTTACTGATGAAAAGAGCGGCGCAGCCGTTGGCGGCGGCAAGGCAGCCTTGAAGGTAAAAGGGCAGGAAGGCAAACCGGCCATGTTGATGCAGATGGGGGATGGCTTCGGTGCTGACGTCAAACTGGAAGGAATGATGAATACCTTCGAAATCGGCACCAAGCTCGAGGACGGAACAAAGCGTCAGTTCTCGATTATGTACCATAACATGTAAACAACGGGGCGTTTGCCGAGTTCCTCCTGAAAAGGTATTACAGCAGAGCGACCCCTTACGGAGCACGACTATGAAATCGAAAAGACTTTTATTCTTGTTTGTTGTGGCATTACTTTTTTCGCCAATGTCGGCTGTTGCAAGCAGCAGTCATGATCATGGCTCACATGGTGAGCCTGGAACTCATGGTGGGATGACCGCCGATGGCTCAATGATTATTGTCGGCAGCCAGGTCAGCAAAGGTGTCAAGGGGATGGCTCACATCAAGAATGTTTCGAAGGCCATGTCTGAGTTGGGTCTGAAAACAACCCACCATTTCATGATGGCGTTTATTGATGAAGATTCCGGCGAGCAGATAGAGAAGGGTGCCGTCGCCCTGAAGATCACAAACCCTGATGCCAAGGTTAGTGATACGATTGAACTCGTAGGTATGGAAGGGCATTTCGGTGCCGACATTGTGCTCGACATGGAAGGTGAATACCATTTCAAGCTTGGGACCAAGCTTGAGGATGGCACAAAACGAAAGTATCATTTTCATTATGTGAACGACTAAAGAAGAGTTCTCTTCTATAACATTAAGTAACTTGAAAGGGCCGATTGTCGGCCCTTTTTTTATGGCTGAAATTGCTGTAGTCTTACCGTCGACATGAATTACAAGAAGCTTGACATAAAATGCCGATCAAATCGTATCAAATACCTTGTTCGCCTTTTCCTGCCGGCGGCCTGGTTGATTGCCGTTGGCTGGCTGTCCCTGACCCCGTCTCCACCGCAAGTCCATGGCATCATGGGTTGGGATAAACTGCTTCACGCCGGGGCTTATGGCTTGTTGACAATCCTGATGGCTCAATATTTTCTGCATTACCTGCAAAACCCGTGGCATGCGGGATGGTTCGCCGTGTTGTGTGCAGTTGTTTGCGGAGGGGGGCTGGAAATCCTGCAGATGGCAATGCAGTCTGGACGGACAGCAGAATGGACGGATTTGTTCGCCGACGCTATCGGGGCCATCCTCGGTTGTGTCATATTCCGTCAGATCGTCGTGCTTTATTGGCGATACTTCGAATATTCGGAATCGAGCCATGGATAGACTGCTACATAACGCCGCTCAGCAAGGGGCCCTCGTTCTGACGGTCAATGATCGTCTGTCGCGACTCCTGTTGAAGCAATATGATCATTGCCAGGAGCAAATAGGCCTCGAGGCATGGCGTCGCCCGGACATTTTAAGCCTCTCTGCGTGGATGGCGAAGTGTCAGCGAGAAATCAATGCGATGCCGGTCTTTCTGAATAAGCCGCAGTTACAAAGGACCTGGGAAGAGATTGTTGAAGGAGATATCAAAAAATCCGGCAATGAGCTTCTTCAGGTACAACAGGCTGCCCGTCGTGCCATGCAGGCGCACCAATTGTTGATCTCGCATTCTGCAGATTTTGACATGAATTTATGTGCCGAAGATCACAGGGTGTTTCTGCGTTGGCGCAAATTATGGCAGGAGCGGGCGATTGAGCGAGGCTGGCATGACTCTGTCGAATTGCCGTGGCTGATTGCAGGCGCTGTTAAAACAGGAGCTTTTAAGCCGGCCCGGAAGATAGTCCTTGCCGGTTTTGATGAAGTTACCCCCGATTTGCAGAACCTTTTTAAAGAAATAGAGCTGTCTGGTGCTTTGCTCGAACATTGGCAACCGCAGCCAGGCTTTGACGTTTCTCAAGTGAGGGTTCGCGCAAACAGCCCCGCTGAAGAAGTCCGCCTGTGTGCACGTTGGGTGAGGGGATTGCTGACCGAAAACCCGAAGGCCCGCATTGGCGTCGTCGTGCCGCAAATGGAAGCCTATCGGAGTCTCCTTGATCACCTGTTCAGTGCCGAACTGACGCCGAATGCGCTGATCGCAGGTGATGAGAACCAGTCCATCTATAACATGTCTCTTGGCGACAGACTCGAGCGGGAAGGGGTTGTCCACGCCGCTCTCAAATTGTTGCGTATCAACATGCAGGTCACGCATGAGTTGGTCTCCTGGTTGCTTTGTTGTCCTTATCTCGGGAATGCCGGGCTGGAAAGTGCAGACCGTGCATTACTCGACGGTGAATTGCGTCGCACCAGACGGTTTGACTGGCATCTGCCAAAACTGGCCAGAGATGTCAGGTCTGTTGCTGAAAAGCGATCTCTTCACGTCCCGGGGGCACTCCAATGCCTTGAGACCATCGCTGAAGATTTACGTGCTGCCAGCAGACAAAAAATGCCCGGTGCGTGGGCTGAGCATTTCACGAACCTTCTCAATAAACTCGGTTGGCCTGGCAATCGCGGCCTTTCCAGTCGAGAGTACCAGGCGGTGGAAAGTTTCCGGTCTGTGCTCGGTGAATTAGCCAGTCTGGATGGCGTTGCAGGCCCCATGTTGAGAGCAGACGCGGTTAAAGCCCTGGCCCGATTGCTCAATGACTGCGAATTCCAACCGGAAAGTGCAGAGGCACCCGTGCAGATTCTTGGTGAACTGGAATCTGCCGGCATGCAGTTTGATCATCTGTGGGTGCTTGGCCTGCATGAAGCCACACTGCCGAGGCCACCGAGCCCTAACCCATTTATCCCGCTGCCCATCCAAAGGCGCTATCACATGAAACGCGCCGATGTTGAACGCGAATATCAATTTGCAGAACGGATTGCCGCACGACTGTTTTGTGCCGCCCCGGACATCGTCGTCAGTTGGCCCGCCCAGGACAAGGGCGCTATCCAAAGGCCAAGCCCATTTATTGCTGACATCCCCCTCGCAGAGCCGGGTCTTGCTGAATCCAGCGCTCCGGCACTCGTTTTCTGGTCAAAAAAACCAGCTATTGAGTGGCTTTTAGATATTCAGGGCCCTGAACTGTCAACGCGAAAACCATTTTCTGGAGGGACTGGAATCATCAAGGACCAGGCACTGTGCCCATTTCGCGCATTTGCTCATCATCGCTTGAAGGCTGAAGCCATGGATACCCCGGATATCGGCATTGACAGCTTGTCGAGGGGGTCTCTGGCCCACCTCGTTTTAGAGCTGTTCTGGGATGACGTCGCTGATCATTCCAACTTGCTTGCGCTTGCTGATGATGAACTCAGTGAAAAGGTAAAAGAGGCCACTGGGCAGGCCCTGTCCAGGCTGGAAAGAGAGCGGCGCGTTGATCTGCCCATACGTCAGCGTCAAATTGAGAGTGAGCGTTTGGAAAGGATTGCCCTGCAGTGGCTGGCTATTGAAAAGCAGCGCGACAGCTTTCGTGTTGTAGAAGCTGAAAAGTTGCACAAGGTTAAGGTTGGCAACCTGATGATAAGAACCCGAATCGACAGGGTGGATGCTCTTGCTGACGGAACCAGTGCAGTGATCGATTACAAAACCGGGCGAACCGACCCTTCCCAATGGCTTGACGAACGTGTCACGGAGCCGCAGTTGCCCATTTACTCTCTGGAGCTCGCGCATGACCAGCTGGGGGCAGTGATGTTTGCTGAAGTTCGCAGCAAGCAAAAGGAGTGTGGTTTTCGAGGGCTGGCTCGCTCAATAGACTCTTGGCCGGGGGCCAAGTCTCGTAAAATAGATGGGCTTCTCGATGAGAAGGGGTGGTCTGGTTTTGATGACGTCCTGCAGCATTGGGCTAACCAGCTTCCGGCGCTTGGCGATGCTTTTGCGCGTGGTGATGCTGCCGTTGACCCTGTGGACGAAGAAAAAGCCTGCAAGTACTGCGACCTGATTTGTTTCTGCCGCGTGCTGGAGCAGGGGGGGCGTCCGGGAGATGACCATGACTGAACAGAGTCGTCCTTCAGATTGGCAGGAACGCCAAACAGCTCTGGATATTTCACAATCTTTCATTGTTCAGGCTCCTGCCGGTTCAGGCAAGACGGAATTGCTCGTACAACGAATCCTGTCTTTGCTGGCTATCGTTGAAGCACCAGAAGAGATTCTTTCAATCACTTTCACCCGTAAAGCAGCGGGTGAAATGAGTTTGCGTCTGCTGGAAGCCCTTGAACAAGCAAAGAATGATACTCCACCTCTGGAGGATTACGCTGCTGAGACATGGCGGCGAGCTCGCGCTGTCCTGTCCAGGGACAACGAAATGGGCTGGCGCCTGCTGCAGAATCCATCGCGTCTTCAATTGATGACGATTGACGGCTTCTGTGCCTATCTGACCCGCCGGATGCCATGGCTGGCCCGTTTTGGTGACCAGCCGGCTGTGACAGATCAACCTGTGGAACTTTACACTGAAGCTGCACAAGAACTATTGAGCAGGCTTGAAAGGGGTGGCGATGGTCAAGATGCTGTCGAGGTGCTGCTGACCCACCTTGATAATCGCATGAAGTTGTTGCGGGAGCTGGTTGTTGTCATGCTGGGCCGACGTGACCAATGGTTGAGACATTTGATGGCCAAACGTGAACACCAGGCACGCTCAATCCTGGAATCCGGGCTGCGGCAGTTTGTTGAAGCCTATTTGCAGCATGCTTATGCAATTATCGGCAAGGATACCTATCGAAGACTTTGGGCGAACGCCGCTTATGCTGCCGGTAATCTTGCTGATCTGCAGCCGGACCATCCTCTTGCTACATCGCTTGGTGACCAGGAAAATCCGGAATCGTTACGTCAATGGCAGGCCTTGTCTCAGCTGGTCCTTACCTCAGCCGGCAATATAAGAAAAAGTGTCAACAAGACCAATGGTTTTCCTGCGGACAGCACCACGGAAGCGGTTGAGGCAAAATCGCGGATGCTCGGCTTGCTGGAGTCTTTACGTGACAACGAGTCTGCTGCAGAAGTGTTGCAAGGCATAGCAGATCTCCCGGAGACAGAGTACACAAATGACCAGTGGCAAGTTCTTGATGCCTTGATCAAGTTGCTGCCCTTGGCGGTTATGGAACTACAGGACGTTTTTCGGCAACATGGGCAGGTGGATTTTATCGAGATTGCCGGCTCAGCTTATGCTGCACTTGGTTCGACAATGAATCCGGAGGAGCTGCTGTTACAGTTGGATGGACGTTTCAGCCATATTCTTGTCGATGAATTTCAGGATACTTCGTACGCGCAATACGACCTGTTACGCTTGTTGACAGCAGGTTGGGTGCCGGGCGACGGCAGAACCCTCTTTGCTGTCGGTGACCCGATGCAGTCAATCTATCGTTTCAGAGAGGCTGAGGTCGGTCTCTATTTACGCGTCAGTCAGCGTGGTCTGGATTCTTTCCCGGTTGAACGGATCAGGCTTGATACCAATTTTCGTTCCGGAAAGCCGCTGGTTGACTGGGTTAATGAAACATTTGTGGAGCTGTTCCCTGCTCATCAAGATGAAGTGACAGGTGCCGTCTGTTTTGCAGATTCAGTTGCCTACGACCAGGCTCAGTTCAGTGGCAAGCCTGTGTCATTCTGTTGCTACGAAGGACGTCAGGATGCCCTTGAGGCTGCAGATGTAGTTGAATTGATAAAGCAAACTCAGGGCGAAGAGCCCAATGGCACGATCGCAGTGCTGGTTCGTTCCCGAAGTCACCTTGCCGCCATTATCCCTGCGCTTAAAAATGCTGGAATTCGCTATCAGGCCCAGGATGTTGATTGTCTGGCGGATCGTCCGGTTGTTCAGGACATCCTGTCGTTGCTGCGCGCATTGCTCCACCCGGCGGATCGGGTTGCGTGGCTAGCGGTTTTGAGAGCGCCATGGTGCGGTCTTCTGTTGGAGGATTTTGTCCGTTTATGTGGTACGAATACTCGCAAGACAGTCTGGCAACTGCTTGTTGAACCCGATGAGCAGGTTGAAATGTTCGAACATGTCAGCCGGGATGGCCGCCAACGGCTGGATCGTGTCGTGCCTGTTCTTGAGCGGGCGTTGGCCAACAGGGGCCGTCTACAGCTGCGACGCCTGGTCGAATCTACCTGGTTGGCACTGGGTGGCCCCGCTTGTGTTGAAGAAGGCGACCTGCTTGATGCACAACAGGTTTTTGAATTGCTGGACGAGTTCAACCCGGACATTGTGATTGCAGAATTCGAAGCCCGCCTGAAACAACTGTATGCAGCCTCTGACCCCCAGGCGGGTCCAGGATTGCAGCTCATGACGATTCATAAGGCTAAGGGGCTGGAGTTCGATACCGTTATTCTTCCTGGCCTTGGCAGGGGAGTCCGCGCAAACGACAGGACTTTGCTGCGCTGGCTTGAACATCCCGATTATGAATTGCTTCTGGCCCCGATACCTCCGTTGACGAGTGATAGTAGCGATGCAACATACGGAGCTCTGGGTCGGCTGCTGAAACAGAAGGATGATTTTGAAACGGTACGCCTTTTATATGTGGCCGTGACGAGAGCAAAGTCTCGCCTCTGTTTACTAGGACATGCAAAATTCAATGCAACTGATTTGCTGGCACCGACTCCGGGTTCGTTGCTTTCTATTCTGTGGCCCGTTTGTTGTGATGCGTTTGCTGCACATTTGCAGCGAGCTCAGCCGTCGGAAGAGCAGGGCCGCTCCCCTGTTCACCTGAGCCGACTGCCTTCACAATGGCAGCCTCCGATGCTCAGCAGTATCAGATCTCTGGCTGATGATCACGCAAAGATTGCTTCAATTGGCGCACACTATCGCGACGAAGGTTTTAAGTCGCGACGGGCTGATGAAGGGCGTGTCATCGGTACGCTTGTTCATCACTGGCTGGAAAAAATTGCTTCTGATAAGCTAGACGTATGGCATGAAGAAATGATAGCCAGCAAAGAGCAGTTGTTTATGCAGCAATTAAATATGAATGGAGTCCCGGCTAACAGGCTTGAAACCTGCGCGTCTGTGATCAAAACGTGCTTGATCAACACGATACGAAGCGAGCGTGGCAGGTGGTTGTTGGCCGATCATCGAGAGGCCTGTTGTGAAATGTCGCTGAATGGCTTAATAGATGGTCAGTTGGTGCGTGCCGCTGTTGATCGTACCTTTGTTGATGGTGAAGTCCGGTGGGTCGTGGATTATAAAACCAGCAGTCCTGGTAAAGGAGTAAGCGTGCAGGAGTTTTTGCATCTAGAAACAGAGCGTTACCGGGAGCAGTTGAGAATATACTCAGTGCTTGTCAGGCAGTTGTATGGAGGCACTCGGGTCAGCTCGGCGCTCTACTTCCCTGCGTTTGATGGCTGGGTTGAGCTTGCCCCCTGATTCTGTAATTTTGTTTTTTGTGAAGTTGCAAGATTTTACTTCAGGGCCTTCGCCTGGTCAAAACATACAATTGATAAATTAAAAAGCCATTTCAGGCACTATGTGTGTGCTTGATAATGGCTTTTTACTTAATATGTCCGGTTTCGAATGTGACGGTTTATGCGGTTCGTCTGTCTTCGCCCTGATAGTTGGAGCGACCGGCAGACCGAACCGGGTCTCGCCCGACAACCGCCCAGCCCGATGAACGCTTAAAGCTTGTTATTGATTGACGTTCAAGGAGGTTGTCCAGCATCGACGGTTTGACCATGTCGAACCTGCCATCACTGTACATAATTCTGATCATCATGGCGCACCTCTCAGTATTTTTGCCCTATTATAACACAAAACTTCAATGTCTAAATATGCCGATTGTTATATTGATCTGCATACTAAGTTAATTAAGCGTCGGTCGGTCTACGGAAACAACCTCTATTCGCATGATCAATTGTTGCCCCGCAAGGGGATGATTGGCATCAAGCGTGACGGTCTTTTCGTCACGATCGATTATTTTCATTTCGAACCTTGATCCATCTTCGGCAGACACTTCAAGCCTGTCGCCAATTTTTAACTGCAGTCCTTCTGGCAGCGCGTCGATTTGTACTACATCGATAAGGTTTTCCCGGTGCACACCATACCCCTGCTCCGGCGGGATGGTAACAGTCTTCTGCTCGCCTGCTGCCATGCCAAGGACCGCTATCTCCATTCCCGGCAGGACTTCATTTTCGCCGACAATAAAGCTAAATGGGGTGTCTTCGTCTGATGAGTCAAAAATACTCCCATCTTCGAGAATCCCGAGGAAAGTTAATGTGACCTTGTCGCCTTCTTGTGCTTTGTTCATCGTTTTTAAGCTCCACTTTAACTTTTGATAACTTGAGTTGAAATTGTTGTCAAGGTGATTGCCAGAAACCGCCGGGCTGAGTTAATATACAAAGATATGAAAAAAACAATGTTCTTCGAAACAGAGAAGGTGTGTTGATATGTTGATCAGAAAGAACTGGCTGCGCGCCGTTCAGGTCTCCCTGTTGTTGCTTCTTGTCGGACTGTTTGCGCTTCCGACCCAGATGAGTGCAACAACTTCAGACGAGCTGGACCAGAATCGTGCTCGCCTGTTGACTTATGTCCTCAGACGTCAGCTGGAAAATCATTTTAGCGGCAAGGAGATAAATGACTCTTTGTCGCAAGCGGCTTTCCAGCTCTATGTCAAGCAACTTGATTATCAAAAACGATTATTTCTTGCTGAAGAGATCGGTCAATTAAGAATCTTCTCAGATCGCATAGATGATGAGGTGCAAAGTGGGCGGATAGTCCTTGCGCCACTAGCTTACCGTTTGCTCGGCAACGGTATTAACCGTGCCGAGCGCTTGGTGGACAATATCTTGTCTGAACCTTTTGTTTTTAATGTGGAGGAGGATTACGAGACTGATCCGGAAAAACTTGATTTCTGCGAAACCGAAGCAGATCTTGCTGACCGGTGGCGTCGTGACCTCAAGTATCGCACGCTCTCCCGTTACCTTAACCTGATGGAGGATGCAGGCATAGAAGACCCGCTTAAGGTGCCAGCTGAGCAATATTCTGAAAAGGAGCAAGAGGCAAGGGAGAAGGTTCGCAAACAGTATGAACAGTATTTTGAGCGCCTGAAGAAGGAAACACTCAAAGATCACTACGAACGTTACCTGAATGCATTTTCTCGTTCTTTTGATCCACATACGACTTATATGCCTCCACAGTCAAAAGAAGACTTTGATATCAGCATGAGAGGCTCCCTAGAGGGAATTGGTGCGACATTGCGAGAAGAGGATGGCTACATCAAGGTTGTTAAGGTCATCCCTGGAAGTGCTGCGGACCGACAGGGCCAGTTGCATGCTGACGATGTTATTTTGGCTGTAGCTCAGGGCAAGGAAGAACCTGTCGACGTGACCGATATGCGACTGCGTGATGCCGTTGCTCTGATTCGCGGTAATAAAGGCTCTGAGGTTCG
>JABAOE010030840.1_pt1 | contig 10925 bp, 13 predicted proteins | sample 7062141 | NCBI WGS metagenome assembly JABAOE01 (sample SAMN14538627, study PRJNA623070) | marine sediment metagenome | biome: marine biome [ENVO:00000428]; feature: marine pelagic biome [ENVO:01000023]; material: deep marine sediment [ENVO:00002113] | place: India: Gulf of Khambhat ...
GCGACTTAACTGGAATGGCGAAACGGAAGAGATTATTCATCTGCTCGCCGATACGCTGGCAGCGCGATTCAAAGTCGACAGCAGGGCGCCACTGGAGACAATCCGGCTGACTGTTTCAGGCATTAACTCGGTCAATGCATTCGGCAAGGTGCAACGCTACATGGAAAACCTGCGCGGCATCGATCAAATCATGATCGAATCTGTCGCCGGTGACCGGATAATTTACAAGATCAGGGCACAGGGCGGGATGGAACGCCTGCAACGTGCGCTTGAATTAAATTCGCTGCTCATACCCGTTGATCCTTTCAACCAGGATGTCGAAGTCATTCCCTTCGAAGATGGTGAGGGTCAGTTTGATGCCTATAACGATCGTGGTCGACAGCCGACTATGATCGAATACCTTTATCGTTCGGATTAGCGCTTGATGTCGCTTCACTGGCTGCCAAATGCAATCTCTTTACTGCGCATAGCGCTGGTAGGACCGATTCTCTTCCTGATCGTCGACGGACAGTTCGGCTATGCGTTGACCCTGTTCGTGATCGCAGGCTTTTCCGACGGCATTGACGGATACCTTGCCAAGCGCTTTGACTGGCACACGCGCATCGGTGCCTTGCTGGATCCCGTCGCAGATAAGATGCTGGTTGCCGGTACTTTCATCGTGCTGGTGTATGTCGGCCTGATTCCATTATGGCTTGCCGCACTCGTGATCTTTCGTGACGTCGTGATCGTCGGCGGGGCCACTGCCTATCATCTCCTCATTCAACCCGTCGAAGGCGAGCCAACTCGAATCAGCAAACTGAATACGGCATTGCAGTTACTGTTGATCGTGTTTGTATTGAGCCGCGCCGGTTACGGCTGGCCTGACCAGATTACGATTACGGTGCTCGGCGCATCGGTCGTAGTTACGGTCGTAATCAGTGGCGTCGATTACGTCTGGTCCTGGGCTCGCCGTGCGCGGCAAGGTGGTAGCGTAAGTGAACGGTGATTCGAGCCGCTACCGGGTGAACTGGCTCATCGCCATCGCGCTGACCGGTTGGTTGCTTTGGTTGCTGGCGCCGGTACTCACGCCGTTTATCGCGGCAGGGTTGCTCGCCTACGTCGGCGATCCCCTTGCGGATCGGCTGCAGCGACTGAAATTTCCGAGAACCATTGCGGTGGTCAGCGTTTTTATTCTGACGTTCCTTGCGTTAGGACTGATCGTGCTGTTGGTATTTCCGCTGATTCAAACGCAGGTCTCGGCATTGCTTAAGGCGCTGCCGGGAATCGTCGTGCAGGTCGAACAGGTATGGTTACCGAAGTTGACGGCGTTCCTCGGCATCGAAGCCGGCGTGGACCTCGGTCTCGGTGCCTTCCTCGCACGTTACAGTGACATGGCCGCCAGCTGGGGCGCCACGGTTCTGATGTCTCTGAGCCGGTCCGGCGGCGCGCTCGCTGCTGCGGTCATCAGCTTGTTCCTGGTGCCGGTACTGACCTTTTACCTGCTGCGCGACTGGGATTCGATTATGCAGAGGCTGATCGCCATCGTACCGACGACACAGCGCGCTACCGTCGTCGCGCTCGCTCGTGAGACGGATGAGGTCCTGGGTGCGTTTTTGCGCGGGCAGATTCTGGTCATGATTTCGCTCGGCATTATCTATGCAAGCGGGCTGAGCCTCGTCGGGCTCAAGTTTGCTGTGGCGATCGGTGTCGTGGCAGGACTCGTCAGTTTTGTGCCTTACCTGGGTTTCGTTTTCGGCATCCTCCTGGCCGCGTTGACTGTTGCGCTGGAACCGGACCCATGGCTGCGCCTGCTGGGCGTCATTGCGACCTTTTCCATCGCGCAAGTGATCGAGGGTTCTTTCCTCACGCCGAAGCTCGTTGGTGACCGGATCGGTCTGCACCCGGTGCTGGTGATTTTTTCGATTGCGGCGGGCGGCCAACTCTTCGGTTTCTTTGGCATCCTGCTGGCGCTGCCAGCGGCGGCCGTGCTGTCCGTGTTAGTGCGCTTCGCATACAACCGTTACCTCACGGAGCATCCGGAGCTGCGGGATGCAGAAAGTACTGACGAGGGCGGCCTGAGCGGAGAAATCGCGCCTTGAGCCAGCTGGCCCTGCCGCTGAAACTCCAGGACCATGCGGTTTTCGAAAGCTTCTGGCCTGCGGGCAACGTTACGCTGCTCTCCTACCTGAGCGAACTCGTGGAGACCGCCGCCGGGCCGGGCTGCTGGATCTGGGGTGCCACGGCCTCCGGCAAGACGCATCTTCTGCAGGCCGTTTGCGACAAGTCGCATGATGCGGCGGTGTACGTGCCGCTGGCTCAACTCAGCGAAGCGGGGCCGGGCATCCTCGAAGGCCTGGGTAGCCGGCAGTTCGTTTGCCTCGATGATGTGCACATCGTTGCCCGGGATCCCGAGTGGGAGTTGGCACTGTTCGAACTGTGCAATGAAATCACGGACAGGAGCGGCGCATTGCTTGTAACGGCAACCACCGCGCCGCGTGAGTGCCGTTTCGGTCTCGCGGATCTTGCGAGCCGGTTCTCGATGTTACCGGCGTTTCGCCTGGTTACCCTCGACGAGAATCAACGGAAAAAGGCGTTACAGCTAAGGGCGCGTTTTCGCGGACTGGACCTGCCGGATGATACGGCGAATTACCTGTTGAATCGCAGCAAGCGGGACATGGCCAGCCTGTATGCATTGCTCGATCAACTGGACACCGCTGCGCTGGAGGCACAACGCCGGCTGACCATTCCGTTCGTGAAAGACACGCTCAAGTCTATTCGCTAGCAGAAAGCTTCGCGGCGATCCTCGCGACGCGCGTGCCGAGTGCACGGGCGACTTGCTTTTCTTCGTCACTCAATTGATCGGGGTCCCTGCTCCAGGTGACGTGACTCGCGCCGTACGGCGTTCCCCCGCTGGTCGTCGTCACGAGCGCTTCCTCGGTATACGGTATACCGACGATCAACATGCCGTGGTGCAGCAGCGGCAATGCCATGGAGAGCAATGTGGTCTCCTGGCCACCGTGTAATGTGGACGTCGAGGTGAATAGGCCAGCCGGCTTTCCGGCCAGTGTGCCCACCAGCCATTCGCCGCCGGTGCCGTCGAGAAAATACTTCAGTGCTGCAGACATGTTGCCGAATCGGGTGGGACTGCCCATGACCAGCCCGGCACACTCCTTGAGATCTTTGATGGTCGCGTAAGGCGGGCCGTCATCGGGTATCGAATCCGCCTGAGCCTCGGTAACCGTCGATACGGCCGGCACCGTGCGCAAGCGGGACGCGACATTATCGACCGCGTCGACACCGCGACACACCTCTCTCGCGAGTGCTTCGGTCGCACCGAATCTCGAGTAATACAGTATGAGGACTTCGATCAACTTGAACTTAACCCGAGATCAGCTCGAGCACATTTTCCGGTGGCCTGCCGACTATGGCGTGACCCTTGTCATGATCCACGACGATCGGCCGCTGCAGGACCCGCGGGTGATCGTGCAGCCAATTGGCTAGTGCCTGATTGTCATGTATCGGTACTGCTCGCGGCGACTCGGCAAAATCGGCCTCGGACCGCCGCAGCAGGTCGACGAGCGGTACGTCCAGCATCCCGGCCAGCCGCAACAGCATGTCCGCGTCCGGCGGCTCTTTGAGGTATTCGACAATCGTGGGCCTCAGTCCATGTGATTCTATTATTTCCAGTGTTTTCCGCGACTTGGAACATCGCGGATTATGGTAAATCGTGAGACTCATGATTCTTGTCGTGGTTGCTCGGCTGCGGGAGCGGCAACTGTAGCAGCGAAAGCCCCACCAGTCAGCGCCTCCGAAGCTGCTTGACGGACCGTGCAAACGCTTGCTAGCGTTCCTTTTGTGCGCAATCCAAAGGGAATCGCGAACGCCGGCGCATCTTTCGGTGCATCCGCCCGCGGCCTGCTGATCGCCATATTACTGATTACTGCCGGTTGCGGTACCGCGCCGCCGGTGCAGGAGATGAGTGATGCCCGGCAGGCAATAGCGGCGGCGAGAGATGCCGGCGCCGAACAAGCGGCCGCCGAAGATCTTCGTATGGCGGAGGCTTTTCTTGACAGTGCGCAAAGGAAGCTTTCCGAGAAGGCCTATGCCCAGGCGCGCCGCGATGCGCTGCAGGCCAAGGACAGGGCGCTGGCCGCGCTCGCGGCTTCGGAAGGATCGATCAGCGAACCGCACTGACGCAGCCTTATACTCATCAAGACCGCTTATATGGCATGCCGTCGATTCAAAGTGAGCGGTCGGGTGCAAGGCGTCTTCTTTCGCGCGAGCACGCGTGATGTTGCGGTGCCGATGGCTATTACCGGGCACGCGATCAATATGCCTGATGGTAGTGTCGAGGTGCTCGCCTGCGGTGAGCGCGCCGCGCTGCAAAAGCTGCAGCAATGGCTGCACGAGGGGCCGCCGATGGCTTCGGTGACAAGCGTTGCAGCCGAAGACGTCGAGTGTGAGGCACCCGAGCGCTTTCGTACCGGTTAGTTCGTATGTTGCGCCAGTTGGCGCGTAAAATCGGTCAGCCGGTCATAGACCAGGCAAGAGCGCGTCATACTGGTGCATCGTGCGCGCTACACGCGGAACCACTTGAGCCGCAGCTTATCGAGTACCTTGTTTGGATACGCTCTGTTGCCGAGGCTACCGTTATAACGACCAAGCGCTCGCTTTAAATCGCCCTTTTCCATCTCGAGATAATATTTGAGGATGGTGCAGCCGAAGCGCAGGTTGGTACCGATGTGAATCAAATTATCATTAGGCCGGCCGATTTCGTCGAGCCAAAAAGGCATGATTTGCATCAATCCACGTGCTCCGGCGTGCGATATTGCATAGCGGTCGAAATTACTCTCGACGTCGATGACCGCGAGCACAAGCTCGGGCGGCAGCTCCGCCCGTACCGCTTCGAGGTGAGCAAGTTTCAAGATTTCGATGCGCTCTTGCGGATCGGCTACCTGGGCCTCAAGTCTCGATGACATGTCCGTCAACCATACCTGTGCGTCGAAATGATCCGTAAAACTTTCGGTGTCGCTGGCTGCCTGACGCAGCAATTCAATCAACGCAGGGTCTGGCCGAACCTGCGCCAGGCCGGCCAGGCCGACTATCATCAGCAATGCGGCCGTAAAAATTCTCAAAATGCGCACGATACTCACGAATCAGCTGCACCAGGGTTAATTCCCGAATCAGCTTAGCTTCGATTTCAATAGCATATCGAGAGCGGCATCACGTTTCATCATGCGCGATTCCTCGTCTCGCCTGTGCCGGTATTCCAGTTCTCCGCTTTTCAGGCCACGGTCGCCTACGACCAGCCTGTGCGGGATGCCGATTAATTCCGCGTCGGCAAATTTAACGCCCGGACGCGCATCCCTGTCGTCGAAAAGAACCTCGAAACCCTTTTCCTTGAGTTCGGCGTAGAGCTCTTCCGCCGCTCGGCGTACATGCTCCGATCGCTGCATGTTGATCGCGATCAGCACGATGTCGAATGGCGCCAGCGGTTCGGGCCAGATGATTCCCTTGTCATCGTGGTTTTGTTCGATAGCGGCGCCGACGATTCGAGTCACGCCAATGCCATAACATCCCATTTCCATCGGGACATCATTTCCGTCCTTATCCTGGACGGTCGCTCCCATTGCCGTGCTGTATTTCGTGCCAAGTTGAAATATGTGTCCAACCTCGATGCCACGGGCGATTTTCAACTTGCCTTTCCCGCTCGGTGAGGGATCGCCGGCCACGACATTGCGAATATCGACCGTTTCGGGACGTTCAATGTCACGCCCGAAATTAACTCCGGTCATATGCATGTCAGCTTCGTTTGCGCCGCACACAAAATCAGACATCAGGCTCGTCGCGTGATCGTAAAAGACTGGTACGTCGAGGCCGATNNTTAACGGCGACGCGACGCCCGGGATTTTCTCGGCTTTCAGCGCATTTAACTCATGATCGCCGCGAATCACCAGTGCAACCGGCCCGGCGTCTCCGTCGACAAGCAAGGTCTTTATCATCTTCTCGGGGCCGATCTTGAGCAATTGCGCCAGCTTCTCGATCGTGCGCACGTCTGGCGTGTTGATCTTCGCGAGATCCTGCGTGGCTGCCGGCGGATTACCCTCGGGCCGCATTGTCGCAGCGGTTTCGACATTGGAGGCAAAAGCATCATCTTCGCTCCAGGCGATGGCATCCTCGCCGGAATCGGCCATGACATGGAATTCCTGTGAGCGGCTGCCACCGATTTCGCCGCTATCTGCATCGACGACGCGAAAATTCAGGCCGAGCCGTTCGAATATGGCGGTGTAGGCATCATGCATGACCTGGTAGCCGTCTTTTTCGAGTGATGCGTGGTCGGTGTGAAAGGAATAGGCATCCTTCATGATGAATTCGCGCGCCCGCATGACGCCGAATCGCGGACGAATCTCGTCGCGGAATTTTGTCTGGATTTGATAAAAATTGATCGGCAGTTGCCGGTAGCTCTTAAGTTCGCGACGTGCGATATCCGTAATTACTTCTTCGTGCGTCGGGCCGAAACAGAAGTCGCGATCGTGCCGGTCTTTCATCCGCAGCAGCAGATGTCCATATTCGTCCCAGCGCCCGGTTTCCCGCCAGAGTTCTGCGGGTTGAATCGCAGGCATGACCAGTTCGAGCGCCCCTGCACGGTCCATTTCCTCACGAACCACTTTTTCGACTTTTCGCAAAACGCGCAGCCCGAGCGGCATCCAGGTAAAAAGGCCCGATGCCAGACGACGAACAAGCCCAGCCCGCAGCATGAGCTGATGGCTGACAATTTCGGCTTCTGCCGGAATCTCCTTTAAAGTTGTTAGTCCAAATTCAGTAAAACGCATGTATATTCGTGTCCGAGTAACTCAGGCCGGGCGTATTCTACACGAGACGTCGCGCCCACAAGCGACCGATCGCGTGTCAGACTTGCAGCAAAAAGGAATGAGTCAGTTTGGAAGGAAGGCGTAATCCAATTGTTGCCAGGGAAGGAATTCCCTTTCTCGCTGCTACGGTAATTGCCGTCTGGCTCGCATGGCGGTTTCTCGGTGCCAATTATGCGATTCCACCGGCGGCCCTGCTTATCTATTTTGCTGTGCTGTTCCGGGATCCTCGACGCAGGGTTCCCGCCGTGCCACTCGGCATCGTCAGCCCGGTTGACGGCACCGTGGTCGATGTCGGGCTTACCGACAAGAGCGTACTCGACGGCGAGGCGCACAAGATCATCATTCGTGTGAACAGCTTCGGAACCTACACGGCGCGCTGTCCGATCGAGGGCAAGATCATGGATTTTCGTGGTGACCAGCCGAACAAGCAGGTCCCGTCCGAGGCAAGCGGGCTCTGGGTGCGCACCGATGAGGATGACGATGTCATTTTACAATTCCATGGACATCGATTCGGACTCGCCCCGCGCGCCTTCCTGCGCTACGGTGAAAGGGTAGGCCAGGGACAGCGCTGCGCATATTTGCGCCTGACCCGATTTGCCGAAGTACAATTACCGATCAATGGCCGCGTACTGGTAACTGCCGGTCAGCGAGTGGCGGCGGGATCCGACGTGCTCGCAAAGCTGCCACACGCATGATTGAGCGGAATTTCCACGTGACGCAATTACCAATACATCGGCCAGGGACGGAGAGTAAGGGCCGTGCCTGCTGAGGCCGCAAGGCGAGCCTATCTCGAGGCGCTCGGGGTCGACGTCTGGGCATTGCGCGGCGTGGCGACGCACGAGGAGCCTGCGCTTGTCGAAACCGACGCGGAATCCGCTGATGCCGGGCTTCCCGGCTGGCCGGAGCTGCGTCAGCAAGTCGCTGCGTGCACGCTATGCTCATTGCACAAGACCCGCACACAAACAGTTTTCGGCGTCGGCAGCGAATCGGCAGATTGGATGATCATCGGTGAAGCGCCGGGCGCAGAAGAGGACAGGTGCGGTGAACCATTCGTCGGGCGTGCCGGCAAATTGCTCGATGAGATGCTGCGTTCGGTCGGCCTGGAGAGAGACGCTGTTTTTATTGCAAACATACTGAAATGCCGGCCACCGAATAACCGCGACCCGGCAGCCAGCGAGGCAGCGTCTTGCCGTTCCTACCTGGATCGCCAGATCGCGCTCGTTGCGCCGAAACTGATCCTCGCTGTCGGACGAATCGCGGCCCAGCATTTGCTGCAGACCGATGCACCCCTGGGGCGGCTAAGGGGTCAAAAACACTACCTCGACGGTGGACAGTTGCCAGTGGTTGTGACGTATCATCCAGCATATCTTTTAAGGAGCCCCACGCAGAAACGAAAAGCATGGCAGGACCTTTGCCTCGCCCGCCAAATCGTGGATGAACTGGCAACATGATTACGCCGATAAAGGAAATTCCGGTACATATACGCACGATGGCGCATGATGACCTCGCGCTCGTCTCCGACATCGAGCGGCGCAGTTACGAGTTCCCGTGGAGCCACGGTGTTTTTCGTGATTGCCTGCTAGCCGGATATACATGCATCGTCGTCGAGCGAGGCGAGCTCGTCGTCGGTTATGGCATTCTGTCGGTGGCTGCCGGTGAAGCGCACATCCTGAATCTTTGCGTCGATCCCATGTATCGTAACCTGGGCTATGGTGACCGCCTGCTCGACGAAATCCTGTTGCGCGCGAGGCGGGCCGAAGTTAATCAGATTTTTCTCGAGGTGAGGCCGTCGAACGAGTCCGCCATTGCGCTTTACCAAAAGAAAGGCTTTCGGCAGATCGCCTACCGTCCGGCCTACTATCAGGCGCGGAAAGGCCGCGAGGATGCCGCCGTTCTTTCCAAGGTTCTCAAACCCATTACCTAGTTCCAACAGACCCTGAGACCGGATACACTGCGCAACCTTTTAGGCGCCTCCGGCTCCCGAGCCATGTCAACGATATCCAATGAAGTCAGCAAGCGGCGCACGTTTGCCATAATCTCTCACCCGGACGCCGGGAAGACGACGCTGACCGAAAAATTATTACTGTTCGGCGGCGCGATCAATATGGCGGGAACTGTAAAGGGCCGCAAAGCGCGGCGCCACGCGACCTCGGATTGGATGGCGCTCGAGCAGCAACGCGGCATTTCCGTAACTTCTTCCGTGATGCAGTTTCCCTATCGCGATCGCATCGTCAATTTGCTCGATACGCCAGGCCATGAAGACTTTTCTGAAGATACCTATCGCACGCTGACCGCCGTCGACTCGGCGCTCATGGTGATCGATTGCGCCAAAGGCGTGGAAGCAAGGACCATCAAGCTGATGGATGTCTGCCGCCTGCGGGACACGCCGATCATGACGTTCATCAACAAGCTGGATCGTGACGGCCGGGAGCCGCTTGACCTGCTCGACGAGATTGAGTCGACGCTCCGCATCCAGTGTTCCCCGATCACCTGGCCAATCGGCATGGGGCGTTCGCTCAAAGGCGTTTATCACCTGCAGAAAGACTGCGTTTACAAGTATCAAAGCGCCGGGCGCGATCAGGCGTCCACAATCGACGTTATCGAAAAGATCGATTCTCCCGAGGCGCGGAAATTTCTCGGCACAGAGGCCGACAAGTTCTGCGAGGAGGTCGAGCTGGTCAAGGGCGCGTGTCCGCCGTTTTCGGTTGGCAGTTACCTGGCTGCGGAACAGACGCCCGTATTCTTCGGATCCGCGATCTCGAACTTCGGTGTGCAGGAACTACTGGACGAATTCATCGAACACGCACCCAGCCCGTCGGCGCGCGAAACCGAGGGCCGTGTCGTGCAGCCCACTGAAGACAAGCTCACCGGTTTCATTTTCAAGATCCAGGCGAATATGGACCCTGGACACCGGGATCGAATCGCGTTCATGCGAATTTGCTCGGGTGAATACAAAAAAGGGACACGGCTGAGACATCTGCGAACCGGCAAGGACATGAAAATTGCTGATGCGATCACGTTCATGGCGGCCGACCGGCAGCATGCGGAAACAGCGTACGCGGGAGACATCATCGGCCTGCACAATCATGGCACGATAAACATCGGAGACAGTTTTTCCGAAGGCGAGAAGATTCGATTCTCCGGCATACCGAGTTTTGCGCCGGAAATCTTCAGGCGGGCGATCCTCAGGGATCCGCTGAAATTAAAAGCACTGAAAAAAGGACTTGCTCAACTCTGCGAAGAAGGTGCTACCCAGCTGTTCCGGCCACTCGCCAATAACGACCTGATCCTCGGCGCGGTGGGGCCGCTGCAATTCGATGTCGTAGCGCATCGCCTGAAAGACGAGTATCGGGTCGATTGCCAGTTCGAACCAATTAACGTGACGACGGCAAGATGGGTGGACGTCGAGGATGACGGCATGCTGCAGGAATTCCAGCGCAAGGCGCACGACCACCTGGCGCTGGATCATAGCGAAAGTCTCGTCTACATCGCGCCGAGCAAGGTCAACCTCAACCTGACCGAGGAGCGTTGGCCCGGCATCAGGTTTCGCGAGACCCGGGAATATTGAGAAGCACAAGCGGCTCTCCGTGTACACTGCGGCACAGGAAATAACTTATGCCCGAAAATAAATTCCTGACGAGGCAGTCAGTCGCCTGGGCCGTCTACGATTGCGGTAATTCAGCATTTGCGCTGAGCGTACTCGCAGTGCTGTTTCCCCTGTTTCTCGGCGTTTACTGGAGTGCGGGCGATCCGGGTTCGGCGGTGACCTCGCGCCTTACATGGGCGACCGCGATCGCGAGTGTGATCGTCTGCATCATTGCTCCTGTCATCGGCGCCATCGCCGACAGCGGCGGCTTAAGGAAGCGATTATTGTTCGTGTTTGCCGCATTCGGCGCCGCAAGCACTGCTGCGCTCAGCTTGATAGGAGAAGGCGGCTGGCTTCCGGCACTCGGGCTCTTCATCTGTGCATCGATCGGATACTACGGCGCAAACGTCTTTTATGACTCGCTCATCGTCGACGTCAGCAGGCCCCGCTTCTACAGCCTCGTGTCGAACCTGGGGCATGCAGTCGGA
>JABAOE010004132.1_pt1 | contig 10923 bp, 12 predicted proteins | sample 7062141 | NCBI WGS metagenome assembly JABAOE01 (sample SAMN14538627, study PRJNA623070) | marine sediment metagenome | biome: marine biome [ENVO:00000428]; feature: marine pelagic biome [ENVO:01000023]; material: deep marine sediment [ENVO:00002113] | place: India: Gulf of Khambhat ...
GGGTCGGCGATGGTGCTGGTCCCGATTTGTTTTGTCCTGGCGTTCGTGGCGGGGGTGCGGGTCAAACACCTGGTCCTGGTAACATTGATGGGGTTGATGCTGGCGCCGTTGGCCTGGACGCAACTGAAACAGTACCAGAAGGACCGGCTGCTGGTGTTTCTTGATCCGGATAAGGATCCGCTGGGTGCCGGCTGGAACCTGAACCAGTCGCTGATCGCGGTTGGCTCGGGTGGGCTGACGGGGAAAGGATATCTGCAGGGCACCCAGAACCTGCTGGGCTACCTGCCGCGGACGGTGACCCCCAATGATTTTCTCTTTAGCGTGATTGCCGAGGAGAAAGGATTTATCGGCGGCGTGGTTGTGGTGACAGTGTACGCGGTGATTTTGTTTCGCGGACTACGGATTGCGGGCGAGGCCCGCGATCGGCTCGGGTTGTTGATGGCTACCGGGGTGGTGGCCATGTTGTTTTGTCACGTGTTTATCAATATCGGCATGACCATTGGGCTGATGCCCATTACCGGTCTGCCGTTGCCCCTGCTCAGTTATGGCGGCTCATTCGTATTGGCCAGCATGACCGCACTCCGGTTGTTACAGAATGTATGGATTCATCGGAGGACTTATTAAATGGAAGCAATCAAGACGATTATCAAGAAGGGCGAAGAAATGTTAACCAAACGCCGTCCCAAACGCGTGTTCAAGGAGGTCCTCGTCAACGCCGAGGCGCTCGAGAACCGCGTGGCCCTGCTCGAGGACGGCCAGCTCGAGGAGTTCAGTATCGAGCGAACCACCGAGAAACGGATCGTGGCCAGCGTGTTCAAGGGCCGCATCCGCAACCTCGAACCCGGCCTGAAAGCCGCGTTTGTCGATATCGGTTTCGAGAAGAACGCGTTCCTGCACTACTGGGATATCATCCCGGAATCGCTGGCTGACCGGATCGAAGTCGTGGAACAGGAAGACGAAAGCGGCAAACCGGTCAAGAAACCGCAAAAGAAAATCACCCAGAAGGATATCCCGCAGATGTACCCGCCGGGTTCGGAGGTGATTGTGCAGGTGGTCAAGGGCCCGATCGGGACCAAGGGACCGCGGGTCACGACCAACATCAGCATCCCCGGCCGGTTCCTGGTCCTGATGCCGTTCAACCCGCTGCGGGGGATCTCCCGCAAAATCGACAAGGACCGCGAACGCCAACGGCTCAAGAAAATTCTCCAGCGATTGGATATCCCCGACGGGATGGGCATCATCGTGCGGACCGCCGGGGACGGCCAACGGAAACGCTTTTTCGTGCGGGACCTGGAGATCCTGTTGAAAACCTGGCGGCAGATGGAACAGAACATCAAGGACCACAAAACCCCGTCCTGTGTGTTCCAGGAACCGGACCTGATCGAGCGCACGGTCCGCGACTTTCTCACCGAGGAAGTGGACCGGATCGTGGTGGACAACGAACACGCCCACGACCGGGTCCGTAACCTGGTCGGCGAAATCAGCCGCCGCGCGCGCGGCAACGTGAAACTCTACAAGGAACCGTCGCCCATCTTCGTCAAGTTCAACGTCGAACGCCAGATCGAGAACGCGTTCCGCCGCCAGGTCTGGCTCAAGTCCNNGCGCTGGTCTCGATCGACGTCAATACCGGCCGACACAAGTCCCAGAAAGATCTGGATACCACCATCGTCCAGACCAACCAGGAAGCTGCCGACGAGATCTGTCGCCAGCTGCGTCTCCGCAACATCGGCGGCCTGATCGTGGTCGATTTCATCGACATGCGCAGTCGCAGCGATCAGCAAAAGATTACCCAGCGGATGCGCGAGGGCGTGAAACGTGACAAGGCCAAGACGCGGATCCTGCAGATTTCCCAGCTCGGTCTGCTGGAGATGACCCGCCAACGACACAGCGAGAGCATGACCAGCGCGGTCTACGAGGATTGCTCCTACTGCAAGGGTAAAGGCCTCGTCAAGAGCGCCTTGTCGATGTCGGTCGAGATCCAGCGCAAGATCGGCGAGGTGTTGCGGCGACTCCGCGAACAGGGCAAGGCAGAACAACCGCAGCTCCGCATCTATGTCCACCCGGAAGTGCTGGACCGGTTGCGGCGGGAAGATGAAGAGGTCCTCGTCGAAATGGAACGGCGCCTGAACGGCAAACTCAGTTTTCGCGCTGACCCGACATTCCATTTCGAGCAATTCAAGATCACCGACACGGTGAGCGGCAAGGAACTGGGGTGATCCGGCGCGGCAGACAATGCCGTACGCCCGGCGGGTGCGCGGTTCGCTGCCTGGTCGCATGCCTGGCGTTGCTGGTCCCGGTCATGCCGACGGTGCCGGCCGAGGACCCGCCACGCACACTGGAACCGCCGTCGGTAGCGACCTATGACGCGTTCACCCAGTATGCCCGGTTCCTCGAGGTTGTCATCGAGAACTACCTCGACCCGGCCGGTTTGCAACAGCTCAACCAGCACACCGCCGCCGCCTTGCGCGCGTTCCTCCAGTCGCTCGACGAGGAAGCGGACCTGTTCACCGCCGATGAGCGCGCATCGCCAGCGGCGAAGCGCGCCAAGGATCCGGTCGTGGCGTTCGGCGCCACCCTGGCCTTGGACCAGGGTTACCCGGTCGTGGTCACCCCCCGCGACGGCACACCGGCCCAGCGGGTTGGGTTACTCGCCGGTGAAACCATCACCGCCATCAACGATGAGCCGATTCGCGGCCGGCGATTGCACGAGATCCGCCGCCAACTCGATGGACCGCCGGACACGCAGTTCATCCTCACCATCCTCGATCCCACCCGCGGCTCGCGCAGCATCGTGGTCAAGCGACTTCGCGATGCCGCGGCGACCCCGGCCCGGATGCAGCGGTTGGCGCCGGACCTGGTCTACCTGCGCATACCGGCCANNGCACCAGTTTGCTGAGCAGATCCGGGAAGAACGCATCCGCGCCGCGATCCTCGATCTGCGCAACAACCCCGGCGGACCGCTCAACGCGGCGGTGGTCGCGGTCAGCCTGTTCATGCCGGCCCGGCAAGAGATCGTGTCGCTGGTCCATCCCTCACAGGATAACGAGGCGCCGTTCGTCAGCAGCAACCCGCACCCCCTGAACCTGCGCCTCGCGATCCTCGTCAACGACGGCACCGCCAACGAGGCCGAGGTGTTTGCCGCCGCGCTGCGCCGCCACCAGGCCGCCCGCTTGGTGGGGACCCGGACGTATGGCCGCGGCCGCGTGTTCTCCACGTTCCGGCTGCCCGACGGTGCCCGGGTCCGGCTGCCGACGGCCTACTACCGCACGCCGGTTGGCGATCGCCTGGACCAGGGCGGCCTGGAGCCGGACGAAACAGTGACCTTGCTGCGGGAAACCGAGCGCGCCCTGGCCGGGTCTGGCTATGGCGCATTCGACTGGACCCGTCAGCGGGAGCAGGTCCTCGAAACAGATCGGCAGTTGGCCCGGGCCGTGGAGATCCTGACCCGGTAACATCCCGTGCCGGTGGCGGCACCCTCCGCGATTGCACTCCCCGGGCTCTCACGCTACAGTACCGCCCGGTGAACGAAACCCGCCTGATAGAGCTGCTGGACGCGGTGCGCGCCGGCAACGTCCCGGTCGAGCGGGCCGTGCGCCGGCTAAAATCGCTCGCCATCCACGACCTGGAATTCGCCCGCGTGGATGGCCACCGCGCGCTGCGCCAGGGATTCCCGGAAGTGATTTATGCCGACGGCAAAACACCGGCCCAGGTCGTCAAGATCGCCCGCACCATCCTGCGCCACGGCGGCAACTTGCTGGCCACCCGCGTCTCCCGCGACACCGCGCGAGCACTGAAACGCGCCTTTCCCCGCGCGAAACACCACCGCGATGCCGCGGCGGTCACGGTGATCCGGAAACGGCTACCGCAACAACCGGGGATCATCGCCGTGTTGTGCGCCGGCACGACCGATATCCCGGTCGCGGCCGAGGCCGCGGTCACCGCCGAAATCATGGGCAACCGGGTGAAAACATTTTACGACGTGGGCGTGGCCGGCCTGCATCGGTTGCTGGCCATCAACGAAGAACTGCTCGCTGCCCGGGTCCTGGTCGTCGTGGCCGGCATGGAAGGCGCCCTGCCGAGCGTGGTGGCCGGGCTGGTGGACCGCCCGGTCATCGCCGTGCCGACCTCCGTCGGGTACGGCGCATCCTTCGGCGGGATGGCGGCCCTGCTCGCCATGCTCAACTCCTGCGCCAGCGGCGTGACGGTGGTGAACATCGACAACGGGTTCGGCGCCGGCTATGCCGCCGCGCTGATGAACCGCCCATGAAACTGCTCTACCTCGATTGTTTCAGCGGAGTCAGCGGCGATATGTTGCTGGGGGCCCTGCTCGATCTCGGGCTGTCGCTGGACGAGCTGCGCGCCCAACTCGGGCGGGTGGGCTTGCCGAGATACGAGATCAACGCTCAAGCGGTCACCCGCCAAACCATCGCCGCAACGAAATTCGACTGCCACGAAACCAACCCCGCCGGCCATCATCATCGCGGCTATACCGCGATCGCGGAGTTGATCGCGGCCAGCGATCTGTCACCGGCCGTGCAATCGCGGGCCACCGCGGTCTTTCGCCGGCTGGGCGAGGCCGAGGCAAAGGTCCACGGCGTCACGCTCGAAAAGATTCATTTCCACGAAGTCGGCGCGGTCGATTCGATTGTCGATATTGTCGGGGCCTGTATCGGTCTCGCGATTCTCGGGATTGAACGGGTCGAGGCGTTACCGCCCCCGCTCGGCCGTGGTTTTGTCGAGACCGCGCACGGACGGTTCCCGGTCCCGGCCCCGGCAACCCTGGAACTCCTCCGCGGCATCCCCACCACGCCATCCGAGGTCAGCGCCGAACTCGTCACGCCGACCGGTGCGGCGTTGCTGGTCGAGTTCGCCGCCCGGTTTGGTCCGGCGCCCACGATGATCATTGAGAAAATTGGGTACGGAGCCGGCAGTCGCGACCTGGAACCCACCCCGAACGTGCTCCGCGCGGTGTTGGGCGAGACCATCACCGCCGGTTCAGACTCGGCCGACGAGGTCGACCTGCTCGAGACCAATCTCGATGACATGAACCCGGAACTTTTTGGCGATGTGATGGAACGGTTGTTTGCCGGCGGCGCCCTTGATGTCTGGTTGAGCCCGATCCAGATGAAAAAGAACCGGCCGGGGACGTTGCTGTCGTTGCTCTGCAACCGGGCCGATACCAGGCGGTTGGCCGACCTGGTCCTGGCCCATACCACGAGTTTCGGCGTGCGGATCCAGCCGGCGCGGCGGGAAACGCTCAGCCGCGAACAAACCACCGTCACCACCCGGTTTGGCGAGGTCAGGATCAAGCTCGGCCGGCGCCACGGGAAACTGGTCCGCTGCAGCCCGGAATATGAATCCTGTCGCCAGGTCGCTGCCGCGGCGCAGGTCACCACGAACGAGGTCTACGCGGCAGCCACCGCCGCGGCCCTGGAGATGGAACACCATGATTGATCAGGAACTGCTCGACATCCTCGCCTGCCCGAAATGCAAGGCGGCGGTCCGCCAGGAAGAAGATCGGCTCATCTGCACCAACCCGGACTGCGGCCTGCGCTATCCCATCCGTGACGGCATCCCGGTAATGCTGATCGAGGAAGCGGAGAAGGCCAATGAGGAATGACCGGCGTTACCGGGACGATCTACTCTCCTGACCAGGAACCCTCGGGTTCACCCGTGGTTCGTCATTTGCGATGTCTCCCACCCTCTCGGTCATTGTTCCGGCTTGGAACGAGGAGAAATGCCTCGCCCGCACGATCGACTCGCTCCAACGCGCGGCGCGCTACTACGAACGGCAGCGGGACGGCACGGTCGAGATCATCGTTGTCGACAACAACAGCCAGGATCGCACGGCCGACATCGCCTGCGAACTCGGTCTGGCGGTCGTCTTCGAGCCGGTCAACAACATCGGCCGCGCCCGCAATGCCGGCGCCCGCGCCGCCCATGGCAAGTACCTCGCGTTTTGTGACGCCGACAACCGGGTCACGGAGAACCTGCTCTGCCTGATTCATGATCACCTGGCACGACCGGACATTGTTGGCGGCGGGACCTGGATCGAACCGGAACGCAGCGGTTTCAAGGTCTGGTTCTTTTACAGCATCTGGCACCTGTTCGTCCGCTTCAGCCGGGTTGGGGTCGGCATGATGCATTGCCGGCGGGAAGATTTTCTCTCGTTCGGCGGGTTCGACGAAACCATCTATGCCGCCGAGGACATCCAGTTCGCCTACGACCTGCGCCAGCTGGGCAACCCGCGCGGACAACCTTTTGAGCTGATCCGCCGCGGCTGGATCATCACCTCGACCCGCAAGATCGACCAGATGCGGTTTGACCAGATGCTGCGGCGCCTGGTCGGGTTCGGGTTCGGGTTGCAGAAAAAAATTCGCAGCAAGGAATATTGCCGCGACTGGTACGACAACGCCGCGCGGTAAGCAAGACGATCAGAGGCTGGCGACAGACGTGCCCGGTGCTGGCAGCTGACGTTTACGGCGTCGGGCGCGGACCTTGGCCGCGGTCCGCAGGGCGGAGTATTTCAGGCGAACCCGCAGCCGCTTGGCCCACTGGAAATCCACCGACCAGACCGCCAGGCCGGCCAGGATAAAAATCCAGCCTTGGAGGATGGGCAGGAATCCGCAGATAATCCCGATCACAATCAACACGAACCCGCCGATGATGCGGGTGAGCCGTTTACCGTTATCGAGCATCCAATCCATGAGGAATACGTTCTGGTCGCGATGGGTCGCGACCCGAGTTTTTCACTATAAGCCATGAACGCACCGCTGACAAACGGATTATGACTTATCTCTGGGTCCTGGGTATGGCGTTGACCGCGTTGCTTGGCGCGGCGCTGGGGTTCATGGTGCCGCTCCAGCCGGCGGTGCTGGTCGCGTTGCTGCTGGCTTTCATCCCGTACGTGCTGGCGACCTGGCATACCCGCCGCCGGCCGTGGCGCGAGGTGCGGGTGATCATTGTTGTCTGGGCCCTGGCCGCGCGCGGGCTGATGCTGGCCGCCCCCTATGCCTTGAGCAACGACGCCTACCGCTATCACTGGGAAGGTACCGTCCAGCGCGCCGGTTACAACCCGCTGACGCTCGCTCCCGACGCGCCGGTGCTGGAACCGCTGCGCGACCAGAACTGGGACCAAACCGATCATCGCGAGGTTTCCAGCGCCTATCCGCCGTTGTTGTTGGTGGTGTTCCGGGCCGGCGCGACGCTCAGCGACGAGGCAACGGTGTTCAAGTGGATTTTTCTCGGGTTCGACCTTGCCACCTGGTGGATGCTGATCGGTTGGTTGCGCCAGCGCGGCCAGTCGGAAACCGCGTCATTGATCTGGGCCTGGAACCCGCTGGTCATCCTCGAGTTTGCCGGCATGGGACATGCCATGAGCCTCGGCATCTTTTTCCTGGTGGCCGGGTTGCGCGCCTGGGAGGCGCTGCCACGTCGTCCGCTGCTCGCCGCCGCGGCCTGGACCGCCGCCCTGTTCGCCCAGTTCTTTGCCCTGCCAATCATCGCCGGCATCGTTGCCGGCCAGCGAATCCGCCGGCCCTCTTTTTGGTTGGTGGTTCTTGGCCTGGGCGCGGTCCTGGCCTGGCCGTTCCTCGATGGCGGACTGGCCAGCGGCCTGGGCCTGGTGGCGTTTGGCGCGCGCTGGGAATTCAACGGGTCGCTGTTCCCGCTGCTGGCCCGCCTGTTGGATCAACCACCGCCCATCCCGGTCGGGCCCGATACCTGGCTGGCCGATGCGACCGCCAAGCTGGCGGCAGCGGGGTTGCTGGTCGCGGTATGGCTGGTTTGTGCGCGGAAAGCGCGTCGTCCCGTTCAAGCCGCCCGCTGGATGCTTGGCGGGGTGCTGTTGCTCAGCCCGACGGTTCATCCGTGGTACCTGGCATGGTTGGTGGCGTTGCTGGTGATCGAACTGCGCCCGGCCTGGTTGCTATTCAGTGCGACGGTCCTGGTCTCGTACGCCGCCCGGCTCACCGAGGTGCTCGATGGTGGTTGGTATGAATCCAACCTGGTCCGCTGGCTGGAGTACCTGCCCGTCTACCTGTTGCTTGCCTGGGGACTGATCCAAAGCGGTTTGACACCGGGCAGGGCCGGGGCTACCCTCTCCGCGTCCCGGATCGACAGCGATCGCACCCGTCCGATCCCGCCCGGTCCGTAACTTTCATCAACCAACCCACGAGATAAGGAGTCAGGCACATCATGGCACACGAGTTACCCGCGTTACCGTACGCGTATGACGCACTGGAACCGCATATCGATGCGCGCACGATGGAGATCCATCATTCGAAGCATCACCAGGCTTATATCACCAACCTCAACGCCGCGCTCGAGAAACATCCCGACCTCCAAGGCACCAGCCTCGACGAGCTCCTGAAAGATCTCAATAGCGTACCGGATGACATCCGCGGCGCGGTCCGCAACAACGGCGGCGGGCACTACAACCACAGCCTGTTCTGGACCGTGATGAAAGCCGGCGGGGGCGGCGAACCGACCGGACCGTTGGCCGAAGCGATCGCGGCGGACCTCGGCGGTTTTGCCGGGTTCAAGGACCAGCTGGCCACGGCCGGCAAGACCCGCTTTGGCAGTGGCTGGGCCTGGCTCTGCGTCAATGCCGACAAGAAACTCTGTGTCTGCTCCACGCCCAACCAGGATAGCCCGATCATGACCGGCGTCGCCGAGTGTCCCGGCACGCCGATCCTCGGGGTGGATGTCTGGGAGCACGCCTACTACCTGAAATACCAGAACAAGCGACCGGATTACCTCGAAGCCTGGTTCAACACCATCGATTGGGACGCCGTCGCCGCCCGTTACGAGCAGGCCATCGGTTAGGATTCGCCCCGCACCAGTCAGCGCGCCCGGTCTCTCCCAGGGGATCGGGCGCGTTGTGTTTCATGCCGCGGACACTTTTTCCCAGGCGTATCGGCCCTTGATGTGCTGGTGGAAATATTTGCCGTGGGTCGGCGTCTGCATCAGCGCGGCGTGGATCTGTGGCGGGACCGAGAAATAATGATACCGGCCGGTAGCGTGGAACTCGATGGCGAGTGTCTGGCTCTCGGGATCGTACCCGATCGCCGCAATGTCACTGGAACTGACTTTCTCTAGTTGCATGGCGGTTAGTCTGTCAGGAACTCCACTTTCGCTGTTAGTTCGGGCGTCAGGTACCGGTCCGGTTTTTCCACCTGCACCTTGACCTCGAGGGTCCCCTTCTGGCGATTGGCTTCCGGCGCGATCTCGGTCACGGATCCCTGGTACACCCGGTCCGGGAACGCTTCCGGGCTTACCCGGCAACGCTGGTTCAACCTGATCTTTGCCACATCGGCCTCGTTGAGGTCGATCTCGACCTGCAGATCGTTCAGATCAGCCATCGAAATGAACGCCGTGCTCGGCCCGCGATCGCCGCCAAAACTTTGCGGCACCACCAGTTCGTTCGGTTCCACCAGTTTCTCAAGCACCACGCCGTTGATCGGTGCCCGGATCGTGCACCAGTCAAGATAGGTCTGCGCCAGTTTCAGCCGGCCTTCCGCCGTCGTCACCTCGGCCAGCGCCGCATCCCGCGCCCGGCGCGCATCGTCGACCACCCGCTGGCTGTCCACTTTCTGTTCGGCCAGTTCCAGGGCGCGATTGAGTTCGATCTCCGCGTTGACCAGGTTGGCCCGGGCCAATGCCAGGCCGCCACTGGCTTCCAGGACGCGGGCCTGGTACTCGTCATCCTCCAGTTGGACGATTACTTCGCCCTGGTTCACCCGGTCACCTTTACGCACGAGGATCTGCCTGACCGTCGCCTGGAACTTGGGACTGATCTCGATCCGTTCGCGCGGGATGATATACCCGCTCACGGTCAAGACCACGTCCGCCGCCTGGTGGGCACCGCTGCCGGGCGCGGCGCCGGCACCGGTCGTGGTCGCTGCAGTCGCCGCGGTGACGCGCGCGCGATCGTCCCGTCCCCGGGTCACAAAAAACATTACCATCGCCACCGCAAGACACACCAGGATCGTCACCACGATCGCCGTGGTGCGGCTGCTGCGGCGTGATTTTTTCGCCGGCTCAATCCGCAACCGGTCGAGGCTTGGCTGGGTATTGTCGGTCATGCTGTTCGGTCGATCACGGTTGTNNCGCCTGCACTATTTTCACACGGCGCGCAAGGCGTCAAGAACCGGTTTGCGCGCCGCCATCCGGGCCGGCAGCAACCCGCCAACCAGCCCCATCACCACGGCGAAGCCCATGCCTTTGAGCAGCAGGTTTCCCGTGATCCGAAATTCGAACGCTACCTCGGCGAAGGTGGTGAAACTCATCGTCCCGGTGGCCACCCCGTTCAGCGGCAGCGACAACCCACAACCGATCACGCCACCGAGCAATGACAACAACACCGACTCGGCCAACAGCGAGAAATAGATATCGCGCCGGCGGAACCCGAGTACCCGCAAGGTCCCGATCTCGCGGGTCCGCGCGCTGACGGAGGCGTACATTGTGTTCATCGCCGAGAACGCCGCACCGATGCTCATCACGATCGCCAGGAATATCCCGAGCCAGCGGATCGGGCCGGCGGTGCTGGTCTGCTCGGCGTAGTACTCCGTCTCCGGCAATACCCGCAGGGACAGGCGCTGATCGCGCTCGAGCCGGTCGCGCAACCTCGCCACGGTTGCCGGGTCGTCGACCGGTCGCAACAGGATCGAGCCGTAGAAATTCCGATTGAACGCGTTGCGGGCTTCATCGGCGTCCACCCAGATCTCCGATTCGTAGGCGGTACGTTCCGCATCGAAGATCCCGACCACGGTCCAATGATGTTTACCGGCGTCAAACCCCTGCCCGACCTGGCAGTCGGCGAACCGGGCGGCGATTTTCCGACTCACAATGCACTCGTTCAGTCCAGGCCGAAACATCCGGCCCTCGATCAAGCGCAGGCTAGGTCGCAGGGCCAGCCCGGCC
>JABAOE010009266.1_pt1 | contig 10921 bp, 6 predicted proteins | sample 7062141 | NCBI WGS metagenome assembly JABAOE01 (sample SAMN14538627, study PRJNA623070) | marine sediment metagenome | biome: marine biome [ENVO:00000428]; feature: marine pelagic biome [ENVO:01000023]; material: deep marine sediment [ENVO:00002113] | place: India: Gulf of Khambhat ...
GCCGAAAATATCGTCGCAATCTGATTGCGGAACACGGACTGAAAGCCAAAGGGGCGGGGCCTTGAGGCCCCGCCCTTTTTCATGCCGTCGGCAACGTGGTTTGGCTTGAGTGTTCAACGGAGGTATAAACACAGAGCCTGTTCGAGCGCTAGAATAAGAAGAATTACTGGAGTCCCAAATTGGCAAATCCGGTCCGTGATCTCGGTAACTTCTTCGACGAATTGAAGCGTCGCAAGGTGGTACGCGTGGCCGTCGTGTACGGTGTCGTTGCCTTCGCCGTCATCCAGGTGGCGGATATCATGATCCCGGCGCTGGACCTTCCCGAGGACTTCATTACTTACGTGGTCGTTGCCACCCTGCTCGGTTACCCGATCGCCATCGTACTCGCCTGGTCGTACGACGTCGTTCCCGATCGAGGGCCATTGCCGCGCGAGTCTTCCCCGGAGCCCGACACCGCAAACCCGGAAACGCGCTCGAGCGAATCACGCGTGTATCTACTGATCGTCGTCTTAGCGATCTTCGCCGTGTTAGCGCTTGGCTGGATGCATTACCGCACGACGAACTCCGTCCCCGCCGCGCGACCGCCGCTTGCCTACATCGATTCGGTGGCCGTCATGCCGCTCGACAACCTCACCGGAAATGCGGACTACGATCATGTCGGTATCGGCATTACCGAAGAAACCATTACCCATCTCGCGCGCATCCCCACCCTGAAGGTGATCTCGCGCCATTCCGTGCAAGCCATCAGCGGCCAGGGACTGACGATTCCGCAACTCGCGAATGCGCTTGGTGTCCGTCACGTGATCGAAGGTTCGGTCAGGCTCGATGGCGACGGGCTGCGTGTCACCCTGCAACATATCAATGCGGAAACCGATGCACATGTCTGGGCCGAGAGTTTTCTGAGCGAGTCGGACAACATCATCGCCTTGCAGGAGGATGTGGCAAGACAGGTATCGAGCCGGATCGTCACGATGATCCCGGGCATATCGCAGCCGAATGAAAAATCGCACGTAACCCTGGGGCCGGGTCAAAAAGCCTACTTGAGAGGCAAGCGATGGCTCGGCCAGCGGACACCGGAAGGCATCGCCAAGGCCATTGACGATTTTACGGAAGCGATCGAACTCGATCCCGGCTACGCGCCGGCTTACGCCGACCTCGCGTCGGCTTACACGCTGGCGCTCTCGTACCGCTACGACCTGGGAATGAACGGCTACACGATGGCCGCCAGGTCGCTGGCGATGTCGGAGCGCGCGATCGAACTGGACCCGAACCTGGCCACCGGTTATGCATCGCGCGGCCTGCTCGGCACCTTGATCGGTCAGCCTGCAAACGAGAGCGCCGCCGATTTCGACCGTGCCGCGAGACTGCAACCGAATGCCGCCAGCATTCCGAGCTGGCGATCCCTGTCGCTCTCCGAGCGTGGACACGTCGAAGAAGCATTGTCGGAAGCGGGACGCGCTGTCGATCTGGACCCGCTCGCGCCAGGCCGTCACATTGCGCTTGCCGTCATCTCGTTCCGGCTCGGGCGCTATGACGAGGCGATTGCCGCGGCCCGTATGGTAACCACCATCGAACCGCGCCTGATTCGCGGCCGGGCAATCGAAGCACGGGCGCTGCTGCTGAGCGGCCGCGCCGACGAATGCACCAATCTGTCACTGGGACCCCACCGGATATTGCGGGCGACCTGTCTCGATGCGATGGGCAGGGAATCGGAGGGAAGAACAATTGTTGCGGACGTACTGTCCAACCTGCGTAGCAATGCGATGCGACAAGCGGACCACGGCTACTCGCTAGTGGTCACGTACGAGGATCTGGCCGTCGACTTTGCCTGGCACGGCGATGCGAAAAAAGCCCTGGAGTGGGCCGCGCTTGCCTACGGCAAATCTCCGGTCGGCATCGAGATACGTGTCCTGGAATCGGAGTTGTTCGATCCTGTGCGCGATAATCCCGAGTTTGCACGTACGATCGCCGAAATCCGCAGCGGCATTTACGAGCGTGTCCGCCGCGACAGCATGCAATTCCGATAGTCCCTTTGGGCAGTAAGCGGTATCATGCGCCACCTTGACAGTGCTGGAGCAGTCGAGATGCCCCGATTAAATCTTATATTTTGTCTGTCCGTTTTCCTCCTTGTTCTTGGCTGTTCGGAACGTGCGCCGGTCGAACAGGCCACCACGGAAACGCCACAAGGGCCTCCCCAGGAAACAAATCCGCTCATGGTCGAGAGTCCGCTGCCCTATCGCATGCCACCCTTCGATCGGATTGAAAATCAACATTATGTACCGGCGTTCGAGCGTGGCATGGCGGAAGAGGCATCGGAGATCGAGGCCATCGCTTCGAATCCCGAGGCGCCGACGTTCGAGAACACGATAGTCGCGATGGAGCTCAGCGGGCAACTGCTGAGCACCGCACAGCGGGTGTTCAACGCGATGACCAGCGCGCACACCAACGATGCCTTGCAGGAAATCGAGGTCGAGATGGCGCCCAGATTTGCCGCGCACACCGACAACATGCTTTTGAATACGGATCTCTACGCGCGCGTGAGCACACTTTACGCTGCGCGCGATTCGCTTGGTCTCGATGCCGAATCCTTGCGGCTCCTCGAGCGTTATCACACGGATTTCGTGCGCGCAGGTGCAGAGCTTTCCGAAGAACAGAAGGCCCGGCTGCGCGACATCAACGCCGAGCTGGCCGAGCTGGGAACGGCATACGGCCAGAACGTCCTGAACGAAGTGAACGAGCTGGCGGTCGTCGTCGAAACTCGCGATGAACTCGCGGGGCTTTCCGAGAGCCAGGTCGAGAGTGCTGCGAAGGAAGCCGAAGCACGGGAACTGCCTGGGAAGTATGTGCTGACCTTGCGTAATACGACGCAGCAACCGCCACTGACGTCGCTCGAGAATCGTGCATTGCGCCAGCGTATCCAGGAAGTGTCGGAATCGCGCGGTAGCCGCGGTAACGAATACGACAATCGCGGCATCATGAATCGTGTCCTCACCCTGCGCGCTGCGAGAGCGGCGCTCATCGGCTATGACACGCATGCCGATTACATTCTGGCGGACCAGACGGCCGGCACGATCGAAGCAGTGAACGACATGCTGGGGCGTCTCGCCCCCAGGGCCGTCGCAACGGCGCGGCGTGAAGCAGCTGACCTGCAAGCCCTTATCAACCGCACAGAGGCCAAGCCGTTCGCGCTCGCGTCCTGGGACTGGCTTTACTACACCGAGAAGCTCAGGAAGCAACGCTATGATCTCGACGAAACGCTGTTGAAGCCGTATTTCGAATTGAACACGGTGCTGCACGACGGCGTGTTTTTCATGGCAGAGCAGGTCTATGGCGCTACCTTCGAGGCAAGACCCGAACTACCTGTTTACCAGGAAGACGTACGCGTCTACGAAGCGTTCCTCGACGGTGAGCCGCTGGGCATATTCATCTTCGATCCTTATGCCCGCGAATCGAAACGCGGCGGCGCCTGGATGAACGCCTACGTTTCGCAGTCGAAGCTCCTGGACCGTAAACCCGTCGTTGCCAATCACCTGAACGTCGTCAAACCGCCCGAGGGCGAGCCGACTCTGCTCACGTTCGACGAGGTGACGACGATGTTCCACGAATTCGGCCACGCATTGCACGGCCTGTTTTCCAACGTCACATATCCACGCTTCTCTGGCACCAGAGTACCACGCGACTTCGTGGAGTTGCCGTCGCAGCTAAACGAGATGTGGGCAACCTGGCCAGAAGTTCTCGCCAACTACGCGATGCACTACGAGACCGGCGAGGCGATCCCAAAAAACCTGCTGCACCGGATACGGGAGGCCGAGAAATTCAATGAAGGCTTTAGCAGGACGGAATACCTGGCGGCCGCCATGGTCGACCAGGCGTGGCACCAGATGAAAGCGGCAGACATTCCTCCTGCGGAATCACTGATGGAACACCAGGCTGAGATCCTGAGCGACATTGGCATGGATTTCGCGCCCGTGCCCCCTCGATATCACTCGCCCTACTTCAGCCACATCATGGGCGGCTATTCGGCCGGTTATTACTCTTATATATGGAGCGAGGTACTCGTTGCCGACAGCGTGAAATGGTTCGAGGAAAACGGTGGCATGAAGCGGGAGAATGGCGATTACTTGCGCAACAAAATTCTTTCCAGGGGCGGCAGCCACGATGCGATGGAGCTGTTCCGTGAATTCCGTGGCGCAGATCCGTCGATTGAACCGCTGCTGGAGCGACTGGGATTTAATTGACACGCATAAATGGGGATTGACCCCGGTCGATTCCGGGCCCTGCAAGCGCCCAGCCAGGTATTTACGACTGCCAGATTCTTTTCAGGAGTGGTGTCATCGCGCGAGGACCGACGATTGCCATCGTCGTCAGCATGCCAGACATCATTGCGCCGGTTACGCCGCAGGTCAGTACATCCTGCCCCGTCAGCCACAGGCCTTGAATACGTGTTCCCGGACCCAGCCACTTCTGCTGAAGTCTTTCGGCTGTGTGCGCCAGGCCATAGAGCTCGCCATGCTGATAACCTGCGAACCATTCTGTCGATAGCGGAGTCGAGACTTCGTAATAGTCCACTTTGCCTCGCAGAAGCGGCAACTTGTCATAGAGGTACTGCATCAGGCGCTCGCCGAGTTCTGCCTTGAACGCCTCATACTCCTCACCGCGTTTGCCCCAGGTGGTGCCCCGCCACTTCGCAAACCACTCATAAGGCGCCGGCGCCACAATCTCGATCGTCGCCGTACCCGGATGCCTGTTGAGATAGTCCGGATCCTTGGCTGACGGGAACGAGATGTAAACAACGGGGAACGGGGCATCCTCGTCCCGCAAGAATTCCTGCAGTGCCGCGTCATAGTCGTTACTCGGGTAAATCCAGAAATTGGTTTTCGGCAGACCGAGTTGCTCGGCCGTTTCCTTGAGTCCGATATAGACCCCAAGGTGCGCCAGGCTTGGCTGCACTCGCGGCAATAGCTTGTCGTAACCTGATGCTTCTACGACATCGTGTGCCAGGAGATGCCTGAAAGTATTCTCGATACCGGCCGATGAGATAACACAGGCGCAGTCGATACGATGGCCGTCCTCCATCTCGACACCGCTAATGCTGCCACCATTGACGAGTATTTTTTTCACCCTTGCGTAGGTGAACACCTCGCCGCCGGCACGCTGTATTTTCGGAATAATGCTCTCGGCAATGCGCCAACTACCGCCAACCGGGTAATAACCGCCATAAAGATAGTGGCGCGCAATCATCGCATGCGCCATAAAAGCCGATTGTTTCGGCGGCAGGCCCATGTCGCCCCACTGACCACAAAGTACCGCGATCAGATCCTGGTTATCGGTCAATTCACTTAATACTTCATACGTGTTTCGATACAGGCAGGAAGGCGTGCGCAACTTCAGCAGCGGCGCTCCGATTGCGCGCTGCCACGGCTTCAATAGCCGGCCCATGCTGTGCGCGGCCAGCGCCGCACTGACCTGGGCGAGTAATTTCAGGTAGCGATCGATCGCCTGCTCCTCCTCGGGAAAGCTGGCGACGAGATTGTCCCGAAACGCCTGCTTGCCGGCGATCGCCCTGAATGCCTTGTCGCCGATAAAGAAGCGATCGTATTCGTCATCCATCGGCGCCCATTCGAGCTTGCCGTCAGAAAGGAAATCGAACATACGCCGGGTCCGGGTGCGGATGCCGACATCGCCGATGTAATGCACGCCCACATCCCATTCGTAATCGCCCCGGTTGTAGGAATGCGTATAGCCGCCAGCCGTGTAATGCTGTTCCAGCACACAGACTTTCCGGCCCAGTTCACTGAGCAGGGCAGCAGTCGTCAGTCCGCCCATGCCGGAACCGATAACAATCGCATCATAGTCCGGCGCGAGACGTTTAGGCCGATATCGATAGCCGATGCGTAAGGTGCTGGGAATCATCAAGCGTTGCGTCGGCTCAGCATCTTCCTGATGCCCTGCAAAAGGAATATGCCGAGAATCACGACAGCAAATCCCAACACGACGAAAACACCGCTCTCACCTTCGAGGAAGGATTCGCCTAAATAAACGGTCGCTATCGCGTACGGCAGTTCGGTGATTGCAAGCGCCGCAAGATACAAAGGGAAGCTGTAGCGAAGAATGCCCAGAACATAGCCGGGTATTTCGGATGGTACCGCCGCCTGAAACAACAGTATGTGTCGAAATCGCGCCCGCGTGCCGAGTTCATGTTCCCAACCTTCGATCTTGTCTTCGTTCACCAGCATCCTGACGAAGCCACGGCCCAGGTAACGGCCGATGCAGAAGGAGACGATGCCGCCGAGCAGCCAACCCAGCCACAGCAGGATGAACGTAACGAGCTGACCCCATGCATAAATTGCAACCGGCACCACCACCGCGCTGGAGAAGAAAGCAACCATCGCGGATATCATCGCGAGTAATACGAAAACCAACATGCCGAGAGCCGGTGCCTGCGAGATGAGGCCCTCGGTCCAGACAATCAGATCTTCGGCGCGGTCGTGCAGTCGATCTGATGCCGTGATCAGTCCGACGACGACGATAAGGATGCCGACAATGATGATGTGGCGTTGCAGAATTTCGCGGATATTCACCTTATAAGCCGCTACCGAAAGTGGCGGCAATCCCTTTTTGAGCGAATTTTTGTTCGATGCGAGTCGCGAGATCTTACACCAGTTACGCGGCGCAGGTGCTAACTGCGGTGGCGACGGCGGCTGCTTCGCCGCCCTCCGCGACGTCAATTTCGTTGCCGTCAATCGGCGGCGAGCATGTCGTATTCCGCGATGGGAGATTCTGCCGCCTGACCGGCTTCTCTCTCCGATATTCCGAAAAGGCTTGCAATCAGCTCGGCAGCCGCGTCGGCCTGGCTGGCGCCCTTGAAACCTTCGCCCATAACCATCTTCTGACCGTTGCGGTCGATTGCGGAGATCGTGTAATAGATGGTGTGACGTTTGCCGGAGTTCGTTCTTGCCGAGGCTTTCTTTTTGAACCGGACAATATCGGCACGACGCATCTGCACGCGGCTGACCGGAATACCGAGTATGCGGCGCACGCTCCTTATCTCCTCGCCGGCCTGAAATACTTCCAGTGAATTGAGCACGGTGTAGAGCGCGGCGAGCACGACCAGGAGACCGACGAGTCCAAAAATAGCGCCCATGAACGGATGGCCTTCATACATCAAGAGCCACCAGCCGGCACCTGCGAAAATGGCACCAATCGATGTGCCGACCAGTCCGCCGAACAGATTGCGGGCCATCGGGAAGTGCATGACCGGGCCGCCGGCATCGTAACCCAGGTTGATCATGCCCTCGATCGCCTTGATATCGATCGTGTTCTGTTTACTGCGCGCCTGCTCGATTGACAACTCCGATAAAGCTGCCGACTTTTCGGCGGTTGCATAGACCGGGATCTTGTAATTGCGGTCAATATCGACGCCAATCAGCCCGGCCTTGAGATTCAGGCGCCAAAAGTAGTAGGAATCCTCACTCGGGTCCGCGTCGGATTCATTGAGTTCTTCAGGCAAGTCGAAGCGGAAGCTCAGCCGCGAACCTTTGACGCCCGGCGATACGTGTGCCACCTGCGTGTCCTGCCATTGGGGACTTTCCTTGCGGCTGCGATTCTTGCCGCTGCCCGATACGTAACTGTGCAGGTTAGTCAGAGTTAGCGAAAACTGCGTATTCGAATCGTAGGGAAGATTCAGGTCGATCGTGCCACCGACATGCCCGCCTATTGCACCGGGAAACGGATCGAGCGTGAGGGGCGCGGGGCCGAACCGCCGCCATTCGAGGGTACTCTTCACGGCCCAGATGATGAGACCAATGCCGACTATCGGAAACAGCAAGCCGATCAATGCTGCCAGGTTGTTCTTTTCCGTGACTTCGGTGTAGATGAGAAATGGCAATGGCGCAGAGATCAGGTTCCAGAAAGCGGCGAACGCCCAGCCCGCCCACATCGAGGTCCTGGAATCCGACCTGATTTCTGCCGTCTGCCAGTCATCGTTCGCGAGCCAAGGTGCATCCCGAAACCTCGGATCCGAGTGATCCGTTTCTTTCGGCGCGCGGAAAGCCCAGATCATCAAACCCAGTCCGACGCCGCCGAATACGAAAAAGAAGATCGACTTGAAACCGATCAGTCGCCAGCGTACGGAACGATCGATAACGGAATCGGCAGGGTTATCGGGATCAACATAGACCGTAATACCCTCGCCACGGTTTCGCAGGCCACTAAGGTAACTACCCATGTCGCGCTGGTACTCGCCGATATTATCCGAGCCGCCGGCGATCCCGACACGATCATTGATGTACAACTGCCCACCGTACTCGTAGCTGTATTCGGCAAAGGCTTCGTAGGTGTTGGAATCGTCGCCCGAGTTCGTGGCATAGCCGGCACGCTGCAATTCCGCCCGTACCGGTACCCACGCATTCATCTGCCAGTGGTCGGTGAGGTTTGCAGCAATCGAATAACCCATCCACGCACCCACACCGAAAAACGGAAGAGCGAAGAGAAACAAGAAGATTCTACCTTTCATACGGAGACGCCCAGCGAGACCATTGCAGCATAGCAACGTCGCGTCGATCGGGCTGTGAGAGTGGTCTCAGTACTGCTTCACCTGCTTCGCTTACGCGAGCAGTTATCCACGTTTAGAACCCAAGGTTGTAAGTTGCATCACAACTCCCCGTATGCGAGGAACAACTTCAATAAGTGTGTGCGGACCGGTCACGAGTTCACGAGCCGGGTTTGCCAATGACTGGCTAAAAGCCGAGCTTATCGACAAGGCGGTGCCAGCGTACCAACGCCGGCAGGAACCAGGGCCTGCCTGTGTAGAGGAATCTGGTGTCGAACGGCATGTCGTCGAATGCAGTCCTGCCTTCTTCCTCGTTGCCGAGCATCTTGTGCGCGAGCTTGGTGCCGAAGAAACTGCCGCGCGCGACACCAGAGCCACAGTAACCCATCGCGTAATAGAGGCCGTCGTGTTCTCCGAGATGCGGCGAATGATCGAAGGTGTAGGCGACGAAACCCGACCAGCTATGCGTAATGCGTGTCTTCTCGAGTGCCGGAAAAACGTCGAGCAACATCTTGCGCAGGTCACGCGCGTTCTTTTCGGGACGGTCGCCGGGTCCGGCGGCGCGTCCGCCGAACAGAATGCGTTCGCCATCCGGCGAAGGACGATAGTACGCAAACACGCGCCGGCTGTCGCCATACATGCGACGCGTCGGCATGAGCTTGTCCATGAGTTCCGCGGACAGTGGCTCGGTAGCAATCATCGCGCTGCGGATGGGTAATAAGCGGCGCCGGAACCAGGGCGTCGCATTGCCGGTGTAGCCATTGGTGCAAATGGCGACCTGGCTCGCCCTGACGTCACCGCGCTTCGTCGATACCAGGAAACCGTTTGCGGTGCGTTCGAGTTTCGTTACTGCGGTTTGCGGCGCGAATATCGCTCCCGCGTCCGTAACGACGCGTAACAGTCCCGCGTGATATTTGGCGGGATGCAAACCGCCGTCGATCGGGTAATACACGCCGCCGTGGAAACGGTCCGTGCCGATTTCCTCGCGCACGCGTTCCTTCGGAATCATTTCGGCTTCGATGCCGGTCGTTTCGACCTGTATTTCGACCTCGCGCTTGAGTTCTTCATAGTGCGACGCTTGCGAGGCACCCCGAAAACGTCCGCTTTGCTGAAAATCACAGTCGATGTTCTCCGACTCCGTCAGCTCCCGGATGAAATCGACGAAAATAATGCTTTGCTTCAGGATCGCGTGCGTACGCTCGACGCCGTAGCGGGCGGTAAGCCCCTTGACGCCGAGCTTGTGAAAGCTCGGCCCGAGCATGCCGCCGTTGCGCGTACTGGCGCCGTATCCTGTGAAACTGGCTTCGCAGACGAGCACCGATTTGCCCGCCCGAGCGAGCACGAGCGCGGTGTTGAGGCCGCTGAAGCCGCCGCCGACGACCAGGACATCGACCTCGGCGGGCAGCGCGACAAGGGTCTCCTCCGGCCGCGGGGCAGCCTCCCACCAGTAAGGGTAGATCTTCAGGTCGTTGAATACGTCGGTCATGCGCGTTTCGAGGTGGCCCAGGCGGCCTACATGCTATGCTGCGCCGGGTACCCCGGGCAATAAAAAGAATGGAAGATTACGGTTTTTTATCTGTCGTCCCGCCCCTGCTGACTATTTTTGTCGCAATTTACAGCCGGAACGTCATTCTCGCACTGATTGTCGGCATCCTGTGCGGCTCGCTGATCATTACGGATTACAACCCGTTCGCCGCCGTACTCAACGCGGTCGAGAACCAGGTACTCAAGGAGTTCGCCGCCGGCACCCAGGTGCAGGTGATCCTGACGATCATGGTCATCGGCGGCTTCGTAAATCTGCTCGAGAAGTCCGGCGGAGCCAGGGCGTTTGCCGGCGCAATGACCAGGGTCGTCTCGTCCGGCGCCAAGGCACAGGTTCTCGCCTGGTGCTCGGGACTCGCGATCTTTTTTACCGATTCGGGCAATGCATTGATCATCGGCCCCCTGTATCGCTCCGTCTTCGACCGGTTCAAACTGTGCCGGGAAAAACTTGCGTACATTCTCGACACGACGGCCTCGCCGATCAGCATCCTTATTCCTTTCATTGGCTGGGGCGCTTACATCATGTCGCTGATCGAATCGGCATACGACGATATCGGGCTCACCGAAAATGCGTTCTCCGTCCTGCTGAACGTTTTCCCATATCAGTTTTATGCTTTCCTCGCGCTGCTGACGGTGCCGATCGTCGTCTGGACCAAACGGGATTACGGACCGATGCGGCAGGTGCAGAAGCAATACCTGGCCGATCTCGAGAAAGGCACAGAACATGTAACTGAAATGTCATCTGTCGAGATCAAAGCAGGGACCGACGAGCGTCTCGGTATTTTTCTCTGGCCGCTCGGCGTGATGCTGTTCATGGTCGGCGGCCTG
>JABAOE010011038.1_pt1 | contig 10919 bp, 6 predicted proteins | sample 7062141 | NCBI WGS metagenome assembly JABAOE01 (sample SAMN14538627, study PRJNA623070) | marine sediment metagenome | biome: marine biome [ENVO:00000428]; feature: marine pelagic biome [ENVO:01000023]; material: deep marine sediment [ENVO:00002113] | place: India: Gulf of Khambhat ...
GTCCAGCGCCTCGGCCGTGATCGTGACGGTCGAGGATTTGGTTGGCCAGATCGGAGAGTGGGTGCAGCGGACCCTGAGCTCGTCGGGCGGAACTGGTTCCACGAGCTTCACTGATTCGCAGCTTAGGTTGAACTCTCGCGTCCCGTGGGGCCCGGTCGAAGTCACTCTAATATCCGCGCCTACGGTGACGGGTTCAGAGATCAACGCCTCGAACGGTGCGTCGCCGTTTGCGTCGGAGATTACGGTCACGCTGCCCAGATAGGTCCGGCCAGACGCTTTAGAAGAGCAAGTGGGATTGGAATAGATGTCGACGATGAACTCAGCGTTCGGTTCTCCGCTGGCGAGCCCTCCCGTGACAACCATGAACGCCGTGTCCGTAGAGACAAGGGCATCGTGAACGTTCAGACTGGGGAAGTTGCAGCACCGACTAGGGTCGATCCCGCCACGGCCGTTAGAGTGGATCGAGTTACCTCGTACCGTGTTGCCCTCGCCACTAAGGTTGACGCCATACTCGCCGTTGAAGGCGATGATGTTGGGCGCTGACGGAGTGCCGATAGTGTTGTTGTCTGAGAACACGACATAGACGCCGTTGTCACCGTTCCCCTGACGTCCCTGACCGGTCCTATCAGTGCCGATCAGGTTGCCTTCTATGACGTTGCCCGAGGAAGAGCCCGAGATGATGACGCCGTTTTCGCCATTGCCCGAGATGAGGTTACCTTGACCGGGAGCGCCTCCCCCAACGATGTTGTCGCTTGACCGGATTGAGATGCCGTCATCGATGTTCGGCATCGCCACCAGCCCCGTCTCATCCGTGCCGATGTAGTTTCCGTATACCTCGGTTGCGTTTCCAGTGAATATCGAGATGCCCCTCTCGTTCCCGGAAATCACGTTGCCCTCTCCGGGCTGGTCTCCCCCAATCAGGTTGCCGTTGCCCGTGAACACATTTATTCCGTACCTGCAACCGGTGATCGTCAGCCCGCGGATCGCGTTGTTGCCGGATTTGATTTCGAAGCAGTCGAACGATCGCTCGCCGTCGATGGTGACGCCGGAAGCGAAGAGGCTCGAAGCGGCATTGATGCCGTCGAGTCCGGTATCAAGGGCCGGGAGTTCGGTCAAAAGGTCGATGGTCGTCGGGTTGGCGGGCGGGAAGATGACGGGGTCGAAGACGATCGTGTCCGCCCAGGCCGCGCCGAACGGGCGGTCCGTGGTGCAGACCCCGTTGAAGGAGACTCTGTTCAGGAGTTGCATGCACTCGCCGATGTCGAGATCGACCACAGCGAGGTCTCCCGTAGCCAGCTCCATCGCTTCGCGCAGAGTCATCAGGCCGTCACGGGTCGAGGTGTCGGCTGTACTGTTGACAAGGATCCACGGGAAAGTGATCGTCGGCGGCACGAAGTCGGGGAAGGTGGTCGCCGAGGCGGGGTTCGACCAGTCCGCAGAGGTGCCACCGCGGAACGCTCTCACCTGGTAGGTGAAGGTTGTGTCCGATGAGAGCAGGGTGTCAACGAAGAATTCGGAGTTCGGGGGCAGATCGGTCCGCCAGAAGAACGGCCCGCCATCTACTGATCGCTGAACCTGATAGAAGTCTTCACCGGTTGAGGCATCCGTCCAGGTGAGCGCTATCTCATCTCTGTCTAGCGCCACCGCCTGGAGGTCCCTCACCACGTCTAGGAACGGCGCCGCAGTTGGGGTAGGCGAAAGGACGGGCGTCGCCGTGGGCGACGGTGTAGCGGTCGGCGTGGGCGACGGTGTGGCGGTTGGCGTCGGCGAGGGGCTGGCGGTCGCTGTCAGCGCTGGCGATGGAGTAGCGGTTGGTAAGGGCGTGGGGGTAGGCGTTGGAGTCGGCGTTGGACTCGGCGTTGGTGTGGCGGTGGGCGATGGAGTCGGAGTCGGCGGCGACGTCGGTGTGGCGGTGGGTGTCGGAGTCGGACTAGGCGTTGGAGTCGGTGTTAGCGGCGGTGTGGGAGTGGGCGCGGGCGTGGGCGAAGCTGTTGGCGTCGGGGAAGCCGTCGCTGACCCCATTGGCGTGGCGGTCGGAGCCCCCACAAGTTCGAAGGAGCCGATGTCGCACTCCGCTCCCTGCGGTCGAGCGATTCCGCGCTGGTCGGTTGCCGGACAAGCGGCTCCGTCAGCGGCGTTGATCGCCGGGCTCCCTGCCAGCAGCGCGTGGGTCTCCGTGGGTCCACCGTTGTTCTGGAGCACGCCGAGCATCGCAGTAGCGTTCGGAAGGTCGTCCGGGTCAGTGAGGCCGCAGGTGTTATCGCTGTCGAGATTGTGACCGGCCGTTGTGATAGTGCCGATACAGTCTGTGCCACTTATCTGATCCGCGACGATCGTGTTCGTTAGCGTCACCGCGGCGCCCGCGAGGGCGAAGAGGCCGTCGTCGGTGTCCGTGACACTTGTGTTGCCGGTCACCGTGACGTTCGTCATATTCAAGGCTCCGTCGTTGCTGTGGACTGCCCCGCCGTCCCGGCTCGCCGTGTTGCCACTGATCGTCGAGTTCGTGACGTTCACCGTAGAGCCGAACGTATGGATGATCCCGCCGCCGCGCGCTCCCGTGGCCGTGTTGCCACTGATGGTGCTGCGCGTAACAGTGAACACCGCCGCAGCGCCGTTGCCGGATCCGTGGTTGAAGAACCCGCCGCCGTCCGTGGCAGCGGTGTTGCCGCTGATCGTGCTGTCGGTGACGTCAACCGTGCCGCCGTAGCTGATGATCCCGCCGCCGCCGAAGTCGGAGACGTTGTCCTTGACGATACTGTCGGTGATTGTGATGAAGCCGAAGGTGTTGATGATCGCGCCACCGCCGCAACCTCCGCCCGGTGTGCACTCGGGGTTCGCCCCGTTCTGGATCGTCACGCCAGATATCGCTACGGTCGCGTTGTGGGCGACGTGAATCACACGGTCGGCGGCGTTTCCGTCGATGACGGTCGTGGCAGCCCCGGCGCCGTTGATCGTGATGTCCGTGGTGATGTCGAGATCGCCTGTGGCATTCGCGTCTTCGTCGAAGCCAACCAGGGAGAGCGTGTAAGTACCAGCCGGCACGCTGACGATGTCCGCCCCAGCAGCCGCGTTCGCTGCTCCTATGGCTTCACGAAGCGAACAGTCGGCGTCACATGCTCCATCGGTCGTATCTGTNNCAGCCGCCGCCAAGATGACAGCTGTCACGACCGCGAATGCCGCAATATGCGGTCTAGGTGTGATCAAACAGATCCAACTTCTAGCGGGGAATGTTACGAATCCTAACGATGGCGCTGTGGCGCGTCAACGTCCGTGCTGGCGGCGCCGATGTAGCCGCAGGAGGCGTGTGATGCTTGAGTCGTCAACCCGCGAGGGTTATCCGGGAGTCCATCGGACCGACAGGGCCGTGTAGAATATCCACACGAACGCACGTCTGTGCCATACGCTCATAGAGGGAGCATCGATGGACGCCGATCAGGAGGCCCCTACGCCAGATAAGTGGGAAGAGTTCCTGAAGGCTATCACCGAAGGGACGCCGTACACGCGGCGAAGGCGGCATTTTATCCGCCTTACGCGGCTGATACCTAGTGCTCCGCGCTGTCAGATCTGCTATGCACCCTTTGCCGGAATCGGTGGAAGGCTATTGCGCCTCACGCCATTTGCTCCATCCAGGAAGAACCCAAAGTTCTGCAACTGGTGCTTCGAAAGAGCCCCCGCCGGTGGCGTGGAAGCAGAGATCGGTGTGCTGTTCGCCGACGTTCGGGGTTATACCGCCCTGGCGGAGTCCAGGCCCCCGGAAGAAGTGGCACGCCTCATGAACCGCTTCTACGCGGTCGCCACCGGCGTGCTATCTGACCGATACGCGCTCATCGACAAGCTGGTGGGAGACGAGGTGATGGCTCTCTACCTGCCCGGCCTGATCGGTCCCGATTACTTTGAGAAGATGGCCTCGTCCGCGGAAAGTCTCCTTCGTGGGGTGGGATACGGTTCCGACGGTGGACCATGGCTGCCCCTGGGCGTCGGTTTGGATTTTGGGCTGGCGTACTTGGGCAATGTCGGTTCCGGCGAGGTCAAGGACTTCACCGCCCTGGGTGACGTGGTGAACACTGGCGCCCGGCTCCAGAGTCAGGCGAAGCCGGGGCAGATCGTCATGTCGCAGCGCGTCTTCCAAGAGGTGGCCGAGCATTACCCTGACGCTCGTGGCGTGGAGTTGGAGCTCAAGGGAAAAAGCGGGCCTGTGACCGCTCACGTCGTGGATTTCGCGCGCACGCCGACCGTGACCTAGTGGGGCCAAGTCCGCTGCGATAGTTCTACCGGCGACTCACGCATCACGACTGCCGGACCGAAAATCCGGGAGTCACGAACGCCCGGGATTGCCCGCTTTCGCTATCTAAAATCTGGGGTCTCCGGCAACAGAAAGAGCCGAGTCCGGGACTCTGGAACGAGTCCGGGAGTCTAAAATCCGCCCCCAAGAGGCGGATTTTGTATCTGTGGAGGGCCCGGTGGGATTCGAACCCACGACTCCCGGATTAAAAGGCTGCTAGTCGCTGGCGCAGTGCCGGAGCCCTTGCCAGATACGGAGAGCGCGTCCTAGAGGGGCTGCCTCGCGCCGAATCCTCTCGTCGCGTACCCGATGCTTGCTGACGAGGGGATTGTATGCTGCCTTGCAGACAATCTACAACGGCCTAGCGTCTCGGAGATCTCATCGTTAAAGTTAACGCCGTGCCCAACGACAACACGCGGGCTCAAGACCCGCCGGCTGCGTACGTTTTCGTTCCGGGTGTCGCTTTCGCTGTGCTGTTCACCGCGGCGTTTGCCGCGTTAGCAGACCTCCTTGGGAGCTTTGCCGACTCTAACGAGACGTATATCGAACATTACGATCGCGCTGGGAGTCGGGCGCAGGACATCGCCGGGACTTACCTGCTGACGCTGGCGGGGCTCGCGTTTAGCGCGTTCGGGGTGGGCTTCGCACACCGACTGAAGGGCACGGGCGAAACCGTCATGCCAACGCTCATTCTTTCGTCTGCAGTGCTTTGCAGCGCCGGAATGCTTGTCGCCGCGGCGTTGCTAGGCACTGTCAGCCTGAGCCGAACGATGGGCAACTTCTTCGATGAGACTGGTGTCCTCGTGGGGGGCGAGGCCGCGGTGTTGCCCCAGGCAGGCGCGGTCGTCATGGCTATCCCGGTGGCGATATCCGCCTCAGCAGCGATCGCGGCGATGGCGTATTCGAGCTGGGGACCTCACGTGCTACCGCGTTGGATTTGCGTCTTTGGTTTCATCGCGGCGCTGGTAATCGTATTGCTGGCCTTCTCAGGTCCCCCGTTGCTATTGCTTCCGGCGTGGGTCTTGGCAGTATCGATAGCAGTAGCAAGGGCGAACCGGCTGAGGGGTGTCCGATGACTTACCCGACCTGAACAGGGACGTGCCGACTGTGACGACGCTAGTGGACGTAACGCGCCCCAGATAGGGAGGGCTGGAGGGCCCGGTGGGATTCGAACCCACGTCTCCCGGATCAAAAGGCTGCTAGACGCTGAGCCCGTTGTTCGAGCCCTTGCCAGCGAACAGGGTGAAGGAGCGTCTCACATGCTACGAAGCAGTCGTGCGGGCAAGGTTCACGTGCCTGCTGGGCTACCGATGTCGACGAACGCCTCAGCGAACCGAAGCGCTCCCGCCGGGTCGTAGATTTCGAGAAGGTCGCCTTCTTGAAGGAGCGGTAGATCGTCACCGACGCGCGAGCTGAGCATCAACTGCCCGTGACCGCGCGTGAACACGATGGGGGCGCTAAGGATGATCTCAGCACTCGTGCGCCGCACCACTACCTCGCCCTCGCCGTCGATAGGCCGGACTGCCGCATCGAGGTGCGCGACGACAGAAAGAGTCTGGCCGCCGTCACCAGCGACGATGCTCACAGATGTCGAGGCAGCCCCGGAGATCACTCCGTTGACATATCCGGTCGCACAGTTACCTTCGTCTTGGCAGGAAGCCTGAGCGCCTTGTGGTGTATCATTCACGAGCGGCCAGCCGAGGATCGTAACGGCCGCCAAGATCACAGTGAAGGCAGCTAAGGGCAGTCTCATGACCCGGCGATGATACCAGAAAACGCCACAGGCAGTTCAAGACTGGCAGGAACGAACGTAGAGGGCCTGGGGACTGCGCCCACTGCTTGAAAAAAGCAGCTACTCGCTTCATCAGTGCGCCGGACTGGTATTCCGGGAGTCAGCTGACCGCGAAGTGGTGTGAGATTCCTATCTAAGGCCGACCTGTCGAGGGTGTCGAATTCGTGCAATCCCCTGGTCGCGAAGCGAATCCCCTAGTCAGCATTGACCGGACGGCCAGGTTGAAACGCCTAGATTCAGAGGCGCGAAGCTAGGTAACAGTTTCGTCTTTGCGATCCTCTTTGGGATGTCCATCGACTACGAGATGTTCGTCATGTCGAGGATCAAGGAGAAGTACGAACAAGGTCTGAGTACGGATGAAGCGATCGCCGAGGGTATGAAGGGCACTGCAGGGGTAATCACCAACGCTGCAGCGATCATGATCGCGGTGGCCACGATCTTCGCGTTCACACGGCTGATCGGCCTTCAGCAGTTCGGCTTTGCACTTGCAGTTGCCATCGCCGTAGACGCTACGATAATACGAGCCTTTGTCTTGCCGACGACAATGAAGGTGCTGGGCAAGTGGAACTGGTACCTACCGTCGTGGTTGGAGTGGCTCCCGTCGCTGCCGATGTCCGAAGAGGTCAGCGCGCCACCGGCGGAGGCAGCACCGGCAGGCAGCGACTAAGCAATCGGAAAGCCTGGGATCGGTCGGCGACTGGCAGGCCCATGCAACGACGTCTAAGGAATCCGGATATCAGGTCACATCGTGACGTGGGCCGACATTGGCCAGCGGCGCGTCCAATAAGGGGGGCGAAGCGAGTTGCCGCTCGTTCCCTATCCACCAGCTGACGCTGCGAGGAATCGCTCGATCTCATCGACAAGGCGATCAGGTGCATCTGTGTGTACGTTGTGGCCCGCGCCCGGTATCAGGATGAACTGACCCTGGGTGCGGTTCGACAGTGCACGTGCAGCCTCAGGCGGGATGTTGCGGTCTTCAGCTCCGCTCACGTGCAAGACGGGTGCTCGCACATCTTCGAACACTCCCCTGAATAGCCTCGGTCCATCGATCATAAACTGCCGCCGTATATAGCTCAGAAATGCGCTCCGAGTGCCACGGATCCGGTACGCAGATTCAAGAGCCGCGAGGTGCTCAGCAGAGACTGAGGGGCCAGACATCGTCTGGCCCGCCATCATCAGTTCACCGATGCCAGGAATCGCCGGGATGATCTGGGCCAGATCGATGGCCATGCCGGTGCCGATCGTCACCACGTGATCGACGCGCTCAGGATGATCGGCGGCCAGAATGCAGGCGAGCGCACCACCGACCGAAACTCCCACTGCCGTTACCCTCTCAACGCCCAGTGCGTCCAGCAAGTCGATCGCTTGGCGCACCCACAGATCGTACCCATAAACGAACGCCGGATTCCGGTCCGAGAACCCGAAGCCATAGCAGTCGAACGCGATTACTCTGTGGTTACGCGACAGGCGCTCGACTACGCCCTCGCGCCAGTCGGCGATGCTCCGTCCGCTCCCGTGGATCAACAGGACGGCGGGGCCATCACCGATATCCACAGCATGGCTGCGGCCGGAGCGCGTCTGAACGAACTTCGCTCCCCCAGCTGGCGCAACGTCTATCAAGTCGGTCGTTTCGACCAGTGCTGTCGCTCGCTTGCCTGCGACATGCAAGGCGAACAGACCCGCGATAGCCGCGCTGGTGGCCCAGACTAACGTCTTCTTAGCGTTCAGCATTGTCGTCCGTTGTTAGACTGTCGTCTCCTGCAGATTCGCGCAAGGCTTGGGAGCGTAACGTCACGTCCGCGCCATGAGTCAATAGGCTCAGCGCTGTTAAGGCGACCATGATGATATCTCTCTCGACGCTCCGCGTTGCTGTCAGCGTTGCTGTCAGACGCCTCTTGGCGCGGACAGTGGCTCGACCCGTAGGTTGATTTCAAATAGGAATTCGTGGAGGGCCCGGTGGGATTCGAACCCACGACTCCCGGATTAAGAGTCACACCGAATGGAGTCGCCTACACGAGCAGAATAATCACGGAGCCCATCTTGGGACAGTCGACCGCCTGCGTCACACTGAGTCCCGCGTCGAAGCGCAGCAGTTTGAGCGCGTCCACCGGCGTGATCAAGCCGGAGCAGTCTACGTCACCCCACGGGTGCGGCGAAGCGCCCTGAACGTCGATGACCTGTCCAAGCGGTGGGCAGTCGCCCGCGTCCGCGGTCAGCCCGGCGTCGAAGCGAAGTGTGAGCAGCGAATCAATCGGGTCTACGGCGCCGGAACAGTTGTTGTCGGCCCAGGTGCGCGCCTGTCCCTTGGCCAACCTGAAGTGCAGCAGATCATCTCCACCGGCTCCAGCTGAGGCAGCGGAGCCGCCCGCTCCACTTTGGGAGCCTGACAACCGGATGGTGTAGACCGAATCGCTGAGATCGTCCCATTCAACGATGACATCATCGACCCCGAGGCCAGCGCCGCATGCGACGTTTGTGGGGTCACCGAACGGGTCGCCCAGGAAGACATCAATCAACGTGTCGAAGTTCGTCCCGATCGTGTCAGCCCTTATCGTGTCGCCACTCCCGGTACCCTGGAACTGATACCAGACAGTCCCGCTGGTATTGTCGAACGGACAGTCTGACGACGGCTCGTTCGGCTCCACTGAGGCGATCGACAAGTTAATGGAGTCGGTGAACGGCAGCTCGACACCAGTTGGTCCGAGCGCGTCCTGGAAATTGTCATTGACAGGGAACGTCGAAAGGTCGAGGTTGCCGGCTCCTGACAGGTTGTTGAGCGCAGGGCCGGTAACTGGATTCTGAACTGCGGTGGCCATTAGAGCAGACTTGATCTGTTGCGGCGTCCACGAGGGATGGAGGTCCTTTATCAAGGCCGCTGCCCCAGCCGTGTGAGGCGATGACATACTCGTCCCACTAATAACCCGGAATAGATCGCCGGGCATGCCGTCCATGAAGTGACTCGGGCCCAGGCCGGCCGCAGGTGAATTTGCGGCGAGAATCTGGACACCCGGGGCGGTGATGTCCGGCTTGATAACATCGGCAGCTGTCGGGCCGCGGCTGCTAAAGGTCGCCAGCGCGCCTACATGCTCTGGATCAGCGAAGTAAGTCTGTCCGTCTTGGGCCAGGTACGACGTGCGCGTGACGAACGCACCTGAGGTCATCACATCATTCGCCGTGCCCGGTACGTGCACAGTGCTGTCCGTGTTCCCGAAAGGCGGCAGAAACTCAACTCCCTGGACGGACCAGCCTTCGACGCCGGATGACGACCCCAGCGGACTGCCGTCAAAGTAGAGCGTCCATTCACCCGAAGCCGCCACGTTCGGGCAGTTTTGCTGCGGCCCGATGATATCGATGATGATCTCGTTCTTTCCGTTCGCCGGATTGGGTCCGAAGTTGCCAACGAAACCGCAGCCGTCCTGCGTATCGATGAACTGGCTGTCGTTCGGGCACACGGGCCCAATGTTGAAACCGTTCGGCGTTATGATGCCCGAACAGACATCGATCTCTAAGGCATCGTAGTAGAAATTGAAGTAGCCGGGCCCTCTGTCCTGGGCAGCGGGATCTGCGTCCATATTGAACGAGAAACTGGTGCGCTCTCCTGGGTTCACCGGCCCGCTTGCGTGGACCGTCCTGTTGCCATCGTTGCCGGCGGACGTTGAGACAAACACGCCCGCGTGGTTAAACAGGAAGGCCAGAGCTTCCTCGACCAGGCTCGTGCCATCGTGCGGGCCTGCGTGGCTGCCAATGCTGTAGTTGATGACGTCAACGCCGTCCATGACGGCGGCGTCGATCGCATCGACCAGATCGGAGGTGAAGCCAGTGGTCTTGTAGACCCTGATCTGTGCGCCGGGCGCAACGCCCGTTATGCCATCCACCTCGCTCCCGGCCAAAGCGCTGGTGACCGCTGTGCCGTGACCAACCTGGTCCGTGATGTCGGCTGTCCCGTTGTTGAAGTCCGAGTGCGTCCACGACGTGCCATAGGTGAAGCCGGTTGGCGGCGGCCCCGCGGGATTCGTCTGATCCCAGGCGCCAATGATCCTGCTACCACCCTGATCGTCTGCGAAGGACGGGTGCTCAGGCCAGATGCCAGTGTCGATGACACCAACAATGACGTCCTCGCCCGTGATCCCTTGGTCGTGCCACAAGTCTACGCCGACATAGGGGATCACCTGGTTAAGCGCTGGCTGTACCGTCGCGTACCTGGGCATTGGCGGCTCTTCTGCGCTTGTTGAGTCCATTCTGCGGCTCGACTCTACCCACGTCACGTTTGGAAGCGCCGCGATAGCGAGGACTTCATCGAGGGTCGCACGCACGGAGACGACATCGGCCACTACACCACCTACTGATGCTCCCGTGTCTGCCAGTCGCTCTGGGTCGTCGGTCACTCGCACGAGCACGCCAAAGCGCAGGGGTTCCACCGTATCCGCTTCGATGCCAGCGGCGTCGCTCGGTTTGACCAGCTGATCACCGCTGTACATGGCGATGTGCCGAGAGAACGCGCTGCGTCCGGCTCGCGTCCTGGCTGATTCAGGCTCCTGCGTCTCTGCCAGGATCATGCGGAGCTGCGTATCCAGCTTAGATTCAGGAGCAGCCCAGCCCCCTGCGTGCGAAGCGCCCTCTGAGGCCAACGCGACGGCGATCACGAGGAGGGCGATGACAATCGGGCGGATTCCGACATCCCGCATGATGACCTAAGATACTTCAGCACCGGATCGCCCGGCAAGCTCAGTGGCATCAGGCCGAGACTCCGGGATTGAGAATCCGGACATCAAGAATTCGGGGCGTCAGGGCCACCTGCATTAGATAGGGAACAAGAGTGGAGGGCCCGGTGGGATTCGAACCCAC
>JABAOE010008877.1_pt2 | contig 10918 bp, 7 predicted proteins | sample 7062141 | NCBI WGS metagenome assembly JABAOE01 (sample SAMN14538627, study PRJNA623070) | marine sediment metagenome | biome: marine biome [ENVO:00000428]; feature: marine pelagic biome [ENVO:01000023]; material: deep marine sediment [ENVO:00002113] | place: India: Gulf of Khambhat ...
GAACTCGGGGATAGTTGCCGGGGCTTGGTAGTTAAAGGGACGCGCAATGGCCACGAAGAAGAAATTTTCGGTCGAGCAAGCGGATGCGGGCGACGTCGCCGATCAGATTGGCGCGCTGCGGGCGACGCTCGCCACNNGCAGAATCCGATGGTCGCCGCCGCGCAGGCTCCCGGGGCGATACGCCAGTTGCTCGCGGTCCTCGAGAACATCAACCTGCGGCTGGCGGAGCTCGAATAGGACGGCTGCCGGTCCTTACTCGCTGGACCGTTTAGGGTCGGACGGCCACTCCGTCTGTTTGCCTTCGGGAATCGTCTCTCCCGGCGGCGTCCTGTTCCAGGTGAACCTGAAGTCCCCGCGCTCCGGCCGGCTCGAGACGAATTCCATTGTCGCGTGCCCGAGGCCCGCCGGTTGGTCGGAATCCCCGGTGGGCACCGGCCTGCTCTTCCGATCCAACCGGAACGCCACGTGCTTGCCGGTCGGGCGATCGAGCGTGAACCCCGTCGTGTCCAATGGCCAGTCGGTTTCCGGCGCATCGAGCGGGTGCTTCTTGAATTTAAAGGTGAACAAGATGCTCGCGCCGTCGGGGTACGCCGCCGTGAACTTCATGTCGGCCGCGCCGGTGTCCTGCTCGCGACGCGCGGACTTATCGGGCGGAGGCGTCAGGCGAAGCCCCGACTCGCCGTCGCGGTGCGAATCGTCGTCCTCCGGAAGCGCTTCGGTGTCGGCCGCCCGTCCGGCTTGCTCCGCAGCGAGCTTTGTGGCCGCCTGCCATGCCATGCCGACACCGAACGCGATTGCGGTTCCGATGAGCGGGTGGGCCCGGATGTAGTCTTCGGCTCTCGACATCTCGCAGAATCCCTTGCTGGCCACTCTGGCGTTTCGCGATTTGTCAGCGCAATCCGGGATTTCCACGACACCGCCAGATCGCACCGGTGCCATCATTAGACCCGAAAGGAGCCACGAGATGCCAAGAAAATTTCGTTGGTCCAGGTTGGGCCTCGGCCTCTTGCTGGTGGTCGCCGTGCTGCTCGGCTTCGGCTACGCGTGGCTGTGGCGGGCCGATCAGTTCCAGCGTGACGGGACGGTGGCTGTCGCGGCACTGGAGCGGCCCGTGCGGGTCGTGCGCGACGAGCGGGGACTGCCTTACATCTACGCGGAGTCGCTGGACGACGTATTTCGAGCCCAGGGTTTCGTCACCGCGCAGGATCGACTCTTTCAGCTCGAGGTCACGCGTTACCTGTCGCACGGGCGGTTGGCGGAGCTGATCGGCGAGCCTGTACTGGACACGGATATTCGCGTGCGCGTCGCCGGGGTGCCGCGTCACGCGCGTCGTCACTCCGCGCTGCTGCGAGGGGAGGAGCGACGGCGGCGCGAGTTATATCTGGAGGGCATGAATGCCTACATCACCGAGCGCGTCGACGAGCATCCGGTCGCCCTGAGCTTGCTCGGCATCGAGGCGCAGCCGTGGACCGTCGAGGACAGCGTCACGCTGAGCTATTTCCTGAATTTCGTCAGTTCGGCCAACCTGGAGGCCGAACTGATCAGCCAGGCGATCCTCGATCGGATCGGACCCGGGCGCGCCGCGGAGATCTCGCAGCTGACGGTGAACCCCGACGACGAATCCGAGAGGGCGGCACGGCCGGGCGAATTTCCGCGCGCGGTGGGCCTGATCGAACGCATACGCCACCGCTTCGCATCGTGGCCGATGCGACTCGGCAGCAACCACTGGGTCATGAGCGCCTCCCGCTCCGCCAGCGGCGCGCCCATCGTCGTCAACGACCCCCACATCGATTCGCGGACGCTGCCCGGTAACTGGCATCCCGTCGGCCTGATCACGCCCGAGATGCGCGCCATCGGCGTGGCGGGCGCGGGCGTCCCGGGCCTGGGCGTGGGCCGCACGGACCGGATCGCCTACGGAGTCACGAACTCGTACGGCGACGTCATGGACCTGTTCGTCGAGACCGAGGATCCGTCGGATCCGGGGCGCTATCTCGAGGGTGACCAGTCGCTGCCGTTCGAGATCATCGAGGAGACGATTCGCGTGCGGGAGTTCGGCAGCGAGACGGATTATCGGGAGGTGCCGCTGCGGATCAGGCTGACCCGACGGGGTCCGGTGATCTCGGACCACGAGGCAGTCCTCGGCACCGACTTGCGCCTTGCCGCAGGGAAGCTGCTGTCGATGCGCTGGACCGTGCCCGAGTCGATGCGCCCGGACGATAGTGGCGGCACCGATGTGCTCCTCGCGCGCAGCGTCGAGGAGGCCGCGGCGCGGATCGCGCGCATCAACGCGCCGTATAACTATGTCGTCGCCGACATGGACGGCAACATCGCCCAGCTGACCGCCGGGCGCGTGCCGATACGTCTGCGCGGCGACGGATCGACTCCGGTGCCGGTCACCGACGGCGCAGACGCCTGGGCGGGCATGATTCCATCCGAACAGATGCCGGGCAAGGTCAACCCGGAGCGCGGCTGGGCGGGCACGGCCAACCATCGCACGGTGCCGGGTGGCTACCCGTACCCCTACTCGAGCTATTTCGCAGCGTCCTGGCGCTACCGCCGGATGCTGGAACTGCTCGACGGCCCCGACGCCCTGAGCGCCGAGGACCACTGGCGATTCATGTCGGATACGAAGAACACGATGGCCGCCGCGCTGGCGCCGGTGATCGCCGATGCGCTGGCCGATCACGACGATACCCGCGCGATGGCCGAAGTGCTGAATGCCTGGGACTACATGGATGACCCCGACGCGGTCGCCCCGACGATTTTTCAGGCGACCTACAGGGCCTTCGCCCGCCTGACGTTCGAGGACGATCTCGGCGCGGACGTCGCTGCGCTGATGCTGGACAGTTTCTACTACTGGCACGAACGCCTCGCGCGCCTGTCTCGGGACGCGCAAGACCCGTGGTTTGACGATGTGACGACGGACGAACGCGAAACCCGCGACGACCTCCTGCACCGCGCGGCGTTGCTGGCCCGGGACGAGCTGGAGGAACGCCTCGGTCCCGACATGGACGACTGGCAGTGGGGCAGGGTTCACACGGTCACGTTTTACAGCCCGGTGATTCCCGGTCGCTTCGCCGCAGGACTGCTCGGGGGCGGAACCACCGCGAAGGCCGGCTCGGGCGAGACGCTGAACCGGGCGACCTATCGCTACTGGGCACCGTATGAGGCGGTCTACATCGATTCGCTGCGCTTCGTCGCCGACCTGGCAGACCAGGACAAGGTCATGGCGGTGGTGTCGGGCGGCGTCAGCGGCCGGCAGTTCGACCGCCACCTGAAAGACCAGCTGGAGGCGTGGCACTCCGGCGAGCCGCAGTACTGGTGGTTCAGCGACGAGGCGATCCGGTCGCACACCGTCTCCGAACAGTGGCTCGAGCCGGAATAAACCGAGTCTGACCCGCTCAACGGTCGACGTTGAAATCGGTCACGAGGATCGCACCTTCGGGCACCGGTGTGTCCGGAATCCCCTCGTAGTGTTCCGGGCCGAGGTCGAACGAGGTCATGTCCATCACGTAAGTGTGCAGATTGTCCCGTCCGGTCTCCGCGCGCGCGAACAGCATCTTTTCGCCGTTCTTCGACAGCGACGGCAGCCCGTCGAAACCGACGTTGTAGGTCAGTCGCAGCGGCTCGCCGCCGGCCAGGTCGCCGAGGAAGACCTCCCAGTTGCGGCCGGGCACGATCCGGACGAACACGTAATGGCGCCCGTTGGATGCGGGATACGGCGCCCAGTTCATGTCGCCGTCGAACGTACGCTGAGTCAGCTCGGTGCCGTCGTGCTTGATCGTGAAGACCGTCATCGGCGTCGGCCAGACCTTGCCGTACTGGCTGGAGCGCCACGCGCGGAACATGATCGTCTCGTTGTCCGGCAGGTAGAAAGGCGCACCGGGCTGCCAGTCCTCGGTAAAAGTGATCTGCTGCTCGTCACTGCCGTCCGGCCGCATCCGCCACAGGTTCATGTTGCCGTCGATCTGGCGGCCGAACACGATCCACTCGCCGTTCGGCGAGATCGACACCTCGGCCTCGTACCACTCGTTGTCCGTGAGCCGGACGACGTTCTCACCGTTCACGTCGGAGATATAGAGTTCCGCGCCCTGAGGATATTCGTTCTGGCTGGACCAGTCGCCGAGCGGCATGTCCATGTTGTCTTTTGTCGATGTCCAGACGATGCGTTGCTGGTCCGGGAAGAAATACGAGCAGGCGTCCTGACCGCGATCGTTGATGCGNNAAAATGTACGTCAGCGCGCCGCCGACCCGACCGCCCTCGGGCTTTTGCGCCGCCGGGTCCTGGGTCTGCGCGATGAAGTGATAGTCGTCCGGCGCGTAGTAGGCCTCGGCCGCCGCCGGGATGTCCGGGACGATGCGCGCCGGCAATTCTTTGCTCTTGTCGATCGGCGGCCCGTCGTAAGGACTGGCGCCGGATACTGCGTCCGTATCGCTCTTATTGTGCCCTCCAGACCAGCCGGTGGCCGCGTATGCAAGGGCGGAGCTCGCGAGGCACAGTATCTGCAGTATGCGGGTAAGGCTCATGGTGTCGGTCTCCTCGTTGATGATGGGTCTCTGAACGGCTGCGCCTTTTCCGTGATCGGCGGCGTCCAGCCGGGGAAGTGCTCGGCGAAGCGCTCGTTGCGCCCGCCATAGAACAGAGTTGCCTTCGCGGTGCCGCCGCGCCACAGGTCGAAGCGCCGGTCGGCGTAGCGGTCGAAGAAGGCAGTCAGTCGTGCATCCATTTCTGCGACTCGCCCCAGGAGATCGGGGTCGTCGACGAGGTTGCGCGTCTCGTCCGGATCTTTGGCGAGATGGTAAAGCTCATTCGGTTCCGCGAGGAACCGCTTCGTGTATTTCCAGTCGCGCGTCTGGATGACGCGCGTGTCGATATATTCGAAAAACACGGTATCGTCCCACGCGATGTCCTCGCCGCGCAGCGCGGCGGCGAAACTGCGCCCCGGCGCATTCGCGATCTCGCGATCGCTTAGCCCGAGGTGGTCGAGCAGGGTGGGGAACAGGTCGAACTCGTCCACCAGCAGCGCGCTGCTCGTGCCGGCAGGCACGACTCCCGGGTGGCGGACGATCAGGGGGATCTGCATGTTCGCGCGATAGGCCGGCGCGGGCGCGCCCCACGAACTGTTGCCCCACAGCCCGCGTTGACCGTAGGCCGAGCCCTGATCCGACAGGAACACGACCACGGTATCCTCGGCCAGGCCGCGATCGTCCAGCGCCTCGAGCACGGCACCGACGCCGTCGTCGACCATGGTCATCTCCGCCGCGATCTTGTTCATGGCCTGCTGATTGTTGAGGGCGTCGATCGCGGCCCATGCCCAGGTGCCGCCGACTGCCTTGACCGGCATCCGCATCGTCTTGGCCCACTCGCGCAAGTAGGGGTGTACCGGGAATTGCGGCATCGCCGGCGGATTCGCCGCATAGTATTGCGCGTGGCGGTTGTTCGGCGGCTCGTTGACCGTCGGCGGCAGGATATACGGTCCGTTGTACGACAGCATCAGGAAGAACGGCCGCGCCTGGCTCTGCTGCGCGATGAAGTCCACCGCCCGCCGGGTCCAGTAGTCGGTGACGTGCAGCCCGAGGTCGGCGACATTCAGCGTCTCACCGTTGTCGGTGACTTCGACGTCGGTGAAACTCTCGGTGTGACCGCCACGAAACGTGACCCAGAACTGGAATCCCAGCTGCGCGTTCGCGTGCGTCCCGAGGTGGTACTTGCCGACCATGCCCGTGCGGTAACCGGCGTCCGCCAGCGTCTGCGGCAGGTTCCGGAACTCCTCGATGGCGGACCAGTCGGCGACCTCGTAGCGCCCCGGCAGGCCGTTGTGCACGCCCGTCTGCGACGGCAGCAGGCCCGTCAGCAGCGTCGCGCGGGTGGGCGAACAGACGCCGCTGGTCGCGTACGCTTCGTCGAACCGCATGCCCTGCGCGGCGAGTTCATCGATGTTCGGCGTCAGGATGTCGGGATTGCCGTACGCGCCGAGCAGCCCGGGACTCTGGTTGTCCGTGACGATTAGGATCAGGTTAGGTCGACCGGCGGCCGGTGCGCTCGTCGCGGTGAGCGCCGCGACTGTCAGTGCCAGCCAAATGCAAACTTCTTCGCGCCCGGGCATGCCGCCGCTCATTGAACCGTCTGCGGCCTCGGCCTGGCTGACCACTTTCGGTAAGCGGCCTTCTGCACGTCGTCCATCGACGGCCTGACGCCGTCGATCCACACCTGCTCGATGTTCGTGCCCGGCTCCAGGAGGTCGCCGTCGGTCAGCACGAAGCTCGCGCTCTTCCCCGGCGCGATCGAACCGAGAACGTGGTCAAGCCCGAGGATCTGCGCCGGGTAAAGTGTCAGCGACCGGTAGGCCGCTTCGCGATCCAGCCCGTGCGCGGCGGCAATGCCCGCAAACAGCGTGACATGACGCGCGTTCGACGAGCCACCGGAACGTGTGGTGCTTGCGATCGCGAACGGCACGCCCGCGGCTTCCAGTTTGGCCGGTAGAGAATACAGAACGTCATAAGGGTCGTCCTCGCGTGGCGGGTCGCCGACGATGTTACGCAGCACGACCGGCACCCGGTAACGGGCGAGCATGTCGATCAGCAGGTACGCATCCCGTGCGTCGGTGATGACCAGACGCAGCCCGCGTGAGTTGGCCCACTCGATCGCCGCTTCCATCGCATGCTTGTCCGCGGCCGAAACCCATAACGGCCGTTCGCCGTTGACTATGGGCTGCAGCGCCTCGAGTTGCGGATCGAACTCCGCAGGTCGGCTGCCTTCTCGGGGCTCCTTGACGGCCGCACCGTACGCCTCTGCCGCGTCCATCAGGTCGTCCAGCTTGTCGATCAGCTCGTCCGATTCCTTCTTGCGGTCCGCCAGGCTCTTCGGTGGACCGAGCAGTCGTGCGTATCGCGCCGGGATCGAGTCGGGCCAGCGCACGACGAGCGACTGGCGCGGCACGCCGGCCATGTCCTCCCAGGTCCAGCCGTCGGTGCGCATCACCGAAGTGGTGCCGGCAACCATGCCGCCGCGCGGAAGCACGACCGCGTGCGTGATGCCGCCCGAACGCGCGACCGGGAAATGGCGGCTGGCGGCATTCACGGCCACTGATACGTCCGCGTCGGCGTTGACGTCGCCGGTCTCGGCGACGTCAACCGATCCCGCCACGCTGTCGATCTCGCTGATGCCCAGCACGGTGTTAGCGTGGATGATGCCCGGCCAAAGATGCTTGCCGCTCGCGTCGATACGCTCGGCGGCCGCCGGCACCGGTGTCGACGGGCCACCGACCGCCGTGACCCGACCCTGCTCGAAGACGACGACACCGTCAGCGATGGTGTCGCCGGCCATCGTATGCACCGTGGCGCCCGTGATGGCGACCGGTGGCCCGGGAGCATAAGGCGAGAACCGGTACTCCGACTGCGGCGCGGGCGGGTTCGGCTTGACTTCAGACTCGTCGGTCGCCTCCGGGTCAGCCGATGACTCGTCGTCCGCTCCCTGGACGTCTTCCTCTCCCTTGATCTTCGCCGCGAGCAGTCTGCGCGCTTCGACGACCCGGTCGCGGTGGGCCATATCGGCCGCGCGGTCGAAGCGCATCTGCCCGTCGACGAAGGTGTTTTCTGCGACCGTAAGTACGCTCAACGGATCGCCGCTCCAGACGACCACGTCGGCGTCCTTGTCTACGACAAGCGATCCGACGCGGTCCTCGATGTGCAGTTGTCGCGCCGGATTGAGCGTGACCATCGCCAGCGCATTGGCTGGGTCCAGCCCGCCGTAACGGAGCGTCTTCGCCGCCTCCAGGTTCAGCCGCCGGGCCAGGTTGGCGTTGTCGGAATTCAGGCTGGTCATGACGCCCCGCTCTTCCATCATGGCCGCGTTGTATGGAATCGCCTCGAAGGCCTCCATCTTGAAGCTCCACCAGTCCGAAAACGTGGAGCCATTCGCGCCATGCTTCGCCATCTCGTCGGCGACCTTGTAGCCTTCCAGCACGTGCTGAAACGTATCGACCTTGAAGCCGATCTCGTCACCCAGGCGCATCAGCATCAGGATTTCGTCGGCGCGATACGCGTGCGTGTGGACGTAGCGCTCGTTATTCAGAACCTCGGTAAGCGCCTCGAGTTGCAGGTTGCGCCGCGGCGGCGCCTCCCGGCTCTGCTGCCGCCTGGACAGCGATTCGTAACGCTGCCATTCGTCGCGATACTGATTGGCGCGTTCGAAGCTCGTGCGCATCAGCGCCGCGACGCCCATGCGCGTAGCGGGGTACCGGAGGTTGTTATTGCGCCCGAACATGCCCCCGGTGTTGAACGCCGATTGCTTCGGGTTTTCGCCAAGCGCGAACTTGATGGTCGGCGGCGCGCTGGCGAATATCAGCTCATTCGGCGACTCAGCGCCCCAGCGCATCTTCATAATTGCGTTCTGCCCGCCGATCGTGTTGGCGGAGCCGTGCAACACGTGAATCGTCGTGACGCCGCCGGCGAGTTGTTTGTATATGTCCAGCGAACGCGGGTCGAGAATGTCCGAGACACGTACCTCGGCACTGACGCTGTTGACACCCTCGTTGATGTTGCCGTCTTCGGTCGCGCTGTGACTGTGCGCGTCGATGATCCCGGGAGTCACGTGTTTGCCGGTCGCGTCGATGACGAGCGCGTCGCGCGGTGCGGAAATACCCTGACCGATTGCCGCGATGCGTCCGTCGTCGATCAGCAGGTCGGTGCCTTCGAGGATGCCGTCGTTCTCGAGCGTCCAGACGGTGGCGTTACGAATCAGTACGCGTCCGGAATGTGCCGGCGGCGGCGGAAACGGATCGAGTTGCAGCGCCTCCGACAAATCCATATCGGCATATGCCGAACCCCCTGCGGCAAATGCGATTGCCGCCAGCGCCAACGCTTTGACGCTGAGTCTTCGCATGATCATTGTTTCTCACTCTCCGGGCCGCCAATCCGGCGTCCCTCGATCTCCATCCTCGCGGATCCACGGGGCGACTCCATCATCGTTTCGCCCTTCAGGGTCTCGTCGCCGACGACGACGGTAATCTCGAACTCGCCGCGCGACGTGTCGCTGACCACCGTCATCGCGTTACCACGAAGTTCTACGCTCTTGAATTGCTGTTTGCCTGCCTCGCTGCTCTCGCTGTAGCCACGGTAGTCGCCTTGGCTGCCGGTGATCGTCCACGTCGATTCGGCGGTGCGGCCCATCACTTCCGTGATGATCTCCCACTTGCCACGCGGATCGACCACGGCATCAGGATCTCCGATGACTTCCTCGGCTTCGATCTCCTCATGGTAGCCGTCCACGAACAGGTGCCTGAAAGCCGGTTTGGCCGTGAACAGTTCGCCGTCGACGACCAGCAGGTTGGCCTGCTTGCCCGGCTCGATGCTACCGATCGTCCGATCCAGCCCGAGCAGCCGCGCGGGGGTGGTCGTCAGCGCGGCAAGCGCCTGTTCGGGCGTGAGGCCGGCTTCGACGACCGTCTCGAGATTTTCCGGAACGTCGCGTGGGCTTTTCATGCCGGCGGTCACGAAAGCGAATTCGACGTCGGCCGCAGCGAGCGTCGCGGGCAGAGCCGGCGCACGGACGAAGGCCTGTAGTTCCCGCAACGTGGTCTCACGCAACTCGTCGTCGTCATCCAGTTTCGGCTCTTCGGGCATTTCCAGCGGCACAAGGATCGGCATGCCGGCGGCGAGCAGATCATCGGGGCGATGCCCGAGACCGGTTGCTACGGTCATCGCCCGCAGGTCGAACTCGTTCGCGAGTCCGTTGAAGCGTCCGGGGTCGAGGCCCGCCCGGGACACGAACACGACCGGTCGTTCGCCACGCAGCACGGCCAGCAGCGGCGCGTCAGACGCGCGGTATTCCGGGCGGGGCATACCGACGGGATTCGCCTCATAGCGATCGGACCACGTCAGCTGCCGCTGGGCGTCCAGGAAGGTCTGACGCACCGCGGCCATGGCTCCGATCACCGACGACGGATACTCGCGCGCCATGAAGCTCGAAGTCTCGAGCGCGATGATCTGGGCCACCCGGTCCACCAGGACCAGCTTCTGTGCGGGCGCATCGCGCAGCAGGACGGCCGCCGACTCGCCCCGAAACACGCCCTTTTGCGGCAGTACGTGCGCCACGGCGAAGCCCAGTTCGCGATGACGTTTGACGCTCGCGTGGCCGATGTCGAGTTGATCGACGACCGCTTCCTCCGGGTGCACCGGCTTGAGTTCGTGTGGCGCGCCGGGCCGGGCCTTGTCGTTGCTCCTGGCCGGCCGCCCGGGCGGACCGCCCGGCGATCCGCCGCTTGGTTCCATTTCCAGGCCGACGGCAGACGCCGCGTCGAGGAAGGCGGGGTAGACGGTCCAGCCCGCCTCGCCCTCGATCGTCCAGGCGTCCGATGGCGCCGCAATGCCGGCGCCGACCGACTCGATCAGTCCGTCCCGCAGCACGACGGTGCCGCTATCGATGACCTGTCCGGGCGCGGTGACGATTCGTACGTCGGTGATCGCGAAGATGCGTGGCGCTTCCGCTTCCACGCGCACGGTCAGCAGTGTGGCCAGCAGCAGGCCGGGGACGCGAATGCAGGCTGACGGTATCCGATTCAAGGGCGCGGCTCCTTAGTTGTTGTCGAGGTATCGCCCCGCAGATACCGAAAACAGTAAACTGCTTTAGGGCTCGCGACAATGGGGCGGACCAGCAGGGGCGGCATACGATTAGCACGATTCCGACGATGATGGCCATCGGCCCACGCGAATTCGGATCGCGTCAGGCTGCTGTTTCGAGAGGCCGAGTAGCGACCGGCGACTAGTCGAGTGGCAGCATCAGCATGCCGGGCAGGCGCGTAACCCGCTGCGGATCGCGCAAATCGCGCAGCCCGATGGTCATCCCCGTATGACCCGCCCGCGGCTGGGCGCGGTAGGTTCCGAAGAGGCGATCCCACCACGGCAGGTTGAAGCCGAA
>JABAOE010006510.1_pt5 | contig 10917 bp, 11 predicted proteins | sample 7062141 | NCBI WGS metagenome assembly JABAOE01 (sample SAMN14538627, study PRJNA623070) | marine sediment metagenome | biome: marine biome [ENVO:00000428]; feature: marine pelagic biome [ENVO:01000023]; material: deep marine sediment [ENVO:00002113] | place: India: Gulf of Khambhat ...
TTATGCCCGCCAGATCCTCCCCAGTGTCGCGCTGCAAAGACACCACGTCGAACCAGGCCCGCATGGGCAGGCCCCCATTCAACGTGACCGGGCGCACCGGCGCGTGGGGGAAGACGAAGCGCACCTGATGAGGTGCGAGCGCCAGCTCCTCCACAATGGGCAGAAAATCGCGGCCGTCCGCCCCCAGCCCGTGCAGCCAGATCACCGCCGAGTTCGGTTCTGGACCGGTCACACGTTCCAGGGTTTCAAGCTCCGAGCTCATGGTCTTCGATCTCCCCTCTGATCCTTGACTGATATTCGCATAACAGATAATCTATGCGCAATTTTATTCATATGTTAACGCCATGCCCGCTGCAACTGGACAGCAAAACGCGCGACGCGAGGCGCTCAGCCGCCTGTTGCGCTCCCACCGGATCGACCGGCAGGCCCGACTGGTGGAACTGCTGCGCTCGGAAGGGTTTCACGCGACCCAGTCCAGCGTCAGCCGCGATCTCAAGGACCTGGGCGCCGCAAAACTGAAGGACGGCTATGCGCTGCCCGAAGAGACCCGTCCCACATCGGCCGACGTGGCTGCTGTCGCTGATTTCGTGCGTGAGTTGCGTCCCGCTGGGGCCAACCTGCTGATTCTGACGACCGCCGTCGGCGCTGCCCAGCGGGTCGCCGTGACCCTGGACCGCGCTGCCTGGCCAGAAATCGTTGGCACGGTCTCCGGCGACGATACCATCTTTATTGCCACCCCGGGCGCGCGCGAGCAGCGGCGGTTAATCCTGCGTCTCCGCGACGCCTTCAAACAGGGCTCATCATGACTGACCCATCTCCCATCGTGCTCGCTTATTCGGGCGGTCTGGACACGTCCTTCTGTATCCCCTGGCTCATGGACCGTTATCAGCGTCCGGTGGTCACGGCCACCATTAACACCGGCGGTTTGGATGCCGCTGCGGCGGAAGATCTTGAGCAGCGCGCCCTGGCGCTGGGGGCCGAGCGCCATGTGCTGGTAGAAGCCCGCACGCCGTTCTTTGATCAGGTGCTTAAGTACCTGATCATGGGCAATGTCCGCCGGGGCCATCTCTATCCTCTGTGCGTGGGCGCCGAACGGGGAATTCAGGCCCAGTTTCTGGGCCAACTGGCGTCTGAGCTGGGTTCGCAAACGGTGGCCCATGGCTGCACCGCGGCCGGTAATGATCAGGTGCGTTTTGAAATTGCGTTGAAGACGCTGGCGCCGGACCTGGAAGTGCTGGCACCCGTGCGCGATCACGCCTGGGCGCGGGAAGACCAGCTGAAGTTCCTCGATGACAACGGACTGCCGCGACCCCCAGCGGGATCCACATATTCCATCAACCGGGGGCTGTGGGGCGTGACTATCGGCGGCCGAGAGACGCTGGACTCGGTCAGCAGCATTCCCGAATCCGCCTGGGTGCTGAGCCCAGATGCCTTCGCTGATCCGAAAGCACCCAGTCAGCTGACCGTGGCTTTTACTGAAGGGATACCCACGGCCGTGAACGGCGACGTCCTCGACCCGGTAGCCTTAATCGAGCGGCTGGAAACCATCGGCGCGGCCTACGGTATCGGTCGTGGCATACATCTGGGCGACACCATTCTAGGCACCAAGGGCCGGGTCGCCTTCGAGGCGCCGGCGGCGGAGATTTTGATCAGTGCCCATCGGGAACTGGAAAAGCTCACCCTGACCAGCCTGCAGCAGCGCATCAAGGATCCGGTCGCGGCCAGCTACGGCGACTTCGTGCATGAGGGCAAACAGCTTGATGCCGCCTGTCGCGACATCGAGGCGCTGCTCACATCGTCCCAGCAGCGCGTAACCGGCCAGGTGAATCTGACCCTGGGTCCTGGCCATGTGTTCGTAACCGGCGTGACATCTGCCCATTCCCTGCTCGCGGCCAGCCGCGGTGCTTACGGTGAGGCGGCCGGCGAATGGACCGCAAGCGACGCTGTGGGCTTTTCCCGGGTGCTGGCCATCCCGGGCATTCTGCAATCCCGGGCGGCAGGGAGCGAGTGATGCAGTCGGTCGTCGTGGACAAGGTGGCCTCGGTGGCCCAGTCCGCCGACCTGGGGCGGGAGATTCGGATCAGCGCCGACATTCCCTGTGAGGAAGGCGTGCTCGTGGCCGCAGAGGTGCTTAACAACAAGTCACGCTATAACCAGTTGGAGCTGACCAGTGGCCGCATGGCCACGCTCAAGCGGGGCGACATCATCGTCGGCGCGCTGGGCCATCGCAAAGCGCTGTTTGGCTATTCGGGGCATCTGCCCGGCGAGCTGACCACCGGCGACGTGATTCAAATTCTCAACCTGGGCGGCGTGCTGGGCGTTTGCGATTCGGCCAACCCGGCCCAGGGTCCACCCTTTGACTGCAGGGTGTTGGGCACGGTGCTGGAGTTTCCCTATCTGGGTGAGCGGATTGGTGTCCCCGCCCGCGTGGGCGCCTTGAGCGACGGCACAGCCTGCCGGCTGCGAAACTCATGGGATTCCCGTGATTGCCCTGGCCGGCACCTGCATGGACTCCGGTAAAACGGCGGCCGCCTGCGCCATCGTCAGCCGGTTCCGTCATCAGGGGCTGGTGGTGGATGCGTTCAAGGCGACTGGCGTGGCGCTGCGGCGTGATATTCTGGCCATGGAAGACGCCGGCGCGCGCAACACGCTGATCTTCACGGACCTGGGGATCGTGGCCACGACGGCTGCAAACGCACCCCAGCTGACCCGCAGCCTCTTGAATGCACTGGCGGCGGAGCGGCCCGACGCCATCGTGTTCGAACTGGGTGACGGTATCCTGGGCGCCTACGGCGTAGAAGCCATTCTCAAAGACCCGCTGATCAAACCGGCGCTCACCGCCCTCGTGCTGTGCGCCAATGACCCGGTGGCCGCCTGGGGCGGAGCCCGGCTGCTGCGCGACGAATTCGACCTGGAGCCTACGATCATCACGGGGCCTGCCACCGATAACCAGGTGGGCATCGAGATCATCCAGCAGCGCCTGGGTCTACCCGGTATCAACGCCCTGTCCAACGGTGTTGAGCTGGCCGATCTGCTGCTGGCCCACATCGGCCATCCGGCCAGGGTTGCATCGTGACCTCCTGGCCGACACTGGTGCTGGGCGGCTCGGGCTACGTCGCCGGGGAACTGCTGCGCCTGGCCGCAGCCCATCCGCGGCTGGACATTCGTGCATGCGTGTCCTCCAGCCTGCCGGATCAGCCGGTGCGGCAGAGCTTTCCCCATCTGGCGCCCGTCCTCGGGGCGCTGCGCTTCGCGACCCTGGAGCAGGCCACAAGCCAGTTCGGCCCCGGCGAGCACTGGGCCGTGCTGGCCGCCGCACCCCACGTGGTGTCGGCAGCATTACTGCAACAGGTGGCGGACGCCGCTGAAGGCCGTGGGACCAGGCTGTCCATCGTCGATGCCTCGGCGGACTTCCGGTACCACACAGGGGAGGCGTTTCAGGCCGTGTACGGAGAACCCCACGGCGCACCAGCCCTGCTGGAGCAATTTACCTGCGCCGTGCCCGAGCACTGCCCACTGGTCAACACGCCCCACGTCAGTCAGCCCGGATGTTTTGCGACCGCCATGCTGCTGGGCATCGTGCCTCTGGCAGCGTCCGGATGGACCGAGAACCGGTTCTTCGTCACCGGCATAACCGGCAGCACCGGCTCGGGCCGCAGCGCCAAACCCACCACCCACCATCCGGAACGGCAGAGCAACCTGTTTGCCTACAAGCCTCTGCAGCATCGCCACGCCCCGGAGGTGCGTGCCCTGACCCGCGCGGCGACGGGCAATGCGGTGGACCTGCACTTCGTGCCCCACTCCGGACCCTTCGCCCGGGGTATACACGCCACCATTTACGTGCCCCTTTCGGTATCCGTCAGCGCTAGCGAGCTGCGCAATCATCTGACCGACTACTACGCTGACGCGGCCTTTGTCTCGGTTGAGGCGAGCATGCCGCGGATCAAGAACGTGGCCGGCAGTAACTACGCCAACCTGGGAGTGGCCGTGGATGAAAACACCGCCGTCGTCGTGTGCGTGATTGACAACCTGCTCAAGGGTGCGGCGGGCGGCGCCGTGCAGTGGCTTAATCGCTTGCTGGACATTCCCGAAGACACGGGCCTGGCGGCACCGGCGATCGGTTGGTTGTAGGACGCGTCATGGCGGATCATCTTCTAGACGTGTATGGCCAGCTGCCGTTCGAGCCTGTCAGCGGCTCGGGCGTCTGGCTCACCACGCGGGACGGGCGGCGCATCATGGACCTGTACGGCGGACATGCTGTCGCCTCGCTGGGTTACAACCATCCACGGCTGACGCGGGCCCTCTCCGAGCAGGCGGCCGCGCTGCTGTTTCAAAGCAACGCAGTCCCAATGGCGGTGCGCAGTCGCGCCGCCGAACTGCTGGCGGACTTTGCCCCTGCGGGGCTTGATCGGGTGTTCTTCGTCTCCAGCGGCGCCGAGGCGAACGAAAACGCCTTGAAACTGGCGCTCAAGCTGTCAGGACGGCGCCACGTCGTAGCGCTGGAGCACGGCTTTCACGGCCGCACCGCTGCCGCGGGCGCCGTGACCTGGGGCGCCGCCGCGAGCTGGTACGGATACCCGCGCACGCCCTTCGATGTCACCTTCGTACCCCGCAATGACGCAGCCGCGCTGCGCGCAGCGGTGACTACGTCCACCGCCGCCGTCATTATTGAGCCGGTCCAGGGCGTGGCGGGCGCGTTCGATTTCGACCCCCCATTCATGCAGGCGGTACAACAACGCTGCGCAGAAAGCGGCGCGTTTTTCATCATGGACGAGGTACAGACCGGCGTCGGCCGACTTGGCGCAAGCTTCGGCGCCGCCCATTTCGGCGTGCGCCCGGACTTCCTCACCACCGCCAAGGCGCTGGGCGGCGGCGTTCCCTGCGCCGCTATGCTCGTGAGTGATGACATCGCAGCGGACGTGAACCGCGGTGCTTTGGGCACCACGTTCGGCGGCGGGCCGCTGGCGGCAGTGGCCATCATTACCGTGCTTCAGATCATCCGGCAGGACGACTTGCTAACCCACATTTGCGAAGTCTCGGCGCGCATCGCCGAAACCTGCATCACCGGACCGGTTACGGGGCTGCAGGGTCTGGGATTTCTACTGGGCTTGCGGACCCGCCCACCGGCGCGNNTGGATGAATCTGTTCAATGACCTGGCCGATTTTTCCGCCGCTGAAATCAACGCTCTGCTGCAGCTGGCGGGCCGGCTGGACCGCATACCGGAACCCCGGGCACTGGAGGGCAAGGTACTGTCCCTGCTGTTTCTGAGCCCGTCCCTGCGCACCCTGGCCTCATTCCAGGCGGCCATGGCGCGGCTGGGCGGCGGGTCGTTTGTCATCTCGCCGGATATGTCCATTCACGGCATCGAGACGCGTCCAGGCATCGTGATGGACGGCGTAGCTGCGGAGCACATCCGCGAGGCGGTGCCGGTAATCGCTTCCTACGGCGATGCGATCGGGATCCGCGCCTTTGCCGAGCGCCGCAATCTTGACCAGGATGTCGCTGACGCCGAGTTCAACACCCTGCGGGAACTGGTGGACAAACCGCTCATCAACATGGAGTCGGCCATTAATCACCCCTGTCAAAGCCTGGCGGACTGGAAAACCATGGATGATCTGGACATCCCCAGGGACGGCAAGTTTGTGCTGACCTGGGCCTATCACCCCAGGGCCTTGCCCCTGGCGGTGCCGGCGGCCACGCTGCACATGGCAGCCATGCGGGGCATGGACGTTACGCTGTGTCGTCCCGAGGGGTTCGAGCTACCCGACTCCATCATGGCGAAAGCCCAGGCGGCGGCCACCCAGTCCGGCGGCCGAATCAGCGTGACCACCGACCCCAAGGCCGCCACGGAGGGTGCCCACGTGATTTACGCTAAATCCTGGTCCTCCACACGCCACTATGGTCAGCGTCACGAGGACGAAGCGTTGCGCAACGAACTGGAACACTGGTGCGTGGACGAGCCATGGTTCGCCAACGCCGCCCAAGACTGTCGTTTCATGCACTGTCTTCCGGTGCGGCGCGGCGTGGTGGTTGCGGATCGAGTCCTGGATGGACCGCGCAGCGTGGTGATCGCCGAAGCCCGCAACCGGATGCTGGTGCAGATGGCGGTACTGCATCACATGCTGGTCGGCTGAGGAGACCAGGACATGGCGCAGCTGTCCAGAAATGAGAAGGCGATTGTGGTCACGGCACTCAAGCATGCCGCGCCCTATATCCGTCTATACAAACGCAAGGTGTTCGTGCTCAAGGCCGGCGGCGCGATATTCGCAAGCCCCGCTGAGACCCGCGCCCTGATGGAGCAGGTGGGCATCCTGCACCAGGTAGGCATTCGATTGGTACTGGTCCATGGCGGCGGCCCTCAGTCCACCGAACTGGCCACGGCACTGGGCGTGGACACCCAGTTCGTCGCCGGTCGGCGGGTCACGGACGAGCAGTCCCTGGAGATCGCCAGCATGGTGCTGAACGGGCAGATCAACACCCGCATCCTCGCCGCCTGCCGCGACCTGGACATCCCCGCCGTGGGTATCAGCGGCGTGGATGCCGGCCTCATCAAGGCTCACAAGCGCCCGCCCGTCACCCCCGAAGGCGAAAGCCAGGCCGTGGACTATGGTTTCGTCGGCGACATCGATGGGGTGGAGGCCGAGATCGTCATGAAGCAACTGGAGAGCGGCATCATGCCAGTGATCAGCCCGCTGTCAGCCGACGAATCGGGCACGCTGCTGAACATCAACGCCGACACCGTGGCGTCAGCCCTGGCCGTCGCCCTGGGCGCGGAGAAGCTGATTCTTGCCACCGGCGCACCCGGGATACTGGAAAATCCCGAAGACCCCCGCTCTCTGATCTCCTATGTGGATCTGGCCGGTCTGAAGCGCCTGCGGAGCGAGGGCAAGCTGACCACCGGCATGCTGCCAAAGGCCGCCGCAATTGAGGCGGCGATCAAGGGCGGCGTGCCTCGCGTGCACGTCATATCCCACAACGTCCAAGACAGCCTGCTGCTGGAGGTCTTCACCAATGAGGGCACAGGTACGCTGGTGGTGAATGACGTGGATAACCTGACCGCTGCAGAGCAGGGTTAAGGACCATGAGCAGGCTGTGGGACAAGGGCGAGGCGTTGGACGCCAGAATCCTCCGCTACACCGCGGGTGAGGATCATCTGTTGGATGCGCGCCTGGTGCCCTACGACGTTCAGGGTTCCATTGCCCATGCCCGGATGCTCCAGAGTCGGGGCTACCTCAGTGAAGGCGACTGCGACAGGATCTGCGCCGGCCTGACAGAGCTCGCCGCCGGGCACGCCGCCGGCGAGTGGTCTATCGGCCTGGAGGATGAAGACGTGCACACCGCGCTGGAGCGCCGCCTGACGGAGCGCATCGGGGCGGCTGGCGGTCGGGTTCACCTGGGCCGGTCCCGCAACGATCAGGTGCTCACAGCTCTGCGGTTGTACCTGAAGGACGCCGGCGAGGCCCTGGCCCAGGGTGCAGAAGCGGTCGCCGCGAGCCTCACCGCGCTGGCCCAAGACCAGGGGCAGATTGCCTTGCCCGGCTATACCCATATGCAGACCGCCATGCCCAGCTCCGTCGCGCTGTGGGCAACGGGTTTCGCCGCAGAGCTCGCAGACGACGCCGCGGGGCTGCGCCGGTCGCTGACGCGTGCCGACCAGAACCCTTTGGGCTCAGCCGCCGGCTACGGCACACCGGGCCTGAGCCTGGATCGGGATCACACCTCCCAGGCCCTGGGCTTTACCCAGAGCCAGGAACCGGTGACGGCTGTGCAGCTGTCGCGAGGTAAAGCCGAGGCAGCACTGGTCTTTGAGATCAGCCTGTTGTTGGCTGATCTGGGTCGTCTCGCCAGCGACCTGCTGCTGTTCTACACGCGGGAATTTGCCTATGTGCGGCTACCCGCTGCCATGACGACGGGCTCTTCCGTCATGCCCCAGAAGCGTAATCCGGACGTGCTGGAGCTGGTGCGCAGCAGCGCCGCCGTCGCCCAGGGCGCGCTGCAGGAGATTCTGGCCATCACCGGCAAACTCAGCTCCGGCTACCATCGGGACTTACAGCGGCTCAAGTCACCCCTGTTCCGGGCCATCGACCTGGGGCTGGACTCCAGCGCCATCATGGCCCACACCCTCAGCGGTGTGGAATTCCGGCCTGAAAACATCACGCTGGAGCACGACCTGTACGCGGCGGAGCGGGCCAATCGGCTGGTCGCGGAGCAGGGTCTGCCTTTTCGGGAAGCCTACCGGCAGGTCGCCCGGGAACTCGCAGAGCGGGACGATGATTAGCGCCCGCGCACTGCTNNGATGATTAGCGCCCGCGCATTGCTGGTGGTCGCCATGCTGGCCTGTATCGGCTGTGGTCAGACCGGCCCTCTTTATCTGCCCGGCAGCACACCGCCCGGGAGCCCTTCGCCCGAAACCCCGGCAACGTCCCAGACCAGCGACGACGAGGAGGACGAGGATGCCCGCTAGCCTGGTGCTGGTCGATGGGTCGTCCTACCTGTACCGCGCCTTCCACGCCTTGCCGCCCCTGACCAACAGCCAGGGTGAACCCACCGGCGCTGTGCTGGGTGTCCTCAACATGCTGGACAAGCTGCTGAGCGAATATCAGCCGGAGCATGTTGCGGTCGTGTTCGACGCGCCCGGCAAGACTTTTCGTGACGAGCTGTATGCCGACTACAAGGCCAATCGGCCGCCCATGCCCGACGACTTGAAGGCCCAGATCGAACCGCTGTTCCAAGCGGTACGGGCTCAGGGGCTCCCGCTGCTGCGGGTAGCTGGCGTGGAGGCGGACGACGTCATCGGCACGCTCGCAGCCCGCGCGGCCGCCCGGGGTCTGGACACGGTGATCTCGACCTCGGACAAGGATATGGCCCAGCTGGTGAACGATCGGATCACCCTGGTCAACACCATGAGCGATACCCGGCTGGATGCGGATGGCGTCAGGGCCAAGTTCGGTGTGGCACCAGAGCAGATCATTGATTATTTGGCGCTGGTGGGCGACACGTCGGACAACATCCCAGGCGTGCCGGGTGTGGGACCCAAAACCGCCGCCAAATGGCTCGCCCACTACGGCACTCTCAAGGCGTTGAAGGCCCACGCTGATGACATCAAGGGCAAGGCCGGCGAACGCCTGCGACAGGCGCTGCCCGATCTGGACCTTTACCGGGAACTCGCTCGGATTCGGGCCGACATCGAGCTGCCCATGAAGGTCGACGACCTGAATCGGCAAGCCGGTGACCCCCAGGCCCTGACCGCCCTGTACCAACGGCTGGAGTTCCGTTCGCTGCTGAAGAAGCTGCAAACCGAGGACGGCGCCGCCGCCGCGACCCAGCGGCAGTACGAAACCGTTACCCGCAAGGCCGAGCTCACGCGCTGGCTGAAACGTCTCAACGCGGCGCCCCTGGCCGCGTTCGATACTGAAACGACCAGCCTGAGCTACATGCAAGCGGAGTTGGTGGGCTTGTCCTTTTCAGTCGAGCCGGGCGTGGCCGCCTACGTGCCCGTCGCCCACTGCTACGCCGGCGCCCCAGACCAGCTGGAGCGCGACTGGGTGCTGGCCCAACTCAAACCCTGGCTGGAGGATCCGGGGCAACTGAAGGTTGGTCATCATTTGAAATATGACGCGCACGTGCTGGCGAACTACGACATCCAATTAGCCGGCATGGGTTTCGACACCATGCTGGAGTCCTATGTGCTGAACAGCACGGCCACGCGCCACGACATGGATTCCGTGGCCGCTAAGTATCTGGGCGTAGAAACCACCCACTACGAGGACGTTGCTGGCAAGGGTGCCAAGCAGCTGCGTTTCGACGAGGTGCCTGTGGAAGCGGCCAGTGCCTATGCTGCCGAGGACGCGGATGTCACTCTGCAGCTGCACAACGCCCTCTGGCCACGGCTGGAAGCGGTTCCCGAGTTGCGCGATCTTTATCAGGACATCGAGCAACCATTGGTCGGCGTGCTGCAGAAAATGGAGCACACGGGCGTGCTGGTGGACGCGGCCATGCTCAAACGCCAGAGCCAGAAGCTGGCCGCAACTATGGAAGCTCTGAAGACTCAGGCCCACGAAGCCGCCGGCGGGCCCTTCAATCTGGATTCCCCCAAGCAGCTCCAGGAAGTTCTCTATGAGCGCCTGGGCCTACCGGTGTTGGGCAAAACGCCCAAAGGCCAGCCATCCACTGCCGAGAGCGTGTTGGCAGAGCTGGCCGCAGACTATGAGCTACCCCAGCTTATCCTGGATTACCGCGCCCTCAATAAACTTAAATCCACCTATACGGACAAGTTGCCGGCGGAAATCAACCCGCGCACCGGACGCATTCACACCTCCTATCATCAAGCCGTAGCCGCCACCGGCCGGCTATCGTCCTCGGATCCTAACCTGCAGAACATTCCGATCCGGACGCCGGAAGGACGCCGCATCCGCCAGGCCTTTGTGGCACCGGATGGCTATCGCCTGCTGGCGGCGGACTACTCCCAGATCGAGCTCCGCATCATGGCCCATTTGTCCCAGGACTCGGGCCTGCTCGAGGCCTTCGCCGCGGATGTGGACATCCACCGGGCGACGGCGGCGGAAGTGTTTGGCGTTGACCGGGATGCCGTCAGTGGCGAGCAGCGACGCTCCGCAAAAGCCATCAATTTCGGCCTGATCTACGGGATGTCCGCCTTCGGGCTGGCCAGGCAGCTGGGCATCGACCGGGGCGAGGCCCAGGCCTATGTGGACCTGTATTTCGACCGCTACCCAGGCGTGAAAGCGTATATGGACAACACCCGGGATCAGGCTCGCGAGGCCGGCTTCGTAAGCACCGTCTTCGGCCGCCGCTTGTATCTGCCTGAGATCGGCTCCCGCAACTATCAGCGCCGTCAGTATGCGGAGCGCAGCGCCATCAATGCACCCATGCAGGGCACCGCGGCCGACATCATCAAG
>JABAOE010005073.1_pt1 | contig 10913 bp, 12 predicted proteins | sample 7062141 | NCBI WGS metagenome assembly JABAOE01 (sample SAMN14538627, study PRJNA623070) | marine sediment metagenome | biome: marine biome [ENVO:00000428]; feature: marine pelagic biome [ENVO:01000023]; material: deep marine sediment [ENVO:00002113] | place: India: Gulf of Khambhat ...
AACCCGCGGTACGCGTGCAGCCGGATGTCGATGCCCTTGGTGTAGTCCATCCGGTCGACGCCGAGGATGAGCCGTTGGTCCTCTCCGAGCCGGGACGCCGGCGCCTGCCGCGCCAGCTCGTCGAACCGCTGGAAATCGATCCCCAGCGGAAGCGCGACCACCCGGGTGAGCCGCCCCTCGTAGCGCACGGTTCGGCGGCGCCGGTCCACCGAGACCTCCAGGAGCCGCTCGGCGCAGTCGAGGAAGTTCCGGACGTAGCCCGGGACGTGGAAGCCGATGAGGTCCGCCGCGAGCACCTCGCGGAGGATCCGCTTCGACCACGGCAGCACCCGAAACACGTCGTACGGCGGAAAGGGGACGTGGAGGAAGAAGCCGATCACGGCGCGCGAGTGCCGTCGGCGCAGCGCCCCCGGCATGCAGAAGAGTTGATAGTCGTTGATCCACACCGTATCGCCGGCTCGCAGATGCCGCGCGGTCACCTCGGCGAACCGGGTGTTGACGCGGGTGTACGCCTCCCAGTCGGCCGCCTCGAAGCTGGCACGCTGCGGCATCGTGTGGAGCAGCGGCCACAGGGTGCGGTTCGAGAACCCGTGGTAGTAGCCCTTGAGCTCGCCGCGTGCGATGCGCACCGGCTCGAGCCGAAAGGGGTCCGTGGGTTCGCCCAGGCTGTCGCTGGCCTGCAGCTCGCCGCCGGGCCAGCCGATCCACACGCCTCCGAGGCGGCGGAGCGTCGGCTCGAAGGCGGCGACCAACCCGCCGCTCGATCGGAAGCGCTCGGTGCCGCCCGGACCGATGCGGATGGTGATGGGAAGGCGGTTGCTGGCGACCAGGAGGCGACCCGGCGGTGACCGGCGGCGCCGTCGTCGGGGGTCCTGACTCGCCTTGGGGTTCTGCATGCCGTAGTCAAAGCTGGCGTGGGTCCGGGCCCGCCGCAACGGGCGCGATGTTGGAGCTATCGGACGCCGAGGGTACAATCCTCCAACCTCGGTGCAGGGGGGCCCGCGCTGTCGTCCATCATCTCGCTCGAGCGCCGATTCGCGAGCCGCTACGGCGTCCCGATCCTCGCGGCCGTCGATGCCGCCATCTTCACGGCTCGGTACTTCACCGACTGCCTCGCCTGCACCTTCTGCGGCGATCAGTGCTGCACGCACGGGGTCGATGTCGACCGCTACCATTACGAGCGGATCGTGGCGCACGCCGACGCCCTCGAGCGTTTCACCGGCATCTCGCGCGACCGGTGGTTCGAGACCGAGGTGGAGGACGATCCGGAGGTTCCCGGCGGGGCGACGTATCGCACCCGCGTCGAGGACGGGACCTGCGTGTTCCACAATCGGAACGGCCGGGGTTGCCGACTGCAAACGTTTTGCGCGACCCAGGGCATCGATCACCACGAGCTGAAGTCGATGGTCGATTGCCTGTTTCCGCTCACCTTCGCCGACGGCGTGCTGCGCCCGGCAGACGACGCGGCCGATGGGTCGCTGGTCTGTCTGGAGCGCGGCCCGACGCTCTACCGGGGACAGCGGGAGGAGCTGCGCTACTACTTCGGAGACGCGTTGGTGGCGGCGCTCGATCCGCTCGAGCGCCAGAGGGCTACCGCGGGGTCAGCTCGATAACGCGGCGGCGCTCATGCTCCACGACCCCACCGCGCGCGAAGGGTACNNACTCCCCGAGCTCGCCGCACGGGTCCAGATCGTCGACACACGAGAGCTCGGTCACCAAGTCGGCGTCGAACTCGCGGCCGAGGAACTGCGCGGCGTTCTGCTCGGGATCGACGCTCACGATGAGCGCGCGGTACCCGCGCTCGACCACCTCCCACGCGATCTCGACCGCCGGGTCGCCCCACAGCGGCTCGACATGCTCGAGCCCGGCGGCCTGCACCCGCTGCTCGTACCACCCGCGCACGTCCTGGAGGTGAATGTTCCCGAACACCACCCCGTCCACGCCGCGCTCCTGAAGGCGGCCCAGCATGGCGGTGAAGGCGTCCTCGAACTCCTCCTCCGTCGTCGGGGCGCTCATGAGCTCCAGCCCGAGGGCGTCGGCTTGGGCGGCGATCAGCGCCCGCGGGGTGCCGTGGAACCGGACCCGCTCGGTGGGGCCGTCGTACAGGTTGATCATGATCCCGACGTCCAGCCCACCGCGGACCGCCCGGTCGAGCGCCAGGATCGAGTCCTTGCCCCCGCTGCACATCAGTGCGTATGACATGGCGCCGATAAGGTAGCCCCCCGACGGCTCGCCGGAAGGGGCTCGCCCCCCCCGATGCGGGTGCCTACCTTGTCACAATCATGGACGACGATCGCACTCCCTTTCTCTTTCTGGTCCGGGTGGCTTCCGAAATCGCGACCAAGGCGCGCCGCACGCGCCGGCGGTTTCAGGAGCGGCTGGTGCGGAACATGAGGGAGGCCCTGCGGGCGGCCGGCATCGCGCACCGCGTCGACGCCCGTTGGAGCCGGATCCTGGTCGAGGCCGCCGACCGCACCGCCCTCGAGCACCTCGCGGCCGTGTTCGGCGTCAGCTCGATCTCGCTGGTGGAGGCCCGGGTGCGGCCGGACCTCGAGGAGATCGTTCGGGCGGGGACCGCGCTCTTCGGCGAGCGGGTGCGGGGTCGGCGGTATGCCGTGACGGCCCGACGGGTGGGCCGTCACGCGTTCAGCGCCAGGGACGTCAAGGTGCAGTTGGGCGCCGCGCTGAATCCCGGCGCGACCGTCGATCTCGACCATCCCGACGTGACGGTCTCGGTCGAGGTGCGGGAGGACGAGGCGTTCCTCTACAGCGGGCGGGTATACGGACACGGAGGGCTCCCCCTCGGCGTGGAGGGCCGCGCCGTCTGTCTCATCTCCGGAGGGTTCGACTCGGCCGTGGCTGCCTGGCTCATGCTCCGGCGCGGGATCGCCCTCGACTACGTCTTCTGCAACCTGGGCGGGGAGGCGTACGAGCGCGCGGTCGTCTCCGTGGCCAAGGTGTTGGCGGACCAGTGGAGTTTCGGCACGAGCCCCCGGATCCACGTGGTCGACTTCGCGGAGCCGGTGGCGCAGCTCCGGGAGCACGCGGAGCCGCGGTATTGGCAGGTGGTGTTGAAGCGGCTGATGTACCGGGTCGGCGAGCGGGTTGCGGAGGAGACCGGGGGCGAGGCGATCGTCACCGGCGAGTCGGTGGGGCAGGTCTCGTCGCAGACCTTGGCGAACCTCCGTGCCATCGACGACGTGACCACCCTGCCGGTCTTCCGTCCGCTCCTGGGGTACAACAAGGAAGAGATCATCCGTCGGGCCGAGGGGATCGGCACGGCCGCGCTCAGTGCCAAGGTGCGGGAGTACTGCGCCATCGCGCCCGGCAAGCCGGTGACGCACGCCAAGCCCGCCGCCGCCCGCGACGAAGAATCCGGAATCGATTTGACCGTCCTGGACCGGGCGGTCGCGGTCCGCCAGACCCTCGACCTGCGTGCGCTGGACCCGGTCGATCTGGTGCAGCCGTACCTGTTCACCGACGAGGTCCCCGAGGGCGCGGTGGTGATCGACTGCCGGGACGCCCACCACTTTCGGGCATGGCACTATCGGGGGGCCGACCGCCGGGATCTGGCCGATCTGCTCGCCGGGTTCCGGACGTTGGACAAGTCGAACGTCTACGTGCTGTACTGCAGCTTCGGCATCCAGTCGGCGCACCTCGCGGAGGTCATGCAGCGGTCGGGGTACGAGGCGTATTCGTTCCGGGGCGGGACCAAGGCGCTGATGGCGTATGCGGCCGAGCGGGGGACGGCATCGACGGTGTGATGGAGATCGTGTTTTCTCAACGTTCGAGGTGGTGCTTCGCGGCTGGTTGACAAGAGTGTGAGGTGGTCGGCATTCTCCTTCCCATGCCTGAGTACGCTAAGACCATCGCGGAGTGGATCGAACGGCTCCGGCTGCTCGAACTCGGAGCTGCGAGCGCAAAGGCAGGGCTGGTGTTCTTCGCCGCCAGTGCTCTGGTCTTTCTCGTGGAACTGCGCCACGGTACCAACCGCGCCCGCTTCCGCTCGAAGGCCTTCTTCAACGATGTGCTGTACAGTCTGTTTTACCGGGGCGGAGTCTACACGGTTCTCCTCTGGGTCGTGGTGGTCAATGCTTTCGAGGCCAAGCTCGACTTCCTCAGACTCAACTGGTTAGCGGACCTTCCGGCAGCGGCCTCGATCGCGGTGTACTGGGTAGTGGGTGATTTCCTGCTCTATTGGCTGCACCGCGCTCAGCACAGTGTGCCGCTCCTCTGGGCTTTCCACAGCGTCCACCATGCCGAACAGGAGATCTCGACACTGAGCCAGAATCGGCGCCACCCGCTCGAGGCGGTCACGAACGGGCTGGTACTGTACATCCCGCTGGCCTTCGTGTTGGGACTCCCAACCCGGTTCTGGCTGCCTCTCTACGTCGTGGCGCAGATGTTCGAGGCGATGCAGCACGCCGAGCTCAGGTGGACGTTGGGCCCGCTGTATCGACTCATCGTGAGTCCTGTCTTCCACTCGCAACACCATTCGGACGATCCGAAACGCTACAACTGCAACTACGGAGCGATGCTTAGCGTCTGGGATCACCTTCTTGGAACGGCGTCGCCTGATCGCGAACGGCCACCGCGCTACGGGATCCGAGGGTTCTCGATGCCGGAGTCCATCCCCGCCCAACTCGCAGCCCCGTTCAAGATGCTGCTGCAGTCGAAAACGACTGATCAGGCGGCGGAGCGCGCCAGCGGTTCCTGATCCACGTTCTCGCGGCTTCCCAATCGATGAATAGCACGAGTAGCCAAGCCTCCCCAACGTGGATGCTCAGGGTCACCACGATGCCGAGGTGAAAGAGCACAGCAAGTGGCACCAGCAGGCGGCGCGCGCCTTGCGACACGAGCGCAATGATGAAGCACCACTCGAAGACGACGGCTCCTACTCCGACGCTCCACAGAACAATCGGTCGGTCCGCCACCCAGCGGCCCGCTGCTTGAAACACCGTCGCGTACTCGTCGACATTGAGAAACAGGATCCACGCTCGCATGTTCTCGGCTGTGCTCCACGCAAGGCCTGTGTCGAGGAGTTTGCCCCACGCCGAGAAGAGATACATCTGTGCCAGCAGCAGCCAAGCAAGCCGCCGCGGCCATCCGTAACACCATGATGGCGGTGTCGTGGCCGGCCTCGCCGACCCAACGCGCAGCGCGTCTCCGGAGGGTGCAAGGGCGAGCGCGATCAGCAGGATCGGTGCGAGGGTCAGTCCGCGCGTATACGCCGTCCCCGTCCAGATCACGGTCTCCAAGGGTGCGAGGTGGTATATGAGGATGCCGGCGACCGAGCACGCAACGCGCGGGTAGACACCCAATACGGCGGCGAGCAGTGCGACGGCCGCGGTCCGTTGGAGCACCTGTTCGATTCCTGCATGACCTTCCCATACGAGAAACCGCCACTTGAGCGTTTCGGGGACCCGAACCCAGAACTCGGTGAGGTCCGATATGGCCGCGAAGTCGCGGGACTGGAGGATCCACAGCGAATGCGCTGCCACGATGATCCTCATCATTGCCAGGTTGAACGCCGTATCCGACGCGAACCAGAAGCGGCGCCATCGCACCGGCCATATCAGCCTCTCCATCATGGGTTGCTGGAGTACTCGTAGCTGAGGACGAGTTGCACCGCCGCCGGGTCGCGTCGGCGCGCCTCGGTAGACCAGCGTTCGTTATAGACGCGGACCGTCACGAAGGGTTCGTCAGGGACATCCCTCGGCTGCGACCAGATCCCAGGGCGAAGCAAGTGGGTTGGTGCCACAACAGGTCCGAGCCACCTGTCGAAATAGCCTGGGGTTTCGCCGCGGAGCGTTCGTCGACGGCCCTGGTTCGCCAGCAAGAGGAGTCGCGCGCCAACGCGATCACGTTCGTCGTCTGAAAGGGTCGGGAATCGACGGGCCATCCAGCTGTGCAGCTCATCGAATCCTAGCGGCTCCCATGCTCGGGGGTCGACACGGTACTCGCGCCCGGTCGCGGTGAGGACGAGGATCCGCGGGTAGCCCGTGTCGTCCCATTCTCCGGATGGCGCTTGTCGGGTCATGAGTTGCCACGACGAGAATGGCCAGAGGTCCCGTCGCGATATTCCGGCCGTGAAGCTCACGATCAGGACGTAGGCGAGGACAAAGCTCACGAGCGTTTGCCGCATGGCATCCGAAAGAACCCGCCGGCATCCGACGCCGACTACGAGAACGAGCACGACGAATCCCGCATATCCGAAAGCACCCACGACGTTCACCATGACTCCTCACCGTGCGATGTGCGAGACCCGGCGTCCGCTCGCAGCGCGACATGTCCGTCACGACACCAGAGTAGCCACGTGTCACCGACGCGGGAGACCGTTCCAGGTCGGGCCTCAGGAGTGCCGCGCTCATAGCCCGTCACGCCGTGGTAGGACGCCGGTCGCTGCCGCTCGTCGGTCAACGGCTCGCGGAACTTGGGGTACAGACCCTTCAAGAAGTGCCAGATCCGCTCCGCGTCCCATTGTCTGAAGTCGACCATCGACGTTCCCGGCCGCACGCGCGGTGCGCGCGTGGCGCGATGCTCATCCTGCGCGACCATCTGCGTCGTGCCTGCGGCGAAGCCAGCTACGGAATCACACAGCAGGGCGGCGGCGCGGTGAGCGCTTGTGCGGTGCAGATCCACGATTGAGAGTCCCCGTGGCAACTCGAAGGACTCCTGTGCGAGTATCGCGCCAGCGTCTTCGCCCCCGGACGCGTGATGGATGGTGACCCCGGTATGCCGATCGTCGCGGTAATAGACCCAGAAGAACGGGTTCGGGCCGCGGTGGCGCGGGAGCAGCGAAGGATGCACGTTGAGAACACCCGCGCGCGCCGTCGCGAGGAGATCTTGAGGAAGGATCCAGGGAAAGGTGGATATGCAAATGAGGTCTGGGCGGAGCTGGTTGAGATGCCGTACGATGCGGGGGTCTCGAGCCGAGCGCATGGAGAGCGTGCGTAAGCCCACCGCGTCCGTCCAGCTTCTCAGGGCATCCGGCTGCCGGAGCCTGGCCCACCGGGTCGCGCGAGCCAGCGTGCGGCGAACGGGGTCGGGGTCCGGCCGCACCACCGCCAGAACATCGTGGTCGCGCGCGAGCGCCTGGAGGGGGTGAAGTGCGAGGTCCCCTCCCGCGGCAAGAAAGACGATTCTCACGGCGGTGACATTGCGATCAGCCCCGCGTGGAGTGGTACTCTGCAGGCGACTGAGGCGGCAAACGGAACGGCGGGAAGACTGTCGATGGCAAGCGACCTAACCCCTCTCGACCGGGTCCGCAGGCTGGCACCGGTTTTGAGACGCGCACGAAGCACTTTCGAGGTGGACCTGACGGGCAGCAGCATGCATCCCACCATGCCCGATGGTAGTCGAATCTTCGTGCAGTGTGACCCGAATCCTGAGCCAGCGCCTGGCGATATCGTGGCATTGCTGGCTTCGAATCATGTCGTGGCTCACCGGGTGGTGTACCGGGGGCGTCGGGGGCGTGCCGCCGAGTACCTCATCACGTGTGGGGACGCGGCGCGATTCGTCGATGCGCCACAGCCCGTCCAGAACGTACTCGGAATCGTCACCAAGGTACTCCGGGAGGGGAAGTGGGTGATTCCGCCCGAACGACCTTTACCCATCGATCGGAGAGGGTTGCACGCACTGTATTTCCGCATGCTTTGCACGGTACTCGAGCACGATGATGTCGGTGTCGCGAGGGTGCTGGCGGGGATCGCCGAGAGCATGCGGAACCGTTATCGCGTCGCGCGGATCCGGCTCTCCCTCAGCTAGTGTCGTGTTTCGCCTGAATCCGTTCTCGCCGCTCCCGGGACTGTTCGGCAGCGACCTGCACCTCTGGCACCGCGAATCCTGCCTCCAGACGTTCTTGCTCTGCGACAGCGTACTTCGTGACATCCATCCCGCCTTCGAACACCGTGCGAAACGCGTCTGCTGCCTTCGTCAGGGCGGCCGCCATCTGCAAGATGCACCGGGGATCGGTCTGCACGGTGCGGTGAATCCACTCGTTCGCGAAGCGCACATGGACGATTTCGTCTGCTTGCTGCATGTCGAGCAGTTCGGCGAGATCGGAATCGCCGGACCCTCGTGCCTCCTGGACACCGAACGTCACGGCGTCCAGGCCGTCTGCCTCGAATGTGCGATTCTCGACGGCAAGCCGACCGGCGAGCGAATCGATGCTGCGGAGGAGGCGGTACTGGAAGTTCAGTACAGGGTACTCGCCGATGCGTATCCCCCGCGCCCGCATGAGGCGCAAGTACAGCAACGTGTGTCGTGCCTCATCCGAACACTGCCGCGCGAGCCACATGCGAATTTCCCAGTCCGCTGTCGGAAAATCTACTAGACTCGACGCGGCGACTTCCATGACGTTGGCTTCTTCGTTCATCTGTCGGTGGAGAAACTCTCGCCGATGTTCAGGCGTTCCATCTGGGTAGTTGACGAGGTCCTTCCAGAGTCCCCGTACCTCGAAGCGCTCGTCCCGAGCCTGTGCCGCTGCGAACGGATCGGAACCTTGGGGGGGGCGCACGTTGTCGCTTCTATGCGTTAGCACGTTTGGCCAACTCCGTCGGGAGAATGGATCGGAAGCCTGCCTGGCGCAGCACCTCGAGGACCTCCTCCTCGGTGAACTCGGCAGCGAGTCGATCGTCGACGTTGACGACGGGCGGCGCCTTGCTGCTCAGATCGTAACCCGCTGCATTGACCTCACCGTCGACGATTGCACAGTTCTCGTTCGCCTTCGCCAGAAAGCGCACGGCCCTTGCGACCGCTAGCAGGACACGCGGATCCTCCTCTGTCATACGTCGGATCCAGCGATTGCCGAACCTGACATGGACGATCTCGTCCGCCAGGATGCCATCGAGGAGTTCGGCGGTCTCTCCATCGCCTGCTTCGCGCCACTTGTTACGTAACGCACCAAGCAGGTCGATCAATCCCGCTTCGAACGTTCGATTCTGCACGGCCAAACGGGCTGGCAGGTTGTCGAGCATACCGGTGACGCCCCACTCGTAGTTCGCGATGGGGAACTCGCCCTTGAAGCCACCCATCTCCTTGACCCGGCGAAGGAGCAGCGACGCGTGGCGTGCTTCGTCGGCTGCCTGGCGCGCAAGTCGCATCCGGAGCGCCCACGGCGCCGTCGGAAAATCGGCTAGGCACAACGAGGCGATTTCCAGGGCCCCAGTTTCGTTGTTCATGTGGCGATGCAAGCGCTCGCGGCGGGCAACTTCGGACATTCCCGGATGCTCTTCCATCTCTGCGTCAAGCGTCACGCAGGTGAAGCACGATTCCCGTGCCGGATCCTTCCGAAGCGTCACGCCGCGCACCACCTTCGTGTCGATGTCAGGGTTGGTCATCGAGCCTCCGCTGCAGCCGGATCGCTGGGTCGGTAATCCACGAATGCCTCCACGTCATTCGCCGCCGACCTCAGCTCCCCCACCCATTCGGAAGCTCCCAGCGCGAGGTCGGGTCGATCCTGATTGATCGCTTCCCTGTCCTGCCGCATCCGGTCGAGGTCTCGCAGAACCCGTTCGACGATTCGCACAGTCGGCTCGTCCATGAGAGTGTCGGTCTCGTCGAGATAGCGCCAGTACCGTGCCTCGAGATCCGGTATCATCGCCTCATAGAAACCGGCCACGCGATCCGCCGTGCCCTGTGCAGATGCGAATCGCTCGAGTACCCGCAGGTAGGCGGCGGTGGGCGGTCGCGAGAGCTGGAGTGGCAGGCGTAACTCGGCGGTCCGGGTTCCAAAGGCGTCGGCGTGTTGGGCCAGCTCCCAGAGATGGCGTCCAAACAGTATCTTGNNCATCAGGGAGACCGATATGAACCGGAAGGTGGCGACGACGTCGCCCCTCTCGCGCACCGTGAGACTCATTCGACCTCCGCTAGTTGTTCGATGGCATCCACGGTCTCCTCCACGGATCCTGGAATCAAATCGAAACACGTCACACGAGATAGCACCGACAACAACTGTATCGTTCTCAGCCCCAGAGGACTACCCCACAGGGAGCATCGTAGAGGCGGAAAATCCGCAAGGCGATCAGGGCTGGGCGCGAAGGGTGTCCATCGGGTGCGGGACCCAGCAGGATGCAGGACGACGGCGCGTCTGAAGGGTACGCTTTCCGTCCCCGTTCCCGGAAACAGTTCTCCCACGGGCGCCCGGCGCCGCACGGTGCCGTCAGGATATCGCTCCGTGCGCATTGGTGCTGCATGAAGGGCACGAGCAACCGCCGCGGCCTGAGGTCCCTCGCGTACCGACGCGACCCGCCGGCACCCAACCAACTCACGGGAGGCAATTCGCACGCCGACGATCTCGTCGCTGAGGAACCGGTGCCCCCGTGCCGCAAGTCCGAGCGACAACGTGGTCTTTCCCGACCCCTTCGCGCCGAAGAGCATGATCCCGCTGCCGCCAATGCCCACGCCGGCGGCGTGAAAGAAGAGCGTGCCCCGCTGTAGCGCTAGGACCTGATTCACGGCAAGGTTTCCTACGAACCGCTGCCAGCGGCCGCGACGCTGCACGATGATCTCGTCTTCCCGAAACGCCATCCATTCACCCCCCGCCGACCGAAGCGCCCGCCAACCGGGTGCACCCTCCGACTCCGCCAATCCGCGATCCGGGAACATCGCTCGCGCGAACTCCAGAAGGGGGAAAGGCTCCGGGGATCGGGCGGTCACGAGGGTCAATGCGGGGCGCTGGAGCGTTCGTAGCGTGTAATCGACCCCGGTGGAGGGATCGCTGGCCTGCTCCACGCCGCACTCCCCGAACAAAGCCTGGAACCGCGCTGCGAAGCCTCGGTCGTCGGACCGGATGCCAAGATGCCCGTCACCAAGGCGAAACCATGCGGTCTCCCTCGGTGGGGCGATCAGCTGCAGTCGTGGATGGAACCGTACGATGGACCCTGGATCGAACGTCGGACTCAACGCCTATG
>JABAOE010000668.1_pt7 | contig 10912 bp, 10 predicted proteins | sample 7062141 | NCBI WGS metagenome assembly JABAOE01 (sample SAMN14538627, study PRJNA623070) | marine sediment metagenome | biome: marine biome [ENVO:00000428]; feature: marine pelagic biome [ENVO:01000023]; material: deep marine sediment [ENVO:00002113] | place: India: Gulf of Khambhat ...
CCCACCCCCCGCTCAATGAATACCCGCCGGCCCTCGACGCGCAACCGACCCTCGGCATAGAGTTGCACGGCACGTGGATAGATCTTGTGCTCCTGTTCCAAGATGCGAGCTGCCAGGATTTCGGGGGTGTCATCGTCGAGAATCGGCACCGACGCCTGGATAATAATCGGCCCTTCGTCGACACCTTCCGTGACAAAGTGGACGGTGCAGCCGGTCAACTTGCAACCCCAGTCGATCGCCTTCTTTTGAACATCTAGTCCTGGGAAAGACGGGAGCAGTGAGGGATGGATGTTCATCATCCTGTTGGCGTAGGCATCAACTATCACCGCTGTGACGATTTTCATATATCCCGCTAACAAGACCAACTCAACATCATGAGTTCTGAGCACCTCCAAGAGCGCTCGATCATACGCTTCTCGGCTATCCGGCTGCCCAGCAAAGGGCTTTGGATCGACGAAAATATCTTTCAGCCCATGCTTCCTTGCTCGCTCCAAAGCCATCGCCTCTTTCTTGTTGCTGACGACCGCGACGATCGCCGCTTCAACCTGCTTTCCTTCGATCGCATCAATGATCGCCTGCAGGTTGGAGCCTCTTCCTGATGCCAACACGGCGATTCGTAACGGAACCATACGCTTACTCGACATATTCGACTCCAAGACTCCCTTCTTCCCCAGTCACAATCTCCCCGATTCGATAGGCGCGATCGCCGAGCTCGGAGGCACTCGTGATCACTCTAGCCTCCTCAGCAGATGACACAACCAAAATCAGCCCTATACCCATGTTGAACACTCGATACATCTCGTCACGCTCAATCTGACCGAGCCGACACAATACCTGAAAAATTTGAGGAACTGTCCAGGCTTTCCGATTGATTTGGGCCCGCACACCTTTCGGCAAGACACGCGGGAGATTACCCGTGATGCCACCCCCGGTGATGTGCGCAATGCCTTTGATAGAAAATTGGCTGGTCAACGCAAGAATTTGCTTGGCATAGATCCTCGTTGGCTCGATCAAAACTTCTCCAACAGGGCGATCCAGTTCCGCCAGCGTGCTGGACACTGACAGTCTCGCTTTATCAAAGAGCACTCGTCGCGCAAGCGAATAGCCGTTGCTATGCAGTCCGCTAGACCCCAGTCCGATCAGGACATCACCCGGCCGGATCGACTTGCCATCAATGATTTTCGGTTTGTCTACCACCCCGACGGCAAATCCGGCCAGATCATATTCGCCGTCGGCGTACATCGATGGCATCTCAGCCGTCTCCCCCCCAAGCAATGCGCACCCAGCCCGACGACATCCTTCTGCGATCCCCTTCAAAACCGCTTCCGCCTTAGTAACCGCCAGCTTCCCGGTGGCTAGATAGTCCAAGAAAAAGAGCGGCTCGGCGCCGCTCACGGCAATATCGTTCACACACATTGCCACTAGATCGATACCGACGGAGTCGTGTTTATCCAGCAGGAAGGCGACCTTTAGCTTGGTCCCGACACCATCAGTACCGGACACCAGCACCGGCTCTTTGTACTTGTTCGCCTGCAAACCAAACAAGCCGCTAAACCCACCTAATTCTGTCAGCACTTCAGGACGAAAGGTTGAGTGCACGAGCGGCTTGATGCGATGGACGAATTCATCGCCCGCATCAACATCGACTCCCGCCTCGCGATACGTGGTCATACGAGATAGAGCGAGGATAAGTTGAGGCTAAGATTGAGGTTGAGGACGGGTAGAGAAACCCGCATTCTGCATACTCCTTCACCCAACCTTGATCTACTTCAAAGACGCATCTTAACGGAGGATTCTTACGGAGGTCAACTTGGAGCAATAGCGCGCCATTGAAAACTAGTCCATGATCCACGAGCGCGTAGGCACTGAAGACTACACATAGTCTCCAATAATTTTTCCTTTCCTAACTTTCTGGCCGCATTTCCACATCGAGTAGCTTGATCTTCCGATGAAGATGACTTCGTTCGATCTTCAAATCTTCGGCAGTGCGCGAGATATTCCAATGATGCTCGCGCAGCTTCCGAGCGATGTATTCCTTTTCAAACGCATTCCGCGCATCTCTCAGTGAATCGTACGTTTTGGTCAAAAGTGGACTCACGGCCTGGCTACCTGAAGGAGCGCCCGCCCCCCCCACCCGACCCTGGAGGGATATAATGACTTGCGATGCCTCAATGACAAAGCCCGGCACCATGATCAGCAATCGCTCGACCAGATTCCTCAATTCACGAATGTTGCCAGGCCAGTCATATCGCTGCAACACTGTCATCGCATCCTGCGAGACTTCCTTGAGCCGCAGACCCTGCTCCTCGGCATGCACGTTCATGAAGTGGCTGACAAGCGCTGGAATATCCTCGCTCCGCTCCCGCAACGGGGGGACAACGATCGGGACCACGTTCAGACGGTAGTACAAATCTTCCCGAAATCGTCCCTGTTGGATTTCTTCTCCTAAATCCTTATTGGAGGCTGCCAGCACCCGCACATCCACCTTCATAAGCTTAGTGCCACCGACTCGAGTAAACTGCTGCTCCTCCAACACCCGCAACACCTTTGCCTGTGTGCTGAGACTCATATCGCCAATTTCGTCTAGGAACAGGGTGCCGCCGTCGGCCTGTTCGAACTGCCCCCGCTTCATCGCCGTAGCTCCGGTGAACGAGCCTCTTTCATGGCCAAACAGCTCGCTCTCGATCAGCGTTTCCGGAATCGCGGCGCAGTTGACGGCCACGAAGGGATGCTCAGCCCTGGCGCTGTGCATGTGAATAGCGCGAGCAACCAGTTCCTTGCCCGTTCCATTCTCTCCACCAATCAACACCCGGCTGTTAGTAGGACCAGCGGTTTCGATTAACTGCCGCAACCGCTGCATGGCCAACGACTGCCCAACCAACTCGAATTTCTGCTGGACTTTCGTTCGCAACGTCCGATTTTCCTGCTCCAATCGGTGCTGCTCCAACGCGTGTTTGACGCGGAGCGTGACGCTCTCCAATGAGAGTGGTTTCTCGATGTAGTCGTACGCACCCAGCTTCACGGCCTTTACGGCTGTTTCGATGGATCCATGGCCAGAGATCATCATGACCTGCCTGGTTGGGGCAAACTCTTTCACGCGCCGGAGCGTCTCCAAACCATCCATTTCGGGCATCCAGATGTCCAAAATCATGAGATCGGGCGGGTTGGTTCCGTAGACCTTCAGGGCTTCAACACCATTGGCTGCCACCTCTACCTCATACCCTTCATCTTCAAGGATACTGCGCAACGAGGTGCGTATCGCCTCTTCATCGTCCACAACCAAAATCGAGGCTGACATTCGTCTCACCTGTAAAACGCCTATCGAGACCCAGCAAACACACTCCAGGAGAAGACGATTCCTAGAGTGACAATTGCCGAATGCCGATTGCCCTTCATCCTACGCCGGTAAATCAAAAGTGAACGTCGCACCATTCGGCTGGTTGCTTCCCGCCTGAATCTGTCCATCGTGGTCGGTGATGATTCGGCGTACGATCGCCAATCCCAAGCCAGTCCCAGTTTTCTTGCGGGTAAAGTATGGGACGAACAACCGCTCTTGATCTTCTGTGGCAATGCCGGGGCCTTCATCCGCGACCACTACGACCGCTCGTTTTCGCTTCGTATCGTACTTGGTAGTTACCCACAATCGCCCCTTTTGATTCATCGCTTGAATTGCGTTGTGTCAAATAGATTAACAAACACGCGTTTGAGCTGGTCCCGATCGAAATTAATCGCTGGCAGATCTTCGTCCAGTTCCACGACCAGATCAATGTCTTTCTGCGCCGCCTGGTACAGCGTCACCACTTCCTGCAACACGTCGTGCAGCGATTGACGGGTCATTTGAGGGGCAGGCAAGCGCGCAAATTTTGAAAACTCATCCGCCATTTGCTTGAGACTACTGACCTCGTTGACAATCACGTTGGTTGCATCGTCAAACACCCGATCAAAATCAGGTGCATGCTCGAAGAACTTCTTTCGCAATCGTTGAGCAGACAATTGGATGGGCGTCAGCGGATTCTTGATTTCATGCGCCACGCGCCTTGCGACCTCCTGCCAGGCTGCGACTTTCTGTGCTTTGATTAACTCCGTCAAGTCCTCGAACACCAAGACAAACCCCAAGTCCCTGTTTGCCTCGTCCCGCATGCGCGAGCCGTTCAGGCCAATCGTGATCAATTTCCCTTGAACATCCAGTTGTCCTTCCAACGCCAAGTCATCACGATCGTCAGCCAACATTCTGTCATAAGCGGTTTGGAAGAGATCGAGACCGAACTCTTTGAACGCATCGGTGGCCGGGCGCCCCCGGAATTGCTCGGTGGGCAATCCCAGAATACGCTCGCCCGAGGGATTAAACGTGGTAATGACGCCATTCCGATCGATAGAGAGCAGGCCTGCTGCGATCGTATCCATTACAGTTTCGATATAAGCACGCCGACGATCGAGCTCGGCATTCGTGTTTCGAAGGGTCAGGTTAGCCTCTTCCAGCTTAGATTTACTTCCCTGCAGATCCTGGGTCATTCGATTGAAAGAGTCGATCAAAGTGCCGATCTCGTCAGTCGCCTTTGCATCGATTTGCACTGAGAGGTCCCCCTGCGCGACCGCCTCAGTCGCTTCCGCTAATCGTTGGATTGGAACGGTGATGCCGCGCGCGACATAGAACCCGAACCAGGTGGCACTGAAGAGAATCATCACCGTCACGATGGCCACGAAAAGATAGGCGCCAGCCTTGATTGGGTTTTTCATCGCTCTAATCTGCGTATACTCCACATATTGACGGCCAATCCCTTCCATCTTCGTCAACAAGGACTCAGGCACGAAGGTTTCGACGACCACGACCCCTTCCAGTTCACCGCTCCGACTATCGGAGGCCACGGGAATGCCCGCGCGCACGAGTCGACCGGTCTGCGCCTCTTGAACGGAGGTGATCTCCTGCTTCCCGTTGAGGACCTGAAGGACCAGCTGACTGACCGGCAGATCTAGTACACCGGCTGGCACTTTGGCATCAAGCGCCTTCGTCAGCGTTTCCATCTTAGGCGAAAACACCTCAATTCCGGCTACGCCGTATTCCACACGCTTCCGAGCCATCGCGGCAATCAGCAGATCGCGCTGCTCCGGAATCAGCAGGTCTTCGCGAAACAGTTCTTGTCCGATGGCCCGTGCGCTGTTCATGGCAAGCGCAATATGCCCCGCGTGCTGCATACGCGCGACCTCATAGGAGTCTTTCATTACCTTTTCAATCTGCTCACTGAACCACACATCGACAGCTTTGTTCAGAAACTCACTTGCGACGAATGCCAGCAACACGGTAGGAATCAAGGAAAACCCAATAAACGCGGCGATCAGTTTGGTCCGAAATCCAGACCCAACGAGTCGATGTCTCCGCTCAAAATACGCCTTGATCAGGTTTCTCGATAGCAAGAGCGTCAGGACGACCAGCCCGATCAGGTCAAGATTGAGCAGAAGCAGTACGAAGGCATAATTGGTTGTAGGTAAGAGCGAGCCCGACTCCTCGCCCCCCGGCACAACGATCTGCGAATAATAGAGCGTAAGCGCCAGGCAGGGAATTAAGAGGATCAAGACGATCCAAACAGGACGGAGATGGAGCCGCTTCCGCTCAGGCTCCTTGAGTTGATCAGCAACGGAAACCCGCGCCTTGTTTCCTCCGAGAGGCCGTTGAATATCACCGGTTCCCGCGAAAACAGTTTCCAGTGCACGCTTGGAGGGGTCAAATTCAGGCATTCATTACGCCTCTTTACGCATCAATCCACCAAGAGGATTACCTTCTACTATAGCGAACTAAGGAGGGAGTTCAAAGTCCTCCAATAGGTCGCCGCGTCCCGGCAAACCGCCGGACATAATGACCCATAAGGCAGGAGACAGATTAGGCTATTTTGGTGAGGCCAGGGTGACATACTTCATGTGGAGCGCATAGAGCATGTCGCGCAAAACCGTTTGTTCATCAGAGGTGAGATTACCCTTTGTCTTTTCTTCCAAGACAGACAGTAGATCGATTATTTCCTTGGCTTGGAGCAGGTTAACGGATATCGGTGGCTGCTGAGGATCCAACTGCTCGCCCATCAACATTAGCGAAGAAGAGCCCAGCGAAATAATAAAGGAGGAGAATGTAACCGGGGGCGTAGGAGCCTCTGCGGCTGCAGCTCCTTGTGAAGCAGACCCGGCATGCGTCTGCTTTGCGGATGATGCGGCAGCTGAGGGTGTCTCTGATCCTCCACTGCCCCGCCGATCTCGGATGACGAAACCTTGCTCCTGGTCTGCCATCTGGTCTCTTCCGTACCATTCACACGCGCGTGAGCAGTACCCTACCACAGGCTCTAGAGGGTCGCAAGCCGCCTCCGACATTGAAGAGCCAGGCGCTGTCGGTATACAGTGCTTCCTATCCGAGTTTCTCCCAAAGACCGCTATGGCTGTTGAACACTGATGTCGGACCGATTCTCCAAACTGGTCGACCTTATGGCAACTCTCCGTGCCACAAACGGGTGCCCATGGGATCGGAAGCAGACCCACGAATCGCTGAAAACCTACCTCCTCGAAGAAACCTATGAGGTTCTGGAGACGATCGACCAACAGGATTATTCCAAACTGCAGGAGGAGCTGGGAGATGTGTTGCTCCAAGTCATTTTCCACAGCCAGATTGCCTCCGAGAGTGGGGCCTTCACGGTTGAGGAGGTCCTAGACACTCTCAACACAAAATTGGTTCGCAGGCATCCCCATGTATTTGGAACCAGTGATCAAACCAGCACCCTTTCCCAGAGTGAGCAGGTCTTGAGTCAATGGGAACAGATTAAGCAAGCTGAACGGGAAGCATCCGGAAGGACGGCGTCTGCGCTTGAAGGAGTGCCGAAGACCTTGCCCGCGCTGTTGCGCGCCTATCAGACACAAGCAAGGGCCGCGCGCGTCGGATTCGACTGGCCACAGAGTGCTGCGGGACTAGAACAAATCTTTACCAAAGTGGCGGAAGAAATCAGCGAATTACGCGAAGTATTACCCCAGAACCTGGCCGAAACAAAAGTAGCGTCAAACCCATCTTGTGGACAGGAGCAGATTGAAGCTGAAGTGGGGGATGTTCTATTCTCCCTCGTGAACCTTGCCCGCTCACTCAAGGTCAATCCAGAAGAGGCCCTTCGCGGGTCGACCAATCGCTTCATTGATCGCTTTCATCTTGTGCAAACGCAAGCAGCCGAGCAGGGCCGATCAGTGGCAGACATGACCCTGGCAGAAATGGACCTCCTCTGGGAAGAGGCGAAGCGGCGCCTGCATCTACATGAAGAGGCAGACCAGAAACAATCCTCGTTGAAGAAGGACGCCCATTAATGAGCGAGAACCAAGAACCGTACGAAGAAGGGAAACGTGCTGGTGCTCATCCATTACTCGTGGTATTCGGTGTCCTCTTAGGGCTCTGGCTCTTTGTCGCCTTAATCGTACCGAATTCCAGGAACAAACAGGCAACCGGCACCGAAGGGCCCAGCGTATCCCTAATCGAGGACCCCGAGGCGGCGCCCGTCATGTTCAAAGTCCAGACGACCATCACGGAGATGAACACCATCGGGCTTGTCGTCCCCCAACAGGCCACAGACAGTCAGGTGATTGCCCTATTGAATAGCCTCAAACAGGACCGGCTTGCCGGAAATCTCCACGGTCAACTACCGGCCACCACTCCGGGCCACATGCTTGGCGACCATTCGGTGGCTGATGTTTATATATTTTCCGACAACAAATTTGCCGAAGTGGATACCCTCCGCACTCTGACCCGGGGAGCCCACGCTCCCGGCAACCTTTACCCAGACGCTATCCCCTTTGAAGTCGCCATGGAAGCAGTCCGTGGACATTACCGCATCGACTTGAATGATACAGGCAGTCCGGACAAGGGGTCCCTTGGGTTTGCAGACGATTCCGGGATCCATTCGAAGCATTATCGGAGGATTTTCTAAGAGGGTTGTAACCCTTTTAGCAAGAGGCTAGAGGCCAACCGTTCTCTGTATCTCCTCGCGGACAGTTCCGGCCTCCTGTTCAAAGAACACGTGTAATTTCGGGAAGAGGTGCGCTAGCGGCCCCACAAAGGGCGCCAGCATGACATCCCGTCGTTCAACGAGGAGTCCTTCTGTCTCTGCTATTCGGAGCTTCCAGTCGGCAATTCTTCGTGACAAAACTTTGTCGATCATGAGTTGTTGACCAGGAGAGCCAAGCACCTGCCCCAGCACCCGTTCCCTTAACACGACCAACTCATCCGGAATCGATACCTTCACGCGGACACCATGCGACATCGACCAGGTCGCCCGCTGAATCGAGTAATCATACGAAAAAACTGCCTCACGCGGCTCGCGAAAAGGCCCACTGACGTCCGAAATAGTCAACCTGCTGTCCATCGATTACATTGGGCGATTACTTTTCTCAGATGACGCTCACAGAACGCACTATAAGAGCTAGTGCCTGAAGAGGACAAGAGGAGACTTACCAATAGAGATCGGGCCATTCTACTTTTCTCACGTCTCACCCCTGCTAATACTGGCCGTAACCAGAATTTATCGCTCGTACCTTGCTCATGACTCGCCAACACCCTTCCCCACTGCACATTTCCACTTCATGATGAAAAGTCTGACCTTGCTCCTATCGCAGCAATCTCCTATGATAAATTGAAATCTATGGGTACCGTCACCCGCATCAAGACTAAGACTCCGAGCCCGTATCAAATCACGGCCATCGAGACGGACACACACGACACGAAGACTTTCCGTTTTGAACTTCCTGCCGATTCGACGCTGGATATGTTGCCCGGCGATTTTCTTTACGTCCATGCGATGATCAACGGTAAGGCTGTGAAACGACCCTATACACCGTCATCAGTGCCTAACGCGACCGGTTTCTTCGACCTCACCGTCAAGCGTTATGAAACCGGCGTCGTCTCAAAATATTTACACAATCAGCACATCGGGGATTCCGTGCTGATCAGCGGGCCGAATCCGGGTGGCCATTGGATGGACGGGATGGCAAAGCGAGTTGGGTTCGTGGCTGGAGGCACTGGCATTACCCCCATGATCTCAATCATCCGCTGGATCCTCGCGCAGCGACTTGATGCTGAACTCTTCTTGATCTATGCCAACAAAACCAACCCGGATATTATTTTTAGGCAAGAGTGGGCACGTGCCATGCGAGATCACCCGAACTTTCACTGCTATCACGTCCTGGAAAACCCACCGGCTGACTGGAGGGAAGGAACCGGACGGATTACAACCGATAGCCTGCGCCAACACCTACCTCCGCCAGGCCCTGACACCTGTATTTTCCTTTGTGGCCCACCACCTATGGTCGATACCCTGGAAGCCGCCCTAAAGGTGCTAGGCTATCCAGAACAAACTATCATCCTCCCTTAGGAAAGTAGAGGTCAAGTTTATTGGAGAGGCAGATGGGGGGAAGAGAGACACACCGGTTGTTCTCTCTTGGTGCAACTATAGATGGGGAGTTGCTCCTCTGCCTAATGAGGGATGTTCACGGGCTAAGATCTTGAAAATCGTCAGCAGCGACTGTCGCGTTTTTCCTCAACCAAATCCCTTGCACGTGAGGATTTTCTCATCAGATCCCTGCACTCATCACCCACTTAAGAGCGCTGTGGCATAGAGTCCGGTCAGGTCACGCTTGGCATTGTCTTCGCTTAGTGTGTTTGGTAATAGCCACATCAACGGATGTACTCATCTTGACAAGTATTAAAGAAAGGATTAATCCGGACCCCACATTGGCGCTTCTTGTAGGTACTGGAGCACCGCTCGCGCCTGGTTGAGCGGAATTCATATTAAGAATTCACCTATTGAGGGGCTCATCCCTTCAAGAGATGGCCCCGCGCTTCATCAGGAACTCACGGTCACAGCCCCAAGGAGGTAACGATGTCTCACGCAGGTCTGTTATCGCAGGTTTCCCGCAAGATTGTTAGCAAGATAGCCACCCGCGGTCTCCAGCAGTTGGCTGAAACAATCCGCACGAGTGGCGGTCAGCCTCTCGATCTTATCCTCCCAGATGGCTCCCGACTGAATTTCGGCCTGGAGCCTCGTGTCGTAATGGCAATTCATGATCCGGACATCATTCCTGAGCTTGCCCACCCCACCCTTGGGAAGCTTGGTGAGGCGTTCATCGACGGCCGCATCGACATCGATGGTGACATCATTGAAGTCATTGCAAGCGCCGAACGGCTAGCGGCAGCCGGTGGCTCTCCCGCAACAGCCCGAATCCCCCCAGCCGTGACTCGCCATACGCCTAAACTGGACCTGGAAGACATCAGACACCACTACGACCTCGGCAACGAATTCTACCGTCTCTGGCTCGACAAGGGCATGATCTATTCGTGTGCGTACTTTAAGACCGGAGATGAAACACTCGATGCGGCACAACTCGCCAAACTCAATCACATCTGCTGTAAGCTGCGCCTAGAAGCTGGTGAACGCCTGCTCGACATCGGCTGCGGTTGGGGCGGGCTAATTCTACATGCCGCACAGCACTATGGGGTACGCGCTGTCGGAATCACGCTGTCAGAAAATCAGCTCGCAATCGTCAAGGAGCGCATCAAGGCATCTGGACTCGATGGACAGGTCGAAGCACTTCTGCTCGACTACCGTGACGCCCCGGCACGGTTTGGGGAATCCGCCTTCGACAAGATTGCAAGCATTGGCATGGTCGAGCACGTCGGCCAAAAACAATTTCCCGTTTACTTCAATGTCGTGCGGCGACTGTTGCGCGATCGGGGGCTGTTTCTGAACCACGGCATTACGTCGCCCGATGCCAATAGCCGCACAGTAGGCTCTGGAGTAAGCGAGTTCATGGGTCATGTCTTCCCTCACACCGAGTTACCGCATCTGCACCTGGCCATACAGGAGATGGCCGCGCAGAACTTCGAGATCTATGACGTCGAGTC
>JABAOE010001369.1_pt1 | contig 10912 bp, 9 predicted proteins | sample 7062141 | NCBI WGS metagenome assembly JABAOE01 (sample SAMN14538627, study PRJNA623070) | marine sediment metagenome | biome: marine biome [ENVO:00000428]; feature: marine pelagic biome [ENVO:01000023]; material: deep marine sediment [ENVO:00002113] | place: India: Gulf of Khambhat ...
CTTATTGTCGAAATTGAGGACGAAAGTCTCTGGCGATGTGACGATGTCGCCGTCGGCCGGCACGGTCGAAACAATTTTCGCGTGCGCGTACACGATGCCAGGCAATACGATTGCCAGAATTAAAGATAAGGCAAGGCACTGTTTCAAAGTCGACTCCGGGCCTTATTCTGCGATTCTGAATCCCCTCGGCAGTGGCAAGAATAGACGATCGTGGCGGCCGTGCCTATGCTCGTCGGAACACAAATCAGCGAGTCGCCGGGGAATTCCGTGGTACTGCCTGTGTCCAACTACGCATCCGGAGAAAGCCCCGGGATAAAGCAGACGGCCAAATATAAATTGTTGTTTTAAAAGAATTTTCAGGCAGCATCGTCAACGCCGACCAGAACAAGCAGGGGAGTGACATGACATACGATCGCAATGACATGAAACGGCGCGAATTCCTGACCGCCATCGGCAGAGCGGTCGGCAGCTCTGCGATGCTGCGGACGATGGCCGCAATGGGGATCGGCACCACGCTTTCCGCCTGCGGTTCATCATCTGCCGCGCCCGGATCTTCACCGAACCCACCTCCGCCGCCATCTCCGCCGTCACAAATTCAGTCACCGCGACCGGGTGACTGGCCGGCAAACCTCGGCGCCGGCAAGACGGTCGCCATACTGGGTGGCGGCATCGCCGGTATGACTGCGGCGTACGAAATGACGAGGTTGGGCTACAGTTGCACGATCCTCGAAGCGACCGGGCGCGCCGGCGGACGCAACAGGACGATTCGCGCTGGAGACGTGGCGGAAGAAACCAATTCGATGCAGGTGTGCAACTTCGATTTCGATGACGACCTGTACTTCAACTCCGGACCCGCGCGCATCGCGCACCACCATGAATTCCTGCTCGGTTACTGTCGCGAATTCGGCGTCGCACTCGAAACATTCACCAACGACAATCGCGCCGCGTTGCTGCATTCCGCAAACGCCTTCGGCGGCCAGCCTGTCATTGCGAGACGCGTTCACGCAGACACGCGCGGCCACATTGCGCAGCTCCTTGCACTTGCCGTGAATCAAAGCGCTCTGGATCAGGAACTGTCAGCCACCGACAAGACGAATATCCTCAACATGCTGCACAACTTCGGTGATCTTGACGGTTCGTTCAATTACATCGGCTCGAGCAGGGCCGGTTTTCCGGGACAGGAAGACACTGGAAGCAGGCAAAGAGGACAGCAAGTAAGCCCATTACAATTCCAGGAACTCGTGAACGACACGTTCTGGCAACTTCGCCAGGACTTCGCGCACCGACTGGACCAGCAGCCGACGGTGTTGCAGCCGGTCGGCGGCATGGACCGGATCGCCGTCGCTTTCGCGGCACAGATTTCGCAAGACATCGTCTACAACGCGATCGTCAATGAAATTCGCAAGATCACTGATGGAGTGCGGATCGTCTACAGCCGCATGGGCACTCCTCTGTCACTGGATGCTGACTACTGTATCTGCACGATTCCCGCGCCGGTGTTGGCAAGCATCCCGAATGATTTCGCCGCAGGTCATCAATCTGCGATTTCAGATTTTTCCTATTCGACGGCAGCCAAGATCGCGTTCCAGTCACGTCGTTTCTGGGAGCAGGAGCATAACATCTACGGCGGCATCTCCTGGACGACACAGGACATCACCCAGATCTGGTATCCGAACAACGGCTTCGGCCAGGCAAACGGTGTCATTGTCGGGTCCTATATATTCGGCGGGCCGGCCGGAACTAATTTCGCCAACCAGGCGCCACAGTCGCGGATCGATTCAACGGTCACCCAGGCGAACGTAGTGCATCCCGAGTTCGGAGCCGAGGCGAGTCGCGGAATCAGCGTGGCATGGTCAAAAGTGCCGTTCCAGCTCGGCGCATGGGGCCAGTCGGATCCCGGCATACTGCTGACGCCTGACGACAATATTTTCTTCGCCGGCGAGCACCTGAGCATCCTGCAGGGATGGCAGGAGGGCGCAATTTTGTCCGCCTATCACGCAATCGACCTCATTGTGCAGCGAGATACGCCATAATAGGCAACGATGATCGTCGAAATCGCCGCAGTTCTGATCGTGATTGCCGCAGCCGTCTGGATGCTTGCGGCATTGTTCCTGTCCGCTCCGGATCACTCGCAGTTCGACGAACCGCGGCACGAGCTGCACCGCGATCGATCTACGGTGAGCGGCGAAATCGAAGAGGTCCGGCGCCTGATCAACATGATGAACAAGGAAGTCGGACAGGTGTCGAGGCTGCAGCGCATCTATAAGCTGCGCGAGATTTTTGACAGGGGCTTTACCGGGTCACCGGCGACTGCAGAAGCACTCGGCGTCGAGATTAATGCGACCGACGCTAACGGCGTCCCTGCCGAGTGGGTCGTGGCACCCGAGGCGAGCGGCGACAGGCGACTCCTTTATATACATGGTGGAGCGTTCGCCATCGGCAGTCCGACGAGTCACCGCATGATCACGGCGGCGCTGAGCAGGGTTTGCGGCGTCTCCGTGCTGGCGATTGATTACCGTTTGATACCGGAACACTTCAGACGGTCCTCGATCGCCGATTGCCATACCGCTTATGCCTGGCTCCTCGAGAACGGGCCGTCGGGGCAGGGCAATGCCCTGGATGTCTATGTTGCCGGTGATTCCGCAGGGGGTAACCTGACGCTCATGTTGTCGGCCTGGGCCAGGGACCAGGGTCTGCGCAGCATGGATGCCGTCGTCGCATTCTCGCCGTCGACCGATTCGACCCTGTCGGGCCCAAGCGCGCGCAAGAACATCGGTACCGATCCATTGCTGGGCCCCGGGCTCGGGCCCCTTGCACAATTGCCCGACACGCTACGGGTATTGCTGGCTTCACTGATGGGCCCCAAGAACCCGCGTAATCCGCTCATGTCGCCACTCTTTGGCGAGCTGGCTGAGCTGCCACCGACGCTGGTGCAAGCCAGCGATTGCGAGATGTTGCTCGATGATTCGCAGCGCTATGTCAACAAGGCCAGGGCACAGGGCTCGCCGGTGACCTTGCAGGTGTGGCCCGGAATGGTGCATGTCTGGCCGATGTTCCAGCACGTATTGCCGGAAGCGAGACATGCGATCGACGAAGTCGCGGCTTTCCTTGCTGCGAATAGCTCGTCCGCCCGGATGCAGAAAGCAGCGGGCGGGTAATTCGGACTGTCGGCTAGTCTGCGGCCGGCTGTTGATATTCCTTCATCAGTTCCTGCTGCACCTGGTGCGGCACTTCCGCGTAGTGACTGAAATCCATCGTGAAGCTGCCTTCGCCGCCGGTCAGTGATTTCAATCGCGAATGATATTGCTGCACTTCTTTTAGCGGTGCCTTCGCCGAAATCGCCATCTGGTTGTCGGAGGCGACGTCGGTGCCACTCACGACACCGCGCATGCCCGCGACATCACCCGTAACGCCACCGACCGCATCACCGGGTACCGTGAAGGTGACGTCGACAATGGGTTCCATGACGACCGGCGAAGCGTTTGACACGGCTTCGAGGAATGCCTTCTTGCCCGCCTGTACGAATGCGATTTCCTTGGAGTCGACCGAGTGATGCTTGCCGTCGTACACGATCACCTTGACATCCTGCATCGGATAGCCGGAGATCGCGCCCGACTGCAGAACCTGCTTGACACCCGTCTCCACGGCGGGAATGAATTGTGACGGTATCGATCCGCCAACGACTTCGCTCTTGAATTCGAAGCCGGCGCCGGCCGGCAGCGGCTCGATGCGCAGGAATACCTCGCCGAACTGACCCGCGCCGCCAGTCTGTTTCTTGTGCCGGTGGTGGCCCTCGGCGTTGGCCTTGATCGTCTCGACGTAGGCGATGGAAGGCAGTGAGGTTTCGACCTTCAAACCATAGCGGTCCTCGATTTCCTCCAGCAGGGCGCGCAGGTGTTGTTCGCCTAAGCCCCGCAACACGACTTCATTCAACGTGGTGTTATGCTCGACCTTGACCGACGGGTCTTCAGCTTCCATCGCGTGCAGCGCGTCCGAGGTCTTCTGCGCATCGGCATCGTTCGTCGGCCTGATTGCCAGGCCGAACATCGGCCGTGGCAACCTGGTGTGTTTCAGGTGGAAGTTGTCCTCGTCATGCGAGTCGTGCAACACGGCGTCGTAATGCACTTCGTCGACTCGCGGTACCGCACAGATGTCGCCCGGAATACCCGCGTCCATCTTCTTGTGATTGGCGCCGTTCAGTTTCAGGAGCTGACTGATCTTGATCGGCTTGCGTGCGTCACCAACAAACACCTGGCCGCCCGACTTGATCGTTCCCTGGTAGATACGGAACACACCGAGCCGTCCCTTGAAAGGATCGATGTTGACCATGAACACATGGCCGATGGCGTGTGCGCCGGGATCCGGACTGAGGGTCACTTCCTCGGCATCCTCACTTTCACCTTTCAGGAAAACGGGCGGATTGCCTTCGGTCGGGTTCGGCATTAGGCGCTCGAAGACTTCGAGCAGTTCGGGAATACCGGCGCCGGTCGTTGCAGATACGAAACATATCGGTACGAGGTGTCCTTCGCGAAGCGCTTTTTCGAACGGCTCATGTAACTGCTCCGGCTTCAGTTCGTCACCCTGCTCGAGGTAGATCTCCATCAGTTCTTCGTCGACCTCGACCACCTGGTCGACAATCCTCTCGTGAGCGGCGGCAACGGTATCGAATGCCGGCTCGGCGCCGTCCGGATTGAAAAAACAATCGACAACGCCACCGCCATCCGCGGCCGGCAAGATTGATCGGCAGGCATTCAGTGCCAAAAGTCTCCCGAATACTGTCGACGAGTCCTTCGAGATTCGTATTTTCTGCATCGATCTTGTTGACGATGATCATGCGGCAAAGATTCTGATCCGCAGCTGCATCCATCATTCGCCGCGCTACTTCCTCGACACCCGCTTGCGCGTTCAACACGATCGCCGCGGTTTCGACCGCGGGCATCACCGACAATGCACGGCCGGAAAAATCGCGATAACCCGGCGTGTCAATCAAGTTGACGTGTATTCCCGAATGATCGAAATGACAGACGGAGGGATAAAGAGAATGAAGATCCTGTTTCTCGCGAGCGTTGAAGTCCGAGACCGTATCGCCTTTCTCTACTGTGCCGGCATGGGGTATGGCGCCCCCGGCGTGCAGCAGCGCTTCGGTCAACTGGGTCTTGCCGGCGCCGCCAGGTCCCACCAGGCAAATATTGCGAATGTCAGTTGTTGTGTAGGCCATAAAGCTCTCGATCTCCTCCAATCCAGATGGACGGCGACTGTGCGCGCCCCGACACCGGACCCGATCCAAAAAATGCTTTTAAAGCAAAAACTTATGGACGATTTCCGCGATTGTTCGGGGCTTGCCCGGGTCGAGGTGCACGGACGTCTTATTTGGATTTCAGTCCCGGCCGGTCCCAATTTTCCACAATATAACCCGTTCTTGCCCCAATTTTCGAGGTCCGGCAAACACGAATTCTGCCGCTCCAGCCATTAGGCTATGCTAATGAACCGCGATCGAACAGGCGGCTGAATCCGGCGGAAATGCGGGGCCCGAACGCAAGCTCGGGAGCGACGATTGCAGCCAGGCGACCATAGCCTGACCAGGAGAATCTGATGGCATTTATTAAATCCGTACCCGAGGCCGAGGAGAGCGTCGCGGCAGTGTTGCGGCGATATCCGCAGCAGGCTGTATTGATCACGGAACTGGCCGACGTCCTGATGCGCTCTGGCGAATGCGCGTTTACGCCGGAGCAGCGCGAGCTGATCGGCGCCTATACTTCCGCGACCAATGCCTGTACGTATTGCTACGACACGCACAGGGTCACGGCCGAGGCTTTAGGAGTCGATGCGGACCTTCTGGAATCGATGTTGAGCGATCTCGAAGCGAGCGCGGTGGACGACAAGCTAAAACCGGTGCTGCGTTACGTCAAAAAACTGACGGAAAGCCCTTCACGGATCGTGCAGTCCGATGTCGATGCGATATTCGACGCCGGCTGGGACGAAGATGCATTCCATTATGCGGTGATGATCTGCGCCCTTTTTAATTTCATGAATCGCATGATCGACGGCTACGGCGTCGAGAACACGCCCGACGGCCGCCTGGTGCGGGGCAAGATGCTGGTCGATACCGGTTACCGGGTGGTTACCGACGCGCTGAAAAACACCTGACCTGAAGGGGCACGATGACTGATAAAGGAACGCGCAATATGCGGCAAGTTATTGCCTGCATCGTGTTTTTCTTCACCCCGTGAGGACGTCATTCAGTGCAGAACAGCGATCCTGTCGAATGAACCTCAGCTCGTCAGGGTTTTGATATCCGCCTGCCAGCTGTCGTAGCAGGCAATAATCTGCTCCACGGAAACCCGATCGAAGACAAAGGGATACCCCTGCAGCGTCTGCTCGTGCGCCTCCGGACTGTCGGCGCAGCAATCTTCGACGACGCCGACGAGATAACCGCGCTGTGCTGCCGTGGCCGCCGTCAGCAGGACACAGACGGAGGTAACCAGTCCCGCGACGAGGAGATAGCGTTTCCCGTTCTTCTCGAGATATGCCTGTAGTGCGGGTTTGTGGAAACCGTCGAAGCTCTGCTTGAAGATGACGAATTCGCCCGGCTCTTCCCCGGCAACGGGAAACACCTCCACCCCCGGCGTTCCCTCGATGCACGGTATGCGGCCAAGGGCCTTGTATCTGATCATCCAGTCGGACTCGTCAGGCTGAAACCTGGCGCGCAGGTGCACGATATCGATTCCTTCCGTTCGGCAGACGTGAAGCAATTGCCCGACGTTCCTTTCGTAATCGGCGAATTCCTGCGACATCCTGTCGGTCCAGAAATCCTTCTGCACGTCGATCAGCAATAGCGCGAACGGATCCCAGTTCCTGGATTGCGTATTCACTAGACGAGTCCCTGTACCCACATGATACACACAGTCAGAAACGACACGATGCCACCGACGAGCGTTGCACCACCATACGCAGATATCGCATCATTGCCGATCGCGCGCAGGATGCGATCGGCAATATTGCTCGGGGCCGGAATCTGAGGGGAATGCCGGCCGCTCGCTTAGGCCGTTACCTATCCCTCATTTCCGTCATCTGCGCCCGCATACGCCATGAGCACTAATCTTGAATAATAAGCCGCGGATCGAGCACCCCGCCGCCATCGACGCTGATGTCGTATTTGAATGCCTCGCCGGCGGCCACGTCATCCCGGATTACCGCAGCAACCCTGCCGGCCGCCACCGGCCGAAGCTGACTGACATTGAATGGCGTACCGCTGAGAAAGTCGATCGTGAAGCCCGGACCCTGGAGTATCCAGGCCACGGTATCACCGGGACAAACATACAGATCATCCGCAGGCTCGTTACCGAGAGATACGCCGGTCGGAACATTGTCCGTCACATTGATCATCAGGTTGTGGACTGTCGGCGATCCGCCGCAAGCGTCCTGGGCTTGTATGCCAATGCCGGGCATGGCAAGCAACGCGGAAACAAGCACGCACAAAATAATGTTTTTGTCTTTCCTGTTCATGGTCCTCCCCTTTCCCATTTCTCGTCGTCTTTCTTCCTAAGGATTGTTTCTTGCTATCAGTTGTTTGAATCGATCCTCTTCCCGAAGAGAGCTCAATCCCGGGTCAACCGGCAAGAGCTCCCGCTGGTAATCGAGTTCCACGGCGCGCTCCAGCGCAACGAGCGCGTCATCGCGCTGACCCAGGTGGGCATGGATCAGTGCCGCGTTGTAGTTGACATACATATCGTCCGGAGATATCGCCAACGCGGCAGCATTCATTTCAATTGCTTTCTCCGCCTGCCCGACTTTCGCATAGAAATAGGCGGCGTCTGACATTGCATCGGCATCGGACGCGTTTACGGACAAGCGTTCTTCGGCGAATCGGATGGCTTTTTGGTAAGCGACCTCGGCCGCAGTATGCAGATTATCGGAATAGTAATACGCGTCGCCCAGGCTGCCCCACATTCGATAATCCAGCGGCGCCAGCCCTACGCCAAGCGCATACCTGTCTGCCGCCGTTTCATAATTTCCGAGATAAAAATACATTGCGCCAGTATTTGCGTAAGCGCCACTGGTTGGTTTGATTGCCAGCGATTTGTCCCAGGCTTCCGCGGCTCGCGAGAAATCGCCGGCCAGGTAATACGCTACACCGAGATTACTGTAGGCCGTGGCATTGTCCTCGGCGCGCCGCGCATATTCGAGAAAGTAGTCAGCCGCTTCGTAATAACGGCCCGCCGAGGCCAGAAAGGATCCAAGCTGGTTGAAACTGGCCCAGTAACTCGGATCCAGCGCTATCGCCCGGCGCAGATGATCTTCCGCATCGGCAGGACGATTCAGCTCTTCGTAAACGTCAGCAAGTCCAATGTGCGCGTCAGGCAAATATTCATTGGTTGCCAGCGCCGCCTCGAATTCATTGATGGCTTCGTTGTATTGCCCCGAATAGGTATAGAGTCTGCCGAGCGCGAGATGCACGTCTGTATCCTCGGTGTTACGGGTCAACGCGCGATGGCAGGCCCGCTCCGCGTCTTCGAAATACGTCGTGCCGCGAAAGCGTTCATAACGAATCAGGTGGACTTCGCACCAGGCGGCATAGGGTCGGGCAAAATTCGGGTCGACAGTGATTGCCCGCTGGATATAGCTCTCAGTCTTTGCCAGTGTCGACTGGTCGGTCGGCTGGCGCAGGTAATCGGTCGCCCGAAGATACAGGTCGTAGGCTTCCACATTCACGGTACCGTGGTTTGCGAGCCGCCGCTCCATGGATAGCGGCAATACGATTTGCAGGGCAGACGCCACCTGGCGCGCAATACTCTCCTGGATGTCGAATATGTCGGAGAGTTTCCGGTCGAAGGACTCCGACCAGAGTTCCAGGCCGTCTTCGCCGTTGATGAGCCTCGTCGTAATGCGTAACTGGTCACCGGATCGGCGGACACTGCCCTGCAGCAGGTAATCGACGTCGAGTCTTCTCGCGATCGTCGGAATATCGATCGATTTGTCTTTCAGTTCATAGGCCGAGCTCAAGGCCACGACCCTGAATTCATTCAGGCGAACCATCAGGTTGCGAATCTCTTCGGTGAGCCCATCACTGAAATATTCAGCGTCTTGTGCCGCACTCATATTCACGAATGGCAGGACTGCAAGCGCAGGAGGCTCCTCTTCCTGGAGATCGAGCGACAGGTAATACAGGCCGTACGTGAGCCCGCCACCTGCCGTGATGACCAGCAGGATGAATGGCAGGAAGGCGAGTCGCGGCGCGCCGCCGCGTGTTTCCTCGTGCCGGACGATGCCGCGGATCGTAATATCGTATGCCCACGCGAGGACGACGGTAACCGGGAGCCCGAGGATCGCCAGCACGATGAGCACGGTCATGGCGCCGTCGGGAATCGGCAGCTGGTCGAAGGTGACGTCTGCGACCTGCAGCAATAACCAGGCCACGACGCAATACACGACGGTCGCGCGAAAGACGCTGCGCTTGCGTAATTCCTCGATGACGTTTCGGAAACGGGAATTCACGGCTTCGTCGGCTTCCCCCTCTTGATCTTTCACAGTGATGCGGCCGCTTGTCGTTTATAGATGTGAAAAATCGACCAAACCGGACACGGGCATAATAATGCACGAAACAAAAGCAATTTTCAGAACAAACGGCGGATTTTGGCGGCCTTCGATCCGCATAATAGGCACGATCGACTAAGATACGCGAGCTATGTCTTTCCGGAATCGCAGCTGCTTTATTCCCATGACCGGTTTCGTGGCCCGCGTCGCGGTATTGCTCGTCTGCGGGTCAGTCTTTGCGAAGCCGACGGACGACGAGCTTGCGGGGCTGGGTCAGGCGCTGTTCTTCGACGTCAATTTGTCCGCCAATCGCAACCAGTCCTGCGGTTCCTGTCACGATCCCGGGCGCGCCTTTAGCGATGGCCGTGACAACGGTGCTGCCGGCGCGGTCTCTCTCGGCGACGACGGCGAGTCGCTGGGCGACCGCAATACGCCGGGTACGACCTACGCGTTCCTGATCCCGGATTTTCACAGGAATGACCAGGGTGAATATGTCGGTGGTTACTTTCTCGACGGCCGCGCGGCGACGATGGTCGACCAGGCCGCGGAACCATTCGTCAATCCGATCGAAATGGCCATGCCGAACCGCGCCGCCGTCGTCGACCGGGTTCGCGAGAACCCGGCTTATGTCAAATTTCTCGAAAGTCTTTTCGGCGATGCGATTTTTTCCGATACAGACGAGGCGTTTCGCGGAATCACGGAAAGTATCGTGGCATTCGAGCGCACGTCGGCATTTGCGACGTTCGATTCGAAGTACGACCGGTTTTTGCGTGGTGAGGTCGAACTGAGCACAGAAGAAGAGCTCGGCCGTGTATTGTTCTTTTCACAACTCGTCAATTGCAGTAGTTGTCACCTGCTCGATACGAGGGAGTTCTTCCCGGGCGAGCTCTTCAGCAATCATCGTTATCACAACATCGGCATACCGACCAACAGGCAGGTGCGCCAGAAGAACGGCGTCGGCCCCGATTACCGGGACCTCGGCCTGCTGCAAAATCCCGCGGTCGCAGATCCTGCGATGGCGGGCAAATTCAGGGTGCCGAGCCTGCGTAACGTGGCCGTGACCGGGCCGTACATGCACAACGGTGTGTTCCGGGACCTGCGCACCGCGGTGATCTTTTACAATCGCTACCTGCTGTCTAACCCGCAAAGCCAGACCAATCCGGAAACCGGTAAACCGTGGGGCAACCCGGAGATAGCGGAGACCGTGGACCTCGAGTTGCTGCAAGCCGGGCAACCCCTGGCTGANNCTGAGGTCGGACCTCTGCAATCCCCGTTTTTCAGCCCGAGAATCGCGAATTAAGGCCGTCATTGATCCTTCCTGACGGACAATCATTCACGCCATCAAATACTTGTAGAGGTCCGACCGGGAGGCTCAGGC
>JABAOE010024910.1_pt1 | contig 10912 bp, 8 predicted proteins | sample 7062141 | NCBI WGS metagenome assembly JABAOE01 (sample SAMN14538627, study PRJNA623070) | marine sediment metagenome | biome: marine biome [ENVO:00000428]; feature: marine pelagic biome [ENVO:01000023]; material: deep marine sediment [ENVO:00002113] | place: India: Gulf of Khambhat ...
GGCTGCCGCTCGCCGGTGACGTCGAGAGCCTCAACGCCTCGGTGGCGGCATCGCTCGCCATGTACGAGCTCGCCAGGGTGCGGGGCTGGGTGGGCTGAGCCGGGCGGGATCGAGCTCAGTCGTCGATGCCGGGCAGCGGCTCGGTGCCCACGACGAACGTGTTGCCCTCCGACGATGAGATCTCCTGGAGGAGGCGCAGCTGGTAGAGGGCGGGATTGTCGCGCACCATCGATGCGGCGTTGGCGAGGCTGCGCAGCGCCGCCGTCTCCGCCCGAGCTCGCTCCAGGCTGGCCTGGCCGGCGAGGCGCGCCGCCACCACCTCGGCGAGGAGCCGGCGTTGCTCACCGGGGACGACGAGGTCACGCAACGCCAGTGATCCGACCTCGACCCCGAGTGGAGCTGCGCTCGTGCGGGCCGCTTGGAGGAGCGGCTCGTCGAGCGCCGCGCGGTTGGCGACGAGGTCCTCCAGTGACGCCGACGTCACGTCGAGCCGGAGGGCGAGCTGCATGTCGAGGTAGAGCCGGCCTCGCCAGTCGCCGGCCTTCATCGCCGTGAGCGGGTCGGTGACCGTGACGACGGCGCCGATCGTGGCGCGCACGGTGATGCCGTCGGCGGTGAGGACCTCTTGGCTCGGGATGATGAGCACCTGGGGGGTCGCCGACTCGTACCAGAGCCGATCGCGGCCACGCCGCAACCAGTGACGCCCCGGGGCGAGCACCCGGGTGGCGACGCCGTTGCGCACCAGCACGGCGTGGTGGGTCTCGGTGACGAGTACGCGGCCTCGCGGCGGCTTGGCGAGCTGCTGGGTCCCGTACATCTGTGGATACATGTGTCGTCTCCGCTGCCGTCACGCCCGCCGGTCGGTCGGCACCCGCGAGTGGCGGGGGCCCGGAGCCCGCATGGCCATCCGCCGGCTCGTGCCGAAGCACCGCCGACCTTCCGCCGGACGCGTATGGGGATTCGAACCCCCTCCGGTTGTCACCAGAACCGGCGGGCCGACGCGGAACCGCCGCGACGCACACGGCGCGGCGACCGACTGGCTACCGCCGGCGGCGCCAGGTTAGACAGCGGCCCCGTCCTCGCCGGCGTTTCCGGCCGGGTCCGAGGTACGCGACGGGGCCGTCATGACACTCTGTGACGCCGCCCTGTCCGCGCTGGGCCATGCGGGAGCGGCATCGCGAGTCGAGTGCATCCGACGCACCGGTTCGGCGCTTCGGGCACCGGCCGCGCGCGGGGGTCCGTCGCACCGTCTCCCGAATCCGACTCCCGTCGCTGTTGCTCTAGACGTAAAACGTAGTTGACAAACTACGGTTTATGCGTAGAATACAAGCTACGGAAAGGAGCGACACCATGCATCCGATCATGAGTCATCACCAGGCACAGCTCCTGAGGGAAGACCGGATGCGGGAGGCCCAGGCCATGAGCCTTCGCAGCCGGCTGCGCACCGCCAGATCGCCTCGGACGCGCTCCGCTCAGCGGGCGACGCGTAGGCGGTATGCTACGCATCACGCATGAAGGACGCGAGTGCCTCGGCCGGATGGAGGATCGAGCGATCGATCGCGCAAGAACTGGACGTCGCCATCTACCTGTCCCAGGTAATCCCGCGCGTCGGCCTCCTCGAAGCCGAGGAGGGCTTCCGGCACGCGGCCGCCGACCTCGTTCGCCAGGTGCCTCGCGAGTGGCTCGACGATCTGCGGGGTTGGGCCGAGTCCCATGAAGACTGGCTCTCGGTCAACGAGCACATCGCCCGCTGGGCCGGGGTGTTGTACGGGGCGGACTACGAAGCGGCGGCCGGCGCGATGCGCCACCTGACGCCCGAGGCGGCGCTGGAGGGGGTGCTGACCGACCCGCTCGCCCGCGAGCTCGCCGCCGGCGCCACCGGACCGCCGGAGGCGGTCCTCGTGACCGCGACGCAAGCGCTGGAAGATGTGCTGGCGAAGCAGGCGGGCCTGCAGGGACGGGCGGCGCGTCCGCTGAAGTCGGCAGCAGCCACGGCGGCGGCCACGCTCGTGGGCGGGTCGCTCCACGACCACTTCTGGCACTGGATGGATCGGTTCTACTACGGCGTGTACCGCAACTGGCGCGAGACCCGCTCGGGGTTCATGGCCGACCTGGAGAACGAGGCGCTGCGACACCTGGGATCGGCCACCGGCTCCGGGCCGCCGCGGATCGACTGGCTGTCGGCGGAGAGCCCGCTCGCCATACACGGCGAACTGCGGGACCAAGTCGAGTCCGGCAACCTGCGGGTCGTTTTCTGGGTCGAGCCCTTCGGTCTTGCGTCCACCTGGACGCTCATGCCCGGTGTGCTGGCGATGGCGTTCGCCGAGCCGGGGACGCTCTCCGAGCAGTTCACCGCGGTCGTGAGCAACCTCGCCACACTGATGAAAGCGCTCGCCGACCCCACCCGTCTCCGCATCCTCCGGCTCATCCGCCACTTCGATCTCGACAACACCCAGATCGCCTCCTACCTCGACGTGTCACGACCGACCGTCAGCGTCCATGCCCGCGTCCTCCGCGAGGCCGGGCTCATCACGACCGAGCGCTCGGGACGCCAAGCGCGCCACAGCGTCGACCCGGAGGCGATCCAGCGGGTGTACGACGCCCTCGGCTCGTTGCTCGACGTGCGGGAGCACTAGCGGCTGGCGTCCGGTCCGGCCAGTGACTCGAGAACTGGGTTCCACGGCGCACTGCGACGTCCCTTTGCGGCCGCGGCGAAGGCGAGTCGATCGACCGTGTCGTCGACGCTCAACCCGCAGACACAGGAGTCCGTCCTGCACTGAGAGCCTCGGCGAGCGGAAACCGAGAGTCCGGACCAGTGGGCCGGCCCAGGCCGATTCGTGACTCGGCCCGCCGAGCGCTTGGCACACCACTGAATCCACGGATCACTTGGAGGCGGAACTCGCAATATCACGTGCCGTGGAGGATTGCTCGACGCGGTGGCGGTAGCCTCGTCCGACCCGACGGAGGAGTGTGCATGCGCAAGACGAGGTCCTACGTTCTGGCCGGAGTGATGGTGCTGCTCGCGGTTTCGTGTGGAGGTTCTGACGACAGCACCGATGACGACGCCGGCGACGTGCAGGCCACCGCTGGTGCGACCACCGCCCCTCCGAGCACCACCGCGCCGAACACCACGGTCACTGCCGGAAACGACACCGCAACGACGACGACCGCCGCTTCCGACGATGATGGCGGGACCGAGCCTCCCGGCCAGCCCGATGTGGGAGAGACGGGCAGCTTCACCGTGAATGGCACCGAGTTCGCCGTCACAACGCTGAACCGTTGCGTCCCGTTCCAGGACGCACCGGGGAACGTCGATCTCCAAGCGCTGGCAGGGGGTGCGAAGCTCAACCTCGTTCGGTTCGGCGGCGTCACGGAGGTCTCCGTCGATGGATCGACGATCAACGAGATGTTCGGCAGTATCGCCTTCGGCGAGGCTCCCGTGGTGGCTGCAAGTGACATTGCCGGTGATCGGTGGACCGGGTCGGCGACGGTTGGAGACTCTCTGGGGAGCAGCGAGAGCGTCGCGGTGACCTGGGACGTCATGGTCCCGGCAGAAGCACGGGACTGCAGCCTCTAGCGCGCGTCGAGTCGGGTGGAGCCGTCTTCGGAGTTCGGCTGGAGGCCGCGTCCCTTGGCGGCGTGTCACCGCCGTCGACCTCCGAGCGCTCGACGAGTTCGAGTCCGCCGCGTCATGTGGTGGGAGCGCCGGGAGAGGTCTCTCAGGCCGCGTCCGGTCTTACCTCGGTGATAACCCGACGAGCCAGCTCAGCGGATGCCGCCTCGTACTGGGCTCGCTTGTCCGGCTCGCTGTAGACGAGGTCACCACAGATCTCGAAGCCGCCCATCAGCCCTTTCTCAGCCGCGTGCGTCTTGCGGGTGTCCCGAACGAAGACGTGGACGACGGGTTGCTCGAGCACGCCGGCGACCAGCAGGTTCACCCGGTGGTGGTCGGGATCGCCGGCCAGCCACTGCGTCACGTACGACGCCGCGGGGGCGACGCCACCGTTGGCGACGTCGAACCGGCGCAGCGCAGCCGGATAGCTGGCCTCGCACCCGGAGCGGAGATCCTCGACGGGGAGCCGGTCGGTGGTGATCTGGTAGTGCAAGTGCCAGGGAATGGTTGCTCCCGCCTGGGCCCCGTTGTAGAGCACGCGGAATTCTCCGCCGGTCAGAGCATGCAACTCGAGCATCGCGTGGAGCACGTGAGGGGTGAAGTCCTGGTCGACGTGGTCCTCGGACATCACGGTGTAGTGGTTGCGCCCGATCCACGCGAAGTTCGCCCCGGCGAGGTACCTACGCCCGGCGAGCCCGACCGGGACCAAGACCTCCATCGGGTGACACACCGCGATGTTGGCACTGCACAAGAAGCAGTGCCGCCCCGACGGATCGCGCGGATCGCTGAAGAGGGGAACACTGGCGCGTTCGGGGTTGAGGATGCCGCGCCGCTCCAGTTCGGCGACGTCGGTGCGGATCTCACGATGGGGAAGCCAGCGGAAGCGGAAAGGAACGTCGCTGACCGGGTCGCGAGCGATGCGCATCTCGATGTCGGCCGCATCCGGGTCGGAGAGGAGGAAGCCGTCGTCGGCCTGGCGCTGCCAGGTCGTAGTGAGCACGTCGGCCAGCGAAGAGGCGTCGGTCATGTCGATGGGCTGAGGCCCAGATCGGAGAGCAGATCGGCGGTGCGCCGCTTCCACGTGAAGTACGGCACCGTGATGTCGAGGGCGCGACGACCCATGGCGGTGCGGCGCTCGCCGTCACCGAGCAGAGTGACGAGGGCCTGAGCGAAGCCCTCGACGTCGTCCGCGGGAACGACGGCTGCGCCCTCACCGAGGAGGAGCTCGCGTCCCACCGAGCCGTCGATGGGGACCCGGGCCGGCTCCGATCCGAGGAGGTACTCCCGGGCGAACGGCACGAGATCCGAGGCCACGACGGGCACCGCGGTTGCCGCCGCCTCCTGCGCGCTCATCCCGAAGCCCTCCATCACCGAAGGAGTGCAGTACACGCTGGTGATCGCGTACAGGCAGGGCAGCTGCTCCCACACCGAGCCGAGGACGACCACGTCTCGTTCGAGGCCGAGCTCGGAGATCAACGCCATGGCTTCGTCGTAGGGCGCTCCGGCGCGTTCGTCGAGCGTGATCACGAGTATCACGCCGGGCAGCCTCTCGCACACCCCGGCAAACGCCCGAATCAGGACGTCCTTGCGCTTGGTGTGGTCGGTGCGACTGATCTCGGTGATGATCCGGCGCGACTTCAGCTCGTCGACGGTGTGGGCCGATCGAGCGGCGAGGAACCTCCAGATGTCATCGCATTCGTTGAGTGAGCGGGGACGGTATCGATCCACGTCGACACACGGGGGGAGGAAGTACGCCGGCTGATGACCGTAGTCGTCGACGAAGGAATCGGCGATCGCCGTCGAGGTGGCCACGGCGCCGTCGACTCTGCCCACCAGGTCGCGCTCGTGGTCGATCCGCTCGTCGATGCGGAGATCCTCCCAGGTCGATGGGTCCATGTTCCGCTTCTTCAGCGCCCCCAGCGAATGGGGCACCCACACGTGGGGCACGGGGTTGCCCGAGCGGTCGTTGAGCGCCGCACCGAGCGTGCCGGCGTCCCAGTAGTGGGAAACGATCACGTCCGGCGCGATCTGCTCGGTGGCCAGCTTCTGCTCGAGGTCGACGACCAGGGCGGGGATGTGCTCCTCCATGTCCTCCTTGCGCACGAACCCGGGCGTCCCGTCTTCGATGTAGAGGATGCGGGCGCGGCCGCTGGCGTGGTACACGGTGCCGGTCTGCGGCCGACCGGTGACCGGATGGGGGTAGCCGCCGCGGTTGACGACCGTCACCCGGTACCCCTGGGCGATGAGGGCCTCTGTGAACTGATTGACGTAGACGTTTTGCCCGCCGGTGTCCGGCAGGCCGGGGACGACGTTCCACTCGTGGACACCGTGGTTGGTGATCATCAACACGTGCGTGTCGTCCGGCGTTGTGGATGCTCTGGGAGTTGTCACGATCCTCTGCCAGCTCACATCGGCCCGAGCGGCCGGGACCTTTGGGAAGAGAACGGGTGGTTCATCGCTCGAGCCAGCCGTAGTGCTCGAGACCCTCGCGGATCCCCGCGGCGAACGGTGCCTCGGCGTGGTACACGTTCGCCGCTCTGAAGGCCCGCAGCTCGGGGCTGGCGTTGCCGACCGCGATCGACCGGAAGCCGAGCTCGGGGCGCATCATGTCGAGGTCGTTGCCGGTGTCTCCGGCGGTGATCACGTCGCCCGGTGCCACACCGAGCCCCTCGACCAGGTACTTCACCGCCTCCCCCTTGCCGGAGCGAACCGGCAGCAGATCGAGGAAGCGGCCGGCCGAGTAGACGGCCTTCGCCTCGAGGCCGAGGGCGGCCAGCCGGTTCTCGATCGCGGCGACCCGGGCGTCGCCGTCCCCCTCCAGGAAGTAGCTGCTCTTGAAGGGCGACTGCCACTCGAGCGGCTGCATGACCGCACCCGCGATCTCTTCCACGACGGCCTCGACTCGCCGCTTGTCCCACGAGGCGGCGATCACCTCGCTCCAGCCGGGATCGGGGGTGTAGCCGTCGCCGACCCGGTGCCAGATCTCGGTGCCCACCATCGTGATGCACGCAGCAGCTCGTCTCCGGGTGCCGGCTCCTCCGTAGAAGTCCTGGATCGAGCGGAGGTGCCGCCCGGTGGAGAAGGCCACGATGACGCCGGCCGTCTCGAGGTCGCGCCACAGCGCCTCCATCGCGTCGTCGTCACCGATGAAGGTGCCGTCGAGATCGGTGGCGAGCACGCGTGGGGCGCTCAATCGGTCCTCCTGGCAGGTACCGGGCTGGGACCATAACGGCTGTCCGGGGACAAGCACGCGCTTTGTCCGGGGCAGGACTGCCCGGTCCTTGGATGTGAGGCCGGAGACGGGCATCCTTGGCCTCCCCATCCCGGAGGCCCGGATCACCTCGTCCTCGCCGGCGCCCGGTGCGCCCCGCCACCTGCTGGCCCTTGATCTCACGGCGTTCGGCGCTCCCGACGAAGTGGGATGGCGTCGCTTGGGCGACAGGATCGCCGCGATCCGCGTAGGGACCGTCCTCGTCTTCATCGGGCCGGGTGAGTTCACCGGTCTGCCGGAGCCCGATTACGTCCTCGACCCGGCCGGGACCAGGATCGTGCGTCTCCCCGGCGGAGAAATCGTCGAAGAGTGGCCGCAGGTAGATCATCCGACCGGGGTCGCGGAGGCTCTCGGTCACCTCGCTGCCGCTCTCCTGATCCCGTGGTCGGAGGTCTACTGCGTCCTCGGCCCGCAGCACGCAGTGCCCGACCATCTGGACCGCGTGGTGGTCGTCGGGGGCGATGGTCCGCCGGAGCAGGCCGTGTGGGCCCAGTCGGCCGAGGAGGACGCGGTCATCGTCGCGCTGGAGGAGACCCAGCTCTTCGGCAGAACCACCCGGGTGGCACCCGACGTGTGCGATGTGGGGTTCGACGCGGCGCTCGACACGCTACGGCGGAACATCACACCGATCGGCTTCACAGCCGCATCGTTGGCCGACAACGAGCTGAGCAGCCACGATGCCAACTACGCCTCTGTGTGGGCACGTGATGGCGTGATCACCGGCCTATGGACGCTCTGCCTCGACGACGCGGAGTTGATCCACACGTTTCGGGAGACGATCCGGGTGCTGGCGCGGCATCAAGCCCCGTCCGGGCAGATCCCATCGAACGTCCGCATCGGTGACGAGGTGCCCGACTACTCCGGGATCGGCGGCATCGCCAGCATCGACTCGGTGCTGTGGTTCGTGATCGGCGCCGTTCGCCTCGTCTTCCACACCGGCGACCGCGTGCTCGGCCTCGAGATCTCGGGGCCGGTGGAGCGAGCGATGCGATGGCTCGCCGCACACGACGCCAACAACGACGCACTCCTCGAGATCCCCGAATCGTCTGATTGGATGGACATCTTCCCCCGCTCGTACAACGTCCTCTACGACGAGGTGCTCTGGTGGCAAGCATGCCTCGACACCGCCGCCCTGCTCGGCGGCCTCGGCCGACCCGCCGAGGGCACGGCCTGGCGCGACATGGCAGCGACGATCCGCCGCGCCATCCTCGACAGGTTCTGGCCGAGCGGCGGGCAGCTGATGGAGATCGCCGGCTCTCAGCCGGGCCGCTTCTCCCCTGGTGAGGCCTACTACCTCCTCAGCCAGATCACTCCATTCGACTACGGGTGGCGGTGCGACGTGTACGCCAATCTGCTGGCCGCCCTCGGCGGCCTGCTGGACGAGCGAAAGCTCGACCGGCTCTTCACGTTCCTCTGGGGGGTGGGCGTCAACAGCCCGTTCCCGGTCGCCTGTCTCTACCCACCGATCGCCTCAGGCGCCGAAGACTGGAAGGACTACTTCCTGGTCAACTTCCTCAACATCCCGGATCATTATCACAACGGCGGGATATGGCCGTTCATCGGTGGCTTGTGGGTGCGCTATCTGGTGGCCGCTGGACGGGTGGAGCTCGCTCACCGCGAGCTCACCGGCCTGGCCGAGGCCTGCCGGCAGGGCCTCGGCGGAGAGTGGGAGTTCAACGAGTGGCTCCACGGCAAGACCGGCCGGCCCATGGGCAAAGCACACCAGGCGTGGTCCGCCGCCTCATACGTCCATGCCTATTCGACCCTGCACCGCGACGTCGAGCCCAAGGTGTTCCCCCCCCTCGATCCGGAGACGCTCACGCGCTGACCGGGGCGCGGGTCTCTCAGCCGAGCAGGTCGACGGACGCCCGGTCGTGGGAGCTCTTGGCATGGTCGAACACGCTCAACGTCCTGCGGGCGATGCTCCGCCACCCGAACATCCGCCGGGCAAATCGGCCACCGGCGATCGACAGACGTTCCCGCAACTGGGGATACCGCAGCGGCATCGACAGCATCACTGCGTACTCCCGGGGCCGCTTCGGATCGGCGAAGAGCGCATGCGATCCGAAGTCGAACATCTCCTCGAGGCCACCGTGGATCGTCACCACGCAGGGCGTGCCACACGCCATCGCTTCGACCGCGGTCATCCCGAACGGTTCGTACCGCGACGGGAGGGCGAACACCGGCGCCGCCCTGTAGTAGCGGGGCATCTCCTCGTCGGCGACGTAGCCCAGCCACCTGACGTGGTCCTCGACGCCCAACTCCCCGGCGAGCGCCTTCCACTTCTCCACCTTCTGCTCGTCGGAGCGGGAGTTGGCGCCGACCGCGAGTTGGAGACGGGCATCCGGCACCATCTCTCGCAACTCGGGCAGCGCTCGGATGAGCAGGTCGTAGCCCTTGTTCGNNTGTCGACGGAACTTGACGTGGCGTCGCAGTGCTTTCGCCTCTGATTGCGTGATCGGCGTGTAGCGGCCCTCGTCGATGCCCGGGGGGATCATCACGACGTGGTGCGCCGGCACGTCGTAGTCGGCGGCGAGGACCTCGACCTGCTGGTTGGTGGTGGCGATCACGGAGTCGCACCGGCGGAACGTGAGGAACTCCTTCCGGATCCGTTCCTCGAATCGGTAGCCGGACTCGATCTCTTGGGGGTCACCCTCCATGTCCTTACGCTTCCAGGAGCCGAGTGAGTGCGGCGTGTGGATGTGGGCGACGTTCATCTCCTCGGCGATGCGCTGCCCTGCGAACCCGGCATCCCAGTAGTGGGAGTTGATGTACTCGTAGCCGATCTGGCCGTCGCCGATCGCAGCGAGAAAGCTCCGAACGAACTCGTCCAGGTGATCGTGCATGTCCTCCTTGCGAATGATGCCGGCACCCCCGAACGGGATGCGCCAGACCCGCAGGTTGGAGCCCATGTCGTCGTACTCCGGCTGGTCCTCGAAACGGCGGGTGACGATGTCGACGGCATAACCCAGGTCGCGGAACTGCTTTGCCAGCTCGAGGACGAACACCACCTGCCCGCCGGTGTCCGGTAGCCCGAGCTCGGGCTCTGCCGCTACGTAGCCGTGGAGCGACAGCATCATCACCCGCGGCGAGGACAACATCGGCACGGTCATGGCGTCGACCCTCCCGGACTCGGCTTCACGGAGCGGCGAACTCGCCGCCTCCTGTCGTGTGCGGCTGCGGCCGGGTGACCTGCGGCGACTCGCCCCGTGCCGGCCGCAGCGGCGGTAGAGGCTTCGTCGCCCCGGTGTCGTCGAGGGAGGCTGGGCCCCCCGGGCGTCGACCGGTGGCGCCACACCCATCGCCACCATACCGGGCCGGGCCTGAGACGCAACCGCGCCACCTTTGTCACGAAGAAACGGGCCACCGTCTCGTGGGAGGCGCCGATGGGACGCTGCGGCCCCGAAACGTCGCAACAACCGGCATCGGGGACACCTGACCGTCACGGCGAAGGTGTGCCGGCATCGATGCGGGTTGATGTGCCGACTGCCCGCCTCACTGCATTTGTGCCTGAGCATCTGCCGGACGCCGGAGTCCGAGAGGCTGCCCCGCGATCCAAGCCACACTCACGTCTCAGATCTTCTGATCGAGCGGAGCATCGCCCGCAAGCGGCGATCGAGGCTCTGGATGCCCGCTACCCTCGCACTCTCCGCTGGCGTAGCTCAGTCTGGTCAGAGCAGCTGATTTGTAATCAGCAGGTCGTGGGTTCGAATCCCTCCGCCAGCTCCGATGCAGAGGCCGGGTCTGCTCGTCGCGCTCACCGTTGTCACCGCAGCGTGCAGGGCGGGCAGCGAGGCGGATTCGACCACGACGACGACGGCGCGGCCGCCACGGCTACCTCCTCCACCACGGCGGTGCCCTCGCCGAGCACCTCCGGCGACCTCATGGATGTCGTGCTTTTCGACGTGTCCGAGCTCGTCAAGAGCGTGCGGCCGGGCGTGGTCACGGTGACCCAGACCCAGATCACCGTCGGTCTCTTCGGCGGGTCGTCGGAGCAGGAAGCCGGGACCGGCACCGGCATCGTCTTC
>JABAOE010008853.1_pt1 | contig 10908 bp, 14 predicted proteins | sample 7062141 | NCBI WGS metagenome assembly JABAOE01 (sample SAMN14538627, study PRJNA623070) | marine sediment metagenome | biome: marine biome [ENVO:00000428]; feature: marine pelagic biome [ENVO:01000023]; material: deep marine sediment [ENVO:00002113] | place: India: Gulf of Khambhat ...
AATTGAGATTACAAAAGAATCTAGTCTCACGCCAAGTGGAGATTGCATTATTGGAACTAATGCAAAATACGGATGCAGTGAGATCCCTAAGAAAATTAAAGCTAAATTAAAAAATCCAAATTCTAAAGTAGTTTTTTCAATTATCGTAAATGATTATATCTTTAAAGTAAAAGGTAAAGGTCACAAAGATCTTGTCATCTCAGATCCTAATGATATTGTTATTAGAAAAAGCAACTATGTTTGCCCAAGAACTCTCGCGGTAAATTGTGACAAAGCATCAGATTCTATTCCAAGAAAATTAATTAAAATTTTACAAAATCCAAAAACTAATGGTGTTTTTTCAATTGAGGTTATTTAGTTTTAGAATTTTCTAAAACATTTGTCAATGCACGATTAACAATTTCCATTAGGATGTATTGATTATAGCTATCTGGATCTGATGTTTTTTGATTTTTAGTTTTCGAAGTTTTTTGCGATATGTTTTTTACAAGATTTGAAATTTTGTTTGAAGTTGACTGGATGAGATTTGCATATTTTGATTCAAAATCATCTGGAGTGTCATACTCTAAAATTTTAGTTGAGGTTCCATAAAATTTTGCAATGGCTCCACGAGACTCTTGAATTTTTACAACTTCGATTAATCCGGACATTTTTAAAATATCTAAATGATGGCGGATTGTTGTTAGTGCTTTATCATATCCAGTTTTTTTCAATTCTGCTAAAATTTGCTCTGCTGTAAGTTGATTTTTGTATAAAATTTTTAAAATTTTAGTTCTAGTGGGCTCTTCAATGGCTTTAGCTTGCAAGCCGTTTGTTGTAACAATTCTATTTACTCGGATTGGTTTTTCCATCAATGTTGACATGCTAGTTTTGATTATGGGCTAAGCTAAAAGATCGTTGTATCATATTTTTTTGTCTATTAGCATCAATTTTTTTTTATTACAAATGCTATGAGACCTTTACAAAAAAAATTGATTATATTACAATATGCGTGATTATAAAACTAGATTATTCGTAATAAAATAATCATTTTCTTACCATTACGAAATATATTGTAAAATTACCCCCTCCGGGAAAATTTCCAGGATATAGCGTATTATCCAGGGCAGCAGGTCCAAAAATGAATTGTCAAACAATTGAAAAAATCAAAATTTGAGTTAAGACGAATGTTTTGAAAACTTTTCAAATGCAATTAGATATCGCTCAGTGATTTTTTTTATTAATTCAGGAGGGATAGAAGGAGCTATTGGTTCTTGACCATTTTCTCTAGCCTCATCAAATTTTTTCTGATAACCTTGCTCAGTTAACCAATCACGAAGTAATTGCTTATCATATGCTTCTTGAGTTTTTCCTACAGAATACGATTCTTTAGGCCATAAACGATATTCATCAGGACCTATAGAGTCACCTAGAATTATCTTATCATCAAGTTTTCCAAATTCTAATTTTAGATCAGCTAAAACAAAACCTGCTGAATCAGCAATAGATGCCATTTGTTCATAAATTTCTATAGAGGTTTTAGAAAGCCAATCAAATTCATCATTTGTTACAAGACCCATCTCAATAGCTTGATTTTTATCAACAGGTAGATCATGAGCAGATTTTGTTGTTGGATCAAAAATTGGTTTTGGCAATTTTGCTGCTAATTCAGTTGAAGATCCATCGGGTAAGGATACTTCATTTTTTTTCCAACGATTAACAAGGCTCCCATAAAAATATCCTCTTACAACACATTCTATTGGAAGCATTTTCATTTTTTTTACAACTATTCCAGTTTTGGATTCTGTTCTGACAAAATGATTTGGAACATCCAATTTGTTAAACCAAAATTCAGCAAATTTACAAAGTACCTCTCCTTTTTGAGGAATCTCGTCTTTGAATTTTACATCATATGCAGAAACTCGGTCACTGAAAAGAAATAAGAGATTTCCATCTTCAAGATCGTAGATATCTTTAACTTTACCAGATGCAAGAAATTTCATTTTAGAAATCTTGTTTTAAAGATCATTTAATTCATAGGATTATCTATGAACCCATCATTCCAGGCATTTTAGGAGGAGTTCGATATGCTTTGTTTATTAAAATGCCTTCTTCGGCAGTAACTTGGACGTATTCCATGGCATTTTCAGGAGGAGGTGAAATGATAATTTTTTGACCAGGAACCAAAGTTCCAAGTTCTTGGATATCACCACCACCAAAATTTGCCTTTACATTAGTTAGTGGTTTATTTCCTATATTTTGAATTGTAACTCTAGCCATCACAAAAAGATCCTGCTCATCCTTGAATGGGTCAACTGAGATTTCGTATTCCTCAGCAGAAATCACTCCTTTAGATACAGATTGTGTTATCACAAACCCTAAAACTGCAATAACTCCTATTCCGATCCAAAGTAAGAATTTGTATCCTGCCAATGCTAGAAATGCAACTTTCTAACTTTTAAAGTCGTCCAAAAAGCTGATTTTATGAATTTTCAGCTGTTCTTTTGACTCAGATTAATGAACTTGGGATGAATATACTATTTGGGCATGTTAGAACAGAAAATGAAGGGTCATAGGATTACTATAATTTTAGAAGATGAGACAGTAAAAAAACTTCGAAAGCGTCAAGCAAAACTCCTAATGGAAAGTAGCAAATCAGTTACAATGACTAGCGTAATTAAAGACGCTCTAAAAGAATATCTCAAAAAGGATTAGAATACCTATTTTTGGATAACTAGTTTTGTTTGTTTAATAGGTTTGGAATTTTTCCAAGAATAATCAAAAAGAAGTTTTATTGATTCGATTAGAGATTTTGAATCAGTCCAAAAAGCAAAAATTTCTTTTGCTGGAAAATTTGCATTTCTTAAGAAAATTATTAATTCAGAATCATCTTTAATTAGAAAACACTGATTTCTAGCCATGATATGGGGCAGGCTTTTGATTTTTGAAGAAGGTAGATTTCCTAGAAATTCAGGAGTAATTGCATCAGAGGAGATTATTAGTCTCGAATCTAATTTAGAGGAATTGAGATTTTCTAGTAAATTAGAGTAGTAAAATCTTGAAAGATCTTTTGCACCGCATAATAATTTGCAACTGTTATTAGCAGTAGAAATCATATTTTTCATTTTACTGTGTATTCTAGGAGAACCTTGTAGCATCTGAAATTTGTCACATTCAGTTTGACTAGAAGGAGTGAAAAATGAAGGTATTTTATTCCATAATTGCGTAATTTCTTTTTCTTTTTCTGCAAGCATGTCTAATTTTACTTGCTCTGTTTTTACCATAATCTGTATTGCCTTTTCCATGTTGATTGCAGAATATTTTGTTGGATGTGAGAATTCAGTTTCAACTATTCCACGATTAGTCAATGCGTTAAGAATATGGTAAGTTTCAGTTCTAGGAAGTTTCAAATCCTTACATACTTCAGGAGAGGTTTTTGAGCCGTATTTTCCCAAATAGATGAAAACTTTAGCCTGACTTTTTGTTAATCCAAATTTTACCAGATCCTCAGTGATCTTTTCTATGCCTAGCTTGTACACATACAGATTCGAATCAGGCGTAGAATTAACTACGTTGATAGATTTTTCTGCCCCGTCCATAGTAAAGAATAGATCGCCGATCTTATATCGGATCTGGATCTTCGGCCAATTTACTAGTTCCAAAATGGAAATCTATTAAAATTTAGAAAAACCGTAATTTTTTATCATGATATGTTTTTCATAACAAATTTGAAAAGCTATTCGCCTTTCATTTCAATTCGTGTTTTAAATGAAGGAGTTATTCCAAGAGCAGAATAATCTCCAGATGTACATGTAAAACACATTGAATCAGCAGGAATTCCAACTGCGTTGGCAAGATTTTCTGAATCATTGTATCCTAGAAAATCAGCTCCAATATCAGAACGGACTTTTTCTGTAATCTCTTCAAGACTCGCTTCTTTTCCATTTACATAAGTAGCAAGCTCTTCTTGGGAGGGGAAGTCTATTCCGGCATAACAAGGAAATCGGATTGGAGGATAAGTAATAACCATGCTAATTTTTTTTGCGCCAGCTCGTCTTAATGCTTTGATGATTGCTTTTGAGCTTGTTCCTCTTACTAGACTGTCATCAATTACTACAACATGTTTTCCTTCAATAATCTCAGTGATTGGAAAAATCCAGCGATTAATTTCTACTCTGTCGCTTTGATGTGGTTCTATAAAACTTCTAAGTGGACCTTTTTTGCTATATCGGTCTTTTAACAGACCCTCATCAAATGGAATTCCCAACTCTTGTGCATATCCTAATGCAGCTGGTCTAGCAGAGTCTGGAACTGGAATGACTAAATCTGCATCTTTTAATGGAAATTTTTTTGCTAGGAATTTACCAATTTTTTTTCTAGATTGATAAACATTAGTGCCTTCCATTTTACTTGTTGGATGAGCAAAATATGTAAATTCAAAGGAGCAGTGAGACCTTTTATTATCATCTGAAAACATTTCAGTTTCTAAACCATTGTTGCTGAGCTTAATTAGCTCACCAGGATTTACATCTCTGATTAATTTTGCGCCAATTGCAGACAATGCTGAAGATTCAGATGCAACAATAAACGAATTGTTATCATCTTTTTGGCCTAGAACCATTGGTCTAAATCCACGAGGATCCCTTGCTGCATAAACTGAATTATCATCTGATAAGAAAGTAAAGCAATAGGAGCCTACCATTTCGTTTTTTAGAACAGATAATGCGCTAGAAAATTTTCCTTTTTCAGAAATTAAAGATACAAGTCTTTGTGCGGCAACCAAAGTATCACTGGCATTTTGAGGAGTAAAGGTGCATCCTCCAACAAGATTAGAAAGCTCCTCTACATTTGAAATGGTTCCATTGTGAGCAACACATAGATCTTTTACTTTTAGAGGCTGAGCATTCTCAAGGTTGCTTTTGCCAATAGTGGAATATCGTACATGTCCAATTGCTGCAGGAGAAGAATACTCTTCTGAGATTTTTTTAAATTCTGAAGATGATGCAGAAACTAGGCCAATTTTTTTTAAAGGTGGTTTTTTTGGGATAGCAATTCCCCATGCTTCTTGACCACGATGTTGTAATGCACGTAGAGAATCAATAATCATAGGAATAACGTTTGAGCCATCTTGACTGAAAATTCCAACTACCCCACAATTTTCCTTAACCATGAACTACCAACTCCTCTAATGATTTCAACCAGTTTTGACGCGCCTTATCAACGCTTAGATTCACTATACTTGAAGAATTTTTTTTAAATGAAATTTTTGTTCCTTCAAACTTACCAATTTCTGAAAAGTTTAGCTTTTTTCTTTTAAGAAGTGAAATGACTTTTTCAAGATTTTTTTGCTCAATTGCGATCAAGTATCTAGAATGAGTTTCAGAAAAAAGAATCTCATCATCCTTTAATTTTTTTGAAGGGATTTTCTCTATGGATACGTTACAACCAATATTATTTTCCATGCATAGTTCAGAGGCTGCAATTACCAAGCCACCTTTAGAACAATCATGAACAGACTTTACAAGATTTTTTTGAATTAATTCTAAAACTGCACCCATATTGTTTTTTGAATTTTTGAAATCAACTTGTGGGCAATTGCCTCCAATAAAGTTGTGGACATATTCAAGATACTCTGAACCACCAAGTTCATTTTTGGTTTCTCCAATTATCAAAAGAACGTCATCAGAGGTAATTTTTTTTGGTCGAAGTGGTTGTTTTTCTATAAGGCCTAACACTCCAATTAAGGGAGTAGGTTTGATTGGTCCTTTCGGAGTTTCATTGTAAAAACTAACCTTTCCTCCAACACAAGGAATTTTAAAAAATTTGGCAAAATTTGTTATTCCCTTTAATGATTCTAAAAATGTCCAAAAAATTTCAGGGTCTTCTGGATTTCCAAACTGTAAATGATCAACCATACCAATTGGAGTTGCTCCAGTACATACTACATTTCTACATGCTTCTTCAAAACATCCAATTGCTCCTTGTTCAGGATCAATATAGCAGTGTTTTGGATTTCCGTCAATTTTTGCAGCTAAAAATTTTCCATTATCTAGTCGTAAAACTGATGCATCAGTACCAGGTTTTATTACAGTTCTAATTCCTACTTCATGATCATATTGTCCATAAACCCAATGTTTGTTTGAGATATTAGGAGAAGATATCATCTTCAAAATTACATTTGTAAAATCTTTTGATTTTGGAGAAGGATGAGTTTTTGGTAGTTTATCTAAATATTTTGGAATCTTTGATGGTCTATCAAGCAATGGAGCATTAGCAACAATTTTCATAGGTAGTGATGCAAGTGTTTTTGCTCCTTTTTTTACATGCATCAAATTGTCTGTCTTTACTTTTCCAATAACGGAACATTGAATTTGAAACTTTTTACAAATGGTTTTTAGTTTTTTGAGTTTTTTATTATCAGTAATAATTAACATTCTTTCCTGAGACTCAGAAACCATTATCTCATCTGGATTCATATCAAATTCTCTAGTATGGACACTGTTTACATCGAGTTCAATTCCAATACCTAGCGAATCTGCAGTTTCTGAAATTGCACATGATAATCCTCCACCGCCAAGATCTTTCATCGCATTGATGCATTTTTCATTTCTAGCTTCTAAAATTGCTTCAATGATTAATTTCTCAATGAAAGGATCTGGAATTTGAACTGCAGACCTGTCCTCAGACTCTAATGAATCAGAAGCAAATTGTGAACCTCCAATTCCATCTCGTCCTGTAGGGCCCCCAAGTAAAACAACTATGTCGCCTTTTTTGGCATGATTTTTTATCAACCGGTCTTTTTTTCCAAAGCCAATGGCTGCTACATCAACTAAAGCATAATCGGTGTAACATTTGTCAAATTCTACTTCTCCTCCAATTGTTGGAATTCCTAAACAGTTTCCATAATCAGCTATTCCAGAGACTGCATTTTTGAAAAGCCATCTTGCATGTGGATCTTTTTCAATGTCTCCAAAACGTAATCCATCAAAAATTGCGATGGGTCTAGTTCCAGCAGATAAAATATCTCGGATAACTCCTCCAACTCCAGTTGCTGCTCCTCCAAATGGCTCAACAGCAGAAGGGTGATTATGACTTTCAATATGAACAGTTACAACATATCCATCTCCTACATCTAAGACTCCTGAATCATATCCTTTTTCAGAAATTACCAATGGTCCACTCATTGGCAACATTTTGAGATGTTTTTTAGAAGATTTGTAAGAGCAGTGTTCTGACCACTCTGCAGCAACTATTTGAAATTCAGTTGAAGTTGGTTTTCGGCCAATTTTTTTTTCAAGATATGTTGACTCTTGTTTTGCAAGACTCATTGTGCTGCACCAATTGAAGTTAAAAGAGATTCAAAAATTAATGAAGATGGTTTTGAATCGATTGGATTTATTTCGGGCTCTGTAGCTCGTTCTGGATGAGGCATCATCCCAACAACGTTTCCTTCTTTATTACAAATGCCTGCAATTCTATGGGTAGAACCATTAACAACTTGTTCGTATCTAAAAACGATTTGATTATTTTTCTTCAAAAGATTTGTTGTTTTTTCATCAGCATAATATCGGCCCTCACCATTAGCTATAGGAATAGGAATTTTTTGATGAAGTTTTAATTTATTGGTAAAAGGAGTCTTGTTATTTTCAACAATAAGATTAGTCCACTCACACATAAAATTTAGTGACTCGTTTTTCATTAAAACTCCAGGTAACAAACCTGCTTCTACTAAAATTTGAAATCCATTACAAACACCCAGAATTGGAATTCCTTTTGAGGCAAATTTTTTGACATCTGAAATTACGGGGCTATGAGCTGCAATAACACCTGCTCTTAGTCTATCACCGTATGAAAATCCACCAGGTAAAATTACAGCATCGAGATTTTTTGCTAGTTTTTTTTCATGCCAGAAAAATTCTGTATTAATTTTAAAAACATCTCTGAGAACATGATACATATCGCGATCACAATTGCTGCCAGGAAAAACGATTACCCCGACTTTCACAATAATAGTAATGTATACGTGTTATTAATACCAAATGACGTAAAACCATTTTTATTTGATCTTACTTGAACAACTGTATGGGACAAGTAAGAGACATTATGCAAAAAAATGTCATTACCATTGAAGAAGACAAATCTGCGTTAGATGCTGCAAAGTTGATTTCTGAAAAAGATATCAGTTTTCTAGTTATACTAAAAGACGAAAAGCCAATAGGCGTAGTTACAGAAAGAGATTTTGTTAAAAAAGTCGCTGCTGAAGATAAAAAAGCATCAGAGATCCCATTATCACAAATTATGTCATACAAGTTTAGATGGGTAGAGCCCTCAACAGAAATTGAGGACGCCGTTCAAAAAATGCTAAATCACAATATTCGAAGATTAATTGTTCTTGAAAACGAAAAGCTAGCTGGAGTGATTACCCAAACAGACTTGGCAGACTTTCTAAGAAGTAAATTGTTAATTGAAGGAACTGTTAAGAATATAGATTCAACAGATGCTTAATTTTCAAAAACCTCTACGGTTACTTTACTAACCATGGGATTATAGATTCTTAGATCATCACAAAGTTTTCGAATCTTTTTTTCTGCTGCATCTGTTGTTTTTTCATCAATTGTGAATTTTAACATTTTAGCAGAACGAATTTTTTTTACTGAAGAAAAACTCCCCTTTAGAACAAGGTCTTTTAGTATAGTTTCACCTTCGGGATCACTAATACTAGGCTTGTTTTCAATAGTTACATGCACCAAAAAGGTTGCCATGATTTCCGTTTCATACCATGGGATATTATATCTATTGAAAGATCCAAAAGATTCTGAGTTAATTAGAAATTCTAAGGTTTGAATTTTCTTAACCCTTCTTCTACAACTTGATTTAGTACATTCGAAAAGCTAACTGATTTTGTTGAATTTTTAATTAGCTTTGCTTGAATTGTTCTTAGTTTTTCCACGTTATTTTCTGAAAGTACTACTGTGACTCGGATGCCCATCTTCAACATATACGTAGTACTTGTTAATAAGAATCTGGAAAATTTTTTCCAAGTGCTAAGAATAAATTAGAAAAAGCATAGATAATGAAGACATAGAATTGAATTTATACCAGTAAAATTGTCTGATGAACATGCCAAGAATGAGATATTGGAAAATGACAATAGAAGAAGTTGAAAAATTAAACTATAACCAAAGCAAGGTTCTAAATTGGGATATTAAATTTACTCGTGAGCCAGAAGAAGATGCAAAATTCATTGGAGTTTTTTTGTATAGAAATGGAGCGCCTAAAGATTATGAACTTGTAAAAGGTATTGTGTATTATCATAATAATATTGATAGAAAGGAATTACCAGAAATTACAAAATTTCTAAAAAAGAAATTTGGTGGAAAAGACATGGAAAAAGGAGAAAGAGTTTTTCTTGAAGGATCTAAAGAAATCTATTCTGGAAAGGAAATTGCAGAACTTGCAAAAGAATTAGAACCAAAATTAAACGCTAAAGCAGTAATTACTATTGAGTTTCAAGACATAACTGAACAAGAACAAAAAGACGCAGGACTTCCTGAAGAAAAACTTTTACCAATTCCCACAAAGTAGATTATTGAGGATCTACTAAATAATGAATCAGAAACTTGCTATAAGTGCAATAATTATTGGAATCGCAATAGTTTCTTTTTCAGTTTTTTACGCTAATCAAACAGAAAGTATTACTACAAATGAAAACACGCCAGAGTTGTTACGTGATATAACTCCAATTAATCTTACACAAAAAGGAAATGGGCCAATTATTTACACTACAGGAAATTCAATTTTTGAAACATTTGTTTTTTCTGGGGATGCACAAGAAGTTAATGAAGATGGTTCGATAACTTACAAACATGGTCATTTTTTATTAAAACCAGAAAATTCTGAATTATACAAAAAAATAGGCATTGCCCATGAGCGTCATGGTTCAGTTATTGTTGTGCCAATTTTCACAATTACAGCCTATGATGAACCTGGATTTTACAATTATTATCGAGGAGAATGTGATGAGTCTTGCATAAAAGATGTCCCAATAAAATATGAAACCATGCCAACGTTGCACAGTAGTGGCAACGCAATCAAAGTTTTACGATTGCTTGGGTATCCTTACATAACTGATATTGAAATTGACAAAAATCCTGGAATTTTAGATTTGTTTGATAAAGTAATTTTGCTACATAATGAATATGTAACAAAAAAAGAATTTGATGCCATTACAAATCATCCAAAAGTGGTGTATCTTTATCCAAATGCACTATATGCAGAAATTGATGTTAATTATGAAAAAAATACGATTTCTCTTGTTAGAGGACATGAATATCCTGATTCAAAAATAAAAAATGGTTTTGACTGGGAATTTGACAATAAACAGTACGAATACGATTTAGAATGTAAAAATTGGGAATTTACAGAAATCAAAAATGGTATTATGCTAAACTGCTATCCTGAAAATGTCATATACCAAGATGAAGAGTTGTTAAAAGCAATCAAAGAATACTAAAATCAACAAATATGTATAGTTCAAAATTAACTAAAGTACCAGATGTCTGAGATTCAAGAGATCAGTCAACATCTTGACGAATTAAGAACTAGAGTACTTAGAATAGCAATTGCAATAGGGATTATTACAATTTTTGTACTGACTTTTCACTTAACTCCAGTAGAAGTAAATGGAATTCAACTATACTATCCAACTCCTGAACCACTAAACAACATAGCTGCTCAAATTACAAATTATTTGAACGATAACCTGGTTCCAGAGGAAGTTCAATTAATTCAGACTGCCCCAGGTCAGGCATTTTTTGCTCAAGTGTATATTGCTGCACTTGTAGGAATTGTTTTTGGAATGCCTATAATTGTAAAAGAGTTAACTGGATTTATCAAGCCAGCATTAAAAGAAAAAGAGATCAACATTAG
>JABAOE010010653.1_pt2 | contig 10905 bp, 10 predicted proteins | sample 7062141 | NCBI WGS metagenome assembly JABAOE01 (sample SAMN14538627, study PRJNA623070) | marine sediment metagenome | biome: marine biome [ENVO:00000428]; feature: marine pelagic biome [ENVO:01000023]; material: deep marine sediment [ENVO:00002113] | place: India: Gulf of Khambhat ...
GCCACCATCTCCGCGCGCTTGATCGTCGGCACGCCGCGTTCGCGCGCCGCCTCCAGCTCCGGATTCTCCTCCTGAGCGGCTGAGGTGTAGACGACGAGGCCGGCGTCATCGATGTTGTCCCGTGAGTGGCCTTCGTAGACGGTCACGCCGAGGCCTTCGAGCTTTCGCGTTAGCGGCGTCAGCTGCAGGTCGGAGCCGCTGACGGTGTGCCCGCGGTCGCGCAGGATCTGAGCGATGCCGGACATGTGGACGCCACCGATGCCCACGAGGTGCACGCGTTCCGGTATCGTCCGCTCGGCGACGTGCGTCATCGCGCGGGCTCCTTCGCCAGGTCCATGACGATGTTGGCGATCCGCGCCGCGGCGTTCGGCCGCGCCAGCCGGCGGGAGGCGTCGCGCATTTCGCGCAGGCGCGCTTCGTCGTGCAGCAACGAGCCGACGACCGGCAGGACGTCGTCCAGGCTCTCTTCCTCCAGGATCGTTGCCGCGCCGTGCTTCTCCAGGTAGCGGGCGTTGGTGCGCTGGTGTGCCCCGGCCAAAGGCAGCGGGACGAGGACGGCCGGCAGCCCCAGCGCCGGCAGCTCGCCGATTACGGACGCGCCGGAGCGGCAGACCGCCAGGTCGGCGGCGGCCATCGCCCACGGCATCTCGTCGTGCATGTAGCCGTACAGGTGGTAGCGCCTCCGCAGCCCGTCGGGGAGGCCGTTCTTGATCTCGGTCAGCCAGGCTTCGTCACCGGGGCCGGAGACGTGGACGACTTCACATAACTCAAGTAGCCCCGAAATCTCAGACGCTACCGCGCGGTTGATGCGCTGCGCTCCTGTCGACCCGCCGCTGATGAACAGCACTTTCTCCTCGGGCCCAAGACCCAGGCGCTCCCGCGCGCCGCTGCGGTCGGCCTCGTAGAACTCCCGCCGCACCGGATAGCCGGTCACGATCGTCTTCTCGCCCGGGAGGCGGCGCAGGCTCTCGACCGCCGTCGCCGCGACGCGCTGAGCGAGCTTCGCAATCGCCCGTACGGCCCAGCCGGGGCTGAGGTCGGGCAGGTAGACCGCCAGCGGGACCTTCTTTCCGCGCGCGGCCAGCGCCACCGGAATGCTCGCGTAGCCGCCGGTGGAGAGCACGACCTGCGGCGCGAAGTCGCTGAGGATCTTGCGGGCCTGCCGAGCGCCGGCGGCGATCTTCGCCGCATTGGCCGCCATCTGCCAGGGCAGGCGGCCGCGGATCGGCGCCGCGCTGACGTCGCGGAAGGGGACGGCGGCGCGCTCGACGATCTGCGACTCGTTGCCGGCCAGGGTTCCCACGTACAGCAGGTCCAACGCCTCCCCGGTCGGCAGCTGCTCGCGCACGGCGTTGGCGACGGTGAGCGCCGGGTAGACGTGGCCGCCGGTGCCGCCGCCGCTGAGGACTAGCCTCACGCCGGCCCCCTTTCGAAGGCCGGCCGGCGTTGCCTCCCGCGCGTCGCGCGGGCGCTGGCCTGCGGCTTCGGTTTCTTGCGCTCGGCGTACGTGGCCTCACTCGAGTAGCGCGAGACGCTGAGGAGAATGCCGACGCCTGCCATCAGGCTGATCAGCGCTGACCCGCCGTAGCTCATGAACGGCAGCGGCACGCCTGTCAGCGGGATCGTGCGTGTGATGCCGGCGATGTTGATCAGCGTCTGAAATGAGATCCAGGAGATGATGCCGACGCCGAGTAAGAGCGCGAAGTTATCGTTCGACTTGAGCGTCACTTTGAGCGCCCGGAATAGGAAGAACCCGAAGAGCGCCAGGACGCCCATGAGCCCGACAAAACCGATCTCTTCGCCCAGAATCGCGAAGACCCCGTCCGTGTGCGCTCCCGGCAAGTAGAGGTGCTTCTGGCGGCTCTCCGCCCAGCCGATACCCACCGGCCCGCCGCTGCCCAGCGCTATCAGCAGCTGGATGATCTGGAAGCCGAAGCCCTCCGGATCGTCCTCCGGCCGGATGAAGCTGGCCAGGCGGTCGAGTTGATAGTCCCGTGTCGTGATCACCATGTAGCTCAGCGCGCTTCCCGCGCCCAGGAGCAGCGCCAGGTGCGATATCGGAGCGCCGGCGACGAAGAACAGGGTGCAGGCGACGAGGACGATGATCACGGTCGTCCCCATGTCTGGCTCGGCGATGATCAGCGCCCCGATGACGCTGAGCAGCAGCACGAAGGGCACGAACCCCAGCGTGAACTCCTTGATGTCCTGCCCGCGGCTGGCCAGCCAGGCGGCCACGTAGACGATCACCGCCAGCTTGGCGAACTCGCTCGGTTGCACGGAGACAGGGCCGGCGACGAGCCAGCGCGCGGCGCCGTTGCGCTCGACCCCAAGAGGCGACAGAACCAGCAGCAACCCCAGAAGGGCGATCAGCAGCATCGGCACGCTCAAGGCCCGCAGACGGTTGTAGTCGAGGCGCATGAAGAATACGAGCGCCGCCACGCCGATCAGAGCGAACACCGCCTGACGCGCCACGAAGTAGTTCGGGTCACCGTATTCGTGGTAGGCGACCGCGAAGCTCGAAGTGTAGACGGCCAGCAGGCCGGCGATCAGCAGCATCGCCGTCGCCACCATCAGGTGGTAGTCCGGCTGGCCGGCGCGCAGACTGCCCGCGCGCACGCGCTCGGCGTCTATGACCCCACCTCGCCAAGCCTCTCCACCAGCCGGCGGAAGTCGTTGCCGCGTTCCTCGAAGTTGTCGTAAGCGTCGTAGCTCGTGCAGGCCGGCGAGAGCAGCACGACGTCGCCCGGCTGCGCCAGCCCGGCGGCCGCCTGCACGGCTTCGTCGAGCGTCTCGGCGCGCACTGCTGGCAGGCTTCCGGCCGCCTTCAGCGCGGCCTCCAGCTTGCCGGCTGCCTCGCCGAAGAGGACGACGGACCGGCAGCGCTCCTGCGCTTCGGCCGCCAGGTCCTCCAGCGGCAGCTCCTTGTCGCGCCCGCCCATGAGCAGCACCACCGGCTGATCGAACGAACGGATGCCGGCGAGAGTGCGCTCCGGCGTCGTCGCGATGCTGTCGTTGTAGTAAGATACGCCGCCGGCCTCGGCGACGAGCTCCAGCCGGTGCTCGATGCCGCCGAAGGCGCGCACGCCGATCGCGATCGCCGCCGGCGATGCGCCACAGGCCAGTGCGATGGCGGCCGCGGCGACAGCGTTCTCGCGGTTGTGCTCGCCGCGCAGGCGGACGTCGCCGAGCGCGAATAGCGGCTGCTCGTCGCCGTCGCGCCGCCAGACCGCCGTGCCATCGCGTACCAGAACCGCGTTGCCGGGAGCGGCGTCGGTCATGCTGAACCAGATCAGCTGCCCATGAACGTCCGGCGCCAGCGCCCGCGTCTCGGCGTTGTCGTAGCCAAGTACGGCGACATCGTCCGCCTCCTGGAAGGCCAGGATGCGGGCCTTTAGCGCGCGATAGTCGTCCCAGGCGAAGCGGTCCAGGTGGTTCGGGGTGATGTTGAGCACGGCGGCGACGTGCGGGCTGCGCTCCACGAGCTGCAGCTGCGTGTGGCTAAGCTCCAGCACCGACCACGTGTATGGTCGGATGTCCGCCAGGCGGTCGAGCAGGCCAACGCCGATGTTGCCGCCGACGAAGATATCGCGGTCGTCCGCCTTCAGCATCTCGCTGACGAGCGCCGTCGTCGTCGACTTGCCGCTGGAGCCGGTGATGCCGACGATCGGCCCGGGACAGAGCTCCAGGAAGAGGCCGGCCATGGAAAGGAAGGGCACGCCGTGGTCGCGCGCCGTCTTCAGCTGCGGCAGGTCCAGAGGCACCCCCTGGGAAACGAAGAGTGCCTCCGCCGCCGCGATCGCCGCTTCGTCGTTCGTCCCGAGCGAGAGGTTCACGCCCAGCCGCTCGACGTCGTGCAGGCTATCGGCCAGCCGCTCTCGCGGCTTCGAGTCGGAGACCGTCACCTCGGCGTGGTGGCGCGAGAGGAAGCGCACCATGTCGACACCCTCGACGCCGAGGCCGACGACGGTTACGCGCTTGTCGGAGAAGTCGAACTCCAGAAGGCGCCGCGTATCGATCACGAGTACACCTCCAGCGCCAGGGCGACCCCGATGAGCGCGCCCAGCAGGCCGAGGACCCAGAAGCGGGTCGTCGTCTGCACCTCGCTCCAGCCGCCCTCTTCGAAGTGGTGGTGGACCGGCGTCTTGCGGAAGATGCGCTTGCCGCCAGTCAGCCGGAAGTAGGCGACCTGCAAGCCGACGGAGGCGCCCTCAATCACGAAGACGATCCCGATCAGGGGCAGGACGAGCCACTGGCCGCTCATGAAGGCGACGACGGCGAGCGCGCCGCCCAGAGCGAGCGCTCCAGTATCGCCCATGAACACGCGCGCCGGGTAGGCGTTGTGCCAGAGGAAGCCGGCGCAGGCGGCGGCGGCGGTGAAGCTGAAGGCGCCCAGGAACGTCTGCTCCTGGTGCAGCGCCAGGATTCCGTAGGCGAAGAAGGCGATCGCCAGGGCCCCCGCCGCCAGCCCGTCCAGGCCGTCCGTGACGGCGACGCCGCCCGCGGTCAGCACAACAACGCCGATGGCGATCGGCACGTACAGCCAGCCAAGGTCGTGGCGTCCTTCGTAGGGGATGTTGACCGTCTGCAGCTCCAGGAACTCGTAGAGGCCGATCGCCGCGCCAACGCCGATGGCGATGAAGGCGAGTAGCTTCACCCGGCGCTGGAGCGCGGCCTGGCGCCGTCCCTGCAGCGAGCCCAGGTCGTCGACGAAGCCCACGGCAGCGAGGCTGCCGCCGACGAGCAGCGGCAGGCCGATTGAGTAGCGGCCGAAGAAGTTGGCGGCCAGCGTGAAGGCGGCGATCGCCAACACGATGAGCAGGCCGCCCATCGTCGGCGTTCCCGCCTTCACCTGGTGGGTCTCCGGCGCCCACTCGCTAATCTCCTTGCCGACGTTCTGCCGGCGCAGAAGCGCGACCGCCGGGTATCCCGCTGCCACCGTCGCTGCCAACGTTATCGCTCCCAGTACCAGTGCATAGATCATCCAGAGTTTCCGTCAGGCTTGCCGCTGAGCGCCGCTACAAGGCTCTCCAGACCGACCGCGCGCGAGGCCTTGATCAGCGCGTGATCGCCCTCGCGAAGCTCCTTTCGCAGCGCCTCAGCCGCCTCTTCCGCCGAATAGAAAAGGGTTGCGTCCTGTCCAGCGGCGCGCGCCTCTTCGGCGAGCAGCCGGGCGTCGTCGCCGACGACGTAGAGCGCGTCGCAACGGCCCTTCGTGTGCCGGCCGACGCGGCGGTGCCCTTCCTCCTCGGCGGCGCCCAGCTCGCGCATGTGGCCGAGCACGGCGACGCGCCGGCCCGGCAGCTCCGCCAGCAGGTCGAGCGCAGCGACCATCGAGTCCGGGCTCGCGTTGTAACTGTCATCGATGATCGTGCAGCCGTTGACGCCGGGGAGCGTGGTCAACCGCAGGCCGGCGCGCGCTTCGGCCAGCGCCGGCGCGATCTCCTCGAGCGACATACCGTCGCCCAGCGCGACGGCGGCCGCGGCCAGCGCCGGGTAGACGTGGTGGCGCCCGGGCAGCGGACAGTCCGCGCGCACGCTAGAGCCCTCATGCGTGATCGTGAAGCTTATGCCGTCCAGGCCGTGCGTCTCGACCTCAGAGCCGCGCACGTCGCACTGCTCTCCGAGGCCGAAAAGGAGCGTGCGGGCGCGCGTCCAGCGGGACATCACCGCTACGCGCGGATCGTCGCCGTTGAGGACCGCCAGACCGTCGGCCGGCAGCGCTTCGACCAGCTCCGCCTTCGCCGCGCCGATGGCGCCGATCGAGCCGGCACGCTCCATGTGCACAGGCCCGACGTTCGTGACGACGCCGACTTGCGGCGCCGCGATCTCCGCCAGCAACGCGATGTCACCCGGCACGTACATCCCGAACTCGAGGACGGCGCGCTCGTGATTCTCCGCAAGCTGCAGCAACGTCAGCGGTATTCCGATCTCCGTGTTGATGTTGGCCTCGCTCTTGAGCGTCCGGTATCGGCTCGAAAGCACGGCCGCGGTCAGCTCCTTGCAGGTCGTCTTGCCCACGCTGCCGGTGATGCCGATGACGCGGATGTCGTGTCGCCGGCGCCAGAAGGCGGCCAGCCGCTGCAGCGCGCTCAGCGGGTCGCTGACGTGGAAGACGGCGTGCTCGCCCGCCTCCACCGGCCGTGCGACGACCGCTCCGGTGGCTCCGGAGCGGAAGGCATCCGGCACGAAGTCGTGGGCGTCGTGGTTCTCTCCGCGAAGCGCGAAGAAGAGATCGCCCTCCGCTGCCTCGCGCGAGTCGATGATCCCGCGGCGGAACGTCGCGCCTTCCGGCGCGCGCGCTGCGACGAGCGATCCAGCGGTGCCTTCGAGGACGTCGTTGAGTGTCAGCATGGTTACTCCGGCAAGTCGGCTACCAGCACCGCCTCCGTCGGCGGGACCTTCAGGTAGGCCAGCGCCTGCTCAGCGAGGCGACTGAAGGCCGGTCCCGCTACGACCGTTCCCCAGGGGACGTCTTTTGGCTCATCGATCTTCACCAGCACAGCGATCTCCGGATCGTCCAGCGGCGCCACGCCGACGAAAGACGAGATGTAAGCGTCCGGCTTGTAGCCCCCGTTCTCGGTGGCGATGTTGGCTGTTCCGGTCTTTCCGCCAACCTCGTATCCAGGCACGTCTACATAGGCGCTGGGAATCCCGTCTACCACAACGCCCATCATGTCGAGCAGGGTTCGCGCCGATTCCGGCGATATCACCTGCCGCACGGCCTGCGGCTCGACGACCTGCGTCCCCAGTGGGCTGACGATCTCGTTCACCAATTGCGGCTGCATCAGCACGCCGTCATTGGCGATCGCGGCCACGGCCATCGCCATCTGTAGTGGCGTCACGGCGATGCCCTGCCCGAAGCTGTTGGTCGCCATGTCCACCGGGCGCCACCCCTCCGGGTCGTTCGCCGGCGTCCGCACGCGGCCGTCGGCCTCGCCGGAAAGGCCGCTCTCCGACGCTACGCCGAAGCCGAAGCGCCCGACGTAGTCATAGAAGTCAGCCGGGCCGCAGAGGTTTGCCAGCCAGGCGGCTCCCGTGTTCAGGCTTTTCGAAAGGATCTGCTGTACAGTCTGGGAGCCGTTGGCGGAGTGGTCCCAGTTGTAGATGCTCCAGTCGCTCACGCGGACGACGCCCTCGTCGTACCACCAGGTGCCGGGTGAGACGAGGCCAAGGTCGAGTGCGGCGGCCGCCGTCACGAGCTTGAAGACGGAGCCCGGCTCATACGTGTCCGTTATCGCGCGGTTGCGGAAGAGCGCCTGTTTCGAATCGTCGCTCAGGTCTGGTTTTGTGACGTCGAACGTTGGCCGGCTGGCCATCGCCAGCACCTGGCCGGTCTTCGGCTGGACGACGATGATCGTTCCGCCTTCGGCCTCGTGGTCTCCGATCGCACGGTCCAGCTCTTGCTCCGCCAGGCGCTGGATGTAGCGGTCGATGCTCAGGACGACGTTGGCCCCGGGCTGCGGCGGTATCTCCGAGCGGTTCCCGAATGCGAGCTGATTGCCGATGCCGTCGCGCTCGTACGTCACCTGACCCGGGTTGCCGCCGAGGATAGAGTCGAGGTCGATCTCGAGCCCCGTCAGTCCGCTATTCTCCTGTCCGACGAAGCCCAGGAGCTGCGCCGCCAGGTTACCTTCCGGGTACGTGCGCCGGCTGCTTTCCAGCAGGCGCACGCCGGGCAGGCCCAGCTCGCGCACGGCCACTGTCTGCCCGTAGTTGAGGCCACGGGCCACAGGGATTTCGAAGGCCTGTGTGTCGCGGACGATCGCGAGCATCTCGGCCGCGGGAACGCCGGTCACCTCCGCCAGGGCGTCCGACGCTGCCTGGGCTTCGGCAGGGTCGTCCCATACGCGCTGTTCGACCATAACGTTGAAGGCGGCCTCGCTCGCTGCCAGCGGGTACCCGTTGCGGTCAAGCAGCGCGCCGCGCCGGTCGGCCAGCGTGTCCTGGCCGTAGTGGATCAGCCGCGCGTCGGCGGCGTACTGGGCGTGGTCGACGATCTGCAGCTGGACAAGGCGCAGAGTGACGATGACAGTGGCGATGGCGATAGCGGCCACAACCGCCCAGACGCGCCAGACCTCAGTGAACCTTCGCTTGCCCATCGCTAATCCTCATGGCAGCGGTAGCCAGCCGAAGAGGTCCTCCCAAAGCGATCCACTCTCAACAGGTCCTTTCTCGTCGGGTAGATAGCGGCTCGGCAGCCTGTGCTGCGCCGGCGCCGGCGCGTCGATAACGAGGTAGGTGATGGAGTCCGGCGCTACCATCTTCAACCGGGTCTTAGCCTCGCGCTCAACGCGGGCTAGGCTCCCCAGCTCGGCGACGCGAACCTCCTGCTCGTGCAGGCGCGCCTCCCAGTCCTCGCGGACCTGCTCCAGGCGCGAGACGTTGCCCCCGGTGGAAGTCGCGAGGCTCGTCTGGATCAGCGGCAGCAGCGCCGCGACGCCGACCACCAGCGCGGCAACGATCAGGATCACCGGGATATTGGCGCCATGCAGCGTCTCCGGAATCGCTGAGGAGCCCCGGCGGCTGGCGGCCATTAGCCGTCGTCCCCAACGCGCTCAGCGGCGCGTAGCTTGGCGCTGCGGCTGCGAGGATTCGTCCTCTGTTCTTCCTCGGCCGGCTTCACCGGCCGACGGGTGATGATGCGCAGCGTCGCCTGGTGTCCGCAGACGCAGCGCGGCGTCTCGGGCGGGCAGACGCAATCGCGCGACTCGCGCTGCAGGAACTTCTTGACGATGCGATCCTCCAGGCTGTGGAAGGAGATAACCACCAGGCGGCCTCCCGGGCCCAGGACGTTGCGCGCCTGGCACAGGGCCGATTCAAGCGCCCGCAGTTCGTCGTTGACCGCGATGCGCAGCGCCTGGAAGGTCTTCGTCGCCGGATGGATCTTTCCGCGCCCCGGCACTGCCTTCGCCACGACCGCCGCCAGCGCCGTCGTCGTCTGCAGCGGCCGCGCGCGCACGATCGCCTTCGCGATGCGGCGGCTGAACCGCTCCTCGCCGTACTCCCAGATCAGGTTCGCGATCTCGGATTCGTCGTATCCGTTGACGATATCGGCCGCCGTTAGCTCCTGCTCCGGGCTGAAGCGCATGTCCAGCGCCGCCTCCGTCTGAAAGCTGAAGCCGCGCCCGTCCTCCGCCAGCTGCATCGACGAGATTCCGAGGTCGAACAGCACACCGTGCACCGGCACAAACGTGAGGTTGCGTGCCGTCCTTTCCAGATCGCGGAAGTTGGCGTTGACCAGGTGGATGTCGCCTTCGAAGTCTTTCAGCGTGTCGCGGGCAAGCTCTACGGCGTGTGGGTCGGCGTCGATACCCAGCAGCATGGCGCCCGGCGCGCCCGCCTCCAGGATCAACCGCGCGTGGCCGCCCGCTCCCAGCGTGCAGTCGATGTAGCGTCCGCCGGGCTCGACCGCCAGGCGCTCGATGACCTCGTCCGTCAGGACGGGAGAGTGGACGCCGGCAGCCTTACGGGGGGAGATTGCAACCACCTGCCTAGTCCACTTGCTCCTGTCCCGTGGACGGGACTCCAGTCGACTCTTCTACTTCCTTATCCCAGCCTTCCGGAGTCCAGATCTCCAGGCACTCGCCAGTGCCGACGATGATCACGGCGCCGTCGAGTCCGATCTTCTCGCGGGAACGGACAGGGATAAGGATGCGCCCCTGGCGGTCGAGCTCGGCTTCAAATGATTGGCCCTCGAACTGGCGCCGCAGCCGGCGCCCGGCGAGGTCGGTGACGGGCTTGGACCGGACGTCCTCCAGCATCTCCCGGAACGCCGGTTCCGGGTACACCTGCAGGCAGCCTTCCGGGAGGGGGATGATGACAGCGAGCCGCCCGGGAAACTCCGCGCGGTACTTGGCCGGGATCGCTACCCTGCCCCTGTCATCCAGAGTGTGTTCGTAATTGCCCAGGAAGGCCATTAGACGGGACCACCTGCCTTCTTCAAAATCCCCGGGGGCGCCTGTGCTAAAATCGGCTCGACTGTGGGCCGGGCTCTGGGTCCGGTGCCCTGGCAAACCGAATAGCGGGTGAGCAGAAGCCCCCACTTCTCCCCACTTCGTGGGAGATCATACCACTTGGCACCCGCCTGTCAAGGCCCCGCGTACAATAAATCGCCAACTATCCACAACGACCATCTGTCATGCCTTTCGCCGCTGCGGTACTCACTACCTCTGACCAGGGCGCTCGGGGCGAGCGCGAGGACACGTCGGGCACCGTCATCAAGGAGCTTCTCGCCTCTATCGGTGCCGAAATCGCACGCTATGAGGTGATTCCGGACGATCTCGAACGTATATCCGAGCATTTGCGCCGCTGGGCGGATGGGGGCTCGGTTCAGCTGATCGTAACTACGGGCGGCACCGGCCTCGGGCCACGCGACGTCACGCCGCAGGCCACGCTGGCCGTCATCGACTACGAGGTCCCGGGCATCGCCGAGGCGATGCGCACTGAGGGCCTGAAGCACACGCCGATGTCGATGATCAGCCGCGCCGTCGCCGGCGTGCGGGGCAAGACGCTGATCGTGAACCTGCCGGGCAACCCGAAAGGCGTGCAGGAGAACCTCTCGGCCGTGCTCCCCGTGCTTGAGCACGCCATCGAACTGATAACCGGAGAGGACTCGCCGCACGGCCGCTAGGCGAAAGTGGGGCGAGATGGGGAAGAACGCTAGCTAGATGCGCATCGACGTACTGACCCTCTTTCCCGCCATGTTCCGCGGACCGTTCGATGAATCGATCATCAAGCGCGCGATCGATGCTGGGCTTGTCTCGATCCACCTCCACAATATCCGCGACTGGGCGGAGGGCAGGCATCAGGTCGCCGACGACTACGTGTACGGCGGCGGCCCCGGCATGGTGATGAAGCCGGAGCCCGTCTTCACCGCGACTGAAGCCGTACTCGAGCAAACGCCTG
>JABAOE010004318.1_pt2 | contig 10904 bp, 11 predicted proteins | sample 7062141 | NCBI WGS metagenome assembly JABAOE01 (sample SAMN14538627, study PRJNA623070) | marine sediment metagenome | biome: marine biome [ENVO:00000428]; feature: marine pelagic biome [ENVO:01000023]; material: deep marine sediment [ENVO:00002113] | place: India: Gulf of Khambhat ...
AGCACAATATAACATTATTCCAGCATAGTTTTTATGTAATAATCCACCAAACATGTGCCAGATAGATATATAGCTCGTCTTCAATTGGAGTAGGTCAATAAATTCACAGTGTAAAAATCGGTCTTGGTTTTAAATAGGGTTTACAAAAAATAGCTATTCTAGGAAGGGTTTAAGAGTATCTCCAAGTTCAGAACACGCAATTTTCTTAAACGCTTCTTTTTCAATCTGTCTTATTCGCTCGCGAGAAACGTTGAATACTTTCCCAATTTCATCTAGAGTGTGTGAATTCTCATGTCCTATTCCAAATCTAAGCTTTAATACCTTTTGCTCTCTTGGTGAAAGCATAGACATAGCTTCATTTAAACTCTCAATTAGAGCAGAATTTGTGGCACTAGAATCTGGGTCAGGCGATTCCGTGTCTGCCAAATAATCCATATGGGTAGATTGTTTCCCTTTTTCAATCGGAGAGTCCAAGGAATAAAGTTTTTCATCGCCAGATAAAATATTACTCACTTGTTCCGGAGTCATTTTCACTTTTTTAGCTATCTCTTTAGCAGTAGGATCCCTATCCAGTTTTTCTTTGAGTGAATCACGTGCATTTAATACTCGTTTAGCTTTTTCGAGGAGATATATTGGCACCTTAACTGTTCTTTTCTGGTTATGTACTGCTCTTATTATCGATTGATGTATCCACCATGAAGCATAGGTGGAAAACCTAAATCCTCTAGTATGATCAAATTTCTCCACCGCTTTCATCAAGCCAATATTGCCTTCTTGAATCAAATCTGCAAGCGGTATACCCCTATTCATATACCTCTTTGCTAAACTCAAAACTAGCCTTAGATTGGCTTTCGTAAATGAGTGCTTTAGCGAATCTGCCCTATGAGTGCAAGATCTGATAACAATCTTTAAGAGATTAATATGATGTGCATTTTCATTCTTCCGAGTAGTCTTAACATTTCGAGAAAGCTTTTTTAAACATTTTCCCAATTCATCCGCCATTTCTTCATATTTTTTAATCGTAGCTGAAATTCTTAAGACCTGCTCGTGCGAAAACAGCTCTTCTTTAGCTACATCTTTAAAATAAACGGATAGAAGCCTTAGTTTCTCTTCCGGGACAGGCTCTTCGTCGACTTCTGCGGGTTCCAAGTTTTCGGATTTTTCGTCCTTTAATTGAGGCACCTCATTATCAAATGCGAAATTCTCTTCCTGTTCGTATTGATAACCGTCTATTTCAAGACTCGGTTCTCTCAACTGTTCAATGTCGACAGTTTCATTTTCTAGATCTAAGTTTTTTAAGTTCATTTATCATTCCTTCTAAATAAAATTATTTGTGGCATTTTTAATATCTAACAAATTACGGACCGAGTTTGAACTAATTTATATGGTATTTATATTATAAGAATCGAATGATCTAAGTAGGAAAAATTGTTAATTTATCAGTTTCGATATTACCGGCCCTAATTACCTACCACATAACTTAATTTAATCATCCAATGACAGAATTCAAACTAATAACAATAGATTTAATTAGAAAATAAGCATGATAGGTTTTTTCTTATAATTTATTAAACAAATCGAGACATGTTTTTGGCATATTAATTGCATACAGTTTATCTAAATACTGTTCAGGAGAATTCTGATTGAATAACATACTAACTCTGACAATGAATCCTGCAATAGATGTGAATACATCTGTTGAGAACTTTGTTGCTGAACGAAAACTGCGCTGCAGTAATCCATCCAGAGAACCTGGTGGTGGTGGAATTAACGTATCAAGAGCTATAAAAAAATTAGGAGGGGAATCAATCGCTTTATATACATGTGGAGGTCTCACAGGGCAAATGTTTCAAGAATTATTGAACACTGAAGGTCTAAACCATAAACCGATTCCTATTAAGGATGAAACTCGTGAAAATATTATTGTTTACGAAGAATCCAGCACCTTACAATACCGTTTGTGTATGCCCGGACCAATGCTGACAGACAATGAATTGAAATTAAGCCTCGACCAAATTCTTGCCTTCGATCCAAAGCCTGACTTCATTGTGGCTAGCGGTAGTCTACCACCAGGAGCGCCAAAAAACTTTTATGCTCACATAGCTCGTGTTGCAAAGCTACAAGGTAGCAAAATCATCATAGATACCCAAGGCGAGCCGTTTAAGCTGGCGCTGGAAGAAGGGTTATTTTTGGTCAAGCCTAACATAAGGGAACTTAGCCAGCTTGCAGAGCATTTGATAGAAGACGAAAAACAGATAGAAAAAATGGCCGAGAAAATAGTACACAATAATTGGAGTAAAGTAGTAGTTGTATCACTCGGAGCAGCTGGAGCTCTAATTGTTACAAGGGAAGAAAGCAGGTATATCCGCCCGCCCGCTGTTCCCATAAATAGCAAAGTCGGAGCTGGTGATAGTATGGTAGCCGGGATAGTTTTGGCGCTATCACGGGGCAAAACGATACATGACGCCGCCTGCTTTGGAGTTGCTGCGGGAACTGCCGCAGTCATAACTCCAGGCACAGAGCTTTGCCGCCGGAAGGATACGGAGCGTTTATTTAAAGAAATTAAATTAAACCATTTATAGGAGGTTAACATGGCACTAGCAGAAATAAGTGTTATCCCAATTGGTACTCCCACATCCAGTATAGGTGATTGGATTGCGGAATCGGTAAAAATTCTAGAGAAAGAGGACGTAAAATATGAAATTAGCCCCACAGGAACTCTGGTTGAGGGTAAGTCTTCTGATATATTTAGAATCGCCGGCAAGATGCATAATGCAGCACTGAAAATGGGAATAAAACGTGTTTTTACCTCAATTTTAGTCGATGACCGACGGGATAAAGATGTGACTATGAAAAGCAAAGTCGCTTCGGTTAAAAAGAGATTGAAAAAATCAGCTTAATAAAACTCATAGTGGAAAGCATTTATGATATAAATAGGTAGTGTATATAGTCTATATGAGTATTAATTAAAGACCTTGTTTTACCCTTTGACTACTCCTATAGGTCTTAGGCGAGCTACCTTTCTAGCAATACCGGCATTATGTAAAACATCGACGACCTCTTCGACTTGCTTGTATGCTTCGGGCATCTCTTCAAAAACTGTTCTTCTGCCTCTAGCTAAAACAATAATGCCTTTATCTTCAAGCTCTGATACGATGTCCCTTCCTTTCCCAATTTTAATTGCTTTTCTCCGGGACAGCCTTCTACCCGCCCCGTGGCAACTCGAGCCAAAAGTTTCATCAAGCGAAGCCTCTGTTCCAACGAGTACGAATGAGGCCCTGCCCATATCACCTGGAACAAACACAGGATGACCTACATCCTTATAAATCTCAGGCACTAAAGGATGTCCTTTAGGGAAAGCTCTTGTCGCGCCCTTTCTGTGGACACAAAGTTTTTTTTGCTCCCCATTAATATTATGAGTTTCAAATTTTGCAATGTTGTGACTTACGTCGTAAACGAGTTCGCCCCCTAAATCTTTAGGTCCAACACCTAATACATTTTGGAACGCGTCTCTTACCAATGACATAATAACTTGCCTGTTTGTCCATGCGAAATTTACAGCCGCCGCGAATGCTGATAGATAGTTCTTCCCTTCCTGAGATTGTATATGGGCACATGCTAACTGTTTATCTGGCAGCACAAGGTTTTCTCTCCTCATGTATGAAAGCATAGTGTCTATATAGTCTGTACAAATTTGATGTCCGAACCCTCTTGATCCGCAGTGTATAAGCACGCATACCTGGCCTTTGAAAAGACCGAATGATTCTGCAACTGCAGGATTATAAATCTGTTCTACTATTTCGACCTCAAGGAAATGGTTTCCTGAACCCAGGGTGCCGATCTGATCTCTACCCCTCTTATAAGCTCTATCGCTTACAGCTTCATGATCTCCTCCAGGAAAAAATCCATAATCTTCGATCCTTTCCAAATCTTCGCTCATACCAAAACCTTTATCTATGGCCCACTTAACACCTTTTGATATAATAGCGTTATAGTCATCTTCAGAGAGTTTTACTATACCTCCAACTCCGACACCGCACGGCACGGTGTTAAATATCTCGGAAATGAGGTTTCTCAACTTAGGACTTACATCTTCTTCTACCAAATTTGTTCTCATCAACCTAACGCCACAATTAATGTCATATCCAACACCTCCTGGTGAAATTACCCCTTCGTCAGCATCGAACGCGGCAACTCCGCCTATCGGAAACCCGTATCCCCAATGAATATCAGGCATTGCAATCGAATATTTTTGTATTCCAGGAAGATGGGCAACATTAATTACCTGCTCCAGTGCTTTTTCCTCCCGAATATCTTCGAGCATTTTTTCAGTTGAATACACTCTTCCAGGAACATTCATACCGCCTGTCTGGGGAATCTCCCAAAGATAATCATTAATCTTTTTTAATTGAATTTCTGAATTCATCTTATTACAATCCTACAGATATTACAGATTATGGGCTTAAGAAAATAATTTTAACTCCTCACAATAAGACAATATAATCTCAGTTGCCAAGCTCTCCAATAACATATATTTTAGGGTGCAATTAGTCCATATTTACCTGTTTTTTTTCTATATATAACATTCAACTCTCCGGTGCTTGAATTTCTAAAAACTAAAAAGTACCTATTCTCATCCTGCAAAATCATTAGGGCTTCTTCAACGTCAAGTGGTTTTGCAATTGAGAGCTTCTCTTCTACAAGAATTTCGGAGAGCGAAGGAGGAATTTCTTCCCGACTTTTAGCTTTTTCGCGTGCGATCTCTTTTCTAATCTCAAGCCGTCTCTCTTTAAGTCTATTGAGCTGTTTGTCTATATCATCAAGTGCAAATTCTAAAGACATAAACATATCATTACTTTCTTCCCATGCATGGAGCGCACCCCCACCTGGAGTTTTAAGATATACATCTATATCTACCCGATGACGCTTCCTATGCTCTTGCACATTGAAAGTAACTATTATTTCAACCTCTCCTTCTCCCACTTCCTTTAAATGTCTTTCAAATTTGGAAAGCCTGTGCTCTGCCACACTCTTTATATCCTCCGATAGATCAATGCCTTTCCCAATAAATTCAAGTTTCATATTTATCCACCTCTTTATATTTATATGATTATGCTATATATATGCATTAATATCTCTATGGCAAATCGCATGCCATAAGTTCTTATGCTAAATTAGAATCATTTTTACAAGAAAAACGGCCATTATTAATAGATCGGCTATTTTGTACTAAGAAGATGCCGTCCGATTTTCTGACATATTATAGTATTTACAATCGAGTTTTCTTTGGATATATATCAAAAAGGTTTATTCAACACTGTTTGGTAAAAGCCAAGCTGTTAACGCAAACACTATAGCAATTACTAGGGCTACAATAACCCCTGGGATATTATCAATGAGTGCCGGATACGAAGTTTCGGTAAGAGCAAGTGTAGATTTTCCTCCTAGTATTTTATCTAGAAGACCCGTTGATTTCACATTGGCAAAAATAGTCATGTATATCAATGCTCCAATAAGTCCTCCAAGAATAAAGAATAATGCGTCTTTTCTACCATCTCCAACAGCTGCTATACCTGTTCCTGGGCAATACCCTGCTATTGCCCACCCTAGACCTAGAAGTAATCCTCCGACTATCACACCCCAATAGCTTGTTTTTACTGAAAGGTGAGAAGGATCTATGACACCTAATGTCATACCGATAAAAAGTAGTACACTGGCAACAGCTATACCAAATAGTATAGCTTTCATTAAATGAAAGTCCTTTAATCTAAGCATATCAATTATTCTCTGTGGGTTTGAAGCTCCTACTCTCTGTAGTACAAATCCAAAAAGCGTTCCTATTATTATGGCTAATATTATTTGCATTTTTCTCTCCTTATTTCCTACCATATATAAGTATTGCAACAGGTACTGCTACGGCAAAAGCCGCAATTGCAAAGAGATATCCGCTAACGGATGTCTGCATCATTCCACTCATCATATGTCCGCTTGTGCAACCTCCAGCTAATCTAGCTCCAAACAGTACTAAAATCCCTCCTATAAAGGCTGCCATATAACGCTTTGATGAGTCATCACCAAATCGGTTTCGCCAAACTTCAGGTGCAATCCGATCTTTTGCTGTATTATCAGGTCCCTTAGTCAGTGCTGAGAGTAAGGCTCCAAAAATGATGAACAAAACAAAGATAAAACTATAGTTAACCGGATTAGATATATTCTTAGCATACTTACCGCCGCTTTTATTTAGATAAGGATTTATACTCGAGTACCCAGATTTTGCTTGTGGGTCTTCCTTAATTAACTCCGGTGATAGCTGGTTCCATATAATGCCATCAAATATTACAAACTGGGTGGATACACCTATTGGCTTTATAACCCACACGGCTAACAAAAATACTAGCCCCAAAGCTATCCCTCCCCAAAACCAATTCATTTGCCCTGTCATACTAACTTCCTCCTAAGAAATGTTATAGCTTTTCCAATGCCTCTTCAATTTTATTTCTAACTTCTTTAGCAATTTCTTCGATATTAGGGTCACCAACCAAACCTAGAGCGGCTTCAGGATCCATTGCTGAGACTATTACTTCCCCATTATCCTTTTCATAAACGAGAACATTGCAAGGAAGTAGTACTCCTATTTCAGGCATCAGATCTAAAGCTCGGTGAGCAAAATTAGGATTACAAGCACCAAGGATTGTGTATGGTCTTCGGTCTAGATCAAGTTTTTCCTTTAGAACTTTTTTAGCGTCAATTTCGGTTAATATACCAAATCCCTGTTCCTTTAACGCCTCTTGGATTTTACTTATAGAGTCTTCAAAACTAAATTGTGTTTCACCACCAAAAGAAAAGTTGCTTAATTTTTTGACTTGCATTTTTTACTCCGTTGCGTCTTTTATATCACCTACATCAAGTTTCGATAATTGTTTGGATATATCGCTGTTTTTAGATTTAATATCCCAGTGCTTTATCAGATATTCCTTCTCGGATTCAAAATTGCGGTTTAATCTTTCTTCAATTGCTTCTGCCTCTTTTGTATCCATTTCAGATGTAGTATTCACAAAAGAAAGTGTTCGAGAATGGTATAGAGGTATTAGTGCCTCTAATAGTTTATCTCTTTCGATTGCTTCCAGATAAAAGGCAATTGCAAAATCAAAAACGATTCGAGCCCATAGGGTGCTCCCAAAATAAAAATCCTCCTTTTTGATGTCTTTTAACTTTTTAACTGCCTCCAAATTCTCAGGATCTAGCACATCCCGCCAAACATCAGAGTATAAGCTGAAGCCTTCAATAAACGATTTATATAGTGATTCAGTATTAACTTTTACTTCAGGAAAACTTTCTATATGACCCAGACCAAATCCGTAAATTACGCTTGGTCTGGAATCTGAAACATCCTTCCAGAAATACTCAAAGGCAATCATAAGTTTAAAACAGGTTCCAACTACCTGAGAGAACATATTACCCAAACCGACAGGATCTTTTGTTCTATGGGCTTTGGAGGTTCCAAGAAAAGTTTGGCACACTTTGAAATTTCTGCATATTGCAATTGTTGTCATCCAAATATCTATCCCGAAATGGAAGACTTCATCAGTCCAGGTTTGCTCAACGAGATAAGACCTGGCCAGTCTTCCCGATATAGCGAAATCTCCTGCAATAGGTTGTCTTACTCTAAGTCCGTATAGGGTGCGAAGTAGAGGGTACGCAATGTTGTTTGTTATTGTACCGTCATATTTATGTCTGGAGTAAACGGGAACAACAAGGTCGTAGCCGTCAAAGATAGGTTCCAAAAAGCTTTCAATCCACTCAGGCGTTATGCTGGTAAGGTCAGCATCAAGCATAATTATTGCTTTGGCTCTGAGCTCCGCTGCAACTTTGAGAAGGTTATTTATGTTGTAGCCTTTACCTTTTATATCTTCTGGAGTCGAAACATATAATTTAGGTACTTCAGTCTTAGTGTTTAGAAAAGCATCTTTTGTTCCATCCTTGGAATTGTTATCAACATTTATAATTACAGATGTGTAGTCAGAGAAGTATTGCTTAAGCCCTATGCTAGCCTGCTCTGTGGGTACAGATATTGTCTTTTCTTCATTCAATGAAGGTATGCCGACGACTATATCTGCAGAGCTTACATTATCCGGATTATCTATATATGATATCAATAATTTTGCTCACATTGTTAAAGTTTTAGACATAAAATCTAAATACATTTGAGACTTCATTTTGTGTCCCCGGTCATATGCATAATAATTTTGCTTGGAGTAAGCGTAATAACAGGAATTGAAGTTTGCTGAATAACTCTCCAGGTGACGCTGCCCATAAATTCTTTTTTAAGGACTGTTCCTCCATAGCTCATCATTACGATTAAATCTATATTGTTCTCCTTTCCTAGCTCGGTTATTCCTATTGATGCATTCTTTGCAGCACCTACTACTATTTCAACGTTTTCCTCTATATTTAACTTCCCTAATAGATATCCTAGGTCTCTTTTAGTATGAGATTTGATTTTCTGTAATAGCTCTGTCTGGAAATTGTGGTCAGATGTTTCTACAATGTTTGCTAAATATACTTTAGATTTAAAAATTTTAGACAGCCTCAGCGCATAATCGAGGTTTGCAGTTATCCCGTGAGATAGAGATATAGGAACCAATATCCTCTTTATCTCGGTTATTGCACCGTTTTGTCTTGCAGTGAGAATGGGTATTGTGCCGTTTCTTAAAACTTTGAGAGCAGTTTCTCCCAAGATAAACTTGTCTGATGATCTGCCTTTCCCCATAGCAATAATATCAACATTTTCGGTTTCAGCTGTTTTAATTATTTTCTGCGGAACAGTTCCCTCGACTACTTCATATGAGAAATTTAACCCTTTTTCTCTAATCTCTTTGTTTATATTTTCAAATCTCCTCATAGCAATTAGTTCTAAATCATGCTGTATCCTCTCTCTAATGGTACTGCTCTCATCTGACGGCAGTCCATCCAGAAATTCATAGTCTTCAGATAGCACTGTGAGACCAAGAATATCTGCTTTGCAATTCTTCGCTAACAGCTCAGCATACTTAAGAGCAGCGAATGAGTCTTCGGATCCGTCTGTTGTCCATAGTATTTTTTTGATCATCATTAAATCCATCTAACATATTTAGGACTATGGCTGCATCGCTACCTTAATCACACCATCTGCTTGGTAAGCGAACAGATCATATGCCTTTTCTATTTCATCCAGAGAGAACCGATGGCCGAATACAACAATTCTCATATGAATATCCAAAAATCATCAGGTGTATTAATCTGCTTGTATTATATTCAACTTTTAGCTTCTATCTTAATCTCTTTAGCTTTTGATTCCGGCGCTTTAGGAAGATGTATCTCGAGTATGCCATCTTTAATATTGGCTTTTATCTTAGACTCCTGTACTTTAGCCGGCAGCTCGAGCCTACGGCTGAAACTACCGTAAGACCTTTCTGCGTAGTAGTAATCTTCCTCTTTAGTCTCTTCCTCTTTTTTCATTTCGCCTTTAATAGTTAGTATGCTATTGGACACTGATATATTTATATCCTTTTTATCCATTCCGGGAACTTCTGCCTTAACAACTATCTCTTTCTCGTTGTCGTACATATCAACAGCAGGAGAAATAGTCATAAATTCCCTCATTTTTCTCAAAGACGGCAACCCCTTCCACCTGCGCGGGGAAAATGGTTCCTCAAACATACTCTCAAATAATTTCTCAACATCCTTTCTAGGTGTCCATTTTTCTAGTGCCATGATAATTACCCCCGTTTAGATTTTACTATTAAATCATAATTGCAAATCTCATGCCATAACTAACATTATTTTATTCAAATATCTAATAACATTTGCTACTTACATGGCTATTTACATAATGTCTTAAATTCTTACATATGACACATCGTTTCATTACAATTTTATCTAAATTCGAAAAGTAATACTGAATATGGTTTTGGTATAGATTTTGCAAAAATCTACATATATACGGCATAATATGATTTGCCTATTTCACATCAGTAAAAGATTATGGAGAATCTAGTGAAATATATAAAGTGGTTAAATGAGATCGGGATTGAAGATGTTCCAATAGTTGGAGGGAAAAATGCTTCTCTCGGTGAGATGTACCAAGAGCTAACCCCCAAAGGAGTTAAGACACCCAATGGGTTTGCTATATGCGCCGATGCATACTGGTATGTGCTAAATTCATCTGGGATAACAAATAAACTTAAAGAGCTTATGGGTAGCCTTGATAAGAATAATGTTATTGATCTAGCTGAAAGAGGCAAATCAGCAAGAGAATTAATTTTAAGCGCGGGTCTTCCGGACGATCTATGGGAGGAGATTAAGCAAGCATATGAAAAGTTATCCGAACAATACGCACCCAACACTGATGTGGCGGTGAGAAGCTCAGCTACGGCTGAGGATTTGCCAACTGCTTCCTTTGCGGGGCAACAGGAAACATATCTTAATATTAGTGGCCATAGCAGTCTTAAGGAAGCATGCTCAAAGTGTTTCGCATCCCTGTTTACCGACAGGGCCATATCATATCGAATTGACAATAACTTTGACCATTTCCAAGTCGCATTGTCTATTGGTGTACAGAAGATGGTCCGCTCTGACCTGGCTACAAGCGGGGTCATATTTACCTTGGATACTGAGACCGGCTTTTCAGATGTAATTCTTATCACTGCCTGCTACGGTTTAGGGGAAAACATAGTTCAGGGTGCGGTAAATCCTGATGAGTATTATGTCTATAAACCAACTTTTAGAAGCGGACATAAAGCTATAATTAGAAAAAATCTCGGACAAAAGAAAATCAAAATGGTATACGGAAGCGGAGATAGTAAAGCATTAACTTTTAATATCGATGTTCCTTTGGAAAACCGCAGACGCTTCGCAGTTACAAA
>JABAOE010014159.1_pt1 | contig 10903 bp, 12 predicted proteins | sample 7062141 | NCBI WGS metagenome assembly JABAOE01 (sample SAMN14538627, study PRJNA623070) | marine sediment metagenome | biome: marine biome [ENVO:00000428]; feature: marine pelagic biome [ENVO:01000023]; material: deep marine sediment [ENVO:00002113] | place: India: Gulf of Khambhat ...
AGCGATACCCTGGTCTTTGGTGACCTGACAGGACAGCTCTGGGCCCTTGACCTAAGCAATGGCCAGCCCTACAGCGACGGGCCGATTTATAGCGTTCCCGGCGGTGCCGGCGAGCCAATCGGCGCAGGTGTTGCGGTATATGGGCGACTGGCGATTTTCGGTACCGGTGGAGTGGCCGGGACCAGCGATCAATACCAGTATGCTCTGTATGCCGTGGAGGTTTCTATCAACGGCGGCAGCCTGAAGTGGAAGTACCCGTTGGCACCCGGAGAAAAGGTCTGGGCGACACCAACCGTTGATGGCCATGGCAACGTGATCAGTGCGACAGCAAGCGGTTACCAATCGATGCCTGAAACGGACAACTTAACAACATCCGGGCGTATCGTGGCCCTTGAAAAGAATGGCACTGAATTAACAAAGCGCAATACAGAAGCAGGAACAGTTGGTCAGGTTGTCTCGGCGCCGGGAGTCGTCGTCTCGGTTGCGCTGACTGGTGAAGCAACCCAGTTGGGTCAGGTCACGCGACTGACCGGCCCTGATGGTGATTTGGGGTCGGTCAAGATCCTGTCGTGGAGACAAAGGTGAAAGCCGCACGGCTTGCACATGGTTTTACCTTGCTGGAATTGCTGGTCGTGGTCGCTATCGTCGGTGTCATGGCAAGCATCGCTTCTTGGGCCAACAGCAGGTTGATGCGAGATTGGCAACTCAAGCGGTCCGGGCATCAGCTCTATGAAGACCTCAAGGCGGTGCAGGCAAGGGCGGAAAGGACCGGGAGTATGACAATCAGCGGTGGAGCTCTTGTTACTCAACGGGTATTTCTTGTTTTTGACCAAAGCAGGCGAAGTTATGCAACCTTTGATTGGCAGGATCATAATGGCAACGGTATCGCTGAAAGTGGGGAATCAGTGTTGGTTCAGGAAACCTCTTTGCCGCGCGGGGTCGCATTTGATTGGGGTAGTGATGTCAATCGGCGGGCTTGCAGTAATGCCAACAACTCCCCTGCGAGCGCTGTCTCGTTTTCTTCACCAAACACCCCACCATGTAATAATCGGCCATGCATCAAGTTTGACCATAACGGCTTCAGCGTCATGGGCCCGGGTGCTATCTACCTGAGCGATGGCGAGAGTTCCCTGGCGATCACCGCAACCCGGCCTGGACATTTCACGATGTGCGAATGGAACGGGGAGCGCTGGGACTAGGGTTATCTCTGCACCTTTTTTCATGAAGAAAATTACCCCAAATTATAATTTTTTAGTTGCATTGACAGATTGCGCAGAAGGGATAAGCTTAAGTCAAACAGTGGCGAAATAAGCCAGAATGGAGCACGTAAAAAGCCTGCGGACGACTTGGCGAAAGCATGACGCAATAGCCAGACAGTCAAGACAGGGCCTGAATCGAGCAGAACTGCTTTAAAAGGCAGCAGATGCTAAAACTGTTGAACAAGGCAGTTGGTTCAGGGATAGCCCATTGGCAATTTCGTCACTGTTGTTTTGTGAGGATGAGTTCCGGGGACACATTACCAATGTGTCCCCGTTTTAATGTTTGGCCAGGAAGCGGTCGAGCTGATTGGCAAAGGCCTGTCGATCTCCGGCACTCAATGCCGCCGGGCCGCCCGTGTCGATGCCGCAGCCGCGCAGTTCGTCGAGCATGTTGCGGACGGCAAGGCGTTCCTGGATGTTGTCGTCGGTGTAAAATTCACCGCGCGGGTTGAGGGCAAAACCGTCTTTCCTGATCGCTGCTGCGGCCAAGGGGATGTCGGCTGTCACCACAAGGTCTCCCGGTTGCAGCAGTTCGACAATTTTGTCATCAGCAACATCGAAGCCGGCTGCGACCACCATTGTCTGGATGTAGGGCGATTGGGGAGTGCGCAGTGGCTGGTTGGCCACCAGGGTCAGCCGGACCTGTTTGCGCTCTGCGGCGCGGTAAAGAATCTCCTTGATCACCCTGGGGCAGGCGTCGGCATCCACCCAGATCTTCATCCTTTGCCCTTCCTGGATGTCCCGGCACTTTTCATGGCCACGAACACGACGTGCCGGTAACCGCCCCGGCCGGGCTTTTGGTTGCTGGTACTAAAGCCCCCGTTGCGCAGGCGCTGGTCGAAACCTTCGTCGTAATTTTCTCCCCACACGGCAAACAGGCCTCCCGGCTTTAGGCAATCACGGACATTCCTGATGGCCTTGCTGCCGTAAAGGGGATCGTTGATCTTGTCGGTATGGAAATGCGGGCCCTTGTAGAGATCAAACACCACGGCATCAAAGCTTGCCTTCTGTGCCCCCCCGGCGCAGCTGTGCACCAACGCGGCGACATCGCAGATCTCCACTTTCACGCGGGGGTCGTTGACAGCCGAATCGGTTAGCAAAGCGAGCGGCCCCCGGCACCAGTCAACCACGACCGGGTTGAGTTCGGCGACCACCACCTGTGCGGAGGCAGGCAGGCAATCGAGTACTGCCCTGAGCGTGTAACCCATGCCGAGCCCTCCCACCAGAACCCGTGGTGCAGGATGGTCTTTGAGGTGCTTGCAGCCAAGCTGGCCAAGCACGATCTCGGAACGGTTGGAGAGGCTGTTCATGAGCACCAGCCCGCCGACGGTAATGAGAAAATCCTTCTCGCCGCGCTGCCGCAGTTCGAGCTCACCCTCGTCGGTATCGACCCGCTCCAGTGTTATCCATGGTTTTGCCATCTGTGTCTCAATAGCTTTGGGAAAAGGTTGCGGAAGAGTTCTAGGCCCCTGCGTCTTCGGCTTTNNTGCGAAAGAGTTCTAGGCCCCTGCGTCTTCGGCTTTGCATTTTGCCACGACGTCTTTCAGCCAGGCGATCTCGTCCGGGGCAAACTGCTTGTTGAAGTCCGTGCCGATATTCATGGCCCAGTGCAGTTCATTAGGGGTCATTTCCGTCAGTACATGGCCAGGCAGCTGCAGGCAGGGAACCTCCTTTTCGGCCCAGTCATTCAGGCGTTGCTGCTCATCGAAAAAAACCAAGTAATCGATGCCGTCGGCTTCGATGATCAGGGGGACTTCGATCTTTTCCTTGCCGCCCTTGTCACCGGTTTCGATGTCTTCGTGAACCGTGGGGATAAAGAAGCTCGAGTTGAGGAACAGGTCGTAAAAGCCCGACTGGGCTTTAAAGTCTTCGGGGTTAGCGCGCAAGGTTTCAAGGGCTTGATCAATTTCAGTCATGGAACGGACCTTTGTGGTTGGGGTCAACGGGACAGGCGAGTGTGCTGAGCTTTAAGCATAAGGGGTTTGCCCCGGCGCTGTCCACCTGGAATCGAGGAGAAAAGAGAAACAGTGCCCAGCGGCAAGCTGTAGAGGCGTGCGCGTTGTCAACCTATGGTCGTGATGACCGTGTCCGCAATATGCTCACCGATACTCAAGGCAGCGGTCGCTGCCGGTGACGGGGCATTGAGCACATGGACCATACGATCTTCCGCCAGGAGGCAGAAATCATCGACCAGGCGGCCATCCTGGTCAACGGCCTGAGCTCGCACGCCGCTGTGACCCGGGATCAAATCGTCGCTGTGAATTTCCGGCATGAGGCGCTGCAGGCTCTTCACAAAAAGCCCTTTCGAGAAGGAGCGGCCATGTTCTTCGATCCCCTCTTTCCAGAAGCGTGCGGTCAGCTTCCAGAAGCCTGGGAAGGTCAGGGTTTCCACCAGGTCGGGCAGTGAAATGTCCAGACGCCGATAGCCTTCGCGCCGCCAGGCCAACACGGCATTCGGTCCGGCTTCAACCTGGCCATCAATCATGCGGGTGAAATGGACACCGAGAAACGGCATCTGCGGATTGGGGACCGGGTAGATCAGGTGTTGAACCAGGTTTGCGCGCTCCGGCTTGAAGGAGTAGTACTCACCGCGAAAAGGGATGATTCTCAGCTGCGGGCGCAGCCCTGCCAGGCGTGCGACGCGATCAGCATGCAGGCCGGCGCAGTTGACCAGGCTGCGCGCCCGGAACGTCTTCTGGCCGGCGGCGAGCAGATAGCCTGCTTGCTCCTTGCGAATCCGGGTGATCTGCGTCTGCAGGTGCACGGTGCCGCCACGCGCCTGAAAAAGCTCGGCAAGTTTTTCGGCAACGCCGACGAAATCAACAATTCCGGTTTGCGGTACGAACAGCCCGGCGATACCTTGGACGTGGGGCTCATGCCTGGTCAGCTCGGCAGCTGAAAGTCGCTGTATGCCGTCCAAACCATTGGCCTGGCCGCGCCGTTCGAGCTCTTCCAGTGCGGGCAGTTCCGCTTCGTCTACGGCGACAACGATTTTGCCGCAGCGTTGATGGGCGATACCGTGCTCAGCACAAAAGCGGTACAGGGCTTCCCGGCCTGAAGTGCAGGTCTTTGCTTTGAGAGACCCTGGGCGGTAATAGAGCCCCGAATGGATGACTCCGCTGTTGTGGCCGGTCTGGTGGGCAGCAAGGCGGCGTTCTTTTTCAAACAGGGCAATCTTCAGGTCGGGGTTGCGTTGGCTGATCGCCAATGCGGTTGCACAACCGACGATCCCCCCGCCGATAACAGCCAGGTCTGCTGTTATGCTCATCTCTTAACGTCTCCATCGGACAAGAAATAAACAGATTACTCTCGGAGCCCCGCTGCCCGGTCCGCTTTGCGCGATGTGCGGAAACTCTTCAGGAACAGAAGTGCCAGGACGGCCAGGCCGATCATGTGAATCCACCATGACGCAGGCCAAAGCAGGGCAACGGCACAGGCCAGGCTCATGAGGCGATCTACCAGGGGCAGGCGCGCCTCCATGAATCCCTCCAGTCCTGCGGCGAAGGCGTAGAGACCGAACAGGGCGAAGAAGAAGATCATCAGGTCTCCGGTCAAGGTGCCGCCAATGAAGGGGGTATAGGCAAACAGCAAGGGGATGACATACAGGCCCTTGGCCAGTTTCCACGACTGGAACCCGGTTTCCATCGGCTTGGTGCCGGCAATTGCCGCGCCGGTGAATGCCGCCAGGGCAACCGGCGGTGTGACGTTGGAATCCTGGCTTAACCAGAAGACAATCAGGTGCGCAGAGAGCAGGGCGAAGGTCAGGGTGTGCTCGCTCAAGACCGCTTCGCGCACCATGCCCGCCATGTCGATCGGGACCGCATCGACGATCATCCGTGCCGTGGCCGTCGTCATCGGATTGCCGATTTCCGCCAGGTGCTCCGGTGCGGCGAGCATGAAGATCGCTTTGGCGGCTTCGGGGATCTGCCCGCTGGCCAGCACGTCGACCAGGATGCCGTCGGCGATCAGGCCGTGCAACGCCGGTGCGGACAGGGTGCCAAGCACGATATAGGCGGCCGTAACCGGCAAGCCCATGCCGAGCACCAACGAGGCCAGGGCAATCAAGCCGATGGCGATCACCATGCTGTGTCCGGCCCATTCGTTGATCATCAGCGAAAAGGTGTTGCCGATGCCGGCGGTGGCGATGACGTTGACAATCAGCCCCACCGAGCAGAGCAGAATCGCTGTCATCACCATGTTCTTGGCGCCGAGGGACATGGCTTCGATAACCGCCTTGGGCCCCATCTTGTTGGGTGAGAACCAGGAGGAGACAATGACGGCGATGATGCTGATACCGGCGGCGTAGGTAGGGGTAAAACCGTAGATCAGCAGACCGATCAGCACTCCGATCGGCAGCAGAAAGACAATCCCGCCCTTCTTGAAAACCTCGACAGCNNNACGAAGAAGCCGACGGTGGCGAAATAGAGAATGGCCGGCAGGATGCTGACCAGGACGATGGTGTTGTAAGAGATCTGGGTATAGGTGGCCATGACGAAGGCCCCGGCACCCATGATCGGCGGCATCAGCTGACCCCCGGTCGAGGCGGCCGACTCAACCCCGGCGGCGAACTTGGCCGGGAAGCCGGCGCGCTTCATCAACGGGATGGTGATAACGCCGGTGGAAGCGGTGTTGGCGACTGCCGAACCGGAGATGGTCCCCATCAACCCGGAAGCCATGACTGCCACCAGGCCGGGACCGCCGACCATCCGGCCGGCTACGGCACGGGCCAGATCAATAACGAATTCACCCGCTCCGGAGCGCAACAGGAAGGCGCCGAAGAGAATGAACATGAAGACATAGGTGGACGAGATGCTGGCGATGGTGCCGAACAGGGCGTCGTCACCGTAAACGCTGCGGAACAGAATCGTCTCAGGCGACAAGCCGGCAAACTTGAAGACCCCGCTGATGTGTTGTCCCCACCAGCCGACATAGCTCAGCGCGATGATAATCAGCACCGGGATAAACCAGCCGGCAACCCGGCGGGTAAATTCCAGGGTGCAGAGGATAAGGATGATCCCGGCCACCCACTCCGCGGGCGCCATGCGCACGCCACGAGCGTAGATCGCGTCTTCCATGGCGATCAGATAAAGGGCGGAACTGGCGGCCAGTATACCGAGCAGAAGGTCCAGCAGGCGCCAGACCAGGGTCGGTTCTTTGCGCAGCGGGTAAACAATGGCGGCGATCAGGGCAAACCCGGCAAAATGCAGCGAGTTTTGCCAAAGGGAAGATAGCACCGAGACGACATTGAACCAGATGTGCAGCAAAGAAACTGCCACGCCGAGGACAATCAGCAGGCGGGTCGGTTCATGTTGAACTTCAGGCTCGAGTGCGGGGGTCTTCATAACAGGGAGCTCCATAACATGCAGCGGCCACCCCACCCGGGGTGGCCGCAATGATCAAACAGCTAGTTGGCAAGCAGGCGGGCCGGGATTTGGATACCGACCTCCTGGTAGTACTTGGCCGCACCTGGATGCAGCGGCATCGGCAAGCCGGCGATAGCCTTTTCGATGGCCATCGCCTTGGTTGCACCGTGAATGGCATTCAGGAACGGCAGGTTCTCGTAAACCGCCTTGGTGATCTGGTATACGGCGTCTTCGTCGACATCGGCCCGTGCAGCAAGGAAGTTAGGCTGGGCGATGGTGTTGATGTCTTTCTCCTGGCTAGGATAGGTCTCAGCCGGGATCACATAACGGGTCCACAGCTCCATGCCGCCGTCAGCCTGCTTGAGCTGCTCGTCGGTGAAATCGAGAACCACGATATCCTCCCCCATGTTGGCCATGGCCTTGGTGACGGCGCTGACCGGCGCCCCGGCCGGGGTGCTCATGCCGGCGGCCTGGCCGTTTTGCATGGCATCTGCGGACGGGCCGTAGCCAACGTAAATCAGGTTGTAGTAGTTCTCCACGTCCTTGGCGCCCAGGTTCTCGAGCAGCACCGTGTTGGAACCAAGCGTGCCGGAGTTTTTCTTGCCGAGCGACAGCGTTTCGCCTTTCATCGCCACCATGTCTGCAGCGGTGCCGGTCTTGGCGAATTTCTTGTTGACGACGAAATGCTCGACGTTTTGCCAGAGCATCGTTACGGCCCGCAACCCTTTTTGGGGGCCATCGGCCTGAATGGGCCCGGTGCCGTTCCAGGCGTAGGAGCCGTAAAGGCCCTGGAGAATCGCAAACTGCACTTCGTTGTCGCGCAGCAGTTTGATGTTTTCCCCCGAACCGGCCGAGTTGATTGCCGACATGCCGATCTTCTCTTTCGGCTGCAGCTTGACTTTAACCAGGGTCGACAGGGCGACACCGACCGGGTAGTAGGTTCCACCGGTCGAAGCGGTGGCGAGCAGATAGTTGCGCTCTTCTGCTGCCTGGGCGGTCGTGATGGAACCGCACAGCATGGCAACGGCTGCTACGACAAACATGAACTGCCTGATCTTCGTCATCATTTTTTTCCTCCTCGTGTTGGTAGTTTGGTACATGTTATGACTGTGCCCGTTTGTCCTGTGACAATAAGAGGACGCAATCCCGTTTGATCAATTTGGATCAAGGCTAGTATCCCCTGATCATGCCGCCATCAACGGTAATGGTCGTGCCGGTCATGTAGGAACTGGCCCCCGAAGCCAGGAAGCAGACCACCTTGGCGAACTCCTCGGTCTCTCCGTAGCGCTTGAGCGGAATTCTCTGCAAGGCTTCGCTGACGACCTGCTCCTTGCTGACACCTCGTTTGTCGGCGTTGAACTGATCAAGGTAAGCCGTGCGATCGGTGGCGATGCGCCCGGGAGCAACGGTGTTGATCAGCACATTGAAGGGCGCCAGCTCGTCGGCCAAAGTTTTGGCCAACCCGACAATGCCCATGCGAAAGACATTGGAGAGGATCAGCCCTGGAATCGGCTGTTTGATCGAAGCCGAGGTGACGTTGATGATGCGCCCGCCCTGCTCTTTCAGGTCCGGCAGGACGTTGCGAATCAGGCGCACATAACTGAGCAGGTTCAATTCGAAGGCCGCCTGCCAGGCCGCATCATCGACCTGGTCGAAACCTCCTCCCGGGGGGCCGCCGGCATTGTTGATCAGGATGTTGATCGAACCGAGCCGTTCGCGGGTCACGCTGACCAGGGCCTCTATGTCGTCGGCCCTGGTAATGTCACAGGGAAAGCATTCCACCCTGCCTTTGGCTTTCTCCGCAACCTGCTGGCGGGCGTTTTCAAGCTGCCCAGCATCACGGCTGGTCAGCATCACATCACACCCTTCCATGGCCAATTGCTCGGCTATTGCCTTGCCCAGGCCTTTGCTTGAAGCAACAACCAGGGCAACTTTTCCTGTCAGCTGCAGATCCAAACCAGACTCCTTGCTTTTGCTTATCTATCTGACATCACTGCCGATTTCATAGCGCACGATAAAAATCAAGATAACACCGGAGGGCCGGGAAAGTCCATCCTAACCCCTAGCAAGTCTACCAAGGAATCGGGAATTTGGAACTTTCGACATGGCTTTAATGCTCTTCAAAGGTCGTCACGCCGAACAAAGGCAAGAGGCTGAGCATGTGGGCGAGAAACGTCTCCGCATCGCCTTGCTCTGATGCGGACAGTGCAGGGTGACGGTGATTGGATTTTTTGCGGCAGATTTTTTGACCCTGCCCGGCAAGCTGCTGCAAGCGTGTGGCAAGGTATTGGAAATCTGTCTCGCTGAGGCTGTTTTCTTTGCAGGNNAGTGATCGGCTCAACCAGCACACATATGCCTGGTGCCTGCAGCTCCACGCGAGCTTTCTCTTGCGCAAGGGCCGACCTGGGAATTATCAGGCCTCGACCGGACCATTTCGATTTCGAGATGATCTTGACGCCGCCGGCATGACCGTCCTGCAAGAACATGCGAACGGAAAAAGATTTGCGTTTGCTGGTTTCCATGCTTCTCGTCCCATTGGCCGATGAAGTGAAGCGGCTACAGCTCAGACATTGAACAGGAAGTGACAGATGTCGCCATCCTCGATGATATAATCCTTGCCGTTCAACTGCACCTTGCCGGCCTGCTTGACGGCCTGCTCAGAACCGGCAGTCATCAGGTCGTCGAATTTCATGACCTCGACCCGGATAAAGCCCCGCTCGATATCGCTATGAATTTTGCCCCCGGCCACAGGTGCCCGTGAGCCTTTGCGAATCGTCCAGGCACGGCACTCATCCGTACCCGACGTGTAAAAGCTCATCAGCCCCAGGGCATCGTAGAGCGCGGCATTGATACGCTCCAGGCTGGGTTGGGTAATGCCCATGGCCTCCATGAACTCGAAGCGTTCGGCTTCGTCCTCGATGCCGGCGATCTCGCTTTCGATCGCACAGGAGATGGTGAAGACGCCGGTGCCAAAATCCTTGCTGATGTCATCCTCGGCGACGTTGTAGGCATAGAGCAGCGGGGTGCGCGTCACCAGGCCGAGGCTCTTGATCGCCTGCTGTTCGTGAGGTGCCAGGTTAACCGTGGAGAGAAACTTCTCCTCTTCCAGCACGGTACTGAAACGCTGCAGAATCTCCTCTTCGAGCTTCTGCTCGGCAGTCTGCCCGCCTTTTTTCTCCTTGGCCAGGCGCTGCAGTCGCGTTTCCACCAGTTGCATGTCGGCCAGGAGCAGCTCCGTTTCGATCATGGCCCGGTCGCGCTCCGGGTCGACCGAGCCGGCAGGGTGAAAAACATCCGGCGAGTCGAAGGCGCGTATCAGCAGGCAAAGCAGGTCGCAGCGCCGTGCGGTTTCCATCCAGTGACGGGACGTGCCGCCTTCAGATATGTCGGGGCAGAGAACGAACTGGTTTTCCGCATAGGTCGTTTTTTTCGGCTTGTAGAGGGCACTCAGCGCGTCGACGCGAGGATCATGAATCGCTGCCACCCCCTCGATGGCCTCCTCGGGTTTGCGGCTCGGCGGAACCTCGCGACCGGTGAGAAGGGTGAACAGTGTCTTCTTGCCTGTCTGCGCCAGGCCCAAAATGGCGATTTTCATATCATCTCCTCAGGGAGAACCCCTCTGTTTTGTCATGGAACAGGTCAAAGTATACTACCTGCGATGGAATGATGCGAATGGAATCAGGCCGGAAGCGATACCCTGCAGCTTTGCCGCCCGGCAGGGAAGCGGGCATCGGCGTTCAATCTGTCTGTCGGTCACACAGCTTAGAAAAACCGGCTTCTGCATGCCCGGGCAAATGATGCTATAATTTGAGCCAATAATTGTTGCATTACATTGGAGGATATATGTCAGAAGCGCTAAAAACGGAATGTAAAGACCCGGCAGGGCACTGGAAGCATCTTTGTGAGCTGAGAAAGCAGGGGAAGGAGCAGGAGCTTAAAGACCTGATGGAAGACCCTGGCCATCGCTGCCTCAACTGCAACGCCGTCGCGAAACACTCCCAGAATCTCTGCAATCCGAGCACGATCATCAAGGTGTAAGTGGATCGGGGGCATTCCCGCAGGTGTGCCCCCGGTTCTGCATTTAACAGCCTACCTCTTGTGCCGCGACCGGAACACCACGATGGTTTCCCGGTTGCCGGCGTTCAAGCGCACCATCTTCATATCGTAACCTTGAAATTTCGCATAGGTGTGGCGGGTGCCATCCTTTCTGACGAAGCTGATTTTGTGCCGGTCCGTTGCAATCTCGTTGACCGTGGCCGGCCAATGCTTGCCAAAATAACC
>JABAOE010003121.1_pt2 | contig 10898 bp, 11 predicted proteins | sample 7062141 | NCBI WGS metagenome assembly JABAOE01 (sample SAMN14538627, study PRJNA623070) | marine sediment metagenome | biome: marine biome [ENVO:00000428]; feature: marine pelagic biome [ENVO:01000023]; material: deep marine sediment [ENVO:00002113] | place: India: Gulf of Khambhat ...
GTGGCCGGCCATCTCATAAATGATCATGTGCGGCTTTTTACGATGCGAGAGCAGCCGCGCCTTGTCGTTGAATCCCTTGGATTCGAAGTAATCGATGGCTTCCTGCAGAGGCAGCTGAGTTTTTGTAAAAGGAAGGTCCTCTTTCACGTACTCTCGCATGCGCGCTTCTAACGCAGCCAATTCGTCGTTGCTTAGCTGGGGACGCATGCTGACGTGACAGTGATAGCCGCCGTGTGCAACCGAGTGCTCGACATCGAGGCGAGCTTCTGGGTACAGTTTCTCAAATGCGGTCGCCAGCAAGAAGGTCAACGAGCGACGGTAAATACGCATGCCGTCCTCTTCGCCCATCGTTACTGGGCGAATCTGNNAGCTCGCGCAACTCACCGTTCACAATCGCGCCTACGATTGGGGCAGGTTCCTCAAGCTCGCCTTCAAAGAAGGCACCTAGGTATAGGCCTCTCCTGCCCTCCAAAACACGCCCTCCCGGGAGGTGGATTTGTACGTTGGGGTTCGCTTCCGCTTCGTGAATAGAGAGATCAGCTGTTTGAGTCATTCGATGAATACAAGGGATTGATTCTACCGCAGGCGTTAAGAATCCATTGAGCCCGCTATTCTAGACTCATGCTGAAGCCCTAGCTATCGTGGCCTTGGTCCGAGGGGACCCAGGGCGAGTCAACACCAGAGAGCAAGGCGCCAGATCTAGAGCCTGGCGCCTTGCTCTTTTTATGGGTTCAGGTTCCTGCTTGCGCAAGCTCCGCAGGACGGCAGCACAGCACGAGCTGTTTGGCTGCCTGAACCTCATCCAGACGTCCAAATGCAGTCGTATGGGGCGCAGTCTGCAGCTTCTCAGGGTCTTGTTCTGCCTCGAGTTTGATAGATTTCATCGCCTCGATGAAGGCATCAAGCGTGGCCTTGGTTTCAGTTTCCGTCGGCTCGATCATGAGCGCTTCTCTCACGATCAGCGGGAAGTAGTTGGTCGGCGGGTGAAAACCGTAGTCCATGAGTCGCTTGGAGATATCGAGAGCGTGAATATCGGGTGCTTTCTCGAAACGACCTTCGACAACAAATTCGTGCATGCAAGGCCGGTCAAACGGTACATGGTATTCGTCGCGCAAGGCAGCCAGCAGGTAGTTCGCATTTAGCACCGCATGATCGGCAATCTCACGCATTCCAGCTTTTCCATTGGAGCGAATGTAGGTGAAGGCTCTGACATGCATACCGAAGTGTCCATGGAACGCCTTTACTCGGCCGATGGTCTTTTCGGGCATCACCAACCCATAAAGCGGGGGCAGATCGTCGTCACCTGGCTCCACAATGTCCACGATCGGTCCGGGCAGATAATCCACAAGGGCTTCCGACACACCTACCGGCCCCGAACCGGGTCCCCCACCTCCATGAGGAGTCGAGAAGGTCTTGTGGAGGTTGTAGTGGAGCACGTCAAAACCCAGGTCGCCTGGTCGAACAATGCCCAAAAGCGCGTTCATGTTCGCACCGTCTCCGTAAACCAATCCACCGCAACCGTGAATGAGTTCGATGACCTCCCCTACCTGCTCTTCAAAGAGACCGAGAGTGTTGGGATTGGTCAGCATCAAGCCTGCGACAGTATCATCGCATTCAGATCGCAGCGCTTCAATATCAACGTTTCCGCGCGGATCGGATGGCAGCTCGACTACCCGCAGCCCGCTCATCGTAGTCGTCGCGGGATTCGTTCCGTGAGCTGAATCGGGAACCAGAATCTTGTTCCGCCCGGTATCACCCCGATCCTGATGGTAGGCTCGAATAATCAAGATGCCGGTAAGCTCACCGTGTGCCCCGGCTGCGGGCTGCAAGCTGATGCCGGCAAATCCGCCGATTTCACCCAGCCACTCCTGCAATGTGTACATCAATGCGAGGTTTCCTTGTAGCACCCGGGTATCTTGAAGCGGGTGCGTAAAGGCGAAGCCTGGAAGACGTGCAGTGTCTTCGTTGATCTTGGGGTTGTATTTCATCGTACAGGACCCCAATGGATAGAAAGCAGTGTCTATCCCAAAATTCAGCTGTGACAGACGAACGAAGTGACGCACGACTTCACTCTCAGAAAGCTCAGGTAGTTCCAAATGCTCACGTAGCATCCCTTCTGGCAGCTCGGCCGCAGGTACGTCCAAATCTGCAAAGCGGTGGCTGGGTCGCCCACTGGTCGATAGCTCATAGAGATTAGGCTCAAGAAATTTCATCGAGCGCCTCCACTAGATCGTCGATCTCTTCCTTATAGCTCATCTCGGTAACTGCCAGCAGCATGTGATCGGACAGTTCGGGATAGATCTGGCCTAAGTCGTAACCACCGATGATGTCGAGATCCAGCAGCATATCGTTGATCTCAGCTACTGGTTTCGGACAGCGAACCACAAATTCGTGGAAGAAGGGTCCGGCGTTCCAAAGCTCATATCCTTCAAGCCTGTTGATCGCCTGGGCTGCGTAGTGAGCCCGGTGATAACAGAGTTCCGAGACCTGCTTGAGACCTTCGTGACCAACGACTGCCAGGTAGGCTGTGACAGCAAGCGCCATGAGACCTTGGTTGGTGCAGATGTTGGAGGTCGCGCGTCCGCGGCGAATGTGCTGTTCACGGGGGGTCAGCGTCATTACGTACCCGCGCTGGCCGCGGGCATCGACGGTCTCACCGACAAGCCGGCCGGCAATCTTGCGAACGTATTCCTCTTTGGTGGCGAAGAAACCGATATACGGTCCACCATAGGAAAGTGGAATTCCGAGAGGCTGCCCCTCCCCGACCACGATGTCTGCACCAAATTCTGAAGGAGGTTTCAACATACCAAGCGCGATGGGATTGGCTACTGTGCACAGGAGCGCACCGTTCTGCTTGGCGGCGTGGCCGATGGCTTTGAAGTCGTGAATGTTTCCGAGGAAATCGGGGTACTGCACGGCCACCAGGCTGGTGTTCTCATCGATTTGATCGACCAGATCTGCATCGAGGGTCTCGTCGCCAACGATAGCCAGGTCTTGTCCCTGCAAGTACGTTCGTAGAACCTCTCGATAGTGAGGGTGGACCCCGGCCGAGACTACGATCTTGTTTCGCTTCAGGCGGTGGTGGTTCAACGCCAAAATTGCCGCTTCTGCGAGTGAGGTTGCCCCATCGTAGTGTGAAGCATTGGCCACTTCCATCCCGGTCAGAAAAGTGATCAGTGACTGGAACTCGAAGATGGCCTGGAGCGTGCCTTGCGATACTTCCGGCTGATAGGGTGTATAAGCGGTGTAGAACTCATTCCGTCGCAGAAGGTGATCGACAACAGACGGAACATAATGGTTGTAGGCGCCAGCGCCCAGGAAGCAACTGGTTTGACGGACGTGCAAGTTGGCTTCTGAAAGAAGCTGCAGCTCTTCCAAGACCTCCATTTCAGAAGCTGCTTCTGGGAGGTTCAAATCCGGAAATCTCACGCTCTCGGGCACGTCGGCGTACAGCTCATCCAGTCTCGAGATCCCGATAGCGGCGAGCATCTCAGCACGTTCGGCATCTGTATGTGGAACGTAGCTCATCAGCCGCTCCGCTCCTTCGTGTTCTGCTCATAGGCGGCGGCATCCAGCTTGTCATCCAGCTCAGATGGATCACTCAGCTGAACCCGCAGCATCCATGCTTCCCCATAAGGATCCGAGTTCACGAGTTCTGGATTGTCGGGAAGGGTTTCGTTGATCGCCAAGACCTCCCCCGAAACCGGCGAGTAGATGTCGGCTGCGGCCTTCACCGACTCGATGATCGCCACCTCGTCACCCGCATTTACCTTGTCACCAACTTGAACGACCACTTCGAAGTAAACGATGTCCGACAGCTGATCTTGTGCAAAGTCGGTAACTCCGATTGAGGCGTTATCGCCGTCCACTCGAACCCATTCATCACTTCCGCTGTATTTCAATTCGGTCGGAAATTCCATATCTCCTCCATGAGCGAAATAAAAAAGGGCACACAACCTCTCGGTGTGTGCCCTCTGTCAGAAACCTGAGAGATTCGGCCCGGATCGGGACTTGCCCCTTCGGTGCGTGGTACGCTTTCCAGAGGTTCGGCCAGGCGGGGTCCTTTTACCTGAGAGTTTCATCCGCAGCTACACCCGCAAACGGATTTGCCCCTTCGGTGCCCGGGAAACCGGATCTCTCCTCCGCCTGTGTCTGCTTGTAGATTTCATTCTATGGACCGGCCCCTACAAAGTCAAGCCGCGTATCCTGGAAGAGCTTCATCAGGAGACCGGTCAGACTTCCTTGATTCGGAGCTGGCAACCGTGCCAAGATAGGAAAGTTCCCCAAATCCAAATGATTGAGGCTTGCGAATGCAGGAAAACATCACACTCATAACCGGTGCCAATGGGGAAATTGGCCAGGCCCTGCTGCGAGAACTGGAATCCGAGCGCGTGCTTGCGCTGGACCTAAAGCCTCTGGATCCAAGCCTTGCCGGCTACTTCCTCGAATTCATCCAGGGTGACATTCTTGACCAAAAGCTGCTTAGTAAACTGGGAAACGAATTCAGCATCCGTCGCATTTACCATCTGGCAGCCGTACTATCGACAACCGCTCAACGTGATCCTGTACTGGCTCACCGTGTCAATGTCGACGGCACTGCGAACTTGCTTCAACTGGCCCTGGATCAATGCGATCGGGATGGAGAGCCGGTCCAGTTCATCTTTCCCAGCAGCATCGCGGTTTACGGATTGCCTGATTTGGAGGCGAAGCAAGCCCAGGGACCGGTCTCGGAAGATGAGCGGTTGGTTCCGACCTCAATCTACGGGGCTGGGAAACTCTATTGTGAACGTCTGGGGCTGCAGTTGAACCGACAGAGCTCAGGCATGCTGGATTTCCGCGCGATTCGATTTCCGGGGCTGATCAGCGCAGATACAGTGCCGTCGGGGGGAACGACAGATTATGGGCCTGAGATGCTCCATTGTGCTGCGGATGGCCGACCCTATCGATGTTTTGTACGACCCGATACGGTACTTCCGTTTCTGGCAATGCCGGACGCGTTGCGTGCCTTAAAACAAATTGCCGAAGCACAACAACCCTCGCATTCGATCTATAACGTAACCGGATTCAGTCCGTCCGCAGAGGAGCTGCACGATCTCGTCGTCGAGTATTTTCCTTCAGCTGAGGTGACCTTCGATCCGGATCCTGACCGGCAGGCGATTGTAGACAGCTGGCCGGCTGAGATTGACGACAGTGCCGCAAGGCAGGACTGGAATTGGCTGCCGGAGTACGATCTGCATCAAGCGTTTTCGAATTATCTTGTGCCAGCTGTAACCGAGCGCTACACAATGGATACCAGCTAGCTCCGTAACTCATGCTCAAATCGTTCTGCATAACCACTCCTCTTTTGCAATCAACTTATCCGCAACTGATCGGATCGGAAGAATTGGCCAGCTTTGACGTGACACATCTTACTTCTCGTAGATGAACAGATTCCGCTAGAGTGGTTCCGTTGGGAGTTCCCTAAACACATCGGGTCGGAGGCGGATGGGTAGGGCTATAATGGGTCAACATTCCTCCTGAAGAAAAATAATCTCTTAGCCGTCGGATCGTACATCGACGACTTCGACCCCACGATCTAATCTGCCGCGAGAGGAGGGCTTGCAGTCGCGATACTCAATTAATTCCACATCGTCCGGAGTTTCGCTCTCGCTAATTTAGAGGAGGGGAGTTCACATGCAAAAGAAATACGTATTCTTCGCGCTGCTTGCGCTGGCACTGCTCACAGCCTGTGCGCCTGCGGCCGAGACAATCAAGATCGGGGTGAATGCGCCGCTTACAGGGGATATCCCCAAAGTTGGCGAAGGCACCAAGTTTGCAGCCGAGATGTGGCTCGAGGACATCGGCGGCGAAATCACCGTGGGCGGCACTACCTATCCCGTTGAACTCGTCATTGAAGATAACGAGTCCAAAGCCGAGTCTGCGGCAGCGGTCAACTCCAAGTTGATCGCGCAGGACAATGTGTTGGTGATCGTTGGTCCGCAGTCTTCCAAGCAAGCCGTACCAGCGGGAGGTGTCGCCAACGACAACTCGACACCCATGATCAGCCCGTGGTCCACCAATCCAAATACCACCCTTGACCGTCCTTGGGTTTTCCGGGCGCCGTTCCTGGATCCTTTCCAGGGTCCGGTTGTCGCCGGTTTCGTAAGCGATGAGTTTGGCTTCACAAAAGCAGCAGTACTCTACGACGTCGCCAGCGATTACCCCAAAGGACTGGCTGATAACTTCAAGGATGGTTGGGAGAACCTCCATGGCGCCGGATCGGTAGTGGCCTTCGAGAGCTTCACAACCGGTGACACCGACTTCAGCGCTCAGCTTACCAACATCTTGAACTCGGGCGCGGAAGTGATCTTCACTCCGCAGTACTACAACGAGGTAGGGCTAATCGTGCAGCAAGCCCATGAGCTTGGCTGGGCGGCGCCCATTGTTGGCAGCGACAGTTGGGGATCAGCCGAGCTGGTCGCTCTCTGCGGCGACGATTGCGACGGGCTGTTCTTCAGCACCCACTATGCCGCCGAAGGAGCCACTGGTGCTACGAAGGAGTTCATTGACGCCTACAACTCGAAGCACGGTTACGTGCCGGATGACGTCGGAGCACTGACCTGGGATTCCTTCCGAATCGTCGAGCAGGCCATCAAGGACTGCGGTGAGATCACGGGAGATATCGCTACGGATCGTCAGTGTGTGCGAGACGCCCTCGCCCAGATCAAGCAGTTCAAGGGCATTACGGGGGACATGACCTTTACCGAGCAGGGCGATCCCATCAAGTGCGCGGTGATCGTGCAGATCACGGACGAGGGTAATTTCAGCTTCTACGAGTCGGCGTGCCCGTAGCCGGCGGGTGAGCGTTTAGATCCTGTGCTTGGCTTATGCTTGCATATGGATCGATAGCCGCGGGGCGGGACTAGGGCCTTGTACCTTAGCCCGCCCCCGCGACGGTTAAGGGCGAGGATCCAATGGAATTCTTCTTCCAACAGCTTGTCAATGCTCTTCAGCTTGGCAGCTTCTACGCGCTGATCGCGTTAGGGTATTCCATGGTGTACGGCGTCCTGATGCTATTCAACTTTGCGCATGGGGACATATTCATGGTGGGTGCATACCTGGCGTTCTTTGTTGCCACCGCCCTGCTGGGACTCGGAGCACTCTTGCCGCTGCCGACCGGCGTGATACTTGCAGCGGTGCTGCTGTTGACCATCGCGATCGCTATGATCCTTAACGCGTTCGTGGGAATGACCGTCGAGCGCATCGGCTACCGTCCCCTGCGCCAGGCACCACGCGCCTCCGCGGCCATTACAGGACTGATGATCGGCATTATCTTCGAGACTGGCAATCTCTGGCTGCTGGGCGCGCAGCGGTTCAGTTTCCCGGAGCTCATTCAGACCTCCACAATAACGATTGGAGGGGTCAATTTAACAAATAAGAAGATCCTCATCGTCGGCCTGTCGATCGGGCTCATGCTCTTGCTCCACGTGTTCATCCGCAGGTCGAAATGGGGTCGCGCCATGCGTGCCATGGCATACGACTTTATTGTGGTACCGCTGATGGGAGTCTCCATCAATCGCATTGCTTTGCTGACCTTCGCGCTGGGATCAGCTCTAGCTGCGGCCGCAGGAGTCTTCTTCGGGATCGCTTATCCGGTGCTCGATCCGTACATGGGGATACGTCTGGGTTGGAAAGCGTTCGTGGCTGCGATCCTTGGGGGCCGCGGTTCGGTGCTAGGCGCTGGCCTAGCAGGGTTCCTGCTGGGATTCATCGAAATCTTCGTGGCCGCCATCTTCCCTTCAACCATGCGTGACCTGATTGCCTTTGGCATCATCTTGATTATTTTGACTTTCCGGCCGCACGGCTTTTTCGGAGAACCGTACAGTGCACAGCTCAGGCTGTAACCCAATCAAAGGTCAAAGACTATGGCCGTAGTATCTCAAACGCTTTCATCCAGGTGGGGCAGCTTCCGAGCCCTGCTGGCGCGTCTCTGGGAGCCGTACCGGCCAGTTCCGCTGCTGGGATGGATCGTAGCCATTCTTGTAGCGGTGATCCTTGAGCGAGCAATTGGCACTACCGTTGCCCGGGTGCTGGGTATGTCGCGAGTACCGGCGCTGTTCGGTTTCATCATTATGCTGAACAATCCCGCGTTGCTGTTCAGCGCCCTTCTATATGTGATTTTGATTTACCTGATGCCCATTGCCATCGTCGCACGTGCGAGTATCCGGCTGGCAAATCGGATTGCAGGTGCATTAATTGGTCGTTCCGTCACCGTATCTTCCTTAGCCCACCTCACGGTTCTATACGCGGCCCTGTTCCTGTGGTCGGGCGAGAGCGATTATCGGCTGCTCGTAGCAAAACTGGCGATGATCGCCATCATCACAACGCTGAGCCTAAACGTGGTTAACGGCTATATGGGTGAGTTCTCATGCTCTCATCCGGGATTCATGGCACTCGGAGCATATGGGGCGTCAGTGCTCACCGTGCTGCTCTTTGTGGATGACAACTTGCTAGGACAGGCGCTGCTTCCTCCAGCGCTCGGTCCATTCATGTTTCCAGTTTCCCTGATTATTGGCGGCACCGTCGCCGCAGTAGGGGCACTCGTTGTGGCAATTCCGTCATTTCGGACGCGTGGAGATTATCTGGCGATTATTTCCCTGGCGTTCATGTTTATCGTGAAGAGCCTTTTCGAGAATCTAGAGGTGTTCGGCGGCCCGCGCGGGTTGGCTAACCAGCCGAACTACGCGACCTTGACCACGATATTCCTCTGGACGATTGCCTGTATCTGGGTGATTAACAACTTCGTACGCTCCACAATGGGCAAGGCATTGAACGCCGTCCGGGATGGTGAATTGGCCGCCGATGCAATGACTGTAAACACCCGCCGCACAAAGATGACGGCATTTCTCTTTGCGGCATTTTGGGCAGGTGTAGCCGGCGGACTGTTGGCACACGTGATCCGCTACATCAACCCAGACACCTTCGGCATTCGAAGGTTGGCGGAAGTGCTGGCCATGGTTTATCTAGGTGGATTGAATGCGGTGGCCGGTTCTATTGTGGGCGCGGTGGGATTTGTATTGCTGAGCGAGGCGCTCAGGCCGCTCGAGATCTTGAAGTGGATCATGATCCCGGTCCTGCTGATCTTGCTCATGATCTTCCGACCGACNNGGATCATGATCCCTGTTTTGCTGATCCTGCTTATGATCTTCCGGCCAACGGGCTTGATCGCATTTCGCGAATTTGAGCCGGAAAAATTTCTCAGACCTAAAGTTGAAGGGGAGACAGGCGGGTCTCTTCCAGAACGTGCTGTCGAACCGATGGGAGAGGGACAACAAAGCTAAAGCCTATGGCGCTATTGCAGGTTCAGAACATGACGCACTACTTCGGTGGTCTGCGAGCGGTGCATAACTACAACCTTGAAATCGTGCCGGGACAGTTGCGCGGCCTCATCGGACCGAATGGGGCAGGCAAGACAACCATATTCAACTTGATCACTGGCCGCTATACGCCGACCGAAGGCGAGATCAGCCTTCAGGGGACCTCCTTAATCGGGTTAAAGCCTTACGAAATTGCATCTCGTGGTTTGGGGCGCACATTTCAAAACCTACGCCTCTGGCGCCATATGACGGTCCTGGAACATGTCAAAATGGCCCGCTACTCAAAGCTCAGCTACGGACTGATAGGCGCTTTTTTCAGCACACGAAAACGGCGGGATCAAGAGGAGCAAACGACCGAGGAAGCGCTCCAGCTCCTTAAACGANNGTAGTAACTAACCTGCCGTACGGCGCTCAGCGGCGGGTAGAGTTCGCGCGCGCGCTAGCTGTCGATCCAAAGGTGCTCTTCTTAGACGAACCCACCGCCGGCATGAATCCGGAAGAGTTACGTCAGGTCATGGAGATCATTCGTGGCATTCACGCCGACATGGGCCTGGCGATCTTCTTAATCGAGCACCGCATGAGATTTGTCATGGAGCTGTGCGAGATCATACAAACCCTAGACTTTGGAGAAGTGATCGCCGAGGGAACTCCGGATGAAATCCGCAACAATGAACGGGTGATTGACGCCTACCTGGGCAAGGACATCGAAATCTGATGCTATTGCAAGTCCAAAACCTTCATGTGAGCTACGATCAGATCCAAGCACTTCATGGAATCGATTTCGAGGTTGATGAAGGCGAAATCGTCTGCATTATTGGCGCAAACGGAGCAGGTAAGAGCACAACCCTTCGTGCGATCTCCCGGCTGGTTCATCCTGAGGATGGATCGGTGCTAGAGTTTGCCGGCGAAGACCTCCTAGAGTATCCGGCCGAGAAGGTGGTCTATGAGCTAGGGATTTCCCACGTCCCTGAAGGTCGCAGGCTTTTCGCAAACCTATCTGTCTTCGAGAACCTTCAATTGGCAACCTATGCGCGGAAGAACGGTAAATCGGTCGAGCACGATTACGATCGTGTTTTCTCGATCTTCCCTCGATTGAAGGAACGGATCGATCAAAAGGCAGGTACGTTAAGCGGAGGCGAGCAACAGATGCTCGCCGTCGGCCGCGCCATGATGAGTGCCCGCAAGATGATGTTGCTGGACGAACCGTCTATGGGCCTAGCCCCGCTGCTGATGCAGACTGTGTTCAGGGCGTTGAGAGAAATCAACGACGAAGGGACCACNNGTTCTCTCGGGCAAGTCAGAAGACTTGATCGCCAATCCAGAAGTGAAGCGCGCATATCTTGGTGGTTAATCTAGAGGCAGATCAAGTCCTTTAGGCTGATTCCCCCTGCAGATCCCAGCCAATCGTGGCGCCTCGAAGATCGAGGGATCAAACTTCCACAGTGAGGCGCGGAACTCGTTGGCCGATGCTGCAGGTGACTTCATAATTGATCGTTCCCCAGAGATCGGCCATCTGTTCAGCGGTGATGGTCCCCTCCCCTT
>JABAOE010001238.1_pt2 | contig 10897 bp, 9 predicted proteins | sample 7062141 | NCBI WGS metagenome assembly JABAOE01 (sample SAMN14538627, study PRJNA623070) | marine sediment metagenome | biome: marine biome [ENVO:00000428]; feature: marine pelagic biome [ENVO:01000023]; material: deep marine sediment [ENVO:00002113] | place: India: Gulf of Khambhat ...
GAAGGGGAAGTCGTTGTTGCCGCCGTCCCACAGGATGATGTCCGCTTCCGCCTCGGCCCGTGCCAGGATTGCGGCATAATCGATACCGGCATAGACAACATTTCGCAGCGCCAGATGAGGCTCGTATTCCTCCCGCTCCTCAATCGTGCAGTCGGCCGTCTTGAGATCCTCAGATGTCGCAAAGCGCTGCACCGCCTGACGCTCCAGATCGCCATAGGGCATGGGGTGGCGGACGACGGCGACCGTGAATCCGTGCCCCTTGAGCAAGGCAGAAAGCCAGCGCGTCACCTGCGACTTGCCGCAGCCCGTCCTGACGGCACATATTGCAATCACCGGCACTTTCGCGCGCAGCATGGTTCGCTTCGGACCCAGAAGCGTGAAGTCGGCGCCGGCCGAAAGGGCAACCGAAGCATGATGCAGCACGGCAGCGTGGGTCACGTCGCTGTAGGCGAAAATGACGTCCGTTACCCCCTTGTCCCGGCACAGCAAGGCCAGTTTCTCCTCAGCGACGATCGGGATGCCGTCGGGATAGCGCGGACCGGCCAGAGCGGGCGGATAGTGTCGACCGGCAATGCCGGGTATCTGTGCGGCGGTAAAGGCGATGACCTGGCTGTCGGGGTCGTCTTTGTAGACAACGTTGAAATTATGAAAGTCGCGGCCGGCTGCGCCCATAATCACGACCCGCGCACAGGCTTTCGATTGCGGCATTGTCGGCGTCTCCGTGGTGTTGTCGCAAGAACCGGACGATCCTTTTTCAGCCCTCTGCCGGGCAGCGCCCTTGATGACGATACGCCGCGGGGCATAGAGTGACAAACGCTGGATTACAGCCGGCTCGGCGTCCGATTCAGCGCCCTGCAACGGCTTCGCGGACGATCACATGCCGCGCCCGCTCTCGCCCGAAGCAGGCCTGCGACAAAGTTGATCGGCAATCAATGCGCGCGCCCTGACCGAATGTATCGTGCATTGCAACAAAACGGCGCGAGGCGGCAATGACCGGCAACCCGGTTCACGATTTCGATCTTGCAATCGGCCAGGTCTTCGGCCTGACGCTATACTGGTATGGCGCCGTCTACAGCGTCGGCTTTGTCGGCATTTTCGCCTGGTTATGGCTGCGCCGGGCAAGGCTCGGCTGGAGCCGCCGCGACGTTGTCGAATTCACTATCTTCATCGCCGTCGGCGTGCTGGTCGGCGGCCGCGCCTTCGACATCGTCGTCTACGAGCTCGACCATTACTGGCAAAACCCGCTTGACGCCTTTAACTGGTGGAAGGGCGGTCTTGCCACACACGGCGTCTTGCTCGGGGGTGCTACGGCCACGGCGCTGTTTTGCGCTCTGCGCCGCAAGTCGTTTCTGCAACTGGCCGACGAGGTCGTCGTGCCGGCGGCCTTCCTGCTGGCGGTCGGGCGGCTTGGCAACTTCGTTGAGGGCGGCGTGGTCGGCAGCCAGACCAGCATGCCATGGGGCGTCATCTATCCGGCCCTGGAAGGCGCCCGGCATCCCGTTGCGCTTTATGAGAGCGCCAAGAATTTTGTCATCGTCTTCATCCTGATCGCCGTACTCAGGCGGTATCCGGCGGGCAGCGGCATCGCCATGAGCGCCTTTATCCTGCTCTATGCGCTGTTGCGGTTCTTCGTCGACACCTTGCGCGATTACGAATCCTACTGGCTGGGACTGGGCAAGGGCCAGTTCTTCAACCTGGCCATGGCGGGCCTCGGCCTTTGCCTGCTGGTCTTTTTTGCGCGCCGCAGGAAAGCGGTCGACACAACGCCTCGCGCCGTGCCGCAGGAGCAGCCGATCGGCTGGCTGCGCGCCGTGGCGCTTGTTGCTCTATGCCTTTATCCGCTGGGGATTCCGACAAGCTGGACCCAGGTCAATATCGAGCAGAAGCGACTGGAAACCGGCCAGTCGACAAAGGCTGACTAGGAATCCGGCACCGCAGCGCCGCCCGCCGCCGCCGCTTGCCGGCGGTCAGGATTTTGCGTCTCAGCCGGCATGTTGTTATTTTTGACTGCAAACCGGAGAGCTTGCGCATGGCCTCATGGCGAATGCTGCTGGTGGCGGCGGGATTGCTGGTGACAGGCGTTGCATCGGTCCATGCAGGCCCGTTTGAGGACGGGGTCGCCGCGTTTCGGCGTGGCGATTATGTTGCGGCGCTCAGCCATTGGGCGCGGCCCGCCATGAACGGTCACGCCGCGTCACAATACAATATCGGCATCATCTACCGCGACGGCCTGGGCGTGCCCCAGGACTTTGTCCAATCGACGACGTGGTTTCGTCGCGCCGCCGAGCAAGGCGACGTCGACGCGCAGCTCATGCTCGGCACCGCCTACGCGCTCGGCCGGGGCGTGACGAAGGACCGCCTGCTGGCCTATATGTGGCTGGATCTGGCAGCGTCCCAGGGCGACAACAAGGCCAGGGTCGCCGTCGATCTGCTGGCCAGGGAAATGCTGCCCGACCAGATCGCCGAGGCGGAGCGCATGGCCGGCGAGCGGCGTGCCAGGCTTCGGCGCTGAACCGGCGAGCCGAAGGCGACGGCCGCACGGCATCTTCGCCGGGCGCCGGTGACGTCGCCGCGGCATTGTCGCTTCCCTTCACTGCGGCCCGTCGCCTGGCCGCCCCGCGGCCGCCACAGGCCCGGTCGACGGACAGCAAAGCGGCGGCGAGGCCGTTTGGCCCAATGGACTGGAAATTCTAGGAATGCGTTCCTACATAGCGGTGCTGCGGCGATTATCCTCCCTGATCGTCGCGCAGTGCCCATCCAACGGACGGCGCGATCGATCGCGACGCTGGGATGACGGCATGACTTGGGACCGGATGCCGCCCCGCATCCGGTCCCTGTTTTTTCCGCTCCCTTGCAAGCGGTGGCTTCCGGCGGGCGTCGATTGACGCAGGTCAATGCATGAGAGCCGCCCTTGTGCTTGGCTCACCCATCGCCGCATGGAGGCGAAGCTTGAGAAGCATGGCATTGAAACGCCCTTTGGACGCGGAAATGCCGAGGTGATGGACTTGTCCGGCCGATGAAGTGTGGCGTGCGGGCCCGAAGCGCTCTGCTTGAGCGCCCAAAGGGAGACCTCAGGGTAGAGGAGCAGACGCTCGGGCCTTAATTGCGTAGGGCCGTCCGGCGCGCCAGGACGTTGAAGTCAGTCGACCTGTCGCGCAGGCGGCCTTTGTCCGTGAAAGGCCTGGCCGTGTGGCGGCCGGGCCTTCAGCACAGGCGCAGATCCCCGCAGACAGCGAAGCTTGCGGCGCGCCATCGCCTGGTGGCGTCAGGGAGCGCCGTCGACATATGGGCAGAGCGCCGCCCAGACGGCGGAATTGGCCGGCGTGGCAATGCCCAGTTCGCCGCCGAGCTGATGAACGCGGCCCGACAGCCAGGGCAGCTCCAGCGGCTTGCCGTTTTCCAGGTCAACCAGCATCGACGACTTCAGGTCATAGGGCTGGTTTGCGAAAAGCGTCATGAAGTCTTGCGCGTCTTCGGGGCTGAAATCGTGGCCAACGGCATTGGCGACGGCGATATTTTCCTCAAACAGCTGGCGCATGAAAGCCAGCGTATCGGGGTTGGCATAGGTCGCGCCGATCGGCAGACGGGTGATCGCCGTTACGCCGGAAAAGGCAACCAGCGCGATGAATTTCCGCCACACCGTGCGCTGCGCCTCGTCGGTCGGGACAGCCTCCAAGCCGACGGCCCGCTGGCAGGCGGCAATAAACGCCGCCATGGTGGCGTCGCCGTGCATGGCGTCGACGGTCATGCGGTGCATGCTGCCGATATTGGCGATGACCCCCGGCTCCCTGATCTGGGCGGACAGCGCGATGATGCCGGCGGCAATCTGCCGGCGGGGCACATGCCTGGCGATCATGTCAGCGCTGTCGATGCCGTTTTGCAGGGTGACGATGCGCGTTTGCGGCGCCACCAGCGGCGCCAGCATGGCAGCGGCGGCGTCGGTGTCGACGAGCTTGACGGTAAAAAGCACCACATCGACCGGCCCGATCTCGGCCGGGTCGGCGGTCGCATGAATATCGGCGAGCGCCACGTCGCCAAACGGGCTTTCGATCCGCAGACCCTTGGCTTTCAGCGCCTCAAGATGGGCGCTGCGGGCGATGAAATGCACCTCTTCGCCGGCCTCCGCCAGGCGGCCGCCGACATATCCGCCAACGCCGCCGGCGCCCATGATCGCGATTTTCACGGCGACCCCCTCAGTTGCGCGGCTAGCCGCGTCAAAGCCGGGCGATCCTAGCAAATCAGCCATCGCCGTCCACAAGGGAGGCGGCGCCGACGGCAGGCGGGCTATGGCGCGGCGATCGCGGCGCCCTCCCCGATCAGTCGGTCAATCTTGCCTGCCGCGTATCCGGCTTCGCCAAGGACTTGGCGCGTATGCTCGCCGAGCAGCGGCGCGGAGCGCGTGACGCCGCCGGGGGTTGCGGAGAATTTGACCGGCAGGCCGAGCGTCCTGACCGGCCCGACGACCGGATGAGCGGTCTGCGGCACCATATCGCGGGCGATCACCTGCGGGTCGGCGTGCATCTGGTTGATGTCAAGCACCGGCCCGGCCGGCACGCCGGCCTCGTTGAGCCGCTTCAGCCAGTCCTGCGAGGGGCGCGTGGCGAGCCTTTCGGTGAGTATGTCGACCAGCGCGGCAAGGTTGGCCATACGCCGCTCATTGCTGGAAAAGCGCGCATCTTCGGCCAGTTCCGGCATTTCGATGACGGCCAGCAGACGCTCCCAGTTCTTCTGGTTCGCCGCGCCGATATTGATCCAGCCGTCGGCCGTGCGGAAGGCCTGATAAGGCGCGTTGAGGGGATGGGCGGAGCCCATCGGGCCGGGCGCGACGCCGGTGGCGAAGGCGATCGCCGACTGCCAGTAGGTATGGATGATCGCCGCCTCAAACAAGGACGTGTCGACCTTCTGGCCCTCGCCGGTCTGCAGCTTGCGGGCATGGGCGGCGGCAACGCCCATGGCGCCGAGAATGCCGGCCGTGATGTCGGTGACCGGCGCGCCGACCTTGACCGGCGGCCGGCCCGGCCCCTCGCCGGTGATCGACATCAGCCCGCTCATGCCCTGGGCGATCAGGTCGAAGCCGCCGCGCCCGGCATAGGGGCCGGTGCGGCCGAAGCCGGAAATCTCGCAATAGATCAGCCCGGGATTGGCGGCCTTCAGCGTCTCGTAGCCAAGGCCGAATCTCTCCATGGTGCCCTTGCGATAGTTTTCAATCACCACATCGGCGCTCAGCAGTAGCCGCTTTAAAACGGCGCGGCCGTCCTCGCTCTTGAGATTGAGCGCGATGCCCCGCTTGTTGCGGTTCATCATCATGAAGGCGGCCGACTCGCCGTCGATGTCGGGCGGCACGAAGCGCCGGGAGTCGTCGCCGTCGGGCTTTTCCACCTTGATGACGTCGGCGCCCATATCGGCGAGCATCAGCCCGCAGACCGGACCGGCCATGATGTGGGCGAGCTCGATCACCCGCATGCCGGCAAGCGGGCCGTTGCTGCCAGCCGCCTGGGCGTCAGCCATCCTCAGCGACCCTTCCAGAGCGGCTTGCGCTTGCCCAAAAAGGCCTCCATGCCCTCGCGAAAGTCGTCGCTCATATAGGCCTTGACGATCAGGTCGCGGTCGTCGGCCCGGGCCCCCGTCGTGCGCAGCCGTCTCAATGCTTCCTTGATTGTCGACAGCGTCAGCGGCGCATGACCGGCGAGCTGCTCGGCAAGGGCGGTGGCGCGGGCCATCAGTGCGGCATGATCGGGGAGAATCTCGGAGACAAGGCCGATGGCGCCCGCCTCTTCGGCGCCGACCAGGCGGGCTGTGAAGATCACCTCCTTGACGCGGCCGGCGCCGATCAGCGCGGCCAGCCGCGACAGATTGGCGATCGACAAGGTGTTGCCGAGCGTGCGGGCGATGGGAAATCCGAATTTCAGGTCCGCCGTGGCGATCCGCAGGTCGCAGGCGGCCGCAATGCCGGCGCCGCCGCCGGTGCAGGCGCCGGCAATCGCCGCGATCGTCGGCACGGCGCAGGCCTCGATCGCGCCGAAGACCCGGTCCATCCGCTGCTCGTAGTCAAGGGCGTCCTGCGGCTCGGAAAAGGCGCGAAACTGGGTCATGTCGGTGCCGGCGGCGAAGGCCTTGTCGCCGGCGCCGGTGAGGACAAGCGCCCGGACCGGCCCGTCGGCGGGCATGCCGGCGCAGATCTCAGCAAGCCGGTCATACATGGCGAAGGTCAGCGCATTGCGCGCCGCAGGCCGGTTCAGCGTCAGCCAGCCGGTACTGCCCGTTACCTCATAGAGAACTTCATCTGCAGCCATCGGGCCTACCTGTAGAACAGCTCCACCAGAGCCATCGGGATCGCCGGCACATAGGTGGACACAAGCAGCACCAGGAGCAGAACGGCGACGAACCAGATATTGACCCGCGAGACGTGCCAGATATTCGCCCGGGCGATCGAACACGACGTGATCAGCACGCTGGCGACCGGCGGTGTCTGCTGGCCGATGGCCAGGTTGAGGGTCACCACCAGGCCGAAATGCACCGGGTCGATGCCGGCCTGCTGGATCAGCGGCACGACGATCGGCACGACCAGAATAATCGCCGCGGCGGAGTGCAGGAAGAAGCCGATGATCAGGAAGAAGACGTTCAGGATCAGCAGGATCATCCATTTGTTTGATGTCAGGTTGAGAATTTCCGCCGCCAATTGCTGCGGCATTTGTGCCCGTGTCAGAAAGCCGCCCATCAGCACCGATGCGGCGACCAGCAACATGACGACCGCAGTCTGCATGCCGCCATCCAGCATCGCCCGCTTGAGATGGCGCAAATCGATCTGCCGGTACCACAGGCCGACCAGCAATGCCGCGACAACGGCCAGGCCAGCGGCCTCGGTCGCCGTCACGAAGCCGCCGAAGATACCGCCAAGGATGATCACCGGCAGCGAGAAGGCAGGTAGCGCCGCGATGAAAGTCTCGCGCAATCTCTTGGTGTTGAATGCCTCCTCGACCGGAAAGTGGTAGCGGCGGGCGAACATGTAGGCGACGAACATCAGACCGGTCGCGCCCAGCAGCCCTGGCACCATACCGGCGACGAAAAGCTGCTCGACAGAGGTGTTGGCGGAAGCTGCGTAGAGGATCATCGGGATCGACGGCGGGATGATGATCGCCAGCGACGCCGAAGACGACGTGACCGCCGCTGAAAAAGGTGCGGAATAGCCGCGCTTCTTCATCTGCGGGATCAGGATGGAGCCGAGGGCGGCGACATCTGCCACGGCGCTGCCGGAGATCTCGGCGAAGAACAGCGAGACGCCGATATTGACCATGGCCAGCCCGCCGCGCACGAAGCCGATCAGCGCGGTCACGAAGTTGATCAAACGGTCGGTGATGCCGCCGGCATTCATTATCGCACCCGCCAGCACAAACATCGGGATGGCGANNGAGAACTTGGTCGAGCCGTCATACATGTCGAGCGCAACCGTCACCAGGCTGCCGACCCCTTCGGTGGCAATGAGCCCGATTACACCGGAAACCGCCAGCGCTACGGCGATCGGCACATTGATGGAGATCATCGCCAAAAGCGCCAAGAAGATCACCAGCATCAGCATTGCTCAGCGCTCTCCGGCCTTGCGCAACTCCGCCTCGATTTCCTCCTCGATCTCGGCATGTTCATGCGAGCGGCCTTGTGCGGTCATGCGCCAATATTCCGGCAGGCTCAGGAGTTCGCAAACGATGAACAAGACGGCGCCGATCGGGATCACCGACTGGGTGAATTGCACCGGCACCCAGGTCAGCGAGACCAGCATCTCGCCCTGCAGGACTTCGAGCACCCTAAGTCCGGCCCAGGCCATCAGCACGAAGAAGCCGAGCACGATGATCTCAGCCAGTGCCAGCGCGACCATGCGCAGCGGCATCGGGATGGCCAATAGCACGGTGTCAAAGCCGATATGCCGGCGCTTCAACGCCGCCAGCGCGGCGCCGTAATAGGTGATCCACGAAAGCTGGATTGCTGCCACCTCGTCATACCAGCTCAGCGAATTGTTGGCGATCCGGAACAGGACGGCGACGACCACCACGATGGTGAGGCCGATCATCAGCAGGATTGTCACCCATTCCAGGAGCCACTCCAGAAATCGGCTTGCGGCACTGATCATTAAGTTGGACCTTCCCGCATTCTACCGGACGCGCTTGGCGCGGCGGCATTATTCAACAACGTCCGATAGCAGACGGGCAAAGAAAAGGGGGAGCCGGGGCGGCGGACCCGCCCCGGTCCATGGTTCGGATCAGGAGCCAGAGGCAAGGCTCTGAACGGTGTCGATCAGTTCTTTCCCGCCGTCGACGGTTGAGGCAAATTCGTCATAGATCGGCTTGGAAGCTGCGATGAAGGCGTCCTTGTCGGCAGTATTCACCGCAACGCCGGCATCCTTGATAACCTGCAAAAGCTCGGTCTCAAGCTCGGCAGCCTTCTGATAGACGAAGGCCTGGGTGTCGGTGCCGCATTTGATCAGCGCCGCCTGTACGTCTTGCGGCAGTTTGCCGAAATGCTCCTCGGAGACCAGGACATAGGCCGGCGTATAGACGTGGCCGGTGATCGAGAGGTACTTCTGCACCTCCTGGAACTTCGCCGAAGCGATCTGGGCATAGGGGTTTTCCTGGCCGTCGATCACGCCGGTCTTAAGCGCCGTGAACACCTCCGAGAACGCCATCGGCGTCGGGTTGGCGCCATNNNCGCCCTTCGGCGTGCGCAGCTTGATGCCCTCCAGGTCTTCGGGCTTGTTGATCGGACGCGTATTGTTGGTGATGTTGCGGAAGCCGTTCTCGAAATAGCCGATAATGCGATAGCCCTTGGCCTGCACCGCCTTCTGGAAGGTATCACCAAGAGCCGCCTGGACGCGCTTCATGTGCTCACGGTCCTTGATGATATAGGGCATCTCGAAGACGCCGAACTCATCCGTCACCGACGACATGACCGTGGAGGGCAACGAGAAGGTTATCTGCCCGAGTTTGAGCTTTTGAAGGAGTTCCTTGTCCTTGCCGAGCTGCGAGGAGCCGAAGGTGACAACCTTGGCCTTGTCGCCGAGCGCTTCGTTGGAGCAGCGGGCAAATTCATTGACGCTGGTTTCAAACAGCGAGCCCGGATTGCCGACATGGCCGAATTTCAGTTCCAGTTGCGCCTGGGCGCCGGTCGTCATGAGCGCCGTGGCAAACGCCGTGAAAAGAAGTGATTTGAATCGCATTTGTTTCCTCCCTGGTTTGACTTATTCAGCGGCGATATCTGCCGCCGCACCTGACGGACTTGCCGACAAGAAGTCCATCGCTGCCTGCGCACCGCCTGCCTCGTAGGGCACGCCGGCAATCTTAAGCCCCATCTCCACGCCGGCAAGCGTGGCGATCAGCATGAGATCATTGAAGTCGCCGAGATGGCCGATCCGGAAGACGCGGCCGGCGACCTTTGACAGGCCGTTGCCCAGCGACATGTTGAAATTGTCGAGCACGACGGCACGGAACCGGTCGGCGTCATGGCCAGCCGGCATGAGCACGGCGGTCAGCGAGCCGGAATAATGGGCCGGCTCGGCGCACAGCACCTCCAGTCCCCACGTGCCGACGGCCAGGCGCGCGGCTGCGCCGTGGCGGGCGTGGCGGGCAAAGACGTGGTCGAGCCCCTCCTCATGGAGCATGCGGATCGACTCATCGAGGCCGTAAAGCAGGTTGGTCGCCGGCGTGTAGGGGAAAAAGCCCTTTTCGTTGAGCGCCAGCATCTCCTGCCAGGCCCAGTAGGAGCGCTGTAAACCGGCGCTTTGCGCAGCGGCAAGCGCCTTGTCGGAGACGGCGTTGAAGCTGAGGCCGGGCGGCAGCATCAGCCCCTTCTGCGAGCCGCCGACGGTGACGTCGACGCCCCATTCGTCGTGGCGGTAGTCGATGGAGGCGAGCGAGGAGATGGTGTCGACCATGAACAGCGCGGGATGGCCGGCGTCGTCGATGGCCCGGCGGATGTCGGCAATCGGCGAGACGCAGCCGGTGGAGGTTTCGTTATGGACGACGCAGACCGCCTTGATGTCGTGCGCACGGTCGGCGCTGAGACGTTCGCCTATGGCGTCGGCATCGGCGCCGTGGCGCCAGTCGCCTGCAATGAATTCCGGAATCAGGCCGAGGCGCTCGGCAATAGCCTTCCACAGCGTGGCGAAGTGGCCGGTCTCATACATCAGCACGCGGTCGCCGGGCGACAGGGTATTGACCAGCGCCGCCTCCCAGGCGCCGCTGCCGGAGGCCGGGTAGATGATGACGGGACTGGCGGTCTTGAAGATGGCCCGGATGCCGGCCAGAACGCGCTCCGCCATGGCCTGGAATTGCGGCCCGCGGTGGTCGATCGTCGGCATGTCCATGGCGCGCAGCACCCGGTCGGGCACATTGGTCGGACCCGGGATCTGCAGAAAATGTCGTCCAGGCGCCGTGTTCATGCCCTGGCCTCCCGCCATTGCGCGCCGAGCCGCGACTTTCGCCCCTTCGCCGGTCGCCCCTTCGCCTGCCGAAATCACCGCCGCCGGGGCACGCCGCCGGCTCGCCGGGCGTGTCGTGTTTTGACGGTATTGAATTATGAATTCATAATGGCTGTCAAGCACGAACGGCCGGATTGCCCGGTATTTGCCGATTGCGGCAATCGGGCGGCGGGTCGTCGTGGCCAGCGCGGAGTGGTGGCGGATATGCGACAAGGGGTGGCGGAACCGATGCGGCCGGGCCTGCGGCGCCGGCTTGCGCGCGAGGTGTCCGGCGAGGTGCTCGCCGACGCCTTTTCGCGCGGCCGCTATGCCACCGACGCGTCGATCTACCAGATCATGCCGGCGGCGGTGGTGGTGCCGCGCCGGGCCGCCGACGTGGCGGCCGCGCTGGCGGTGGCGCGCGAGGAAGGTCTCGCCCTTACCATGCGCGGC
>JABAOE010020574.1_pt2 | contig 10897 bp, 12 predicted proteins | sample 7062141 | NCBI WGS metagenome assembly JABAOE01 (sample SAMN14538627, study PRJNA623070) | marine sediment metagenome | biome: marine biome [ENVO:00000428]; feature: marine pelagic biome [ENVO:01000023]; material: deep marine sediment [ENVO:00002113] | place: India: Gulf of Khambhat ...
CAACGGTGCAGCAGATCGTCGATGCCGTGAACGAGCGTCAGGGTGCCTGAGATCCAAAAGCTGTCTGTGGTCATCCCGGCGCGTGACGAAGCAGCCTGCATCGCGGAGACGGTACGGAATCTGACGGACTGTTTGAGGAAGGCGCGCATCGAGCACGAGATCGTCGTGGTCGACGACAACTCCATCGACGACACGTCGCGCGTTCTCGCCATGCTTGCAGCCGAGACCCCGAGCGTGAGGCACACGGCGAGTCTGCCGCCGCACGGCGTCGGTCTGGCGATTCGCAAAGGCTTCGAGTCCTGCACCGGCGACGCCGTGGCCGTCTACATGGCGGACGGTTCCGATCGTCCCGCGGACCTGGTCCGGTTCTTCAGGACGATGCAGGAGATGGGAGTCGACTGCGTGTTCGGCAGCCGTTTCGACAAGGGCGCGACCGTTGTCAACTACCCGTTTCTTAAGCTACTGCTCAATCGGCTCGGGAATTTCTTAATCCGGATTCTGTTCGGGCTGCGGTATAACGACATCAGCAACGCCTTCAAGCTCTACAGCCGGCAGACCGTGGAGGGGGTTCAGCCGATACTGAGCCATCACTTCAACATCACCGTCGAACTGCCGCTGAAAGCCATCGTCCGCGGATACAGCTACACCGTATTACCCAACGACTGGACCAACCGCGCCACGGGGATATCGAAGCTGAAGATCAAGGAAATGGGCAGCCGGTACCTGTTCATCGTCCTTTATTGCCTTATGGAGAAGTGGCTTTCGAAGGGTGACTATCGACGCCACCGGCCGTTGCAGAGCCCGGTCCTGCGACGAGCGGAGGCGCTTTTGTCGGATCGTAAGAACGTGCCCCGGTCATCGGTGTGATCAGGTTTTGCAGCAATGTTTCCAATCTAACCCTCTGTGTCCTTGGAATTGTAATACTGTTCGTCGCCTTATCGTGGTTCCGCGATACGGGCTATGCCGGGCCGCATCACGACGAGGTTATTGCGCTCATGGCTGCGAAAGGCTTGCATCTAGATTATGCAAACCGGGCGCTCTATGGAGAAAAACCTTTCAACGCGATAACGCTGGCCTCCGAATGGCACAAATACACCAGGGACTTCAAGCCCGTACCATTCAGAGAGGTTCGACAGAGCGTCCAGGCTCGCGACAAGCATCCACCGCTGGCGTTCTGGGTGCTCAATCGTTGGCTGAGCCTGTTTCCGGGAGCGACGTACGGTCACGCCGTGTGGCTGATGCAGGCGCTGGTCTTGCTCAGTGGAGGGCTTCTCGCGGTGCTCATCTATCGCTGCACCGGATCCGCCTGCTCCGGGGCACTTGGCTTCGGCCTATTCCTGTTTGGCAACAGCGCCATTTCCCTGGGTGGATGGGTGCGGCAGTACGCTCTGTGGCTGTTGTGCTATTCCGCTGTGCTCCTGCTCGCGTTCGAGCTGAGTCGCCCCGCACTGCGACCGGGCAAATTCATATTGTTCGCCGCGGCATTAGCGCTGAGCGTGGCGGCAGGAATGATGTCTCAGTATGCCTTTTTTACGGTGAGTTTGCCCGTGCTCGCTGCGCTGTTTTGGGTCACTGTCCGTCGCCGCGCACGGCTACATGCACTCGTACTGGTCGGGGCCTACCTGATTGCTGCGGCTCTGTTCTTCCTGCTGAATCCAGGTGCTATTCGGCACGTGCTGGTGACGGCCGAGGCCATCGCGCGTCCCGCACAATGGCTTGCTGCCGTTGGTGGTTTGTCCCATATGGTGATTCCTCTGCCAAGTGCATTACCGCGCTTGGTGTCCGGCACGGCAGGTGCTGCAGTCATGATCATGGCGTTCGCGCTTGCGACGGCCGCGAGTCTGAGCCAGACCCAAAGCGAGTCCGATCAGGTAGCAACGCGCGTAGTGCTTTCAGGAATGCTCGGCGCAGGGGCGCTGCAGGTCGGCCTCGTGGGGCTGGGCTACTTTCCCGGCTGGGCTACGGGGCCGGTTCACATGGCTCCGTTTTGGTTGCTGAGTGTTTTCTCCTTCATGGTCATGCTGAGGCGGATCGGGCACGTCGGGCGCACCGCGATTCCCGTGGTCGCGATGGCTCTGATGATCGGCATGCAGCTCGTCTATGGCGCCCACACGCACCGCATTCGGCCGTATACCAACGTCACCTACGTTTCGCGGCTGCAGCCCGATTTGGTATACATCGATAATCCTGCCCGGGGAATGGTCCTGCAGCTGACCGACATGATGCCGCCGCAGCAACGAGTGCTGGTTGCGGATCTCGAAGCGCTTAAGCAGATTATGGCGAAGCCCGGCTTGCAGGCCGAGAAGAGAATCCTTTATCTGATGATGGGCGGGGATGCGGATGTGACTTCCAGAGTCGATGAGACGCTGGCAGCGGTTAGGGCGTCGGGTTGGGCCGTGTACGATCTCCCGGTCGTTCACCCAGGACTTTACGATGCCTATCTATTCGAAGCAGGATGAGGACGAGGAGGAGACTGTCTGGACCTTGCTTGAACGCAAGCTTTTGGCCAAAGGCTATGAAGTATGAAAATCTCGCGCGATACGGAGATGCCGCCTTCCTGAAGTCTCAGCGATTGGGTATACGCCAAAAGGCCAATACTGATTCCATGTCGCTCGTTGATATTCGTATTCCGCTGGAGGTGCCGAACAAGTTTCGTTCCGATGAAATTTACAATTTCGTGGGACAAGCATAGGAGGGATTGTCTTTTCTCAACAACTGATCAAAACGCCTAACAGCATCACTGTCAGCACTTTGAACTAAGAAAATGCGAACCGTATCAGTGCAAAAGCTATACATCTCTATAGCGATGTATACGCGGAAGGTTTGGGAGGCAACTTGGGCCGTCCAGCCAATAAACGCAAGCCGCAAAACCTTGCTACGATAGGTGTGTTATCAGAGGACGGGGGTCGTTAGAGTGATGCTCATTGGCTTTCAAAAAGGCGACAGCTGTATCAACCGATCATCGCAGCAGAGCCCCAACGTATATTCCGGACAACAAGTTCAGCGGGTTGAAGTAATCGCTCGGTGCTGCGTTCGGGTTGTGTGCTCATTGCCGCGTCTCGTTTCATGACATGTCTCAAATCTCTGTTCATCATCGACTGATCAAAGATCTTCCGTTTGAAAAGAGTCCCCTGGGCAGAAAACCCAAGGATCTTACCCGCCGACGTCGTGAGGCACGCCGTTTAAGTGAACTCATGGCATGCACGCCAAATTTCAGTTTTGTGCGGCTGGGCGACATGCAATTGACGATGTTGCTCGGGCATCAACTCGGCCTCAAGGGCCCCGTGGAAGAGACGCACGAGACTGTCAGCGGTGTAAGCGCTCACGGAAATGTGGGTTTGTCAATGGTCTATGCCGAACGCATGTGGGAGAGTTTTGAGCGAGCAACTTACGTTGATTATTGTGACCGCATGTGGCCGAACACACACCTCTTACCGCGTTTGCACCTTTCCCGCTCCAATGTCTTACATCGAAATCCGGATCCTGAAACGTCTTACATTTTTTTGACCTGGATGGAGCACGAGTTCCGTGAGTATTGCGAGGATCGCTGTATTGGAATGGTCGGAGCCGAGGTGCGATTGCTGGAGCAACTGCTAAAGGACCCGGAGTATCGCTCTGCAAGCAGGGGAATCTGGCCGTCAAGTGCCACATGGCACTTTTTTCAGCCCCGTGACGACGGCAGTAATCTCGACGACAATCTTGACGCGACCGCAGAAGATCTTCGTCATTGGATCCGCGCGACCGGCGTGGACACGGTCTTTGTCTCCTTAGGTGGTGCCGCGAAGATTCTTTGCGTTGAATTGGCTTCCGAGCTTGGCGTGAGAATGTTTGACTTCGGAGCGCTTCTTCGTGGCCTGACATACAGCAGAAGTCCTGGCAATCGGTCGTGTCGTGGGTCCCATCTGCCATTTCTGTTCAAGCTCCCATTCGAGCTTTGGTGTACGGCCTTGGAAATCGCATATCCGCAGTTGTCTGACCAGCAGTTGTTAGCCAAATTGCATGCGCAGTTGATACTGGAACTTCAAATGAAGGAATTAGGATGGACACACGCATCATGGGAGTTTGATTTCTCTGCGGCAAATATCAGAAATTTCCGTGATGCGCATCGACGTTATCGTTCCAGATATTCGTCTAAGTTTCACGGCAGCACCGGCGTGCAACAAGAGCGTGCACGGTTTCTTGAGTTCTGTGGCCAGCATAGCCTGACTGTCGAAGGTCGCCTGTTTCGAGGTATCGCTTTAACGAAGAAACGGCTCTCCAATGCGCTAATCAATTGGTGAAGGATTGGCGCCGTGAAGGACAATGCACGAACATTGCGGTGATGGCTTGCGATATCTTGGTTCTAAGTAATCTTTATCCACCATCAGTTCTCGGTGGCTACGAATTAGCCGCCGCCGACGTGGTTGGCTTGCTGAGGGCCGATGGCTATCGCATAAGCGTATTGACAAGTGACTACGTCAACAAAGGCGCACCACGCGATATCGGAGGTGACAGCCAAGTATACAGAGAACTGAAACTACTGAATTCGTGGTACGGCGACTACCCGGTCACTTCACCGTCGCGCAGTTCTATGTGGAATTATCGAACAACTTTGAGACTGATCGACTCCGTGAGACCGCGCCTTGTTTATGCGTGGAATCAATATTTCCTCGGTGGCGGGCCGCTCGAAGCAGCCGCAAGAAAGAGAATTACGATCCTTCATCATGTGATGGATAACAGTTTTCTGGAATATTGGCGGACACAGCGTGAGGCACCAGGCGCGATCCGACGTATCGCGCAGAAGCGACCGCTCGACTATATATTCAAGCTCATCGCTTACGGGCGAAACCGGTCCGTAGACGCAGCGGATCGATTTCCACTCAGCTCCGTACATACGCAGAACATGATATTCATTAGTGAGTTTATGCAACGGCGTTTTAGCAATTATGGCGTAAACTCACGAAAAGAGTGTGTGATTCGCCCGGGAATTCCCGTAACGGAAATAAAATGTAAACGATGTTACGTTCTGGCGGGATCAGTCGTTCGCGTCGTGTATTCGGGCATTGTCCTTGAGCACAAGGGTGTAGACACGCTGGTCGCCGCTCTGAATCTGGTGGCGCGGCAAAGACCGACGAAGCGTATCCGATTGACCGTGTTTGGTGACGATATTCGTAGGCTTGTTCGTGATGGGGTTGATTCGAACGCCATCGACGTGAGGATTGAAGGATTCATTAAACGTGAATTGCTCTATGAACAACTGGCTGACAATGACATAGGGATCTTTCCTTCGAGCTGGGAAGAGCCGTTTGGAATTGCGCAAATAGAAATGATGGCAGCAGGCCTTCCCTTGATATCGAGTGGTCGTGGTGGATCAGTTGAGGCCTTGGATCCCGGCGTGGATTGTTTACTGTTCGAGGCTGAGAACAAAGAGGATTTAGCGCACAAGATTATTTGGTTGATGGACAATTATGATTCAGAGGCGAAAAAATTTGGCTCGCGCGCCCGAGAGAAAGTCGTTACGCATTTTGACGAAAGCGTGAGTGGTGAGCGGATACGGCAGATGGTGGCGACCGTGATAAATCACAGTCATGAGCAAGTCGCGTAAATAGAACTCGAAGAGATCCGAAAGTCGCAATCATCTTTTCGCCATAATGGCTCTAATATTGTCTGTTTGCATTCCTGTCTATCACGCTTCTGCGACCATCGACAGATGTCTCGCTGCAGTGGCGCGACAGTTGCCGTCGGAAGCCGAGATCCTGTTGGTTGACAACGCCTCAAAGGATGACACGGTAGCAGTCGCCAGGCGCACGTTGACAGCCGCGCCCAACGTTCAAGTGGTTATACAAGACAGGAATGTGGGTCGAGTGGCCAATTGGAATCGTTGTCTGGAGCTCGCAACCGGCCGATATGTGAAATTCGCTCTGGCTAACGACGTGCTCATGAACGGTGCGATTGCATTACTGCTGGCCGAGGCACGCAGGCACCCCGATGCCGTAATGATATGTTCGCGGGCAAAATTCGTTGATACCACGTCCGATCGTGAAATGGTGAATGCAGAAACTGCAAAAAGTATCCGCAGGGATACAGCGGAAACCCTGGAGTTTTTCGGCAGGCACGGTTTCCAGACTGGCGGGCTAAATGGCATGCTGTACAGACGCGAGCCGCTGATCGAGCACGGCATCTTCTTTCGCGAGGACTTGCCGTATTGCGCTGATTACTATCTGGCCATCCAATTGGCCGCCCAAGGACCGAGTGTGTTTCTCGACACCGAGACATATATGTTTGATAAAAGTGTCGCTTCCCGTTTCCACTTTGCAGGAAAAACGCGGATGAGCGGATTCTTTGCGGAGCAGCGCGAGTGCGCGCGGCTGATCAGGCATCGTTTGAAGGATCGAGGCAAAGATGGCGACTGCGCGTTCGAATATCTCGCTGGGCAATACCTATGGTATCTTGGGCAGGGAGCTTCGTTGACACCCGCCGACGCTTTTAGAACGTTCGCGGGGTTGCCAGGAACCCAGATGCAGATGGTCCTGAAGACAATCGCATGGCGACTGCAGCAGGATTTTCCGCGAGCAATGTCTGTTCTTCGTTCCTTTCGAGCGCGCTTGAGCGAGCATAGGGGTACTTAGGAAGAGACCTCCGAAGGTATGTTGCGTCCAATGACCACAGTCATACTGTGTGCGGGTGCCATTGACTACCGTGAGCTTCCGCTCGCCGTCAGCGAGTCGAACGCCATGATTCCAGTCAACGGCAAGCCGGTGATCGGATGGATCCTGGACGACCTGCTGCGTAAGGGTATCGATGAAGCGATCGTCGTCGACCGGCACGGATATCGCGGCCTTAAGAGATTTGTCAGCCACAGTTTCGGCAGGCGCATGGCGCTTCGGATCGTTGAAGTATCCGGCAACCGCACGATTCTTCACTCGCTCGCGGCCGGTATCGAGCAATCGCCAGCGAACAGTCCCGTGCGGATCGTGTTGGGCGACACGCTCATCCGGGACAGCTTTGCGGTAGCGCGTGACATGGTCTATGTCGGAGAGGTGTCGCACTCCAGGCGGTGGTGTCTGGTCGAGTTGGATGGCGACGCGAGCGTTGTAAATTATGTCGACAAGGTGCCGGCTGCATCGGGTCAACACCAGGCGCTGGCCGGCTACTACCATCTCCTCGACGGCGAGCTGATTCGGCGTTGCCTGCAGCAAAGCTTAGACGCCGACGAGTCCGAGCTGAGCGATTTCCTGCGCCGCTACGGCCGGGAAAGACCGATTATGGCGGTCAGGGCAGAGCAGTGGTTCGACTTCGGTCACCTGGACGGCCTTCTCGAGGCGAAACGGCGCTTGATCGCGTCGCGTGAGTTCAACACGCTGAGCGTGGATCCGGTCCTCAATACCATCACGAAGGTGTCCGAGCGGGATCGCAAGCTCAGAGACGAACTTCGATGGTTCCTCGATCTGCCGGACGAGCTCAAGGTATTGACGCCCCGGATCGTGCACTACGAGGAGGTCGACGAACGACTGCAGGTGACCCAGGAGTACTACGGCTACCCCACGCTCGCGGAGCTGTACCTGTACGGGCAGCTCTCGGACGAGCTGTGGAGCGCGATCCTGCGCCGATTGTTTCAGATTCACGGCGCCTTCCGTAGCATAAAGGGTGTGCTGTCGGTCGAGGACATACGAGCAATGTATGTCGACAAGACGAAGCAGCGACTGGCAGAGCTTGGCGCTCAGGGGTCCCAGTGGTCGGAATTGATGGAGTCAGACGGGATCGAGTTGAACGGCGAGCGCCTGCATAACGTCGGCGCTCTGCGTGGCTTCATGGAAGCCATGGGCGAGCGACTTGCGCAGACCGCCGAGGTAACGGTGATACACGGCGACTATTGTTTTTCGAATATCCTCTTCGACATCAATAATCAAATCGTGCGATTGATCGACCCCCGAGGCAGCTTCGGGAAACCCGGCATCTACGGCGACCCGCGCTACGACATCGCGAAGCTCAGGCATAGCGTGCACGGCGCCTACGATTTTATCGTCAACGACATGTTCGACATCACGAGGGACGGGGCTTCATTCGACGCGACGATCCACGAGCCGGACCTCGGCGTCGTGCGCGATATCTTCGATAGGTCGCTCGTGGCGAGCGGTTACGACGAGCTGGAGGTCACGTTCGTGGAGGGACTGCTGTTCCTGTCGATGGTTACGCTGCACGCCGGTGAGGAGCAGCGGCAGCAGGTGATGTACTTGACGGGCCTTAGATTGCTCAACCGTGTCTACGACGCGCTCGGCAAAGGCGAGTCAGTATCGGGAGCACGGCGTGCGTATTGCCATTGACCTGGACGGGGTTCTGTGTCCGGTCAAGGAGCCGGAAGCAAGCTACGAATCGCTCGAGCCGCTGCCGGGCGCGGTGGACCGGCTGCGCGAGCTCAGGCGGGCGGGACACTACGTCATCATACTCACGGCCCGCCACATGAAGACCTGTAACGGCAACGTGGGCCTTGTCACACAACGAATCGCCAAGCTCACCCTGGACTGGCTCGAACGTCACGGCTTCGAGTATGACGAGATCCACTTCGGCAAGCCCAATGCGGAGGTCTACATCGACGATCGGGCAGTTCGTTTCAACTCCTGGGCGGAGACGACGGACGAGCTCCTGCAACAGATGGCGCGCGAACGGTGAATGTCGTGCTGCCGATGGCCGGGCGCGGCTCCCGCCTGGCCGGAAGCGCTTACGCCGTGCCGAAGCCGCTGATCCCCATTGCGGGTCGGCCGATGGTGGCCTGGGCGCTCGAGAGCATCAAGGGCATTCCCCATTCACGGCTGATCGTGGTGGCGCTCGCGGAGCATGAGAGACGCTTCGCCTTGTCGGGCGTGCTTACTTCGCTGTTGGACAAGGAACCCCGTTTCGTGTGGCTCGACGACGTGGCCCCGGGTCAGCTCTGCTCGGTGCTTGCCGCGCAGGACGAGATCGAGCCTAACACCGATCTACTGGTCATCAGCGCCGACACCTACGTGCGCAGCGATCTCGGCGAGCACATTGCCGAGCGAGACAGCGACTGCCACGGCATCATCTCCACCGCTCGCATGCCGGGAACCCGGTGGAGCTTTGCGCGCACGGACGATCGAGGCCACGTGGTCGAGGTAGCCGAGAAGGTGCGCATCAGCGACCACGCCAGCACGGGCCTGTACTACTTCTCCAGCGCGCGGGAGTTCCTCGACGTGGCACACGCAATCGTAGCGGCCGGCGAGACCACTCGCGGCGAGTACTATGTCATCCCCGTGTACCAGAAATACATCGAGCGGGGCTGGAAGGTCGCCATCTCAGAGGCCAGCGAGATGTGGGACATGGGGACGCCGGACGCGCTCGAACGATTCGCGCGGGATGTTACCGGTCACGCCTGACCGTCGATGAGGACACATGCGAAACGACATTGTATGTATTGAGGCTCAGGAAGCTAGCGACCCGGCAACAATTGGATGAGCACGAGAGAGGTCTGCGGACGAAAACAGGCATGATCCATGTTCATGTTGACGGTGCGATTTTCGCCCTGCAGGCACATGGTGGTATAAGTCGACAGTTCCGGAATCTGATCCACGCTCTCAGTGATCGCGGCGCCACGTGCCTGCATCTTTATCTGCCGCCCGGAGGCGCGTCACGAGAATCGTGGCCTAGGTCGGTTCGAATCAAGCGTTATCCGAGGACACCGCGCATACGACCCGGAAGGGTCTTTGGTCGAGTAAACGAGGCACTTCGGCTATTAGCTCAACAACGTATGTGGGCGTCGATCACGGAGGGTGTATTCCACTCGACTCATTACACCACCTACGAATCGTTGAGTATCCCGCAGGTGTTCACGCTTCACGACATGATCTATGAAAAGTTCTCGGAGTGTTTTCCCGTTCACAAGCGCGATCTTCACATCGAAGAGAAGCGGCGTTGTGCCGAAGCGGCCCGAGCAATCGTGTGCCCGTCGCGCTGCAGCCTGGACGACGCCCAATCACACTATGATATGGATGGCAAGATAACGAAGGTGGTTCCACATGCTGTGGATCCTGCATTCCGGCCCATCAACGATGCGGCGATTTTGGACTCTTTTCGCCGGCGATTTGCTCTGGGTTCCGAGTTCATACTGCATTGTGGGGCGAGAGTGGCCCACAAGAATTTCATCGGCCTGCTGGCAGCTTATGCTCAATGGGACCGCCGCGGGCGGTGCAAGCTTCTCGCGGCTGGGGGTGGACCGTCTACACCGGAAGAGTTGAGCATAACGCAAGGGTTTGGCATTCGGGACTCCGTGGTTTTCCTCCCAACGCTCAGTGAAGAGGAGCTAGTGGTTGCCTACAACGCATCGAGAGCGGTCATCGTGCCATCGCTGTACGAAGGGTTCGGATTTCCGGCGCTCGAGGCGCTTGCGTGTGGTAAGCCGGTTGCGGTTGCGGCTGCGGGATCACTTCCGGAAGTCGCAGGTAGTTTCGGGGTTTATTTTGATCCCTACGTCACGAACGATATCGTTCAGGTCTTGTCTTCAGTCCTGAGTCTCGAGACTTCACGGGAATGGTCGGAAAAAGCAATGCGATTCGCAACGCGCAGGACATGGGCGGATGTGGCAGCAGACTATGAGGCGGTCTATGAGCAAACTCTCTGCGAATGTTAGGTGTCCGTAGGGTCATCGACAAGAACACCTGAGGATGATTGCGTTGGAGTCACAAAGCGTTGGTCGATTCGTATCTAACGTACCGCATAGAAACAGCGGTACCGATTTGACCCGATGAATTCTATATACCCAGCAGGTTCTCCGCAAGACAACGGGAAAGTCACCTTCAGACAGAAACTCGGGTGTTGGGCGCACGAGCGGTGGAAGGCGGAGGTTGCTCTGCACGATCGACTTGCAGGCGCGCTAGGAATTCATTGGCTCGATCTGAGGAACAGA
>JABAOE010002954.1_pt3 | contig 10896 bp, 11 predicted proteins | sample 7062141 | NCBI WGS metagenome assembly JABAOE01 (sample SAMN14538627, study PRJNA623070) | marine sediment metagenome | biome: marine biome [ENVO:00000428]; feature: marine pelagic biome [ENVO:01000023]; material: deep marine sediment [ENVO:00002113] | place: India: Gulf of Khambhat ...
GGCGATATTATTATCAGCGCGGCAAATCGTGAGGATGAATATACCAAGGCCTATTTTGAGGTTCTTCAGCTAAATGCCCAGAATGGCGTGACGGCTTTTAAGACACATTTACAATGTGAGGCCGGATTCAATGCCTCGGTACACCTGGACCGTAACGACCTCATGCCCATCCGCTTTGCCTGGGGACATCGCTGGATGCAACCATTCAATCCCAGGATAATCGATACCTACTGGCGAATCGGAGATCTCACCGGCTATGGTTCAGATATGATGTGGAGTATCGGTAGTAGTGCCGGTGCCCTGGATGGAGGAGGAGTAGCCTTTTGTACGACGCTTCCTGCGAAGACGCCTGAGCTCAAGTCCAGGGAGCTTTGCCCCTCGATGGATTCTTCTCCTGCTAATCTAAGGAGGCTTTCGCACCATCAGGTACTTGCCGAGTTGGCAGCGGAAGGCAGACAAACGGGTATACCGGGATGGCATGTCGCGGGAGATGTGGCAGTAGATGCCTATATCAATACCCTGTTGGATGCGGGAATCACCGTGGAACAACTCCGTACCATGCGCATTCAGGTAGACCATTGCCATTCGGTGAGACAGGACCAGATCGAGATGGCGGCAAGGATCAACATGGCCTTTTCCTGTGACGCCACGCGTGAGCCCAGTAAGGTCATTGAAGAGGACTACGGGGAGGAATACCTTACCTTTACCGCACCCATTGCGAGTATGTTAAACAAGGGTGCCAGGGCACTCATCAATACATTTGGAAGCGCCAAGTTAATCCGAACCTCACCATTCGAAGATGGTGTAATGTGGATGACCCGTAAAATTGAAGGCGAGAATTTTGGTGTGCCCGAAGAAGCTGTACCGGACCGTCTTACACTTTTGCTCATGATGTCCCGCTGGGGGGCCTATGCCATCTGGAAAGATGACAAGATAGGGTCTATCGAACCTGGTAAGTGGGCAGATCTTTCAATACTCAATGGTGACTATATGGCAGTTGAGGTGGAAGATCTGGATTCACTCTACCCTGTTATGACTATGGTGAATGGAAAGGTGGTCTTTGAAGACAGACAATTGCGTGGCAATGTATTGAGGTTTAATACTGATCCTGATGTCGCTGCATGGGAGATGGAACAGAATACCCCGACCACACTGTGGAGATGGGGACTGGAACCGCCTGTTGTTCCCGACAGATTTTAAATAAATTTTATTGCCACACAGTGCATAGAGATCACTGACCAAAGAGGGTGATGGAATGTGATGCCACCGGATCTTCCGGGGTACGAGGTAAATTGATAGTAAAGTTTTCGTTAATGTAGACAATGCATAAATTGCCCGTGATCTGCTTTTCAGTTACTATCGTTTGAAGCAAATTATAATGTGTCTTATACATTCAATTCGGGGTGGCCGTGCAAAGAATTCTGAATAGTCCTGGTTTTTGGCTCACAATTTTTATTATCTTTATCTTTGGCATAGTGTTGATGGTATCTTCATTATGGTTGTCACCTTTTGCTGATGCTGAGACCGCATTAGAAGATAATGACCTGCAGCTAAGTCTCGCGGCTTATTCACGTGCTGAACAGAGGTTCAATAATATTTCATTTTCCAAACAGGTATTCCCTGAAAAATATCTTGCGAGTATCTCAAATCAGTTTTACATACTTTATGAACTCGGACGATATGATGAACTGCTGGAAAAGGCGGCAAGCAGTCCGGAATTTGCTGATGTTTATTTCTGGACCGGTTGTGTGTTGTTTCGCCGTGCCGGTAATGAAACTGAAGTACAGGCCCAGATCAGCTGGCTGCAAAGAGCCAGCGATGAATTTTACAATGCACTAAAGATTGAACCTGACAACTGGGATACGAAATATAATTATGAGTTGACTGAACGTCTCATCAAGGATCTGCAAAATGAAGATGAGTCACCACCACAGATAATGGAATTGTTAAGGCCTAGACCACGACAAGGTGAAGTTCCGTCCAGAATAAGCGGATAGTTATTATCATGGTTGATTTTTTCCAGTTCAGAATTCTCCAGCCTGAGTTAACTTTGTTGATGCTTCTGGTACCGGTTCTACTTTTATTGTTCATCGTCCATGTCCATGCCAGGAGAAGGTTTCATCAATCACAGGGCTATGGTACTGCCTTAAAATCAATCTCCAAATTATCTTCAAAAAGAAGTGATTTGATCCTGGGCATTACTCTTGTGATCGCGTCTTTCTCCCTGATACTTGCCCTTATGAGGCCACAATTTCATCTTAATACCCTGGAACCTGTTTATGAAAAGCAGGATCTCATATTGATTCTGGACAGGTCCATATCCATGCAGGCCAGGGATGTTCCGCCATCACGGTTTACCAGGGCCATCAATGAAATCCGTACATTTCTTGGAAACAAGTCCCAGAGTATAGATAGGGTGGGACTGGTTGGTTTTGCGGGAACAGCCTTGATACTATCTCATCTGACCCGCGATCTTGAAACACTGTTTTTTTTCCTGGATTGGATAGTCGAAGACCAGAATGTGTATTACGGTACTAATGTGTCTGGTGCACTGGAAACAGCCTTGGAAATTGCACGAAATGATTCAAATTCCAGTCCCAAGACATTCCTGCTGCTTTCAGATGGTGAAGATGAAAGCATGGAATTGATCGAGTATCTGAATCAGCTTGATGATGAAGGAATCAGAGTACATACCATTGGTATTGGCTCNNCCAGTCGCTGCTGGTGGGGTGGAAGAATATCTTCATGATGAAGATGGAAACCAGGTGACTACGTTGTTTAATGAATCCACTATGCGGCAAGTGGCGTCCTTGACTGGTGGTAGTTTTTTCAGATCTGAAACAGGCCATGATTTGGTGGTTGCTTTGAATAATGTAATTGAAAAGGAACAAACACAGATCGGGTGGGAGAGTTCAGCAGATTTTATGGATTTATATATACCGTTATTGGTAGTTTCGTCTCTGGCAACCCTGGTATTGATAGTAAAGGTATAACAAGTGCAAGATCAGACAAGACTAGAACGAACGGAAGCCTATGACCTGATCACCGTCATTGAAAAGGAAATCGGCAAAGTTATCGTCGGACAACACGGAATGATCAGGCGTTTGTTGACCGGACTGTTTGCTGCTATTCCCTATTCCTTCACCGAAGGAAATGTGAAAACAGGTTGCGGTCATGTCTTACTTGAGGGCGTACCCGGGGTTGCGAAGACGCTTACCGCAACCACTATTGCACATACGATTTCTGCAGATTTTCAGCGCATTCAATTAACTCCGGATATGTTACCTGGAGATATCATCGGAACACGTGTTTATGAAGCTGCTACTGGCGGCTTCAGGATTGACAAAGGTCCTGTATTCACCAATGTCTTGCTGGCGGACGAAATAAACCGTACAACATCTAAGACTCAGAGTGCATTACTGGAAGCCATGCAGGAAAGACAGGTGACCCTGGCCGATACAACGTTCGAACTCGATGATCCCTTTTGGGTGCTGGCAACCCAGAATCCTGTTGAACAGGAAGGTGTGTATACCCTGCCCGAGGCACAACTGGACCGGTTCAGTATGATGTTGCGCATCGATTATCCAGGGGCTGATGAGGAAATTGAAATGCTCCACCATCGTTTCGAAAAACTGGATCTGGCTAGGAGGCTAACTCCACAGCAGGTGACTGACATTCGGAACATGCTTTTCGAGACCATACATATCGATGACAAGATCATGGAATATATTGTCAGGATAGGCCGTGCCACCCGCGCCCCTGAAACAGTAGGACTCACGGAGTTGAAGGAGATGGTCATGCTCGGTATGTCCCCGCGTTCTTACCAGCACATACTGGCACTGTCCCGGGTCAATGCCTTTCTTCATGGCCGGGATTATGTCCTGCCTGTAGACATAAAGGAGATCTTTCCCGATGCAGCCAGGCATCGTATTGCGAGGACTGTCCGGGCCGAAGTAGAGGGTCTGGAGCCAGACGATATCATTGAATCAATACTAGATTGCGTAGAAATTCCATAACAGGGAATCAGTATAATGTTACCCGACCACCTGATTCATGAATTACGATATATCGAGANNAATCTCCGAACGGGCACATATCAGAGCAGGTTACGCGGACCCGGTTTTGAATTTGACGAACACAGACCTTACCGGGCAGGAGATGATGTGCGCAGAATCGACTGGAACGTCACGGCCCGTATGCAAACTCCTTATATCAGGGAGACTCATGCCGATCGCGAGTTGAATGTCGTGATAGCTGTGGACGTTTCCAGGAGTATGGAGTATGGCACCCGTATTTACTCTAAGCGGGAACGTCAGTTGCTGCTGGCGGCATGCCTGATCTATTCATCGCTGGCAGACCAGGTCAATACCGGGTTTATGATGTTCAGTGATCGTGTCATAAATTATTATCCACCCAGGCATAGCCGTTCCAGGGCATGGAAATTTTTGGACGAGCTGTGGAATATAGAACCGCAGCAAGGTGAAACGGCACTTTTACCTGTGATCGACTTCCTGGGTACACATTTCAGGCAGGAGGGAATAATTTTCCTGATTTCAGATTTCTTAAGCACAGAAAAAATTGCTGATTCAAAGGTTTTAAGCATGCTTGCACTCAAACACGATATCATCGCCGTGGTTGTTGAGGATCCCAGTGAGGCAAAATTACCGACAGGCAATGCCCGTATTGAATATGTGGATGTTGAGTCCGGGACCCGCAAGCTGATTGGGCTGGGGCAGGAACAAAGGGAGTTATATTCACAGGCCATGATTAATCATAAGAATGCTCTCATCAATGCCTTCTACAGGGTACCGATGGAATATGTATTTTCAAGGTCAGATCAGTATGTGGTTGAACCGCTATTAAAATTATTTGCAACCAGGAAACGGTCTTAAAAACCCGGAACACAGATGAAACTGTCTTCAATTAAATATTCTGTATCAAAATTAGTATTAAGTATTAGTTTTATCATTGTAACTGTGAATCTGCCCGCACAGATACCTGAAACTCCTGGGCTACAGAATCTGCAGCCTAATCAGATCAGTTTGAGAAACTGGGTGGATCGAACGGCATTATTTCCTGGAGACAGCCTTTCTTATCAAATAGAAATTCGAGTCGATGCCAATATGGGTATTCTACTTGATGATCTTGATGGTAATGAGCTGAGTCTAACCGGACTTGCACTTGACTCATCAACAATAGGAGAAGCTGCCACGGATCTTGGTACGACCTATACCGCAAGCTATCAACTTTCGAGTTTTGAAACAGGTGGTACCAGCCTTCAAATTGATGCAATGACAGTGCGATATTATTTCAGGCGACCTGGACAAAGGCTGGAAAACGTAGCCGTGGCAGGGGAGGTCATAGTGCCGGCTGTTAGCATTGCGATGCAAAGTACATTACCAGCGGATCCTGCTTCCCTCAGGCTCCGTGATATGGGTAGTCCAGATATCCTGCGGGGAATTATGCGAAGTGCTGGCACTTTGGGATTTATCCTGTTTCTGGTATCAATTGTTCCTCTGATAGTCATGTTGCGTAAACGTCTTGAAAAATCGGAATCACAGCAAGATGCCTATGATCGAGACGAAATAATTGAAGAGACTTCTGCTGAACTACTACAGTTAAAGCAGATCGATCCAGAAGTCCCGGAACTGCGTCTGGACGGTTTCAATCAGCTGGAACAGATTATTAAGGGGTATATAGAGAAATCTCTCGGTATAAAGGCGACATCCTTTACCTCTGGCGAGCTTACAAAACGCGTCGCTGATATGGAGGCTGCGCTGCCAGTATCAGAGTTGGAGGAGATCCTGCAGAGTTGTGAAGCGGCCCGCTATGGGAAGATTGATAATTTGCCCTCAGGTAAAAGTTTTAACAAAGGATTGGTATTAGTACAGGGTTTGCTGAATAACTGATGGAATTAATATTCCAGAAGCCATATAACATATGGTTATTCCTGTTAACCGCGTTACTTTTTCTGGCTATTCATTTTTATCGATCGCGTAAATACATCTCTGTTACCACATTTAGTATTACCCGTTCGATCATTAAACGGTCATCACTAGTAAGAATCCTTCCGGAAATCCTGATGGGTATCGCTATTAGCTTACTCATACTCGCGGCCATGGATCCGGTATTACCCATGGCGCAACAGGAAGTGGAATCCCAGGGACTGGATATCGTTATCGTCATGGATCTCTCCGAGAGTATGCAGGAAGTGATGGACAGAGAAAATCAGTCCGAAGACAGTTTACCAGAGCAGATCGAAATAATGAGTATGACGCCATCGGGGAAAACACGTCTGCAAACCACCAAGGAGGCTTTACGAAGTTTTATATTGGAACGCAGAGAAGATCGCATTGGTCTGGTGGTGTTCGCGGACAACGCATATATCATCAGTCCCTTGACCCTGGATCATGATTTTCTTCTACATTACCTTGATATGGTGGATGTGAATATCCTCCGAAACGAAAGGAAGACCGCAATCGGCGAAGGAATAGCCCTGGCAAATTCCTTACTGTTGAGACAACGTGGACCTGACAGACGCGGACAGGTCATTATGGTCTATACGGATGGCGAATATAATCATGGCCGGGATCCCCTGGAGACCCTGCCCCAAAGTTACATGAACGAAATCAAGGTCCATCTTGTGGGAGTAGATCTGGAACAGAGGATCAGGGAGAAAGAAAATGTACAACAGCTTGTGGACGCTATCAGAAAGTACGCGGGAAGGTTTTTTGATGCCGAAACGGGCAGTGATCTAATCGCTGCATCAGATGAGATAGACACATTGGAAAAAGGCAGTATCGTGACCCGTGAATATACCCGCCAGGTCCCGGTCTATTCATGGTTTGCAATGCCTGCAGTCTTTTTACTGCTTGCGGCCTTCACTATACGTACAATTCCGTTTTTCTCGAATTACACATAATTGATAGCGTCGTCCTGGGACTGCGAAATCAGGGTGTTCTTCGGTACATGATATGCAAATTTTATTCACAAAGTGAGGGCGCTTGATTGCCCAAAATAGATAAAAAACACTTATATTATCAATTACTTAGTTATGATTAGGGTGGGGGCGGATTTTATTCAGTCTGTTTTAAAATAATGTTAGACTACGAAATCCAACCATAAGCGAAAAGATAGTGGGAGAATCTTAAAAATGAAAATGTTTTCAACGATTATTACCGCCCTGCTCGCACTCAGCTTGATGTCGAGTGCCAATGCACAGGGGACACGGGATGAGGGAGAGGAGTCCAGACTGGAGCGAGTCGGCCCGACCATGTTTCGGGTAAGGCCCACCAATACCCCATATGAACATTGGTTTGCCGCCAATAAAGATAGTATGCCCTCCTTTGAAGGTCTGGTCATACAGGACGCAAGGACTTACCCCCTGGAATACTGGGATCGGATGGGTGTAAATGGTGTGTACATCAAGATGGCAGATTACCAGATCACCGACGGTTGGCTTCTGGAGATCCCGCCGGGTGGTCAGATCAAGCCGCAGCGTCACCTTTATGAAGCCGGCATGTATTTCTTCGGGGGACCTGGACACATTATCGTTCAGCAAAAAGACAGGCGCCCGCAGCGCCTGGATATAGGCCATCGTGCCTTATATTCTGTGCCACCCAACGTGCGCTATCAGATCTTTAATGACAGTGACGAACCTATGAGAATCGTGGCAGTAACGAGTTTTCCGTTTCTGATGAACGCCATGAATAATGAAGATTTCGTCTACGAGTCTGATTTTGCATTCACGGATCGTTATGACGCGGAAGAGGACTATGCCACTTACAGTGAACATACTGGTCCCAATGACACCGTCACCAACCTGGTCCCCGATGCCTTGGAATTCGAACTGGACGCCTATGACCATCGCGGCGTTGGTACCACCAATATGCACTGGAAGATGTCGGGGAACTCGATTATCGATCTTCATGTCTCCGAGATGCCCGCCGGTGTTTATAAAAAGGCCCACAGGCACAGCAGTGATGCATTTATTCTCCTGACCTCAGGTAAGGGGTATTCTCTGACCTGGCCGGAAGGGCGCTACGAGGACCGTATCAGGGTTGACTGGCAGGAAGGAACCATATTCGTACCACCGATATACTGGTACCACCAGCACCTCAATCCGGACCCGAATGATTCAGCAAGGTACCTGGCCATCAATGCGCCACCCATCGTTGTTTCACTGGGCCTGCGTTTTAATGATCAGCTTGAAGATGACCTGCCTCAAATTGAAGAGGAGTTCAACGAAGAGGTCAGGCTGCGCGCAGCTGATCAATAAGTATAGTAGTAAAAAAACAATTTTATATCGGCCCGGGTCAGGATATACCCGGGCCGATTTTTTTGTCCAGTATATTACTGAAAATAAAATCTCTTTTTTTATCAGACCTATCTCAATAGTTGGCGATAAAGCATGATTTAGGTAATACTTGTGATAAGTATTAATATACGGTTTTAATAATCATTGATTTCCGGGGGGAACAAATGTCCAGATTCTTAATGATCATTATGGTCTTTGGCCTTGCTTCTTATGGGATGAGCTCATGGGCCCAGAGCAGGACTTACCAGAATGTAACANNCGGGCCGTGACGGATGATATGTTACTGAATCCACCTCCGGAAGACTGGTTGATGTATTCACGCAGCTATGACAATCAACGCTTCAGTCCACTTGATCAGATTAACCGGGATAATGTCGATGAGTTGGAACTGACCTGGTCCAGGGAGATGTATGCAGGACCACAGGAGAACATCCCCATCGTGCATCAGGGAATAATGTATGTCGTTAACCCCCCTTCTGTGGTACAGGCCATCAATGCCGTCACCGGGGAGCTAGTCTGGGAATATCAACGGCAACTCCCGGATGATCTGGGTGATTACGTCTCCGCAATCGGCCGGAATCGAACAGTTGCGATTTATCAGGATATGATTTATTACGCAACGCCTGATGGGTATATCGCTGCGCTGGATGCCAGTACGGGACGACTGAGATGGGAGACTCGCGCTCATGATTATCACAACGGTACCGCCCATTCAACGGGTCCCATGGTGGCTAAGGGTAAGGTGGTCACCGGTAGAAATTGCGGCGATAGTCGACCGGGGTGTTACATCATGGCCCACGATGCATTGACGGGGGAAGAGGTATGGCGCTTTCATACCACTGCTGCCACCGGTGAGCCTGGAGGCGATACCTGGGCTGATATGCCTGATGATTTGAGGCTGGCCTCACCCTGGGGACTGCCCAGCTCCTATGACGCAGTTCGTAACCTTGTATACTGGGGAACCGCCAATCCCAGTCCCCATACGCGTATCAAACGGCATGATGGCAACCCCTTTGCTGTACCGCTCTCAACCCCATCAGAGCTGTACAGTAATTCAACTCTTGCCCTGGATGTGGATACGGGAGAATTGAGATGGTACTACCAGCACCTGGCGGGTGATGATTGGGATTCAGACCACACCCAGGAAAGAATTTTGTTCAATTCTGAATTCAATCCCAGTCCGGAACATGTGAAATGGATCAATCCGAATATCCGGCGTGGTGAGTTGAGAGATATGGTGGTGTCGGTAGGTGAACCGGGGGGTGTATGGGTACTGGACAGAGATAATGGACAATTCCTGTGGACCATGCCTTTCCCCTATGACACACCGGACTTTCATATCCATGATATTGAAGTAGAGACAGGCAGGACCTTTATCAGTCGCGACAAGGTGCTGACCCGTGAAGGAGAAGAGCACACTACCTGTTTTCAGAATACCAAGGGATATTGGCCCATGGCCTACCATCCAGTCAAAAACGCATTGTATATTCCTTATCATGATGCCTGCGTTTCACGGATTGGCAGGATGAGTATCGCCAACGGCCACGCACGGACCACCCACATTCGAGAGGGCGCAGACCCTGAAGCCTTTGCCGGCCTGGCTAAAGTCGATATGGTCACTGGAGAGATTACTCGTTTACATACCCAGAGAAATCCTGGAAATGGCGCCATACTGCTTACCGCGGGTGATCTCATATTCTGGGGTGACATGACAGGAACGGTATTTGCGTTCGATGCAGATAATGGCGAGATCCTGTGGGATGCCCGATTGAACGGAATTGTCCAGATGAGCACGATTACCTACGCTGTCGACGGCAGGCAATACCTTGCAATCATGACGGGTGATGGTGTCTCCGCCACCGCTGGGCCCTTGAGGGTGATCACAGAATTGAAGCCCGTACGTGGGAGTAATACCATCAATGTATTTTCCCTAAGTAGGTGAAGGTAGTAACTGTTTTTAAAGGGATTTTAAATATATACCTGGCGTGCCTTCCTTGCTGCATATAGGCGATGACGATATAATTAGCAGTTCTTAAAACGTCGCCCCAGGGATATTCCACAGATTCGCATAGGTCGTCCTGAGCCGGGACCGACTGAACAATTATAATTACCGGGTAATACGCACCGGAAGGCCGTATATACCGATAAAACCAGAAATGAGGAAGAGTCAATGAGCAAAGATGCCATTGTTTCAGATGAAACTGCAAAAAAATTCGCCAAGGAAAAAGAAACCCCCTACACCCGCTGGGTAAGAAGTGAAGGTCTTGAGATCATAGATGCAATTTATCAGGAGGACCTGCACAGTGTTGAACTCAAACCATGGGCCCGGAGGAACGGCCATGGTGTTTTTCTCAATCACGATGCCTCCCGCACATCTAATGATTGCTATGTCTGCGAAATAGACCCCGGCAGCAAATTAAATCCACAAAGGGCACTATATGAAGAAATGATCATGATCCTGGACGGCAGGGGGTCTACCGAAGTCTGGAATGACGCGGGTCAGAAGGTTTCCTTCGAATGGCAGGCCGGGGCATTATTTTCCATACCGCTTAATACCTGGCATCAACACTTCAACGGAT
>JABAOE010002552.1_pt2 | contig 10888 bp, 12 predicted proteins | sample 7062141 | NCBI WGS metagenome assembly JABAOE01 (sample SAMN14538627, study PRJNA623070) | marine sediment metagenome | biome: marine biome [ENVO:00000428]; feature: marine pelagic biome [ENVO:01000023]; material: deep marine sediment [ENVO:00002113] | place: India: Gulf of Khambhat ...
ACATTACAAATAATGACGTTAAGAAAATTATGAATGAAGGCGTAAAATCTTACGCGGGGGTGTGGGTCGTATTGTAAGATTTAGCCTGAATGAAATAATTTTTAGTCATTTTTGTGCAGTCGGGTGCGTTTTGGTTCTTTTGCGCAGTCAAAAGAACGAAAGAAAGAATAAAAGCAAAAGATAGACCCTGAAACAAGTTCAGAATGACATTTGGGATAGAGAGCTTCAAATGGGATATAGAGCTTCAAAGAAACAGTTTGCCAGCGGGGGCTCCCCGCATGTGCTAAAATATAATTATATGGAGATATTTCAAAGTTTTGACGGAGTTAGAATAGCCTATTGGGATCAGGGAGACGGAGATCCCATAGTACTTCTCCATGGTTTTACTGCCAGCAGCGATATCAACTGGGTTAGGTCCGGCATAGCTGATCAGCTTCTTAATGATGGAAGAAGAGTAATTATGGTTGATTCACGCGGGCACGGGGAGTCTGATAAACCGCACACTTCCTACAGCTACTGGAACCGTGCTATGGCAAAGGACGTGGGCGAGCTCGCTATGTACCTCATGCTCTATGACTATGACATCCTAGGCTACTCGATGGGCGCGAAGGTCGCCATTGAGACTGAGCTTATGTACGGAAGAATAAGAAGTATGACGCTTGCAGGGCTTCATGTTTATGACAAGGACTGGACTATGAGCGAGAAAGAAAGAGAGACAAGGGTCAGATCCATGCTCGATGACAACCCTTCAAACAAAGACCCCTACAGAGTGTTCGCCGATAAAACGGGAGGGGACCGAAAAGCCTTTGCAGCCCGGCTTGAGGGAACAATATTCCCGGAGTTTTCCCACTGGGACTTAAAGAAAATACATGTTCCAATCCTGATATTAAACGGCACAAAAGAATACAATGCTGAGGAGGCAGCCACGTTTTTTCCAAACGCAAGAGGCATCTCGCTTAGAGGAAGCCATGTAACGCTTCTTGGAAATAAAAACTTCTCTAATGAAGTAATAGGATTTCTTAACGAAATAGAGCGTCGGTAGGAAACTTATTTTCTGGCAACCATTCCTTTTCCTGAATCCGATATTTCTACTAACTCCCTTGGGTAGGGCTCAAAATAGCTTTGGCGTGCAAGGTAGTCCTGATCGTACTTAACTATCCACGACTGAAGTACTGCCAGCAGGGCGCTGAGCGGTATTTTGTGGTCTCTGTATCTTTCAAGCAAATCCAGAAAGTATGCCTTTTCCTTGCCGTCAAGGTTTTTTGAGAAATAACCAATTGCGTGCATCAGTGTATTTATATGCGTTTGGCGCCTAGGGTTGTTAAACATAGCCCTGTGCAGGTGATTCTCATATTCTGAGATCACATCTTTGAATTCGAATTTGTTTTGATTGCCTATTATCCTTCCCAGCGTTCTCATTTCCTTTTGATTATAAGTCATGAATATAAACTTGTTGTCGGTGTGAAACTCCACAAGCGCATGGTGAGAGCTGCTTTTTTTCATCTCCCTGAATCTTGCAAAGATAAACAGCCTGGTAAGAAAACTCTCTCTAATTGTGAAGTTCATTAGACGGCCTTCATCTTCGATGGCTGCCCCCGGGAATTTCTCAAGTACTTGTTCCGCAAATATTCCGGGGCCTCTGCCAATGGGGTTCGGGTTGTCGCTGTCACTGAAAATCTTCGCATCTTTAATTCCGCATGTCGGGGATCTGCTTTTTAATATAAAAATCCGTCAACTTCATCAAGAGTGTTCAGAAATCCTTTAGCGAAACCATACATTTTATTGGAAAGCTCTTTTCCGGTCGCAGGCTGCACCAGGAGTCTCTCGCCATTTTGCTCCACCACCCTTATCACGTCCCGAGGCACCCCAAGACCAATTTCCACCTCCGGGCATATGGGAATGAATCTCACGTACGGATCGAGCTTATGGACGAAGTTGTTTGGGATCATTGCCCCGTTATACCTGCAGGCATCAAATTCAAAACATTTACTTGTCACTACTATAGGTATAGGAAAATTGCTCATATTATTAGTTATTGTATGGTTGCTGCCGACTCAGGTTTCTCTCCGGTGATCGCGCCCCTTATCTCGGTCCACTTGCTTAATAGATGATATAGCGCGGACTCGGCTTCCGATGTATTACCTTCAGCGGCTAAGCTCAGTACTCTGTGTATCTCAGATACCGAATCTTCGTTTTTCATTGAATCAGGTTCGATATAAGAACAAATCTCGCCGTAGTTTAATATCATAAAGCTCTTAGGATCAAAACCGGAGAGCCAGTTCTCGAGATTGACAATATTTTCGCTGAGCTCCTTTAGAGCTTCTGCAAAAGGCTGTGATGTGCCCGCATCTATAAGGCTAAGCGCTTGCTCAATATTATTCTTAGATACCAAAAGCCTGTCAGACGCATCCCCAACTCTTCCATTATAGTAAATAGCGTCCTGCTGAACAGCGCCGAACCCTGTGTGGGTATAGAAGTAGTGTTTCTCTTCTTCTGAGAACATTAGAAACCATTCAAGAGGGATAAAATTTTCAGCACTAAATATGTTGATGTTTACCTCAGACCCTACGGGTACGATATAGTAGTTGTTTTCATTGTCCTGCAGAAAAAAGCAGTCCTGAATCTCTTCTTTGCTGAGGCCAAGTGAAGATGAAAGCGAGCTTCTAAATTCTTCATACTCCCTTCCGTACCAAGACGACTGCGGAGTTGCCGGGCCGTCCCAGTATTTTTCATAAAATGATATGTAGCTTCTCCAGTAGCTCTCTTTCTCTCTAGTAGACTCGATTGGTTGATATACCATTAATACGCTGATAGCCATATTGTTGCCTCGATAACAAACTGATATTTGATTAATATATGAGTTTAACAAATTTATTCCTAATACCTAGCTATTTATCTATAAAAAAATAAAAGTAAAGGCTATAGTAGTTATTATTGCCCTTAGCCGTCTGTATATTTGATAGTTATATTATTATCTAATTACTGATATTTGTAGTCCAATGCAAGTCTAAATTTTATTTGACTGCGCTAGGACTTTTATAGGGCTGTCTAAGACAAGTTACTTGGGCAATACCTCATCTTTCTCAATATTGGATATGTATTCATCATCTATTCTGCCGCCGGAGTACGCCTCATGGGCGAAGTTCCTCATCTCGTAGTGATTAACTATCGGCTCATGATAGGGGAGCTTATAAGTGAGGGGGTTATGTATCTTATCCGGTTCAAGATCTCTCAGTTCCGGAATATACGTTTTGATGTATTTACATTCAGGGTCGAATTTTTGAGATTGCAGGATCGGATTAAATATTCTAAACGGCTTTGGGTCCGCGCCGCACGATGCCGCCCACTGCCAGTTTCCTATGTCTACCGTTTCATCATAGTCTATTAGGTGCTCTCTGAAGTGCCTGTCTCCCAGTCTCCAGTCGGTTAGCAGGTCTTTTGTGAGAAATGATGCAACTATCATTCTTGCCCTTCCGTGCATCCATCCCTCTTCTCTAAGCTGTATCATTGCCGCATCAACTATCGGATAACCCGTGCGTCCCTCTCTCCAGGCGTTATACCAGCCGTCGTTATTTATCCATTTTATGTTTCTTCTTTTTGTCTGAAACTCATTATCTTTAGTCTCCGGGAAATAGTGCATGATGTGATACCAAAACTCTCTCCAAGCAAGCTCGGATACGAATTGGTTCGGCTCGGGACACGAGGCGAGTGCGGCATAGTAGGCTTTTCTTACGGAAATCGTGCCGAATCTCAAATAAGGCGACAGCCGGGAGGTGCCGTCGATATAGGGGAAGTTTCTCCTATCATTATATTCCTTAAAATTAAAACTCCATAGCCTTTGATCAGGATAATCCATCGGCCAGTATTTATTCTCTGCATGGGGTATTTCATTAATCGTGTTCTCAAGAGACGTTTTCAGTATCTCGGGAGAGTTTACTTTCTTCGGCCCGTCTATCTCTTTGCATTTGGGTTTTCCTCTCCAGAGTCTGTAAAAGGGCGTAAACACTTTTCTCTGCTCAATCTTCTCTGGGGGGACTAGAAAAGTATCTTCATATTTCCTGAACTTAATCTTGCTGGATTTGCAAAAATGCTCTATCTTCAGATCCCTGCTTATCCCCGAGAATCCGTATGCCCGGTTGCAGTAGACAGAGTCCGCTCCGTATGTTCTGATAACCCTTGGTATTGCCTCGTCTGCCTTTCCCTTTACGACAAACAGATACGATCCCAGCTCTCGTAATTCCCTGTCCAGTCTTCTAAGGGCATCGAAGAAAAAGCCGAGCCGTTTGCTGTCCCTTGGGTACTCAACCAGTATGTCATCGTCCAATACATATACCGGAAGTACCTCACGGCTGTCTTCTATAGCATGATAAAGTCCTGTGTTATCTTCTGTTCTAAGGTCTCTTTTAAACCAGAAAATAGCTAATTCATTCTTCATAATTTTATTGTGATACTGCCGCCTAAAAACGGAGCCGTATCAAAATCTTCTTTTCTTATCCTATTGCCGTTGCGGTCCTCTAGCTCAAGAGATCCAATAAAAAGTAATCCTCCGTATGCGTTAACAGCGAGAAATTTGTTTATATCATATGAGATTCTTCCAACCCAAGGAAGCGCTTTGAAATCTCCTATTCCTCTTGGGAAATTGCCGTCTTTATCAAGGCGGAAGCGGTTAAATTCAAAACCCACGTTCGTTGCGATTTTAAGTCCGTTTAGAAAATCGTAGGATATCTCGGCCTTAGGTCCGAAATCGTTTCTAGCTCCTGCTGCCAATGTAGTAAAAGCCAGCTGCTCAGTAATTCGCCAGTCCAGATAGGCTATCGGGTAGCCGATTACGCTGTCTTCGAGGCGGCTTCCCAAAAACCCTCCGATGCCCACTCTGAGGTTAGGGCCGGTTGTGTAGCTAACTCCCGCAATTCCGCCATATGTGAATGAATCCCAAAAGGGTGCGCCGTATTCGGCTGCATGTGAAAACAGAGGTATGGCAAATACACCCCAGTTCTGGTTAACAGCGTAGCTTACCCGCATGGAATTATTTGAAATGCCTATGTTTCTCCAGGGTCTGAGGCCTGCGAAACCCTGGGATCCCGAGAAATCAAAGTTGTAGTAATTATAGGTGGAGCCGAATGTTACTCTGAGTTTTTCATTAGCTGTGAATGTTGCATCATGACTGACACCGACTCTTGTGATGTTAAACTGTCCTCCGCCGTCAATATCGGTATTGAACATGTGCTCAGCGTTTCCGTTTAGCCTTATAGCCCATCTCTCAAAGAATGTGAGCGCTTTTCTCTCGAGCCTCTCCATTCTCTCGGGCTGGGCTTGAGTGAGGGTCGGATATAATAATAGGGCTACTATTAAAGGTGCAAAAAATAAATGGGGTGCTCTGCTAAAGCTGGTCCAGCTATATTTTGTCATGCCGCCTCCTTTGATGCTCTCACCAGCTATTATAAGCGCTAGAATTGTTGATTCATAGTAAAATTTGTTTCTGCTGTCAAATTCTCTGATGAATAACTCTGTCGGATTCAGCTCTTAATAAGAAATGCTCTTTTGCGTCCTTAGCGACGGCGCGAATCATATCATCAAAAATGAAACTGTGAATCGGATACAACGAGCGCCAATACATTACTCCCCAGAGCCCAGAGGGTTCAAAAAGTGCAGTCTGCACAAGCCTTGTACCGTCTCCCTCCGGCATTGCCTGCCACTCAAGCCACGCTCTTCCCGGAACCTTCATCTCCGCTCGGAGCCGCAGAGTCTCAGGCCGCTCTATTTCCTCAACCCTCCAGAAATCCACCGCCTCGCCGGGCAAAAGTTCAGTTGGATGACGTCTTCCTCTCCTAAGCCCCGGTCCCCCCGCCAGTCTGTCAATGAGTCCCCTTATCTCCCACGCCCACCTCCACACTAGCCACCCCTTGTCTCCGCCAAGGCTTGTAAATGAGTCGAACACGTCCCCGGGCTTCAGATCATCAATGTGAATGGACCTTCTCTCCGTCACAAGTCCTCTCCACTCAGATACGCTGTATGTCTCATCTAGCAGTGCTCCGCTCCATCTTGTTTCTATGTCGCCGTCAACCACATGCGCAAGCGCCCGCTCAACAGATTCAATATAGGGTAGGGGCCTTATCTCAGGAAATACTTCAGCTGCTCTTTTAGTGTTTCCTACTATGGGATGGATTACTCCTTCTATAAGCGGCACGGCCAGGGAGTTTGATATGGGTGTTACAAGCCCGACCCAAATTGCCGCCAGCTTGGGCGCCAGTACGGGAACGGTAAAAATAGTACGCTTAAAACCTCTTACTTTGGCATATCCGTCCATCATTTCCTTGAATGTCAGAACGTCGGCCCCGATATCTAATACGCCTTTGTAGCGGGTCTCAAGCGCTCTCACCAGATATCTCATCACATCTTTTACTGCTATGGGCTGTACCTTGTGGTGTATCCACTTCGGAGCCACCATCACGGGCAGTCTTTCTGTCAGGTATCGCACCATCTCAAACGAGGCGGATCCAGAGCCGATGATCGGGCCTGCTCGGAATTCAGTTGTTGGAAGTCCTTTCCTAAGGATCTCTCCCACTTCGCATCTGCTTTTAAGGTGACTGGATATTTTTTCCGCATCGGGCAATAGACCCCCGAGGTATATTACGTGCTTTAGGTTTTTTCCCGCACGCACGAAATTGTTTGCGGCTTCTCTGTCGCGCGCGGCATAATCCCTGCCGCCGTACATAGAGTGAACCAGATAGTACGCTGTGTCTATGTCCTTAAGCGCAGCTTTGAGGGATTCGGGCTTTAACAGATCTCCAACACACACCTCAACCTTATCCTGCCACGGTCGTCCTTCTATTCTTGAGGCGTCCCTTACGAGCACGCGCACCTCAAGACCCTTCTCTAGCAAATCAGAGATCAGCCTGCCTCCAATGTATCCTGTGGCTCCTGTTACAAGTATTTTCATTTTTTTGACCTATAGGAACCCTTTGAGTTTATTGCCCTTGTCGGAGGAAGCGATTTTCTTAAGCGCCGATTTTTCAATCTGCCTGATGCGCTCTCTTGTAACACCGAACTTAGTTCCAATTTCATCAAGTGTATGAACTGCGGTATTTCCAAAACCATACCGCATCCTTACGATTTCCTCTTCTTTAGCGCTTAGCGTCGCCAGGAGCTCGCTCAGCAGCCCCTTCATGTCTTTGTTGTCCGCTAAGTGCTCCTGGTCTTTTGAATTCTTATCAGGAACAAAGTCCATATATGTCCTGTTGCGGTCTTCTTTAATCGGGTTATCAAGAGACAGTGTTTCAGAGCCGTTGAGCACCGCTTCAACAATGTCCAGGCTAAGTTTTGTGCGCTCTGCAATCTCAGACGGCAGAGGCTTTCTCTCAAGCTCTTCCTGAAGCATGTATTTTGCTTTAAAGACCTTGCTCGACTGCTCAAGCACATAAACGGGCACTTTAATCGTGCGTGTTTTCTCGGCCAATGCCCTAGTTACAGCCTGATGAATCCACCAGGCGCCGTAGGTGGAGAATTTAAACCCTTTTGTATGGTCAAATTTCTCAACCGCTCTGATTAAACCCAGGTTGCCCTCTTGTACAAGGTCGGTTAGAGGAAGTCCCCTGCCAAGGTGTCTCTTAGCGATATTGATAACGAGCCTGAGGTTGGCTCTGATAAATTTCGATTTCAGCTCCTGCGCCCTTTTTGAGTAGCTTTTTCTTACGCCCCCGAGCTTAGTTTTTTGCTTCGGTGTAATTTTGGCCTGAGAGAGCTGCTTATCTATGTTCTTGATCCTATTATTGCATTCCCTCATCTGTGCTGCGAGCTCTTTCTCCTGCGCCGCACTCAGAAGGGACTCATCTATGAGATCCTTAAAATATACATATAGTACTCTTTCCTCCTCGAATTTGTTCCACTTATAATTGCTGTTCTCTGAAGGACTGTCATCTTTTTCAGGCTTCTGATCGGTGATGGTATGTTCTTCGTTTTTATCGAAATCATCATCAACCACGCCGAAGTCCATATCGTTATCAAGTTCGATCTCCTGGTCAAAGATCTCCGCATTTTCAGTGTGCATAAAAGATTCTTCTTCATAATAACTCTGTTCATATCCTTTATCTGTATAATCCATCTTCTTCTCCCTACACTTAGTTATGCCCGGGCTGCCCAACCGGCCCGGGCACTATGTTAGATTTGTTTAATCCGGAATAATTACAGCATCGATAACGTGTATAACGCCGTTTGAAGCCATTACATCCGGAGTAACAACTGTTGCGTTGTCAACTTTTACTTTGCCGTCGTTAACCGCAATCGGTATTCCTTTGCCGTTAACGGATTTGGCTTCTTTTACCTTGACTACATCCGCTGATGTTACTTTTCCGGGAACTACGTGGTATGTGAGAATTGCTACTAGCTGCTCTTTATTTTCCGGCTTTAGCAGATTTTCAACCGTTCCTTCGGGAAGGGCTGCAAAAGCTTCATCAGTTGGGGCGAACACAGTATATGGTCCTTCGCCTCTTAGTGTTTCCTCAAGACCTGCAGCCTGAACTGCAGCTACCAATGTCGTAAACGATCCAGCTCCGACAGCTGTATCTACGATGTCTTTCTTATCTTGGCTTCCTGAGAAAGCCTGTACAGACCCAAGAACTAATACTGCTACCACCACTAACATCAAAGATTTAAATCTATTCATGATACTACCTCCGTAAAGTGTTTTTTGTTTATCTGCCGACATTTTTTTAACCCCATCAAATCAGCGAGTACAACAAATGTCTATCAGATGTCTAATAGGATAAACAAATGTATAATATCTGTCAAGCATTATTTTTAAAATTCTCAAAAATAGCAATATCTTCTAAGGTAAGTATCAGTGATGACAGGCGGTTAGAACATTCGATGAGGTCATAAGAAATAATTAGTGTATTGACAAATATTAGACAATTGTTTAACATAACTGTATGGAAAAAACAGAACAGATAGCTAATCAGAAATACTCAATAAAGGTAGTATCTATGAGGACAGGCCTCAGCGCCCATGCAATCAGAGCCTGGGAGAGAAGATACAATGCCGTATCCCCAAAGAGAGATTCAAACAACAGACGGTACTATACAGAAGAAGATATAGAGAGACTCTCTTTATTAAAAAGGGCAACGGATGCCGGCTTTGGCATCAGCCAGCTGGTAAGCTCAAGCAACGATGAGCTTCAAGAGCTCATCTCCTCGATGAATGTAATAGACCTGCCTGTTAAGACAAAACCGGAGCCTCAAGCCGAAATAAGAATTCCCGATACAAATTACGAGACTTATATAGAGAACTTTATGAGTGCTCTTGAGCAGATGGATGCCAAAATCCTGGAGAATATATTAATTCAGGCTGAGACCGATTACGGCATGAACGCAGTGATCGAGAACGTATTGGTTCCGTTGATGGAAGACATTGGCGAGAAGTGGAGAAAGGGAGAGCTCAGAATATCGCATGAGCATATGGCATCTCATGTGATAAGGACGTTTCTCGGAGGGGTGCTTGCCTCAAGCAGAACGTCTCCGTCGGCGCCTAATGTGCTTGTGACTACCCCTGTGGATCAGTGGCACGATATAGGTGCATTGATTATGGCAGTAACAGCCGCAAGCGAGGGTTGGAACGTGACCTATCTCGGCGCTAATCTTCCCTCAGAAGAAATAGCTGGTGCTGTTAAGCAGAATAACTGCCGGGTCGTGATACTTAGCATTGTCTATCCGGAGGACGACCCTGTGCTTGTTCAGGAGATAAGGAAACTCAAACGCAGCATTCCTGACAACGTTGTGATTGTAGCCGGAGGCAGGGCCAGTGTAAGCTACAAAGCCGTTTTAGATGAGGTAGGCGCTCTTCAAGTAGATAGTCTCTATAAAATCAGGACCACGCTCGAATCACTTAGGTCCAGGAAATAAACCCGACAGTCAGAGTCAAGCTTTTGCTTTCCTTCTAAGGAACCATATTTCGACAAATAAGACTAATATCGCTGCGCTTAGATGACCCCACTCCGAGAGTGTGGGGACATTTCTTGTGACGTCAGGAGGCGGCGGGCCCATTCAATATCAAATATTCTTTTTAGGCGGGTTTGGAAGACCTGAAAGTCCCCAGGCAATAACTAGCAGCAGCGCTATGAGGATCGGCATATGCGGGCTGATTTCATACAGATATCCTGCTGACATACCGCCGATTGCAGCTCCAAAGAAGCTAAAGAGGTTGTAGACGCCTGTAGTGATCCCGCGTTTTTCCTGGCCCACTCTTTGTGTGAGGAACGCAGGGAAGGTGGACTGCAGGATTGTATGTCCCAAAAAATAAGCCATAGCTGCCAAATAAAGAATATATGTTAGTACAGAATTAGCGGGATATATAAGGAAGCTTACCGCAACTAGCGCCCAGGCGATAAGTGTAGCGTTTTTGAGAAGCCCCCTTTTCTCGGCATACCTGACATAAGGGTATGAGAACAGCGCCGTAGGAATAAGCGCTATGAGGTATACAAGCCAAAGATCATCCTCGTCCACCCCGAGCTCTGTCCAGGTTAGGGGATAGATGAAGACGAACATGTTAACAGTGAGCGCCAGTATAGCACCGCCAAGAATCAGCTTTTTAATCTCTGTCTGTTTTAGGTATGCCAGTATCTCAGCTTCTTCATGGATAAGATCCTTTTTCTCAATCTTAGGGAAAAACAGGATTGTGACTACAACAGCCAACGCCCCGAGAGCGGCGAGTATAAAAAACAGAGTTGAGAATCCAACTTCTGCTGCAAGCAGCGGACCGAGAACCATTGCCAGGAGGAAACCACCCCCTATGGTAACGCCCACAATTGTAAATGACTGCGCCCTCACTCCGTGACGCGTGAGGTCTCCAAGAGATGCTATGGCCACAGAGCTTACAGCGCCCGCTCCCTGAATCA
>JABAOE010000394.1_pt6 | contig 10885 bp, 13 predicted proteins | sample 7062141 | NCBI WGS metagenome assembly JABAOE01 (sample SAMN14538627, study PRJNA623070) | marine sediment metagenome | biome: marine biome [ENVO:00000428]; feature: marine pelagic biome [ENVO:01000023]; material: deep marine sediment [ENVO:00002113] | place: India: Gulf of Khambhat ...
GGAGAAAGATGTGCAAGCACATCAAACAGAAACTTTGAGGGAAGGCAGGGCAAAGGCGGCAGGACTCATCTTGTAAGCCCGATAATGGCGGCAGCCGCAGCGCTCGAGGGCCGCTTTGTAGATATAAGAAACTGGGATTTAGAAAGAGATTTATAAAGGGGTAATTATATTATGGAACCATTTAAGAATTTTAAAGGCTTAGTAGCTCCTCTGGACAGGATGAATGTAGATACGGATCAGATTATCCCCAAACAGTTTTTAAAAAGGATTGAAAGAACGGGGTTTGGAGAGTTTTTGTTTTATGACTGGAGATATCTTGACGATGGTAAACCGAATCCCGATTTTATACTGAACAAAAAAGGGTATAAAAACAGCCAGATTCTGCTTGCAAAAGATAACTTTGGAAGCGGAAGCTCAAGGGAGCATGCTCCGTGGTCGCTTGAGGATTACGGCTTCAAGGTAATTATAGCACCTTCTTTTGCAGATATCTTTTATAACAACTGTTTTAAAAACGGCATGCTTCCGATAAGGCTTCCAGCTGAAACCGTAGATTATCTTTTCGAGCAGGCATTTGGCAGGAGCGGTTATATGCTTGAAATTGATCTTAAAGAACAGACTATAAAGGATGACTACGGCTTCACGGCATCTTTTGAAATTGATCAGTTTAAGAAAAAAACCCTTCTTGAAGGCCTCGATGATATTGCATTAACACTGAGGCTTGAGGATCAAATTTCGGAGTTTGAAAAAGGGTATAAAGTATAAGTGTCATTTATTAATACATATAATTATAAGGAGGTTGGATTAAATATTTAAAGTATTACAGTAATATTTGTTTATGCTTTGCATTTTCTTTATATGCCGTTTGTAGAAATCCACACAAAGCACAATAAATTCTTATCTTTTACTTTCCTTAGAAATAGAACAAAAAAATAGAAAAAATCAAGACTAGTATTTATCGCCAATAAACATTAACCTATTAGTAGATATGAGTTCTATAGAACTAAAACAAAATCCAAAGCTTGTACAGCAGCAAAAACTCTATTTAACCCAGGAGCAGCAGCTGTTCCTGAGGTTAATACAGATGTCTTCACTAGAGCTTAAAGAATATGTAGAGGAACAGCTTGCCGAAAACCCCGTACTTGAAGAAGATTTAGAAAAGAAAACACCCGAAGACTCCGAAGACGAGAAAAATGATGATATAGATCTCAACAGCTATATATTTGACGGTGATAATTCCATACCATTTACATCCAAGACATTTCACGACCAGGACCAGGACTTCTCATGGGAAGACAATCTCACTTCTGAAACTTCTCTGCAAGACTACCTCCACTGGCAGCTAAAATTATCAAATTTTGATGAAACCGAAAAACTAATAGCAACAATAATAATCGGCAATACCGATGAAGACGGTTATTTAAATGCAAAACAAGACGAGATATTAAGCGAATTTTTACAGTTTTCATCCACCAGCAAACAAACGCTATCGAGCAATGAAGCCGTACTGAGTGGGTTTAGTAAAGAAGAATATGACAGGGGCATAGACCAGATAAAAGAAGTACTTTCTAAAATATATGAAACGTTCGACCCTGTAGGTGTATGTTCCAGGGATCTAAAACAATGTCTTAAGCTTCAGGCTTATAGTCTTGGGTTTAGAGATGATGATTTAATATTAAAAATACTAGACCGTCATTTGGAAGACATGAGTAACAACGATTATGAAAAAATCGCAGATCAGCTGCAAGCAGACACCGGGGAAATTACAGAGATGGTTAACATCATTTCTTCGTTTGAGCCCAAACCCGGAAGACCTTATTACCGCAGCGATGTAGAAAAGAACATTACCCCGGACTACTTTGTTTATAAAATAGGGGATGAGCTGCAGATTCAATTTAAGGTAAATATACCAAATTTAAAGATAAGTCAGTACTATCAAAGGATAATAAGAAATTCTGATTCAATTAATACAGAAACCAAAAAATATATAAAAGAAAAACTCGATCTTGCTAAAAAAGTCATAAAGGGCATACAGGAAAGAGAGATTGCTATCTCAAAAGTAATACACAAAATAGTAAACATACAAAGAGATTATTTCTTCTATGGTAAAGATTTTATTAAGCCCCTCAAGTTAAAAGACATTGCTGATGATAAGGATATCAATGTACACGAATCAACCATAAGCAGGATGACCAGCAAGAGATACATATCGACTCCAAACGGTGTAATACCCATGCGCGCACTTTTTTCAAGAAAAATAGAGACCGTGCACGGCACAGATATTTCATACGACAGGGTTAAATCGATAATCGAAGACCTTATTAATAATGAAAATGCTAAAAGCCCATACTCAGACGAGGATATATCTAAAATCTTAGAACTCCGTAACATTAAATTAGCAAGAAGAACTGTAGCCAAGTACAGAAAACTTTTGAATATTCCCTCTTCCTCACAAAGAGCTAAAAAATATAAGGAGAAAAGCCATGGAACTTAAAATCACCATCAGACATGAGAAAAACGCTAACAAAAACAGGAAACTCAGAGATTTTATAAAGAAGAAATCAACAAAAATTGAGAAAATAGTAGACCAGTATAAGACCCCTTCTGAAGTTAAATTTATTTTAGATGTGCAGAAATACAGGAATAAGGCAGAGATATTTATAAACAGCAGTATATTTAAATGCACGTCGTCAGTTGAATCCGAAGACATGCTAAACTCCATTGAAAACGCAATAGACAGTGTGATTAAGCAGCTTAAAAAACGCAGAGATAAAAAAGTAACTTTAAAAAAACGTAATTTTTCTGAAAAAGAAATTAGTCCCTCAATTGATCTAGAACAAACAGGTTATGATCTTAAGATAGAAAACGCATCGCTTAAGCCAATGTCGGTGGATGAAGCCAAACTTCAGCTCGATATATCAAAAAATAACTTTGTGACATTTTATAACAGCTCAAGCGGCGAAATGAACGTGCTATATAAAAACAGCGGTGAACAACTTGTACTTGTAACTCCTTAAAACTCTATTTATAACCAAATATATCTTTATGAAGATTACTGACGAGCTTAAAAAAGAATCTATAATTGCATCTCTACAATCCAAAAGCAAAGATGACGTAATAAAAGAACTCACAAGCCTTATATCCAAACAGTATCCAAGTATAAATACAGAGCAGGCTTATGAAATAATTACAGAGAGAGAAAAGCTTTGCAGCACCGCCCTCGATGCGGGTGTAGCAATCCCTCATGGCAAGATGAGCGGTATATCAAATTTTGTGATATGTTTTGGAAGAAGCGAGCCGGGAGTTGATTTCGATTCTCTGGACGGAAAACCCACACACCTTTTTATACTCATACTAAGCCCCGAAAGTTCTTCCGGAATGCATTTAAAACTGCTTGCCAAAATCTCCAAAATATTTAAAATCCAAGAGTTTAGATCAAAATTGATGAAAGCAAGCACAAGCGATGAAATTTATGAAATAATCGCGCAAGAAGATGCAAAATTCTAAACCCGGAGAAAAGCTTACAGTTGGTGAATTAATCAGCAACTGGGGTGAAAGTCTGCAATTAAGTTTAATTTCCGGTAAAAAGGGCCTTAACCGACTGATCACAGAAAACAGGGTACAAAAAATAGGCCTCAGAATGATAGAGCCCGATATCACTCTCGATAAAGACACTATCCAGATGCTTGGCCGTACAGAGATATCTTATTTAAATGATAAAAACTTGAAACAACAAAAAGAAATCTTAAACAGACTTACATCACAGCAAATTCCCTGTTTAATAATTACAAAAGGTATAAAACCTCCGCATAACCTTGCTAAGCAATGTGAGCACACAGATATTCCACTTCTAAAAACAAAGCTCCACACGGGAAAAGCCATTTCTACACTAAGGGAAATTCTGGAAATCAGATTTGCGCCTTTTAAATCCGTGCACGGAGTATTAATTGATATACACAGGCTGGGTGTACTGGTGCTTGGCAAAAGCGGAGTAGGCAAAAGTGAATGCGCTCTTGATCTTATATTAAGAGGCGCAAAACTTGTAGTCGATGATCTTGTAGAAATAAGGAGGCTGGGCACATCGAAACTCGTTGGCTCCAGTCCTCAAAACATTAAGCATCTTATGGAAATAAGGGGAATAGGTATAATAAACATAAAAGACCTTGTAGGACCAACTGCTGTGATGGATAAGCGAGAGATAGATATGGTTATTGAACTTGAGCACTGGGACCCCAAAACCGAATATAACAGGGTGGGTGATGAGTACGACAAATATGAAATACTAAATGTTAAGCTCCCTTATATGAAAATACCGGTAAGTCCGGGCAGGAATGTTTCTACTATTGTAGAGATTGCAGTAAGAAATCAAATTTACAGACAGTCATTATCTCAATAAAAATATTTTATATTAAAATATGGATTTATTAATAGTAAGCGGACTTTCAGGATCGGGAAAATCAACCGCTATTAATGTACTTGAAGACCTGGGGTATTACTGTGTTGATAACATACCTCCGCAGTTAATAAACACTTTTTTAAATCTGTGCAAAAAATCATCTACTAAAATAGATAAAGTTGCTTTTGGTATAGACATAAGAGAAGGTGAATTTTTAAATAAAATCCACCAAGAGGTAAATACACTAAAGAAAAGCGGTAAAAAAATTGAATTCTTATTTTTGGATGCATCGGATCAGGTATTGATAAAACGATACAAAGAAAGCAGGAGGATTCACCCGTTGGCACCAAGCGGAAATATTCCCGATGGCATTAAAAAAGAAAGAGATGCATTAGAAAAGATAAAGCAAATCTCCGAGTATGTGATCGATACAACAAAACTTTCTGTGCATCAACTAAAACAGATTATCCTGGATATATTCGGCAAAAGTAAACAACAAAAGCTTATTTTGAATTTCAGCTCATTTGGATATAAGTTTGGAATACCCAGTGATCCCGACATTATGATAGACGTAAGGTTTTTACCAAATCCACACTTCGACGAAAAAATTAAAAAATTCAACGGGCTTGATCATAAAATTAAGAGATTTGTGCTCAGTAGCAGTGAATCCAAGCTTTTTTTAGAAAAATTAACAGATTTTCTGGATTTTCTATTTGATAAATATATTCTTGAGGGTAAAAGTTATTTAACCGTTGCAATTGGATGTACGGGAGGTAAACATAGATCCGTTGTAGTTGTGGAAGAGCTTAAAAAAAGATTTAAAAAACTAAAACCAAATATTTACCACAGAGACGTTAATAAAGAGTAGATAATGATAGGAATAGTTGTAATATCCCATGGAAATTTTGCAGATGAGCTTATATCTGCAGTAAATTTTGTGCTCTCAGGAAAGCCCGCCGTCAAGATTGTAGGCATAAATCTAGGCGGTGATGTGGATTTTGAAGCGTTTAAAAAAGAGATAAAAAGAACAATCAAAAAGGTGGACAATGGAAACGGAGTGCTGTTGGTAACAGATATGTTCGGAGGGACACCATCAAACATTAGCCTCACGTTCTTAGAAGAGAATCAAGTGGAAGTAATTTCGGGAGTAAACTTGCCAATGTTAATTAAGCTTGCAACACTGCCTGGGGATACTTCGCTCTCGGATGCAGTTAAGATTGCAGAAAAAGCGGGAAGGGATAATATAATAGTGGCAAGCAATCTTATAAAAAATTAAAAAGAGGATTCATATATGAGAATAGAATATCCGGATGAAATCATCACAAAGTGGAAAGACAGCATCGTTGCAGGGGACCTAAAAGACTATGAATTAAAAATAGATGAAGACGTAAAAGAAGATTTTGCAAACCTTGCTATGTTTTTGGACTATATGACCGTAAAGGCGTCGGGTCATGTGATGGACTACTATGACGGCTATAAACAGGCGGCATCAGATGTTTTGGCGCTTCTGGGAATATATATTGTTCAGGATGATGAAAGAAAGATTATTAACCTAAAATACCAGCCGCCCGACAATGACCTGCAGGAACAGCTTAAAAAACATATATGGGGAGACGAATAGAAAAGAGTATTTTCAGTCATGAATCTTGCCGATTTATTCGACTCTTTCTTAATCGACCTCGACGGGGTGGTATATGTTGGAGATAGTCCAACCTACAGGGCACCCCAGACTGTTAAAAAGTTATATAAAGCGGGAAAAGAAATAGTCTTTATCACAAATGACCCCAGAAGGTCTTCTTCGCAATATTCTAAAAAGCTTGCAGGCATTGATATACAATGCCGGCCAAAAAACATAGTAACCTCCGCAACCGCACTATCACTGCATATTCAGAATAAATATGATATAAATTCCAAAACTGCATTTGTGATAGGTTCTGATAATCTAAAAAAAGAGATAAAACAAACCGGGTTAAAACTGATTTCCAAAAACTCAAAACTTAATTCAGACTTTGTAGTAGTAGGCGGAAACAATAAGGTGGATTATAATGATCTGAAAAAGGCCACTGTATGCATAAGAAACGGAGCTAAGTTTTTTGCTACCAATAATGATCCGTATTACCCAACTTCCGAGGGTCTTGTACCTGCTACGGGGGCACTAGTAGCAGCCATTGAAACCGCATCTGCATCCAAAGCAACGGTCGTGGGCAAACCAAAAAGAATCATGTTTAGTATTGCAAAGGACCTGCTGATCAACCAAAAACGGATTGCGGTTATAGGCGACAGGCTCGACACTGACATTGCAGGCGGTAAAAAAGCAGGGTTTTCCACAATACTTTCTCTTACCGGGTCGACTGGCATGCATGAATTAAAATCGTCTAAAATAAAGCCGGATTATGTAATAGAGAATCTTAGCTACCTGTACAGAGACGCCAAGCTTTCAAAGTATCATTGATCTAATTACTGCCGTCGTTTAGGTTCCAGTCGTACTCTGTATATTGGATTGCATAATCAGTGCTTAGTTTCGTAGCAGCTTCAGTTGACAGATGTTCTTTAACAAAACCCAAGACCGTGCCATGAGTATCCTTAAAATCATCGGCAAACCAGTTAAATATGGATGACAGATATATTTTCATTTGTTTTTCATCGATATTGTTAATAGTCTCATCAGAAAGATATAGGTTTGTACGCATCATAAGCTGCTCATCCAGCTTTGAAGGAACAAAAGCCCAGCCGGGAAGTTTGGGACATCCAATTGCAGCACAAACAAGCGCAAAATGAATTTTGGAAGAAAATAAATTCCCTCTCCTGTTGCCATAAAAAACTACTTTGGAACGCCGGGTTCTGTCATAGTATAGGGGTCAAGCACCCTTGCAAGCTCTTTTTCAGGCAGCACTTTTTTCTCTAGCGCCACTTCTCTTACGGTTTTACCCGTTGCATAAGCCTCTTTTGCAATTGCGGCGGCGTTGTCATAACCGATGATTGGAGCAAGGCTTGTGCACATTGCAAGGCTCTTTTCTATCATCTCTTCGCAGCGTTTTCTGTCTGCCTGAATGCCGTCAATACATTTATCAACAAATATATGAGAGACGTTTGTAAGAAGCCTTATAGATTCCAGTAGATTGTTTGCCATCATAGGCATCATTACATTGAGCTCAAAATTGCCAGACTGACCCCCGACTGTTATTGCCGCGTCGTTCCCTATAACTTGGGCCGACACTTGTGTTACAGATTCTGCAATCACTGGGTTTACTTTCCCTGGCATAATTGAAGAGCCGGGCTGTACTGCAGGAAGCATAATCTCGCCTATGCCGCATCTTGGCCCGCTTCCAAGCCACCTTATATCATTGGCTATTTTCATCATGCTAACGGCAATGGTCTTTAATACACCGCTTGTCTGCACCACTGCGTCCTTTGACGCCTGGGCCTCGAAATGATTATCCGCTTCTGCGAATTTAACCCTAGTAAGTCTAGTCAAGTTTCTTGCAATAAGACTTCCGAATCTTTTTGGAGTATTAATTCCGGTTCCTACGGCAGTACCACCAATCGGAAGCTCGGAGAGCTCGCCTTTTACCTTTTCTAGCCTTGCAATTCCGTGCTCAATCATGCTCGCATAACCGCTGAATTCCTGCCCGAGCCTTATGGGTGTAGCATCCTGCAGGTGAGTCCTTCCTATTTTTACAATCTTATCAAACTGCCTCGCTTTTTTGGCAAGCGATCGCTGCAGTTTTTTAAGCGCGGGGATTAACTGTCCCTCAATCTGTGTAAGCGCCGATACATGCATTGCGGTGGGAATAGTGTCGTTGCTGGACTGACCCATATTAATATGATCGTTTGGATGAATTTTCTTTCTAGCTTTTTTCCCCAACATTTCATTTGCCCTTGTAGCGATTACTTCATTTGTATTCATGTTTGTCGAAGTGCCAGAACCCGTCTGGTAAATATCCACAACAAAATGATCGTCTAATTTCCCCTCTGCCACTTCCCTTGCAGCCCTGGTAATTGCCCTGCCAAGGTTTTTTGGAAGCAGCCCGAGACTCATATTCGCCTCTGCAGCCGAAAGCTTAATGAGAGCCATTGCCCTTATAAACTCTTTTGGAAGCCCTTGTCCGCTTACAGGAAAATTGTCTATAGCTCTTGCAGTCTGTGCTGCATAGTAGGCATTTTTGGGAACCTCCATTTCCCCCATAGAATCGGATACCACTCTATATCCACTCTTTGCCATGATATTCCTCCTTTTTTGCTCACACGTATCTAAAATAAATTTGAGTATTAGTGTTAAAATCTTTGAAATTAATTAAGAGACGAATAATATAATCAACTACTTTTATAAAGTCTATGCTTTACGAATAACATATTAATTACAAGGGGTTTTCAATGCCTAGGATAAAAGCTGATGATATATATCTTAACTATGAATCGGAAGGGGCGGGAGATGCTCTGGTATTTATTAACGGCATCACCATGGATACAAACGGATGGGGATATCAGGCCCCCTTTTTCTCTAAGTTTTATAAAGTTATAAGATACGACTGCAGGGGACAGGGGCTTTCAGACAAACCCGATGAGCCTTATTCACAAAGGATGCATGCTGAAGATCTAAAGAATCTCTTGGATGCGCTTGGAGTAGATAAAATTCACCTCGTGGGTCTATCCAACGGCGGTATGATTGCCCAGCATTTTGCACTTAATTTCCCGGATAATCTACGTTCACTTGTTCTTGTTGATACATGCTGCTATGTAGACAGGCTGCTCGAGCTCATGATTGACACATGGATAAAAGCCACAGAGATCGGGGGAAATGAATTTAGATTCGACATGTCTCTGCCTGTAATATTTTCTGAAAACTTCATAAAAAACAATGAAGAAAATCTTTTAAGGATGAAAGAAAACAATCTTGCGGTAAACTCCCCAAAGGCTATTGTAAACCTTGTAAAAGCCACGGCAGGGCATGATTTATGTGACAGAGTGTCGGAGATTAAGTGCCCCACACTAATAATTGTGGGCGAAGAAGACATACTCATTCCGCAAAAACACTCACGGATTCTGCATGAAAAAATACAGGGCTCTAAGTTGATCACAATCAAAGACTGCGGCCACGTGCCTTCAATTGAAAAGCCCGGGGAATTCAATGAAATAGTTTACGGTTTTTTAAGTGCGTTGGACGATAATTAAAAAAGCTACAAGCTATTTTTCGAGATAGTTTTTCATGGGGAAAGTCCTGTTGGCACGCTTTAGTTTTTTAAGCGCCTTTACCTCTATCTGTCTTATACGCTCCCTTGTCACTGAAAACTCATTTCCTACCTCTTCGAGCGTATGTTCCTTATCCTTATCTATGCCAAATCTCATTCTCACGATCAGTTCTTCTCGGTTGCTGAGTGCAGTTGTAAGCGCGTTGTCAATGAGACCCTTTAGCTCTTTATGCTCCAGGTTTTCAAGGGGCGAGTGTGAGTTGTCGTCCTCAATAAAATCCATAAGCCTGCTGTCATCTTCATCTCCTATGGGGGTTTCGAGCGAAATCGGGTCTTTAGTGATTTTCAGCACCCGTGCCACCTTATCTACCTGCATGCCGGCTTTTTTAGATATTTCTTCAATTAGCGGTTCCCTTCCAAGCTCCTGTACAAGAGTCCTGGATACCCTTAGAATTTTATTGATGGTTTCTGTCATATGAACGGGGATTCTGATAATCCTGGACTGATCTGCAAGAGATCTTGTGATCGCCTGCCGTATCCACCATGTAGCATAAGTTGAAAATTTATATCCCCTTGTATACTCGAACTTCTCCACGGCCCTCATGAGGCCTACATTGCCCTCCTGGATCAGATCTAAAAATGGAAAGCCGCGGTTTATATATCTTCTGGCAATGCTTACTACAAGTCTAAGATTTGATTCGATCAAGTCTCTTTTGGCTTCAGCCGCAATTTTTTCTCCGCGCTGCAGCTTTCTGATCGAATTTTTTATTACATTAATATCCTCTAATTGGCCATGAGATTTATTTTTTTTCGGCTTATCGGATTTTATAGAAGCAGGCTTTTTATTTTTCTCTAAATACTCTACCTTGCTCCCACCTACCGATATAATCCTGCTTATCTGCAGAGAGTTTAAATTAAGGTTTTCTAGTATCTTAACTATGTTGTCATTATTTTTCTTGATCTTGGCCGCTATGTCCTTGCTGTTTCCGTTTGCGGTTCGTCTACTAAGACGTTGATTATCCTTATGATATTTTTTTATTGAGATAAGAGAACGTCTGATACTGTATAGTACATCTTCCTCCTCACTTTCCTCGGCATCTTCAATATAAGAATCGGTAAAATCTTTAAGCCCAACACTGCCATCCTTTATTTTTTCTCCTATTTTTATAACTTCGGTCAGCAGGACCGTAGAAGACATGATCGCACGTGCAATAAGTTTCTTTCCAAGCTCGATCTTTTTAGCAAGATCTATTTCGTCTCTTCGTGTCAGAAGCGCATGCCCCGATATCTCATGCAGATAGTA
>JABAOE010004318.1_pt4 | contig 10881 bp, 7 predicted proteins | sample 7062141 | NCBI WGS metagenome assembly JABAOE01 (sample SAMN14538627, study PRJNA623070) | marine sediment metagenome | biome: marine biome [ENVO:00000428]; feature: marine pelagic biome [ENVO:01000023]; material: deep marine sediment [ENVO:00002113] | place: India: Gulf of Khambhat ...
TAGTAAAAACTGAATTAATTTTGATCTATCGACTTCATTGTTGTTTTTCATGTGTCTAGATGAGAATTAAATCAGTTTGTTTGCTCTTACTAACTTATGTAAGCGCTTGGATAATTCTTATGGTTTATTGTAACATTCAATTAAACATTAATACAAAATTTGCTTGCTGAAATGAATAAGTGTTTGCAATGGGGTTCCTTAGTGGACACACTTCGAAATGATAAATTATATAAGTTAGAATCACTAGAATTAAGAAAGGGGCATTATAACAACGCCCTTATTGAGATTATCTGAAATCTTCGCCGTGGATTTCAGCCATCTGAAAAACTCCCTCTGATGCCGGAAGTTCAGGAACAGATGCTGCAGCTGACTAACGAATAGCTTCAGCATCCTTGCCGTCCCACTCGCAGAATACCTTTGATACCTTACCGTCATCTGTCAGCTGGAGCCAGCTCTTTACCCAATAAGCAGTAGTACTCAGATTAGCTTTGCACTTTTTTGCTATTTGCGCTACCTGATCACCGTCTACCGGCTGATCTACTGGATGAATTGCTACAAATCTTGGCATTTTCTAACACCACCTTAATTGTAGTTTAAAAAAATTAAATTTCTTTGTTTTAATAACATGAGAAAACATTACATATTCAGATCAACAAAAACGCTTTTAATCTGTGTATAATGATCCATAGAGTGTTTACCAAGCTCTCTTCCGTATCCACTCATCTTATATCCGCCGAAAGGCGCGCTCACATCGTATTTATGATAACTATTTATCCAGACAGTACCAGCCTTTAGCTTCTTTGCTGCTGTATGGCCTTTCTTGACATCATTTGTCCAGACTGCAGCAGCAAGGCCGAACATACTATCATTAGCCATCCTGATCGCTTCATCCAGGTCATTAAACTGTAGGATAGAAAGTACAGGGCCAAATATCTCTTCTCGAGCGATCTTCATGGAATTATCAACCTGGTCGAATATAGTAGGTTGCAGGAAATATCCTTTCATGTCGTAGCGCTCACCGCCGGTCAGAAGCTCAGCTTCTTTCTTGCCTATGTCTATATATGCCAGATCTTTCTCAAGTTGTTGGGTAGAAACTACTGGTCCAAGACTGGTATTCTTATCAAAAGGGTCGCCTGGGACCAAAGTTTCCACAAGACTTAACAGTTTTTCTAAGAACTCGCTGTGAATTGATTTCTCAACAAAAAGCCTAGTGCCCGCTGTACAAACCTCTCCTTTATTAGTGAAACACCCCCATAATGCTCCTAGGGCTGCAGCATCGAGTTCAGCGTCGGCACAGATTATATTGGGTGATTTTCCTCCAAGCTCAAGCGTAACGGGTTTTAAATTTTCAGCGGAATACCTAACGATATTCTTACCTGTCTCAGTGCCACCGGTGAATGAGATCTTATCGACATCCGGGTGTCTTACAAGCGCATTTCCTGCTGAATTGCCGTAACCAGTAACGACATTAACTACCCCATCGGGAACACCGGCTTCCTGTAGAATTTCCATTAGCTTCAAAATGGCTAAAGGCGCTATCTCAGATGGTTTTATCACCATAGTGTTGCCAGCAGCAAGTGCTGGACAGAGCTTCCATGATGTCAAAAGCAATGGATAGTTCCAGGGTATTATCGCCCCAATCACACCTAAGGGTTCTCTTAGGGTATAGTTTAAGAAGTTTCCGCGCACAGGATTAGTCTCTCCATATATCTTTGTAGACCATCCTGAGTAGTACTGAAAGACTCCAGCCGTAACAGGGACATCTGTTATTCTTGAACCGCTAGGGTGACAGTAGGGTTTTCCCGTATTGAGACTTTCGAGTCTCGCTAACTCATCGGCATTTTCCATCAGCAATTCGCTTGCTTTCCAGAGTATTTTACTTCTGTCAGCTGCGTCCATAGTACTCCAAGGACCTTCTTCAAAGGCTTTTCTCGCAGCTTTTACTGCGCGATCTACATCACCTTCTCCGCCTTCGGCAACAGTTGCTACTGTTTCTTCTGTAGCAGGGTTAATTATTGATATTGAATTGCCTGAATAAGGGTCTTCCCACTTACCGTCTATAAAGAGTTTTTGATCGATAATCATGGTCAACATTGACCTCCTGTTTGGTATTATTATTCTTAAATTAATTGTCTTACTTATTAATAACGTGACATTATATTTTCGTGGAAACTATCTATTGCCTTTACTGGATCGGGCAATGGTGCAATCATCACCTGGTTTATACCTTGAGACTCCATTCTTCTAACTGTATCTATAATCTCGTCCGCAGTTCCCACAAGTGTTGATGCCTTTATCATTTCCGGATTCAGGACATCATTAAACTCATCATTCCAGAAGAAATAGTTGCTGTAATAGCGCAGGTGTTTTCTCTCGGGGCTATCCTCATCACTTGGATAAGCATGAGTAAATTTCATAACACCATCCCTTATATCATCAGGAAGAGGTTCTCCTCGTGGAGTCCCTGTATTTCTTTCATAATTATCGAGGGACTTTGCAACGATATTGAAGCAAACAGAAACAATCGGTCCTACGGCTTGTCTGAGTGATTCAGAATCTAACGTTTCACCGTCTTCAAGTATATGAAACGCCGTAAGTACAATTTTGTATATATCATCTGGATTTCTCCTCGCCCTTTCAGCCCCGATTCTTATACGCTCCATACAGTAATCTATATATGACTCTCCTATAGCACCAAGGAGCATTACGCCATCCGCAATTTCTCCTGCGAGCTCAAGTGTTTTAGGACCGCTTCCTGCGACAAAGATCGGGATCTCGTCCTTGGTGTTTATAAACGCCATATCCGGACTCAGAAATTTAACAACCCTTTTTCTTTCCTCTGATAAATATCTATCCGGACCCTCGCTGTAGAGTGCCTCTCCTCCTTTTAGCATATTCCTATATAGATTCACGTCACTACGTACCTCTTCTAATTTCGCAATTGGCATTCCCCAGGCGCGCCTTGCAGTGTTTCCTGTTCCAATACCTAGAACACATCTACCGGGCGCTATTTCATTAAGGGTTGCCATAGCTCTTGCGGTTACAGGAGCCATTCTAGCCCGAGGGCATGTTACCCCAGGACCTAACTTTATTTTTTTTGTATTGGCTGCACAGAGAGCAAGCGTTTCATACACATCGCTTCCTATACTGTCATAAGGCATATAGTATGAAAAACCTTTTTCCTCTCCATGAGCTACCCACTGCCATGAATGTATATGTGAAGGAAAATGTAATCCCCAATCCATTTTACTTACCTCCTACTTTTTATTTTTTTACAACTTCATCTCTATAAAGAGCAAGAGGTATGCCAAATGTATAACAGCCTGTGTTTATTGAATATTTGGATATTACAGCACACAGTTATGTAAATAATGTTTACGCATATGTTGGCTTGGCGTAAACGCTATTTACGACAACTTTTCGTCGTATAAAGAATATTAGAGAGAGGAAATGATACTAATTATTATATATCTTTTGACAAAATATTTAGTAGAGACTTGGCTTCTATAAGGTCCCTGGTCTCAAAACCTTCCGTAAACCAATTGTAAATCTCTGATAAGGAATCTACCGCTTCATCTTTTCTATCATGCTTTTCTAAGAAATGACATAAGCTAATATGAGCCTTCAGTTCTAATGATTTTGCATTTTGTTTGCGAGCTATATCAATTGCTTTCCGTATATCCTGCTCGGATTCAGAGTAGTTATCATGAGAATCAGATAACAATAACTCCCCTCTTAACCGGTAGAGCTCCGCTTGATAGGATGTTTCCTCGTTTTTAGAATCCAAGACTTTATTTATAAGTCTGATGCCCTCTTTTTCTTTTCCCATTTTCAGATAAATCTCAGCCAAATACGCTATCCAATATGTGGAGAAAATCTCAGTGCCTGTATTCATATATTCCTCATAACTATCATTTATCAAGGTTAAGCCTTTATCCATTTTCCCTTGTTTACAAAGAGCCCAACCCTTAATTATGTATCCGAAATTCAAGAATAATTCATATCCGCGCTCGCTTGATACTGATATAGCCTTCTGAGCATATTCGTACGCAGAGTCAGGATCTCCCCGCAATTGATGTACAAAGGCAAGCAGGTCATACATAATCGCCATGCTGTAGTGATGCGAGATTTTTTTTGATATTTCTAGTGCTTCCTTAGCCTTTAAAAGAGCCTTGTCAGGATACCCAAGAAACCAAAGGGACAAAGAAGACCAAAATAAACATGCAGTACCAGGGTCTTGTCCAGCAAGCAAAATTTCAGAACTATGCTGCTCAGAGCTATAAAGACTGTAACCTTTTTTTAATTGATCCTCTGCTGAATTGAAATTGCCCATACAAAAAGAAGAGGCTCCTAGAACATAATGTGCTTGCAATAAATGATTGTTGCTCTTTACAGTATTAGCAAGATCTAAGCATTGTTCACCAAGTTTGTGTGCTTTAGAGAACTCCGTGCGAGCAAGATAATACCCGCTAAGACCCCTAAGAACCGGAAGTATTTTAGGTATCTCGCTTACTCTTCTGGATAGCTCATGCGCCTTAGTATATACGCTTCGCACCTCCGGAGAACCAAAGCCTTTTGTAACTCTTAAAGCTATTCCCAGCAAGGTTAGCAGTTCGAGTTCTTTCTCATCCCTCTGCTCATTCTCCGAAAGAGTATTTAGTATTCTGAGTCCTGCATTAAGATGGTTGATAGCTTCAACATGAGCCGAGCGTTCAATAGCCCTTTTCCCAGCTATAAACCAGTATTTTAGAGCATTGTCCTTTTGCTCTGCGTTAGTATAGTGCAATGCAATCAACTCTGGTTGTTTATTTAGAGTTTCAGGGAACTCCTCTTCCAGTATTTTTGCAATCTTCTTATGGTAACTCTGCCTTTTCCTCTTTAGCATCGATTGATATGCAGCGTCTTGAATTAAGTGGTGCTTGAAGAAATACCTTAAATTTGGAGACAAACCTTTTTGTATCAAAATCTCAGATTGTACAAGTCTGGATAACTGCTTTAAAAGATCTTCCTGATCATGAGATGAAACTGCTTTTAATAGATCATAGCTGAACTCTCTACCTAGTGTGGCTCCTAGCTGCGCTAATTCTTTCGAACTTCCGATATTGTCGAGCCTTGCCATAAGTGAGTCTTTAAGTGTCATAGGAATATCCGGTATGTTTTGAAAACTCACACCGTTATTTCCTTTTTCTGTTTTAGTGACTTGTTCCGATTCTGAGACCATCTTATAAAGCTCTTCAAGAAATAACGGAATGCCGTCGGCTCTAGTTATAATTTCTTTCTGAAGTTCAGAGGGTAATTTAGTGTCTATAGTCATCCCTCTGACCATTTCATTCATCTGATTACGCGTTAGGCGGTTGAGTGTAATATGGGTCATATGAGAGCGCATCTTCCATGGAGCATGAAAGTCGGGACGAAATGTTAACAATAATAATATTTTCGCCCCATGCAATTGATTGATTAGCAGCTCTAGATACTCCAAAGTAGAAGGGTCAACCCATTGCATATCTTCAAATATTCGTAGTATGGGTTTTTCCTGGGATTCTGCAAGCAACCAGTCTAATAAAGCATCCATGGTTTTTCGTTTCTGCATCTCTGGAGGCTGAACCCTTGATGTGTAACGCTCGGGGGCTTGTATAGAAAGTAACGGCGCCAGAAGAGGAATAAACTGATCTAGTGAGAAACCATGCTTAAGTAATGCATTCTCAAGCATGCCGAATTTATCCTCAGTGCTGCCCTCAATATCAATAAACTGTCGATTTAACATTTCAATGATTGGATAGAGTGCAGTGTTTTGAAAGTAGTGTGAACCGTGACTTTCTATTTTCAAATGTTGCTCTCCAGAGAGCCGCTCCTTAAAAGCTCGAACTAAACGAGATTTTCCAATCCCTGCCTCACCACTCATCATAACAACTTGCCCGGAGCCGGCTTTAGCATACTCCCATCGCTCCAAAAGTAGTTCTAATTCATTATCTCTTCCAATAAATGGACTTAGTGCTTTGTGTTTAGATACTTCGAAACGATCTTTAACATTTCCTTCCCCTTTGACCTGATATACACCGATAGGAGTCGACACCCCCTTTAGAGTCTTATTCCCAAGGTCTCTGCAATTAAATAATCCCTGCACAAGTTTATATGTGGCTGAGCTTATTAGAAGACTATCGGGTTGTGCTATATTCAATAGTCTTGATGCAATATTCGGTGCTTCACCTAAAATGGCCCTTGATTCACGCGCGCCTTCAACACCCATCTCTCCTGCCATAACTTGACCTGTATGAATGCCGATTCGCACTTCTAGTGCTTTAGAGAGCTTTGAATTAAAATCTGTAAGTTCCTTCACAACCTTTAGAATTTGAATCCCAGCCCTAACAGCTCTCTCGGCATCATCTTCATGGGCTTGAGGATAACCAAAATAAATAAGTAGTCCGTCACCTAGATACTTTGCTAGGTAGCCGCCAAATTGGAGAGACACTTCAGCACAAGATTGCTGATAAAGCCTAACAATATCGTGGAGATCCTCAGACTCGAGCTGCTCTGAAAGTGAAGTAAAATCAACAATATCACAAAAAAGTATAGTTAGCTGGCGACTTTCAACATCGCCGTGTTCATCTAAATTGTCTGCCTTATTCTCTTTAAGCTTATAACCGCATTCTGCACAAAATACAGCTTCCCTAAGATTTTCGTATCCGCATTTCGGACAAATATTATGAAGTGATGCACCGCATCCTATGCAAAATTTAGCTGTGTCTGGATTTTCTGAACCACAATTATTGCAAGGCATTCTGCAATCACTTCCCTTAATTGCTTATTATAAACCGTACCTTTTAATCTTTTTAAATAAACCCTGTCTCGTAATACCAAGTAATTCCGATGCTTTTTGCTTATTCCCTTGAGTTCTTAGAAGCGCATTATTTATCATCTTAATTTCTATTTGCTCAACTATCTTTTTCATTGGTAAAGAATCGTCCCCGATTTCTAGTGATGAGCTGAGTACTGTTTCCTTATTTTTTTGAACTAAGTGTTGAGAAAGATCACTTTGCTTAATTTCATTGTCATCAGTAATTATAAGCGCTCTCTTTATTTCATTTTCTAATTCTCTTACATTCCCGGGCCATGAATAACCTTCGAAATACTTAGTAGCGTTCTTTGACAATCTTACAGAGCTTTTTCCAAACTCTTGCGAATAATTATCTAAAAAATGTTTTGCAATTACCAAGATATCCTCTTTAATCTCTCTTAGAGGAGGCATATTAATATGAACAACATTCAATCGGTAAAATAGATCTTCACGGAAAGTATGATTTTTTATCTCTTCTCTCAAATCCTTGTTAGTAGCCGCAACAACTCTGAAGTCGACTGTAATAGACTTTTTCCCGCCCAATCTAGTAATTTTTCTTTCCTGAAGCGCCCTAAGGAGTTTAGCCTGAGCCTCCAGGCTCATATCTCCTATCTCGTCAAGAAAAAGTGTGCCCTCATTTGCCATCTCAATTTTTCCTTGCCTACTATCAACCCCTGTGGCAACACCCTTTTCGACCCCGAAGAGCTCGCTCTCAAGTATGCTATCCGGAAGTGCGGCACAATTAATATCTATATAAGCTTTTTCAGACCTGGAACTGTTAAAATGTATCATGCGTGCGGCGAGCTCTTTACCCGTACCGCTCTCTCCAGTTATAAGAACATCCAATGGACTCCCGGCAACTTTTTCAATCAATCTTACAACCTCAGTAATTTTCGGGCTTGTTCCGACTATGTTGTTTACAAAAAATTTCCCCTTGCTCTTTTGCCTTAGAACCTTATTCTCTCTTTCAAGATGAGATTTTGATCCGGCTAGATCTTTAAAAAGCTTTGCATTTTCTATAGCTACAGCTGCATTTGAAGCTAATATTTCAAGCATTTCCTCATCTTCTGATGTGAATCTTCCTTCCCGTTTATTTAGAGCTTGCAACACTCCTATGGATTTGCCCTGTACATTCTGAAGGGGCACACACAACAATGTTTTTGTTTTGTATCCGGTTTTTTTATCTATCAAAGGATTAAACTTACTGTTCTTATAGGCGTCATCTACAATTAAAGATTGCCCTGATTTAAAGACCCCTCCAGCGATTCCACTTTCCGAATCGAACCTAACGATCTCACTAGTTCCCAAAGCGATTTTCGACCATAACTCATTAGTTCTATCGTCGTAGAGAAATAGACTTGCCCTATCTGCGTCTACAATCTTTGCAGACTCCTCCACAATGAAATCGAGAAGAAGTTCCAAGTCCTTCTCTGCCCTCATCATGCTTCGGAGATTGTATAAGATTTGATATTTAGAATCCGCTTTATCTTTGGGTTTCTCCATATACACACCAGTTACGAGTTTATCATAAATATTTTATTAGCGTCAACTTTGTTTACGTGTATACAAAGTTATATATGTTGGAAAAGATTTTAGAACACTCAAATTCCAAAACTACTGAAATTTATTTACATCCGGATGAGAGTTTGAGAACCGCAGCAGGATTGCTAGACTAATAAAACCCGTAGCAAAACCGTAGTAAAATGAAAATACTCCAAATAAGTCTCTCTATCACAAACCCTGTAACTACCTGTCATTATTGACTAAAAGTGGGTCCCTTACTGGACGTATTCCGAACGAAGATTATTGAGTTAAATAGACAGAATTTCATGCATCAAATTCAGAAATCGATTCAATTTTACGATTTGCAAGCAGATTTGTCTTGAAGATTTATTATGGATTAATGAAGCATAACATTAGGCTCGGGTTAGTTGATACACTTCGAAGTTCCGATACCTATGAAATTCCTTATGAATCTACTTTAGAGTTGCCTGAAAGTATTAATTATTTCACTTGATACACTTACAATCCTTGCAAACTGCTGGCGAGTGATATATATATGACAAAAAGTTAGGTGAATAAACAGCGGGAACTTGTATCTGCTCCCGCTGTATTGTGCATCAGCAAGATCTATATATTAATTTATGGACCTGGTGAGGGATTTGGAGACGGCTCAGGTGACGGTGAAGGTGAAGGTCCTTGAGTTAATATAAGTTCTGAGCACCCGTTTGTATCTACTATTGATGAGTCTTCAACGCGGATAGCATTCTCTCCACCTTGAATAAAACAGCTTGAACCATCGATTGAAACGCTTGATAAATCTTCAGACCTAATACCATTATCCAACAAAGAGATAATGCTTAGGTTGTTTCCAGTACTAATATCCACAACGGAATTGTCTTTAGATCTTACTCCGTCTTCTACAGCATCACAGTTAAAATCTGAGCTTGCTGTTATTACGACGCTTGAACTATCCTCGGCATCGATGCATCTTTCACAATTTGTGAGGAGCACATCGCCAGAGTTTATCGTCACGTTGCAGTTATCTTCAGCCCTAATACAGTCATCTGACCCCCCGCCATCTATAACTATGTCACCATTTATAACAATATCGCTATCCTCACAGCGTATCGGACCGGACTCAACACCCATGTCACCCACCACTACAGGCTGCTGCTCGTTATTGGGTTCTATCGTAACTACTAACTCCACTACACTTCCAGCACTTACATTGATAATAATTGAAACATCAAATTGTGGGGTTGAAAAATTAAGCTCTGTGTTACCTGGTGGGATGTCAGTAAGTGTAAAGTTACCGCCTCCATCTGTTACATCGCTGTCAATTACAATGCCGTTTTGCTCAGCTGTCACATTAATACCAGATACAACCGAGCCCTGAGCATCTGCTGTTTTGGTAAAAGTAAGAAGATTCTTTATCTTTGCAAGCATCGATGAATTGCTTGAAGTGGTACTTTTAGCAATTACATTTGATACCCGACCACTGATTGTACTTGTTTGGGTTCCAACCTGCGTGCCTTGCCCGCTGCTATTACCACCACTGTCGCAGCTTACAAATACCACCGTTAGGGGTAGTACAATGAGAAGAACTAAAAATGTAAAAACATGCCTTCGCTTCGTAACCATGCCTATCCTCCTTACTTGAATATTATGTAACTATTTATCAATATCCGTGCCAACTCTTTATTATTCATTAGCAATGTTTAGTTGAAGCACTACTGAGGGTCTTAACCAGCTGATTTAATTGAATTATTTACAAGAACTCTCGTGTTATGTTTGATAGGATATGTAGAAACATTTTTATATCAGGATTATTCAAATCTTGTTTTGTNNGTTTTGTATAATTTGAAACAGTATTTATATGCTATATTGCACATTCCTGTTTATGGTCTTAGCTCTTTAGTTGACTATAATTTTAGATATAGGAAGGTTACATATTGATATGGAAAACCAGCTTGAATCAATCATAAAATGCCCTGAGTGCGGGTTTGAAAAAGAAGAAACTATGCCGACCGATTCGTGTCAGTTTTTCTATGAATGCACAAACTGTAAAGCAATCTTAAAACCCAAATCCGGAGACTGTTGTGTATTTTGCTCATACGGAAGCATAAAGTGTCCACCGATTCAAGAAAGATGTTGTAAATAATCATTTGATTTTTAATATACTTCGTCTATTATTCCAAGTGTATTTAGTAGTTAGGAAAAGGTACGAATAAATATGCAAAATTTTGATTTTTCTAAAGTCAGAAAGTTTTGCAATCTTGTCCTCCCGGTAGTTTTAATTATTCAACTATTATTTGCCAGCTCTGCATTAAATTTTTACCCCCACAATTTTTCAGCTATTGATAACCCATACGGAGATTCCTCAGTAGTATTATCATTCATTATAGAAGACGTAGAGGATGAAGATTCTAAGTCGCATTCTCTATCATGGAATATTTATCGCCTTTATAATTTTTACTATCTTGATAGTTTCACCAATCCTTTTAAAGAATATTTTTCAAGCCTAAATCATTCCAGATCTCCAC
>JABAOE010001416.1_pt3 | contig 10880 bp, 8 predicted proteins | sample 7062141 | NCBI WGS metagenome assembly JABAOE01 (sample SAMN14538627, study PRJNA623070) | marine sediment metagenome | biome: marine biome [ENVO:00000428]; feature: marine pelagic biome [ENVO:01000023]; material: deep marine sediment [ENVO:00002113] | place: India: Gulf of Khambhat ...
CCGGCCACGGCGGGCCCGGATGCAGCGACTGCCATACGGCGCATTCTCCCTTGCCGGTTACGGATCCGACGTCATCGATTCACCGTTCGAACGTGGCCGATACCTGCGGCGAGTGCCACAGGAAGATCACCCGGCAGTACCAGCGCAGCATCCATGGACTGGCCGCGGACTCCGGCGTGCTGGACTCGCCCGTCTGCATCGATTGCCATGGCGAGCACCGCATCCTGGCCGTGGGCGCACCGGACTCGCCGGTCTCGGCGACCAATATTCCGACTAGAGTGTGCGGCCCCTGCCACGCCGATCTGAAGCTCAGCGAAAGGTACGGCCTCCCCGGGGACCATGTGCCGTCCTACGACGAGAGTTTTCACGGCCTGGCCTCGCGCGGCGGCTCGCTGCGGGTCGCAAACTGCGCAAGCTGCCACGGCGTGCACGACATCCTGCCGTCGAGCGATCCCGACTCCTTGATTCACCCCGACAACCTGGCGGGCACCTGCGGCAAATGCCACGCCGGCGCCGGCAGCCAGTTTGCTATCGCCCCGGTGCACGTGCTGGCTGAGGATACGCCCAATGTCGTTGCCTACTGGATTCGGGCCATCTACATACCGTTGATCTGGATCACCGTCGTCGGCATGTTCCTGCACAACCTTCTCGACCTGGTCAAAAAGACGCGCACCTACTCGTCGTGGCGACGTAGAGCGCCGCCACACTGCGAGATCAGGGAACGCATGTCGCGGCCGTTCCGGTTCACCCACGCCCTGGCCGCGGTGAGCTTCGTCATCCTCGTGGTCACCGGTTTCGCGCTGAAATACCCGGAGAGCTGGTGGGCCGCGCCACTGCAAGCCTGGGACAACGAACTTCGTGGCATCGTGCACCGCGTCGCCTCTGTCGGCCTGATGGGCGCCTGTGTCTTCCACTTCGCGCATCTTGCTTTCAGTGCACGCGCACGCAGCCAGATGGCGGCATTCCTGCCGAAGGTCGCCGACTTCCGCGAGTTCTCCCACAGGCTGGGCTATAACCTGGGTCGCCGCCCCGAGCCGCCCGCACCGGTGCGTGTCGGCTACGTCGAGAAGATCGAATACTGGGCCGCTCTCTGGGGCACCGCCGTCACCGCGATCACCGGGTTGATACTCTGGTTCGAGAACTTCACCCTCACGTGGTTGCCCGGGTGGGTACCCGAGGCCGCAACGATACTGCATTTCCTCGAGGCCATCCTCGCGACGCTCGCGATTCTCATCTGGCACTTCTACTTCGTCATCTTCGACCCGGCCGTGTACCCGATGGATACGGCCTGGCTGACCGGGAAACCGCCGTTCGCCAGGGCGGAAGAGCGCGGCGAAGTCATCCACACGAACGAAGCGGACGAGCAGGATACCTGAGCGGGGACTCCCCCGGCGTCAACCTGGGGCGACCGCCAGGTATTCGCTGTTGACCAGGAAGTGCACCCAGATGCTGAGGGCGTACCCGGCGGCAATTACCGGTGTCCATCTGAGGTGGGAGAAGAACGTGTACTGACCCCTCGCCTGGCCCATCAGGGCCACGCCGGCAGCCGACCCGATGGACAGCAGGCTGCCACCAACGCCCGCGGTAAGCGTCACGAGTAACCACTGCGCGACGTCCATATCGGGGTGCATCTGGAGAACGGCAACCATGACGGGGATGTTATCCACGATCGCAGACGCGATGCCGACCAATATGTTGGCCACGGTCGCACCGAGCTCGGAGTACGCGACCAGCGACAGCTGGTCGAGGTAGCCAATAAATCCTAGGCCGCCAACCGACATGATGACGCCGAAGAAAAACAGCAGCGTGTCCCATTCGGCCCGGGCAATCTCCCGAAAGCTGTCGAACGCCGGCACCTCGCCCGCATGGCCACGCTTCGCGGGGGTGTCGGGCGTAGCAACATGTGTGACACGCAGGTAGTAGCCGAAGATCTGCAGGTACCCGAGCCCGGTCATCATGCCGAGGAACGGCGGCAGGTGCAGGAAGTTGTGAAAGCTGACAGCGGTCGCGATCGTACATCCGAACAGGAACATCATGATCTTGGCGCCGCGTTTCATGCGTACGATCTCACCATCGGCCATGGGACAGACTTTTGGCACTGCCAGTGACATGACGGCGGCGGGTACCAGGAAATTGACGGCCGACGGTACGAACAGCGCAAAGAACGTCTGGAAATCGAGTATGCCCTTCTGCCAGACCATCAGCGTCGTAATATCGCCGAACGGGCTGAACGCCCCGCCCGCATTTGCCGCCACGACAATGTTGACGCAGCCAATGCTGACGAACCTTGGGCTGTCCTTGCCTACTGCCAACAGCACCGCGCACATCACCAGCGCGGTCGTGAGGTTATCGATGATCGGCGACAGGAAGAAAGCGAGGGTGCCGGTAACCCAGAAAAGTTGCCGGTAGCTGAATTGGCGCCGCACCAGCCACGATCGCAGTGCCTCGAACACGCGGCGCTCGCTCATCGCGTTGACATAGGTCATCGCCGTGAGCAGGAAGAGAAACAGCTCGGCGAATTCCACGAGGAAGTGTCTGACCGCCTCCTCGGTTTCGTGGAACATCGACTCGGAAGCGTATTTGTAGGCGATGATCGCCCAGATAATACCGGCCGCAAGGATGACCGGTTTGGACTTCCTGAGATGCGTAAACTCCTCGACGATGACGAGCAGATACGCCAGCGTAAAAATCAGGAGGGCAACAGCGCCAACCCAGTGACCGGTCAGATCCAAATCAGGCTCTCCTCTGGATTCATCCTCAACGGTATCCGAACAACATCGTGTAGACGATCAGGCTCAGCAGGACCAGGCCGAATGTGAGCGCCAAAGCCCCGAATATCCTCACGGCCCTGTCCTTGGCCCGTGGGAACGCTTTCACGAGGTTATTCTCCAGTTCACCCGANNGTGAAGATCACCGGGTCCATCGGGAACTTCTCCGGCCGGAAGTGGGTGTTGAAGAAGTGGATCGTGAAGATGAAGCCCACCGCGAGCAGCGCCTCGTCGCTGTGGATGATCGTCGCCACGTTGACGGCCCAGCCCGGAACGATGTGCGTGAAGAACTCGGGGAACCACAGTACGAGCCCGGTCGTGCCGATGATAATCACACCCCAGCCAACCGCGAAGTAGTCGAATTTTTCCCAATAGGTGTAGCGACCGTACCTGGGACGCTCACCGAAGCCGAAGAACCACTTGATCGACTGGATGAACTCTCTTAGATCGCGGCCGTTGAAGATGATCGAGTCCGGCCCAGTGATGATTTGCCACAAGGTCTGCTTGGTCCGTCGCTTGTAGTGGATGACATCGTAGGCATGCAGGATCATGACGATCAGCAAGCCGACGGCTCCGACACGGTGCTGGAAGCCCATGCTGTCAAACCCGCCAAGGAAATTGGACACGGCCTGTGCCCACGGCATGTATGAGAACTTCAGCGCCATGCCGGTCAGCGCCAGCGTGAAGAAACTGAGCAGCATGAAGATGTGAAGCGCGCGGTTGAAGCGGTTGAAGCGGCGGAACATCCGTTGCCCGTTCGTTGGCGAGAGCTTCTTGCGCTCCTTCCACTCGTCGCGCGTCAGCCACAGCCGCACGAGCCAGGCCAGCGTGTGCAGCAGGGCGAAGGTCAGCGTCCCCACCAGCAGCGCCGTCATGCCCCAGAAGGACCAGAACAGCCAGGGGTACTTGTTCCGGTCGTGGTGCGTCGCGTGCGTCAGGTAGCCGGTGAACTGGCGGTGCGAGCCCGAGTGGCAGTTGCCGCACGTTTCAACCACGTTGTCGCGGCTCAGCGTCGAGGCCGGATCGGACGGCGGCAGGATGTTGTGGACGCCGTGACAGTCGTGGCATTTGGCGGCGCCCGCCGAGCCGAGGCGTGAAACCTTGCCGTGAAACGTTTCGAAGAACGTTTCGGTCTGCTCCTCATGGCAGCGTCCGCACTGGTCCATGATCACGAAACGGAAATTGTTCAGGTCGGTGCGGCTGATCGTGTGCGAAGAGTGGCAGTCCTCGCAACTGGGCAGACGGTGCTCTTCGTCGACTCCTTCCGGGAAGTGCACGCTTTGCCTGAACGTCTCCTCGATGCCGTGATGGCAGCGCCCGCAGGTCGCCGCGACGTTGTCGTGGTGCACCGACGACCGTTCGTCGTCTATCGGCAGCTCGCCGTGCGCCGTGTGGCAGTCGGCGCAGGTCGCCGTGACCAGCAGGCCGCTTTCTACGAGCCCTTTGCCGTGAATCGAGTCGAGGTAGCTGTTGAAGATGTCCGGGACGTCGGAAGCGATGCGAACGGCGGCTTGCTCGCCGGCGCGGTGGCAGTTGGCGCAGAGATACGGCACGTTGCGTTTGAACGTCGGCGATGATGGGATTTCCTTGAGCAGGACGTCGTGCTTCCCATGACAGTCGAGGCAAAACGGCGCGTCGGGGTCGCCGCGGGCGCGCAGGCTGCCGTGGATCCCGCCGGCGTACTCGTCGACGGGGCCGGCATGGCACGGGCTGCAGTCGACCTTGGAAGTGATCGTTTCACAGGACCGCTCGATTGACGGCGTGACGTCCGTGTGACATTGCGCGCACGCCGTTTCGACGTGCGCGGACGCCTCGTAAACCGCGGGATCGACGAACAGCGACACCGTCTCAAGACCCCGCGTCATCGCAAGGTTCGGATCCGCGTGGCACGTCAGGCAGTCCTCGTTGGCCGAGCCGGCCAAGTAGCGCACCTTGCGGATCTTGTGCGGCGCGTGGCAGTCCACGCACGCCGGGATCTTGTGCGGCTCTTTTTCCCAGAGTTCGCCTTCGATGACCTTGCGGTGGACCTGTTCGATCTGACCGTGGCAACTCGCGCAGGTCGCGGCGACGTTGTCCCGGTGAATGCTCGATCGCCGGTCGCCATGCGGCAGGATGTCGTGCGCGGTGTGGCACGACGTGCATACCGCCGTGACGGTCAGGCCCTGTTGGAACAGGCCTTCGCCGTGGATCGACATCGAGTAGTTCTCGAGGACGCGCTCTTGGTGAATCTCGCGGTTGAGGCTTACGGGCGAGCCCTCTTGGTGGCAGCGGCCGCACAGTAAGGGAACGTTGATGACCGCGGTCAGCGATCGCGGATCGTGCGCCGGCAGGATCTCGTGACTGCCGTGGCAGCTCGCGCAGGTCGGCGCGAGATCGTCGCCGCGCAGCGCGGCCTGCCCGTGAAGGCTGCGTGTCTGCTGCCCGACCTCGGTGCCGTGGCAGTGCGAGCAGTCCGGCAACTCCTCGGCCGGCGGCCGGATCGCGTGACGGCCGTGGCAGTCGGAACAGCCGGGCGCGCGGGGGTCACCCGTAGGCAGCCCGCCGTGAGAGCCGGCGGCATCATGGCACGTCGTGCAGTCGACGGGTTCGACGTCGTCATCGTGGACGTCCCGGCCTTCGAGATCGACGTGGCATCCGACGCATGCGAAATCGGCGTGGATCGAGGCCGAGAACGACTCGGGGTCGACGTGGACGGAGATTTCCGTGCCGGCACGTTCACCGGTCAGCGCTTCGTCATCGTGGCAGAGCAGGCAATCCCCGGCTTCTTGAGCCGCGACGGGCAGCGTCGCGAGCAACAAGCCGATGCAAACGACTCGAGCAGATTGCTTCATCGCCTGCCCCAAGACACAAGGGTAGGAAATCAATGTAGTAACGGATGCGTGTCACGGAAACACGGGGAAACACGTAGGAACCTCCGTGGAAACCCCGCGGGCAAATGCTTGTTGGATCCGATTCAGGCAATGCTGCCGATGATAAAATCGAACTCGAAAGAAGCCGCCTCGAACGGACCGGTGCGTCGTGCGATGGTTTGTCCACAGAGGATCGGCAGTGGCCATCGGCCTGTTGGTCGGGCTGTTCGGTCCGACTTGTACCGCACAAGAAGACGAGACCTGCCTCGCCTGCCACGGCGACATCGAGATCTTCGAAGGCTTCGAGGACGCGCAGCGTCTGGTGGTCAGCGCAGATCAACACGTCGACTCGCTCCACGGATCGATGGGCCTGGCTTGCGTCGATTGCCACATGGATCTGGCCGGCCTGGAAGACTACCCGCACGACGAGTCGCTTGCGCCGGTGGATTGCGGCATGTGTCACGCCGATGCGCAGGACGTCTTCGCCACGAGCATGCACGGCTATGCGCTCGAGCGCGGCAACCCGCAGGCGCCGACTTGCGCCGGTTGCCACGGCTCGCACGACATCCGAAGCGCTTCCGACGTCGAGTCCCCGACGCATGAGAGCCGCATGCACGAGATCTGCGCTTCGTGCCACGGGCACGCCGGGTTGCTCACGACCCAAATGGTCAGATTCCCCGAAACGGTCGCGAGCTACGCGCGCTCGGTCCATGGGCCGCCGGGTGAGCCCGGCCGGGGCGGTGCCGCGACCTGCAACGACTGCCACCACGTCCACGCGGTGCGCGGCGTCGCGGACCCGGAGTCGAGGATCCACCGGGCCAACTTGGCCGCGACCTGCGGCACGTGTCATGACGGCGTACGCCTCGAGTACGAGCAGTCGATCCACGGGCGAGCGCTGCAGGCGGGTGTTCACGACAGCCCGACCTGCACGGATTGCCACGGCGAGCACTTGATCCTGTCACCCGATGATCCGGACTCGAAATCCCACGCCAGCCGTCAAGCCACCGAATCGTGCGGGAACTGTCACAACGATCCCGTCATCATCGCCAAGTACAGCCTGCGCGGCGGCGTCGTCGGCTCCTACGTCGACAGCTACCACGGCTGGACGACGCGTCGCGGCTACGAGAGCGCGGCCACCTGCGTGAGTTGCCATTCGGCTCACGCCGTGCTTCCGCATACCCACCCGCAATCGACAATCCATCGGTCCAACCTCGTGGACACGTGCCGCCGGTGTCACGCAGGCGCGGACGAGCGATTTGCTTCCAGTTACACGCACGACAAACTGTCGATCACCGCCAATCCGATCAATCGCTGGATTCGGGCGTTCTATTGGGTGCTCATCACGGTCGTGATCGGCGGGATGGTGCTGCACAACCTCGTGATCCTCAACTTCCACGCGGTTCGCAAACGGCAAGAAGCGGCGCGACTTCCGGCAGCCGTCCGACTGGATCGAATCCAACTGGCGCAGCACGCTCTCATGGCGCTTTCGTTCATCGTCCTCGTGATCACCGGATTCGCGTTGCGTTATCCCGACGCCTGGTGGGTCGCTATCCTGGGAACGCTGGGCTTGGACGAACCGTTGAGGGCGAACGTGCACCGGGTTGCCGGCGTCGTGATGTTGATGGTCGCCATCGCGCACGTCGCGTACGTCGTCTTCGTGCGGCGTGGACGTTCCGAGTTCAGAGCGATGCTGCCGTCGCGCCGGGATTTCCGGGAACTCGGCGAAAACCTGCGGTACCACACGTGGCGTCGCGATAAACCCGCCGGGTTCGACCGTTACGACTACACGCAGAAGGCGGAGTACTGGGCCATCGTCTGGGGCACGGCGTTGATGGTCGTCACCGGCGCGGTACTGTGGTTCCCGGGCTTGGCGCTGAAGTTCGTCCCCGCCTGGGTGGTCACGGCTTCACAGACGGTCCATTACTACGAAGCGTGGCTTGCCGCGCTGGCGATCGTGGCGTGGCACTTCTTCTTCGTGTTGCTCCACCCCGACGTGTACCCGATGAACTGGACCTGGCTCTCCGGGAAGATGACCTTGCGATCGATCGAAAAGCACCACACGCGGTGGTACGAGAGGGAATTCGCTGCGAACCCGGAAAGCGCGGCCGAGTCGGATGTCGCCGGAACGGCGGAAGCCGGCGGCGACTGAGCGGCCGGCTTACTGCGGCGACAGAAGACTTTCCAGAACGGCCCGTGAAGCTTCCGCGTTGTGGTGCGCCCCCGCATCGTCGAGAAGGGCGACAAGCTCGCGGGCGCGATTCGCCCAAGCGGCGTCCCCCGATTGCTCGACGCGTTCCAGGACTCGGCTGCGCAACTCGGCCAGCGTCGCAACGTTGTCCAAATGCATCGCCTCGTAAGAACCGTCGTCTTCGTGGCAATCCGTGCAGCTTGCCAGGGCAACTTCTTGCGAGTGCGGTTTCGACGTCGAGTGGCAATCCTCGCAGGCCACGAGGTCGGCCATGAAATCCGGCTCGACGCCGAAAGTCTCCAGCTCGGGCAGCGACGCGGCGATCAGCCCCAGTTCCGTCGCATGGCAACCGTCGCAACTGTCTTTGCTCAGACCCGCTCCCCCCGAATGGCACTGGTCGCAGCGAATCGATGCGTGCGGCCCGCCCAAGTCCATCGCGTGATCGAACTCGCCGGTGCGGTACGAGATCTCGTCGCCGTCACCGTCGGGGATCAGGAAGGTGTGGCACGACTCGCATCTGTCGGTGATCGTCTTGCCGTTCTGGTTCACGTGTCGGTTGTCGTGGCAGCGGAAACAGCCGGCGGAGAACATGTGGCCGATGTTGTCGGGGTAGGTGGTCCAGTCGACTTTCATCTCGGAAAAGACGTTGCCGAAGTAGACTTCTCGCGTGGTGTCGATCGCCTGGTAAATCGAAGCCCGGCGTGATTCCCAAAGATCCGGGTAGTTGTCCCGATAGAAACTGGCCAGCCTGTCCCCGATGCGTGCCGCGGCTTCGTCATCGGGGAGATAGGGCGGCAACATCGCAGCGACCGCCTCGCGCTTGATGAACGGCAGCGTTCTGTCGATCCTGCCCCTGGATATCGCCAGATCGATCGATTCCTGCGGCGAAAGGAACTCGTGCGCCGGCCGGTTGTGACAATCCATGCAATCGATCGTGCGCCGTTCTCCCTCCGGCGGCGGGTCCGAACTCGGGCGTCCGTCGGAGCGGAAGATCTGCTTGGTCCCTGTTTCGTCGGTCCAGGTGATCCACTGGATGTTCTGCAGTCTCTGGTCGGTGGCGATGTACTCGATTTTGGCGGCGAGGGCCATGTGACTGTGGATTCCGGATGCTTGGCCGAGGAACTCGTCTCCACCGCCGGTTTCGAGCAACAAGGCGACCGTGCGGTCGGTGTTCTCCTCGTCGGACGCATAGTGAGGAAACTCGCGGAGTTGCGAGCCGAAGAACTTCTGCGGCCAGTGACACTCCTCACAGGTTTCGCGTGCCGGACGAAGCTCGGTGATCGCGGGAGGAATCGGCCGGGGATACGTCTCCCGAAGCGTGGCAACGATCTGGCGCAATCCGGAAACCTTCGACTTGACGAACCAACTGGCGCCGCTACCGATGTGGCATTCGGCACAGGATACGCGTGCGTGCGAAGAGCGCTGGTACGTCACGGCTTCGGGTCTCATCACGGTATGGCACGTCGAAGCGCAGAACTCGGTGGAGTCCGTGAAGTGATAACCGTGGTAGCCCGTCACCGCGGTTACCGGGAGCAAGGCGAACAACCCCAGAGCGAGGAACTTGGCCACACGCAGTTGCAACGGATCGCTGAAATCGGGACGAGGAAGAAGACGCAAGCGGCGCGACGGATCCAGCCGGCGCCGCCGAAAACTGCGGAACAGGATCCCGATCACCATCAGCGCGACGCCGGCGGTCAGGATGCCCGGGAGAACGAGGTAACCGAAGATGTCGACGTAGGGATTCGGCGCCGGGGAGACCAGGCTGAACAGGCCGAACGTGATCAGCAGGATCAAGGCCACCGCACTCATCAGCGTCCCGGCCATCGTCAGCCAGTTCGTCCACAGCGGTTTGCTGATCAGAGGATGCTTGGGCACGTCACCCACGGCCGCGCTCCTTGAGAGTCCGAGGCTACCCGGTTCTCGGAGCGTTCAGTTTACGACAAAACCGAGCGCCGGGCTCGCGCCGGGGAACCGGGCAAGAGCATTCGTATCAACCGTCTTTGTCGAGTGCGACGAGCCATGCGGCGATCGCCTGCAGCTCCTGGTCGGCATCCTTGATTTCTTTCTTGTGGTCCTTGTCGTCGAGCTGGATCTCGCGTTTGAGGAAACTGACGATCCACTCGGCCTCGCGCGATTCGTTCGGAAGATCGGGTCCCTTCATCTTCTCGGACTTGACCTTGGACTCGATATTCACCTGGGGTACCGAGTGGCACATGTTGCACTTCTGCCCCACGAACGCCGCCTGGCCGGCCGCGGGTTCCTCGAACGCGGCAGCGGGCAGTGCGACGACCGGGCTTATCAGGATCAAAACGAGCAGACGGGAAAAGCGGGTTCTAACCGTCGTGGACAGCATGCGGCACCTCCGGGTTCAGGCATTCGCCTCATCCACTAAGTAGTTTGGGACTCACCCGCGTGCGGCATCAGTCGGTTTTACCGAAACTTGGTCTCGGTTATCGCTTAGCGGCCGCGACGACCGCGCCGGTCGCGGCGCCTAACCGGGCGGCAGGCTGCGGATCTTCAAGGCCAGCCCGATCAGCACCGCGACGATGACGATCAGGGACAGGGCCAGACCTTTGCGGCGATACTCCAACTCGGCGAGCGCCGCGGTGCCGCTTTCGAGCGCGGCATGCGCGTGTTCCAGGCCTTCGGCATGGGNNGCCCTCGGCCGAGGCATCGAAACTATGGACGAGAACTTGAAGGTCGATTTGGGAATCCACCGTTCGATCGACGTGCTCGCTCGCCTCGCGCGTTTCTACGCCGCCTCGCCGCGCGGCGAGGAGAATCCTTTCAGCGGCTCCGGCCAGCACCGTCAACTCGCGAATCTTGCTCACGAATGCCGACCCTCCCAGGGCCGGATCGCCGGAGGCGTCGTGGCAGGTCCCGCAGCGGCGGATCTCCGCGCGAATGATGCCCTCGCCTTCGGGGTCGTCATACGTGTAGTAGCTCTTGCCGATCCGGAATTTGGAGAACAAGCGCTCGAACTCGGGGCGCAACGGCAACTCGTCACCCTCGCCCAGCCTGTGGTTGGGAAGCTCCAGTGCGCGGTCCACGAGCCAATCGAACAACGCCTGGTTT
>JABAOE010003104.1_pt8 | contig 10880 bp, 8 predicted proteins | sample 7062141 | NCBI WGS metagenome assembly JABAOE01 (sample SAMN14538627, study PRJNA623070) | marine sediment metagenome | biome: marine biome [ENVO:00000428]; feature: marine pelagic biome [ENVO:01000023]; material: deep marine sediment [ENVO:00002113] | place: India: Gulf of Khambhat ...
CATGCAGTGGCAGCGCATGTTCTTCAAGGGTCGACTGTCCGGCAGCGAGAAGTCTCTGCGCAAGAAGGACTTCATCAAAGCTGCGCAGGCGGACGGATTCGAGTACGCGAATCGGCTCGAGCACAAGGACGACGTCCCGCAGGTGATCGAAGAATTTCTCGCGTTCGAGGGCCCGGCATTCCTAGAGGTCATTATCGATCCCGAGGCCAGCGTTTACCCGATGGTCCCACCGGGCCTCTCCTATCGCGACATGGTTACCGGCGATTTCATTCCGAATCGCTATGACGGCGATGCGGGCACGCAGCCTGGCTCCTCAGAAATGTTCTAGGCAGGCGCTCGGCTCCATCGCTCAACAATCCGGCACACGGCCCGGGTCAATGTCTCGAGCTCAGCCTCGGATATCACGAACGGTGGCATCAAGTAGACGACGTCGTTGAACGGCCGAACCCAGACGTTCTCGCCGAGAAACGCCTCGCGCAACGCATCGAGATCGGGTACACGATCGAGTTGCACGACGCCGGTCGCGCCCTTAACCCGTACGTCGACTACGTGTGCGAGCTCCCGACAAGGCGCGAGACCCTCAGCGAGGCGCGCCTCGATCGCGGCCACTTGCTCCAGGCGCGGCTCCGTCTCGAACAGCGTCAACGAGGCGTTGGCAGCCGCGCAGGCCAATGCATTGCCTGCAAACGTTGGTCCGTGCATGAGCGCGTGCTCGAAGTCGTCCGAGAGAAAAGCGCAATAGACTTCCTTCGATGCAACCGTCGCCGCCAATGGTAACGTTCCACCGGTCAGTGCCTTGGAGAGCATGATGACGTCCGGCGTAACGCCGGCCTGCTCGCAAGCAAACAAGCTTCCGGTCCGCCCGAAACCCGTCGCTATCTCATCGAGTAACAACAGCACACCGTGCTTTGACGCTGTCTCTGCAATCGCGGCGAGCATCTCGGGCGAGTGAAATTTCATGCCGCCCGCAGCCTGAATGAGCGGCTCGAGGATCACGCCGGCGAGCTCGTCGCGATGGCGCCGGACGACTCCATCGAATTCAGCGAGGTCTCGGGCGTCGCGCGGCAAGTCAACGATGAGCTGACCACCAACGATCTCGCCGAAAAGCCGATGCATGCCCTCTTCCGGATCACAGACCGACATCGCCGCAAACGTGTCGCCGTGGTAACCGGATCGAAAGCTCAAGAAACGAGTCCGTCCGCGGACGCCTCTGTTGAGCCAGTATTGAAGGGCAATCTTCATACCGACCTCGACTGCCACCGAGCCGGATTCGGAGAAGAAGACGTGCTCGAGCTCGCCAGGCAGCGCCGCCGCGAGTCGCCTAGCGAGTCGCCGTGCCTGTTTGTGCACGAGACCGCCGAGCATCACGTGCGGCATCTCTGCCAGCTGCGCAGACACTGCCGCAGCAATCGCGGGATGATTGTAGCCATGACAGGCCGTCCACCACGAGGAAATCCCGTCGATCAGGCTACGGCCATCCTCCAGCACTATTCTCGATCCTTCGGTTCGAGCGACGACCTGCGGCGTCGGTGCCGTCTGCGCCTGGCGATACGGCAGCCATAAACTTTCATTAGTCATTGGACATCCGTATCGATCTCTGTTCTACGGGTTCGTGTTGGCGTTCTCAAAGAAACGCGACGGTAGCAGACATCGGAGTATAGGTATGGTCCGGTTTTCTCGGCTACCATACACCCCATGACTAACATTACTTGCTTCAAAGCGTACGATGTCCGCGGCCGCGTTCCGGAGGACCTCGACGATGACGTCGCCTATCGCATCGGTCGTGCCTATGCGGACTTTCTCTCGCCAAAGAAAATCGTCATCGGCCGCGATATCCGCAAGACGAGCCCCAACCTGAGCCTAGCGTTGCAGCGAGGACTTACGGATTCGGGCGTGGATGTCGTCGATATCGGTATAGGCGGTACCGAGCTCGTGTACTTCGCTACAGCTCACCTAGGCCTAGACGGTGGCATCATGGTCACGGCCAGCCACAATCCGCCGAACTACAACGGTATGAAGTTCGTTCGTGAGAACGCGCGGCCGATCAGCGAGGATACGGGCCTGACCGAGATTCGCGCGCTTGCCGAGAAAAACGACTTCGCGCCCGCCGACAGATCCGGCGACGTCGAGACCTTCGATATCATGGCCGACTATATCGATCACATTCTCGGCTACATCGACAGTTCCGCGCTCGCACCCCTGAAGATCGTCGTCAACGCGGGCAACGGCGGCGCCGGACCGATCATCGATCGCCTCGAGCCGCATCTGCCGTTCGAATTCATCAAGATCCATCACGAGCCCGACGGCTCCTTTCCCAACGGCGTGCCGAATCCAATGCTCGAGCAGAACCGCGCAAGCACGGCGGAGCCCGTCGTCGAGCTCGGAGCTGACCTCGGCATTGCCTGGGACGGTGACTTCGACCGCTGTTTCTTCTTCGATGAGACCGGTCGCTTCATCGAGGGTTATTACATCGTGGGCCTGCTCGCTCAAGCCTTTCTGCAGAAATCGGTGGACGAACGCATTGTTCACGATCCGCGACTGACGTGGAACACGCTCGACATCGTCGACCAGATGGGCGGCACGGCCGTCCAGAGCAAATCGGGGCATGCGTTCATCAAGGAGACGATGCGTATCAGCAACGCCGTCTACGGCGGTGAGATGAGCGCGCACCACTACTTCCGCGATTTCTCTTACGCGGACAGCGGCATGATTCCGTGGCTACTCGTCGCCCAAATTATGAGCGAGCGCGCCTGTCCATTGTCGCAGCTCGTGGATGAGCGTATGTCGAGCTTTCCGGCCAGCGGCGAGATCAATCGCAAGGTCGACGATGCGGTCGTTGCATTGAGCACGTTGGAGAACCGATATCGAGATTCCGCAGTATCCATAGAGCACGTTGACGGCGTGAGCATGGAGTTTGAGGGCTGGCGCTTCAACCTCAGGGCGTCGAATACCGAGCCGCTCGTGCGGCTCAACGTCGAAAGCCGCGGCGACACCGAGCTCATGGAAGCCAAGACCGAGGAGCTCCTTGCGCTGATCGGTGGCGACCCGGGCTGAGCCTAGACGCCGCGACCAGAGCCGCGCGGCAGGATCGCTCCGCGAGCGTCATTACCCCTGAGGTAAGTAAAAACCAAGATTCGCGGCCTCAGCCAGCTATGCGAGACTGGAAGATATGCGCGGCTGATGCGCCGGCCGCACTCATTGTCGGAGAACATACTGATGAAGATCGGCGAAATCTGCAACCGCAGTGTCATTACGATTTCGAAGGACGCCTCGATCCTCGAGGCCGCCCGAGAGATGCGCAAACATCACATCGGCGACGTCGTTGTGACCGAACGCACCGACGGCGCTGAAATGCCGGTCGGCATCATGACCGACCGCGACATCGTCATCGAACTGCTCGCAGAAGAGGTCGAGCTCGGCACGGTCGATGTCGGTGACGTCATGAGCACAACGCTCGTGACGGCCCCGCATGACGCCGATCTGTTCGAAACGCTACGTTTCATGGGCATAAAGGGTGTGCGCCGAATTCCCGTGCTCGACGACGAAGGACGGCTATACGGCATACTCAGCGTCGATGACATCCTGAGCGTCCTGACGAAAGAGCTGAGCTTCATCGCCGAAATCAGCGAAAGACAGATCGAGCGAGAACGGTCTTCGAGAGAGTGACTATTACCGGTTTCAGAGCCGTCGATGGGCCCGCGTGAGACCATCGACCCGCTGATTCAGGCCCTACTGGACCCGGCGCGACACGGCAAGAACGTTACGGCCGTAACGCTCGTCGAAACACATATATCGTGGGTGTTGCTGACGGGCGAGACAGCGCTCAAGCTCAAGAAGCCCGTTAAGCTGCCGTTTCTCGATTTCAGCTCGGTAGAGATGCGCCGGCGCTACTGCAAAGAAGAGATTCGACTCAACCGGCGACTCGCTCCGGAGATCTATCTCGATGTCGTCTCGATCGGAGGCACGCGAGAGGATCCGATCCTGGATCGTGAGCCCGCGATCGATTATGCAGTCCGCATGCGCGAGTTCCCGTCCGAAGCGCGACTGGATCGACAGATCGCAAGCGGTTCTGTCCGCATGAGCGATATCGCGGATCTAGCCGAGCTAATCGGTGAGTTTCACGCGCAGTTATCCGCGGCACCCTTCGATTCGCGATACGGCACGGCTGCAGCCATCGTTGAATCGGTAGAGAAGAATCTTGCCGAGACCCGAGCGGCGTTACCAGACGAGCTCGGATGCAACAAGATCGTGGAACGTTACGTCCTCGAGCAAGGTAAACGCCTACAGGATGCGCTGACGCAGCGTAAGCAGGCGAATGCGATCAAGGAAGGTCACGGTGATTTGCACCTCGAGAATCTTGTCTGCTGGCAAGATCGCATCCTGCCGTTCGACGCCCTGGAGTTCGACCCTAAGCTACGCTGGATCGACGTTATCGATGAGGCGGCTTTCGTCGTAATGGATCTGATGGCCCACGGCGCCAAGGAGCTCGCGTTTACTTTTTTGAACCGTTATCTCGAAGTCACGGGCGACTACGACGGTTTGGCAGTACTGCCTTACTACCTCGTGCACAGGGCACTCGTCCGCGCAAAGGTACGAGCGATCAAGGCGGCTCAGAGTGGCACCGCAACTGCAGCAGAAGCGGCGAAACCGTACCTTGAGCTCGCAGAGCAACTCACGGTGACGAGTCGGCCATTACTCATGATCACTCACGGATTCTCCGGCAGCGGCAAATCGACCTGGAGCGCAAGTTTGATTCCAACGTTACCTGCGATTCGAGTCCGATCGGATGTCGAAAGGAAACGGCTCGCGGGGTTCTCGGAACTGCAACGCAGCGACTCGCCGGTTGGTGGTGGCCTCTACGCCGAGGACATGTCAGAGCGGACGTACGCAACGCTCGCACGCCACGCCGAAACGGGCCTACGCGCCGGTTTCAACATCATTGTAGACGCCGCATTCCTCAATAGCCGGCAGCGTGAAATCTTCGAAAAACTCGCCGAGCGGGCCGAAGCCGACTTCGTGGTTCTCGAGTGTGCAGCCGATCCTGTGACGCTACGCAACCGTATTACTAGGCGACAATCCAGCGAAGCTAGCGTCTCCGAAGCTGACCTCCGCGTACTGGAGCGACAACTCGAGACGAGCGACAGGCTCAGTGAAGCCGAGCGGCGGCGAACTGTCAGTATCGATACCGAGGTTGACGATCTCCAGAATCATCGAGAGATCCTCGGGCGGATCGAGGCTATCCGTCAGAGCCGGTCAACGAGCTTATGACCTCACTGATACTATTCTACACTCATGGATAACCCACGCGAGCTAAGCCGTGCCGACAGAAAAAATCATCGTTGACAGACCTCAGCCGTTAGCGGCAGAGGCGCTTTACAAGCGTTGCGACGCGAGCGCTTTCTCGTTCGGCACGACCGCCGAGCTTCCTGACCTCGATATCGCCGTCGGCCAGCAGCGCGCTTTGTCGGCGCTCGAGTTCGGCGTCCGCATGACCGGAGCTGGCTACAACCTGTTCGTCCTCGGGCGGGACGGTAGTCATCGACACCGGATCGTTAAAGAGTATCTCGAGACTCTGAAACCGGAAACTGCGCCGTGGGATTGGTGCTACGTCAACAATTTTTATGACGAGCGCAAACCTGTTGCGCTTCGGCTACCGGCAGGAATGGGGATAACGTTAAAACAGGATGTAGCGCGCGTCGTCGACGAGCTGCTCGCTGCGATACCTGCAGCCTTCGAGAGCGAGCACTATCGCGATCAGATTGCCGAGATAAGCCAAGAATACGAAGAACGACACCGCGCGAGGATAGAAGAACTGCAGGAGGAGGCGCAGCGTCACGACGTCAGTCTCGTACCTACACCGCATGGCTTTGCGATCGCACCGACACGAGACGGCAAGCTTCTCTCGGACGAAGATTTCGAAAAACTCTCGGACAAAGAGAAAGGCCGTACGACCAAGGCAATGGAAGCCATGACGGCAAAGCTCCGGGCGCATATCGAGGAACTGCCCGAGTGGCACAAGCAACGCCGGGAACGCATCAAGGCTTTTGATCGGGAGGTGACCGAGCTCGCGATTCGCAGCCCGTTCGTCGAGCTGACCGCAACCTACGCGCAGTTTCCCGAGGTGCTGAGCTTCCTCGACGATATGCGCGAGGACGTGCTCGCGCATGCGTCTGATTTCCAGCCCGAGGAAACGCGACAGACCGTATTCGGCATCGCCCCGTCGCGCTCACTGCAGCGCTATCAGGTCAACGTGCTCGTAGAACAGCCGAAGGATGGCGAAGTCCCAATAGTCTACGAAGGCAACCCCACGTACCAGAATCTGCTCGGGCGTATCGAGCACCTACCGCAGTTGGGTGCACTCGTGACGGACTTTTCGATGATCAGAGCCGGCGCGCTGCATAGAGCAAACGGCGGCTTCCTGATTCTAGACGCGGATCGGCTCCTCACCGAGCCGTACGCGTGGTCATCGTTGAAACGCGTGCTATTCGAAAAGGCCGTGCGCATGGAGTCCCTCGGGCAACAGCTCAGCCTCGTAACGACAGTCTCACTCGAGCCCGACTCGATTCCGCTCGAATGCAAGGTCATTCTCCTCGGCAGCCGACTCCTGTATTTCCTGCTCTGTGAGCTTGACTCAGATTTTGACGAGCTCTTCAAGGTCGCGGCTGACTTCGAGAATCGAATTGATCGAACCGACGACAACGTCCAGCTCTACGGCAGGCTCATCGCGACGCTCGCGAAGCGTGAAGCGCTCTTGCCGCTGACGCCGGGCGCCGTCGCGCGCATCATCGAGCAGAGCTCGCGACTGCTTGGCGATGCCGAGAAACTGAGCACACGACTGCGCGATATCTCCGATCTCGTACGCGAGTCCGACTACTGGGCACGGCGAGCCGACAGCGATACCGTGCATGGCGAGCACGTTCAGGCCGCGATCGACGCACAAACTTATCGTCTCGACCGCTTGCGCTCGGAAATGCAGGAGGAAATTCAACGCGACGATATCCTTATCGATACACGCGGTATGAAGGTCGGTCAGGTGAACGGCCTGTCCGTTATCGACGTGGGCCGGTTATCGTTCGGCCAGCCGTCGAGGATTACGGCTAACGTCAGCATCGGCGACGGCAAAATCGTAGATATCGAACGAGAAACCGAGCTGGGTGGCCCCATACACTCCAAGGGTGTCTTGATCTTGTCCTCTTACGTCAGCGCGAAGTTTGCCCCCGATACACCGCTGTCTTTTGCCGCGAACCTGGTCTTCGAGCAAAGCTACGGTGGCGTCGAGGGTGACAGTGCGACGCTGGCTGAAACTTGCGCATTGCTTTCTGCGTTGGCGAAAACGCCGATTCGACAAACGCTCGCAATAACCGGGTCGATGAGTCAACACGGCACGGCGCAGGTCATCGGCGGCGTCAACGAGAAAATCGAAGGATTCTTCGACATCTGCAAGGCCCGCGGACTTTCGGGTGATCAAGGCGTTCTGATCCCAGCAGACAACGTCAAGCACTTGATGCTGCGCGCCGACGTCGTCGAGGCAGTGCGCAATAGCCAATTTTCGATCTATCCCGTCGCAACGGTCGACGAGGCCATCGCACTGCTGACAGGTATCGTTGCGGGTCAGCGGGATGAAGAGGGCCTGTTTCCCGAGGACAGTATCAACGGTCGCGTCGAGAGGCGGCTCGTCGAGCTTGCGGAGCTGCGTCGGGAGTTCGACCACGCTAAGAAAGACGAGGACGAATCCGAGGAAGAATCGAGTTAGATGACATGCGCACGGACCTGCTGAACGAAGCCGANNGCCGACGACAAACAGCGTGCGATCATCGTCGCGCTCGATCCTGTGGCTCCCGGAAGCGCGGGTTTCGATCTGCTACGGGACATCGCAGTAGAACTAGATCGCAAGCTGCTGGGCCTGTTTATCGAGGATACGGAGCTACTCGCGCATGCTCAGAGTCGCCTCGCCAAAGAAATCGTGCTTTCCGGCGCTGCGCGACCGCTCGACTTCGCAAAGCTCGAGAAGCAGCTCAATGCTCAATCCCTGGCGATTAGGCAGATCTTCGAACGCGAAGCTGCGCGCCTCGGGTTGCCGCATGCATTCAGGACACTGCGCGGGCAGCTCGTCAGCGAGCTGGCCGTTGCTGCCGCGAGCGCCGACATGCTCGTAATCGAGCTCGCCCGACTTACAGCCGGCGCGCAGTCGCGATGGCTCGGTCAGCTCGAGCAAATTTGTCTTGCCGATCTACCGAACGTGCTCTACGCACGTGAGGGCTGGAAGAGCGGTAGCACCGTAATCGCAGTCATTGACGAACCGTCTGATGTCGAGACGAGCGGGCGAGCCGCAGCGAGCCTCGCGCGTGCGGGAAACATCTCGCTGACGATGCTGCTGAGCGAGCAGTCGCAAGCACACGAGCCCCAAATCGAGGCTGGTCTGCGTCGGCATTGCCCAAATACCGCAGTCAAACTCGAACGTCTACGAACAGCGAGCATCGACGCGCGTGCGCTGGGCTATCTGGCTCGAGCCGCAAACGCACGGGCGCTCGTGGCCCCGGCGCGGGTCACACGTCGCAACGCAAGTTTCATTCGAGAGTTGCTGCGGCTCACACGTTGCTCGGTCATGATCGCACGCTCGTCCTGAGCGGCCGGCGCCCGAATCTGCGGCTCAATCGTAGCCGAGCGAGTCGAGGCCCTCCGATAGATAATCGGCAACTAGCGGCGTTCCGAGCAAGTATTCGGCGGTTCGCTCATTCCAACTATCCTGCGCATTCGCGATGGCGCTGTCCCACTCGTCCGCGGCGTAGTCGCCGCGACCGAGCCACATGAGTGCGACCAACGTTATCTGCTGGTCCGGCTCGAGATCGTCTATCGTCGACTTGACCTCTTGATACGAGGGATCATCGGCATGATCGGCGAGGATCTGTCGGGCCCAGTCGTCACTCGGGCTCAACGGCTGTTCCGGGATCGTAACCTCTTCCTTGACGTGGAACTCCCGCGCCTTGTCGATAATGAAATGCACTGTTTCTGGGTTTAGGTCCATTGCTATCTCTCTTTGCTAGAACTCAATCTGTCGTCGCCTATCGATCTCGTGAAGCGCCAACCAACGCATGAGGTCGGCGTGATGCAGCAACCCCACGAGCTGGCCGGCGTCGACGACGGGAATGGGATCGCGCCGCGACTCGAGCATGAGTTGTAACGCCTCGCGCCCTCTCAGATGTGGCGAAACCGACTCGTGAATGCCGCCCATGACCTCTGCGACGGTTTGGGCCTGCGAATCTTCCTTGAGGCGGGCGCGGATCGAATCCAGGCCAACGAGCCCGATCGGATGGCCGCCTTCGAGGACGGGCCACGCCTCCTGATCACTGCGCAGCAGCTTCTCATCAATGAAAGCCTGCAACGGTTCGTCGGCTTGAACGCTCTCGAAGCGCGTTCGCATGAGATCAGCAACCTCGAGTGACTCCATCGCCTGAGCGAGCAATAGCTGCAGATAACTCGCTCGAGCGGCGTTATTGAGAAACCAGCCGATCAGCATGAGCCACAAACCCTGCACCAGAGCACCGCCGAATGCGGCCCATACCCCCCAGGCCATGATTGCCCAGGCGAACATCCGACCGACCTGAGAGGCGCTTTCCGTCGCGCGCCGCAGATCCCCACTCCGCCACCATAGAACAGCTCTGAGCACGCGCCCGCCATCGAGCGGGAATCCCGGCACGAGATTGAAAACTGCGAGCATTAAATTGACCGGACCGAGCCACATGAGCAGCGTTGCTAATGGCCCGAGCGTGGCCATCGCGGCTTCGGGATCGGCTTGAAGCTCATCGAGAAACCCGGCACCGGCGAGCTCGAGGCCCAGACCTGAGAACAGCATGCCGAGTGCAAGGCTCGTTAGCGGCCCAACGATCGCGATGCGGAACTCCGTGCCGGGTGTGCGCGGCTCCGACTCGAGCTCTGAGACGCCACCGAAAACAAATAGCGTGATGCGAGGCACCGCAATCCCATGGCGTTGCGCCACGATCGAGTGCGCAAGCTCATGCGCGAGCAGTGACATGAAGAACAGCAGTGCAGCTGCTAGCGCCGTTGCCCAGGCTATCCCCGTGGCCCAATCCGGGTGCCATTGTGGAAAAAGGCCTGCACCGAGGCTATAGACGACGAGAAAGAAGATAATTGCGACGCTGGGATCGAGCCGAATCTCGATTCCGCGCACTTCGACGAGTCTGAATCCCTTGCCACGCATTACGCGTCAACGGTGTGCGTACTGCTCAAGCTTCCGGCTTGATCAACAGAACGTCGCACGAGACCTCCGCAACGACACGCTCGGCCGTGCTTCCGAGTAACCATTGCTCGAGCCTGCCGCGCTTGAGCGCGCCAAGGACAACCAGATCGACGTCATTCTCAAGAATCGTCTTGCCGAGCTCCTCTGCCGGATCTCCTGAAGTCAACAGAATCTGCGAGCGCCGAATCCCATATCTCTCGACGAGCTCCATGAGCGCTTTTCTGTGCACGTCCTCGATGTTCTCGTTGCCGTAGTAGACGCCCGGCTGGACCTCGACCGAGGATGCGAGCGCATAGTCCTGCGGATCGGGATACACATGGGCAATCAACAGCTCTGATTCCGAAGCCTTGGCAAGCAGCGTCGAAGCTTCGAGCACGCTGTGATCTAGGCCGGATGGCTCTGCATGGCGGTGCAACGGATCGACCGCAGCCAGTATCTTCGTGTACCCCTCGAACTTCGGGTCGCGCGCGAGAAGCATCGGGCAAGGGCAACTGCGCATGAGCTGCCAGTCGACCTGAGCGAGCCGAGTATGCGGTGTCGATCCCGCCTGATGCGTGCCGACGACGAGGAGATCCGCCTGCCAGCGCTCGATCTCGGCGAGAACGACGTCCTCGGTCGGAAA
>JABAOE010005251.1_pt6 | contig 10880 bp, 7 predicted proteins | sample 7062141 | NCBI WGS metagenome assembly JABAOE01 (sample SAMN14538627, study PRJNA623070) | marine sediment metagenome | biome: marine biome [ENVO:00000428]; feature: marine pelagic biome [ENVO:01000023]; material: deep marine sediment [ENVO:00002113] | place: India: Gulf of Khambhat ...
TAGGTGGGCGTCCGCCGCAGCATCCAGAGTCCGATCAGTCCGAAGCCCAGGTTGGGAACCCACGCGGCCAGCGTAGGCGGCACCACGCCGCTGGTGCCCAGTCCGCGGGAGAGCTGGACCAGGGTCAGGAAGACGATGGTGATCCCCAGGCTCACCGCGATCCCCAGCGCGCCGCCCGCGCGCGGCGCGGAGGTCACCAGGGCCGCCGCAAAGACCGCGATGATCAGGCAGGTGAAGGGGATCGCGATCTTGAGCGCTCGCCCCACGCGGAGCGGCCGTCCGTCGCCGCCCGAGCGCTCGAGCGCTTCGATGTAGCGTCCCAGCTCCGCGTACCGCATCTGCTCCGGCTTCTTGGGATCGGCCAGGAGCTCTTCGGGCGTCTCGAGCAGGAAGGCCGGCCGCAACGAGTCGAACTGGAGGCTCGCCGCCCCGGCCGCGCCCGAGGCGATCCGTACCCGACCGGTGTAGAGGGTCCACGCGGCGGTGGTGTCGTTGTAGGCGCCCCGGGCCGCCTGCACCGAGATCGTGGGGTAGTCCGCTCCGGTTCCCTTCCGCTCGAGCACCACGTCCATCAGGAAGCGGCGCCCGACGTCGAGTTGGCGGATCGCGTACACCCACCCCTCGTCGGCGCGGTACACGAAGTTGCGCCGCCGGTCGGTGGACACGCTCTCCACCTCCTCCAGGAGCTCGAGTTGCCGCTGCGTGGCCATCGGGGCGATCTCGCCGATCCCGAGCCCCAGTCCCACGGACAGAAGTGCGGCGCCGAAGGCCGGCAGCACGAACCGGCGGACGCTGCGTCCCGACGCCTTGGCGGCGGTCAGCTCCGAGTGGCGGCTCATGGCGGCCAGGCTGAACACGGTGGCGAACAGCACCGCCGCGGGCAGGATCAGGAACAACCGCTCCGGGATCCCGAAGATCTGCGCGAGCGCGATGTCGCGCATCGGCACCCCGCGGGAGAGGTAGTCGTCCAGGTTGTCGGTCAGCTCGAGGAGGATGACGAAGATCGGGAACCCGACCACCGTGCCCAGGAAGATCTTCAGCCACTCCCGGCCGAGGTAGCGGTCGAGCGTGCCGCCGATCACGAGGCGGCACGGAAGGCGGCGCCGGCGCGAGGCGCCCGGCGGGGGCCCAGCGTCCGGCGTCGCTGCCACTCGTACGCCAGCGCGCCGAGCAGGGTCAGCAACATGTTGGACGCCCACATCGCCACGAACGGAGAGATGACGAGTCGGTTGGCCAAGGATTCGCCGGCGATGAGCCCCACGTAGTAGATCGAGAAGATCGCGAAGCTCGCCCCGATCACGAGCCCGACCCCGCCGCGGGGGAACCGGAGCGCGATCGGCACCGCCACGAACGCCAAGACGACGCACGCTGCGGGGATGGAGTACTTCTTGTGGAGCTCCACCAGGTGGACGGCCGCGCGAATGCGGGCGTTTCGCAAGCGATCGCGCATGACGGGCACGTCGGTGAGCGTCGCACGCAGCGCCACACGGTCCAGGGTGGGCGCCCCGGCGGACGCATAGGGGGCGCCGGGCGTGGGCCGGTCGCTCACCGCCTCCTGCGCCTCCAGCGGCGCGGGGGCGATCCATTGCGTCACGCGGGCCAGGGCCCGGCAGTAGGCGTTGGGCGAGCTCGGGGGCGTCACCGTATCCGCCAGCATCGCCGGCAGCCCCACCATCGCGCGCAACCCGTTGCGGGAGGCCGCCTCGAGACGCCGGGCCGATATCCAGGCGGTCTCTCGCGCACGCCGCACCACGTCGTCCAGCTGACAGGTGCCCATCTCCCGATCGCCGCGGAACTCGCGCGTCTCCCGCCTGGCGAACTCGCGACCCACGTCCCTGACCAGGATCAGCTGGCGCCCGTACGCGACCTGCTGGAAGACCCGGGTGTCGCTCCGGTCGAACTCGTGGATCGAGCCGTCGTACAGGGTGAGATGCAAGTCCTCCTGATTCGGCGCGAAGGCGAGGTAGCCGCTGTCGCCGTAGACGATCCGCTTGCGGTCGTTGTCGCTCAGATCGAACACTGCCACGTCCCGCAGGCGATACGAGGCCTCGTCGATCTGGGCCGCCCAGAGGTACAGCCGTTCCTTCCGTATCTCGTTGATCGTGTGTTCCTTCAGCGAAAAGGTCGGCTTGGTGCGCGCGATGTCCATCATCAGGCCGGCGAGCCGGTGATTGGTGCGCGGCACCACCTGATCGCTGAAGAGAAACGAGATGACGGCCACCCCCGTCGCCCCGAGGAGCAGGGGACGCAGCACCTCGCCCAGCGAGACGCCGCCGGCCCCCATGGCCGTGATCTCGCGATCGCCGGTGAGCTGGTTGAAGGTGTACAGCACCGCCATGAGCACCGACATCGTCAGCGACATGGCGACCAGGAACGGGACGGTCAGGGCGAAGAACTCGAAGAAGACCCTGACCGGCAGGCCCTTGCCCAGCAGTTCCGGCAGCCGGCGGGCGATCTGCTGGACCAGCAGGAACCCGGTGCACGCGCCGAATGCGAACAGCAAGGGTAGCGCGTGGCGCCGGAGGATGTATTTACTCAGTAACCTCATGACTTGCCGCGAGTTGCGAGCAGCGGAGCGTTCGAGGTGGGCATTATATTCGGCGCCCCCGCCGANNCACCGTTGAAGATCTCGGGGGCCGCGCTCGTCGCGCTCGTCGCGCTCGCGGCCGCGGGGACGGCCGGTCCGCTGAGTGCACAGGTGGGAGGCCCCGAGCCGCGGGCCGAGGTGCGCGTGCGCGTCCGGCTGGTCCGAGTGCCGCCGGTCGACTCCGTGCGAGTGCCCGTCTGGTTGCGCCCGCGGTTCCTAGGCGTGGCGACGCCCCGGGAGCGGGCCGACCGCTGGGCCGAGGGCGTCCGGCAGGCGCTGGCCGACGCCGAGGCCGTGCGCCGCCGGCTCCGCCTCGGGGCGGCCTCCGAGGCCGGGCGGGCGGAGGACGGCGACGACGCCTTCCCCCTGCAGCTTCCGGGGCTGGAGGGCCTGGGGCTCGATCTGGGAGCCCACCTCGAGATGCGGCTCGACCGGCTGCGCAACCTGCGGTGCTCGGCCCAGGAGTTTGCGGCCACCACCGGCTGCCAGGAGGGCTTCCCCACGCCGAGCTTCGACCAGCAGTTCCGGGTGCGCTCCGCCGGGGTCGTGAGCCAGCGGCTCAACGTCAACGTCGACTTCGACAGCGAGCGGGCCTTCGACGCCAACAACGACATCAGCGTCTGGTACGAGGGACGTCCCGGCGAGTTCGTGCGCCGCATCGAGGTCGGGAACGTGACGTTCCGGGCGCCCGCCTCCCAGTTCGTCACCGCCGCGATCCCCTCCAACTCGTTCGGCCTGCAGGCCGAAGCGCAGGCAGGCGCCTGGACTTTGCGAGCCGTGGTGGCCCAACAGAAGGGCTCGTCGCTCCGGACCCGGACCTTCACGATCGGCGAGACGGCCACCCAGCGGGTGGAGCTGGCCCAGCGCGACCTGGACTTCGAGGGCGGCCGGTTCCTCTTCGTGGTCGACCCTCGGGACATCCCCGGCTTTCCGGCCGTGGACGTCCTGAACCTCGACCAGGTGCTGCTCCCCGCCGGGATCCAGCCGCTCGAGGTGCGGGTGTACCGGCTGCAGACGCAGAGCGGGCGTGCGGAGGGAAACCCGAATCTGGGCGGGGTCGAGGCGGTGGCGGTCCGCCGCGACGGCCCGGAGCGGGTGGGTCCCTTCGACTGGCAGCTGCTGGTCGAGGGGTGGGACTACTTCCTCGACCCCTCCCGGTTGTGGCTTGCGCTCGCCCGCCGGCTCGACGCGCGGGAGTTCTTGGCGGTCTCCTACGTGACGGCCGCCGGCGACACGGTCGGCACCTTTCCGGCGGCGACCAGCCAGGGCGACACGCTCGAGCTGATCTACCGGCCCGACAGCGATCCCCAGGATCCGACCTTCTTCCACGAGATGCGCAACGTCTACCGCGTCGGCGGCCCGGAGATCGTGCGTAGCACGATCGACCTCGCGCTCCGGGTGAACGACTCGGAGCGGCCGCTCGGGGCCGACGGCACCTACCTGTCGCGCCTCGGGTTGGCGGTGACCACCGACGCGTCCACGCTCGACGAGTTCAACCGCGTCTTCCCCCGGCCGCGCGACCCCAACGGCGGGGCGCCGATCCGCGACCTCTTCCTGGTCTTCCCGCACCTGACGCCGTTCGCCGACGACACCCGGCTGCTGGCGGCGGAGCGCAACGACTCGCTCTACCGCACGCCGTCCACCCTGCTGAACACCGAGGGACCGTCGCCGCGGTTCGCCCTGCGGTTCGCCTACGAGGCGTCGGGCGCCGGCGACCCGGGGTCCCTGTCGCTCGGGGCCCTACAGCTGCGGGAGGGGAGCGAGCGGGTGTTCGTGCGGGGCCAGCAGCTGGTGCGGGGTCGCGACTACCAGGTCGATTACGCGCTCGGACAGTTGCAGTTCCTGAACCCCGATTCGCTGTTCGCCGGTCCCACCGAGGTGCGGGTGCAGTTCGAGGAGAACCAGCTCTTCGACATCGCCCCCAAGACGGTATTCGGGGTGAGTTCGACGTACGATCTCGGCGCGCGGGGCTCGGTGAGCGCCGTGGCGATGCTCCAGCGCGACCGCACCAACTTCACCCGGCCGCAGCTGGGCTTCGAGCCGCAGTCCCACATGATCGGCGGCGTGAGCGCCGACCTTCGCTTTCCGGCCGACGCGCTCACCCGCGCGCTGGACGGGCTGCCGCTGATCGAGACGGAGGCCCCGTCGAGCCTCACGATCGGCGGGGAGGTCGCGGTGTCCCGGCCCAACCCGAACCAACTCGGCCTGGCGTTCGTGGAGGACTTCCAGGGCAGGTCGACGGCGAACATCTCGCTCGCCGAGGGCCTGTTCCAATTCGGGAGCGCGCCGCTCTCGGGGCGGGGCCTGCCGGCGACCCACCTCGGCGTCACCGAGCCGTTCGGGCCTGCGGACGCGGCGGCCCTGGTCTGGCAGAACGTGGTGCGGGACGGGGCGACCGTGCTGGATTTCGCCCCCCGGGACATCGATTCCACCATCGCCCTGATCGGGACCGGCTTCGAGGTCGAGACGGTGCTCTGGCTGACCCTGAAGCCGGACACGGTCGGCGGGGCGCCGGATGCGGCCGGCGAGCCCCGCTGGCTGCGGCCCCACACCCCGGGGCCTCGGTGGCGGAGCGTCACCCAGCCGTTGGGCCGCGGGGCCGGCGTCGGATTGGATCTGTCCCGGGCGGAGTTCCTGGAGTTCTGGGTGCTGGAGGACGCCGCCCGGGAGGCGCGGGCCCAAGACGCCGTGCTGGTGTTCGACTTCGGCACCGTGCTCGAAGATGCGGTCGCGTTCGCCCCCGACACGCTTCGGGTCGCGAGCGGCGACACCACCTTCACCGGCCAACGGTTCGTGGGCGTGGGGCGGTTGGACACCGAGCGGGACTCCCTCACCAACGTCTTCAACGCCGCGGTCGACGACGTCGGCCTGCCCCAGGATCTCCTCGAGACGGTGGTGGACGAGGCAACGGGCGCGGTGGTGCAGGATGTGCCCCTCTGCGACGTCGGGGAGGTCGTCGGCGTGCCGGTCTTCGGGTTGGGGAGCCTCTCGGCGGTGTGCTCGCGCCGGAACGGGCGGCTCGACACCGAGGACGTCGACGGCGACAACCGGCTGGACGTCGACGTCGGCGCCGTCACCGAAGACGTGCTCCGGTACGTCTTTCCGGTGGGTGACCCGCGGTACTTCGTGCGCGAGGGCGGCACCGTGTTCACCGAGACCGGGTCCGCCACCTGGCGGCTGTACCGGATTCCCTTTCGCGAGGACAGCCTGCAGATCGGGACGCCCACCGCCCGCCGGGTTCGGGCGCTCCGGATGACGCTGGTGGCGCCTCCGCAGGGTCCCGACGAGCGGGAGTTCTCGCTGGCCCTCGCTCGGGTCGAGCTGGTGGGGGCGCCCTGGCTCAAGCGGGCCGCCACGCCGATCCTGGGGCTCGGGGGCAGCCAGGGCGAGCTGCACGGCGAAGTCGTCGCCGCGGTGGTCGGGACCGAGAGCGTCGATCTCGGCTACGAGTCGCCGCCGGGGCTGGGCGACGTGGGCGAGCGCCAGGGCCAGGGCTTCGAGGTCGGGCAGAGCCAGATCAACGAGCGGGCCCTCCGGTTGCTGGCCCGGGACCTCCGGCTGGGGGAGCGTGCCGAGGCGTTCGTCCGCTTCGCCGACGAAGCCGACCGGAACTTCCTCGAATACCGGCAACTGCGCGTGTGGGCCCGCGGGCGCGGCGCCGGGTGGAGCGAAGGCGATCTCGAGTTCTACGCCAAGGTGGGGTGGGACGAGCACAACTTCTACCTGTACCGGGTCCCGGTGCGCACCGATTCCTGGGAGCCCGAGGTCGTCATCGACCTCGAGCGGTGGCTGGCGCTGCGGGCGCGGACGGAGACGGCGTGGCTGCGGGGGGATCCGCCGTCGGGCGGCGCGGCGTGCGGGGCCGATACCACGGCGTACGTGGCATGCGACGGCCCCTACCTGGTACAGGTGCGGGATCCGGGCGTCTCGCCGCCCAACCTCGCCCGCGTCTCGGAGGTCGCCGTCGGCATCTTCCGTGCGGACGAGACCGTCGCGATCGACCAGGCCGAGCTGTGGGTGAACGACATCCGCCTGGGCGACGTCGTGGGCCGCAGCGGCATCGCCGTGGCGCTCAACGCGCGCCTGCGGGCGGCCGACGTGGCCGAGCTGTACCTGGCGGTCGCCAACCGTGACGACCAGTTCCGGCAGTTGGGCGAGGAGCCGCCCTATGTCGCCGACCGCTCCACCCGGGTCGGGGGCTCGCTGCGGCTCGACCGGTTCCTTCCGGCCTCGTGGGGGCTGAGCGTCCCGGTCAGCGTGGAGCACCTTCGCACCTCGGCCGACCCCTTCTTCGTGCAGGGCACCGACCTGCGGGCCGACTCGCTGGCCGATCTGCGGCGCCCGCGCGCCGCGGCGACGCGCCTCGACGTCGCGTTCCGGCGCACCCGGGAGGGCTCGTCGTTCCTGGGCCGCACGCTGCTCGATCCGCTCTCGGTGCGGTTCCGGCGGGAATCGGCCACGCAGGTGGCCTCGCTGGATCGGGCGGAGACGGTCAACCGGCAGGCCCAGTTCGACTACGCCCTCACGCCGGGAGCGGCCACCGTCGCGGGGGCGCCGGGCTTCGTGGTCCGGCTGGTGGAGAAGCTGCCGGCCTGGATCCGCAACAGCGAGTTCGGGCGGGCGTTGCGCGCCTCCCGACTCCGGCTCAATCCGTTCACCTATCGGTTCAGCTCGACCCTGACCGACCACGCCACCGAACGGCTCACCTTCCGGGTGCCGGTGGAGCTGCCGTCGGACTCCGCGGTGCGGCCGCTGCCCAGCCTGGCCCACCGGTGGCGCAACCGCGTCGCGATCGAACTGCGGCCCTACACCACGTTGCGGGCGCGGCTCGACTACGTGAGCGACCGGGATCTCCAGGACTATGGGGACTCGACTACGGTGGGCCGCCTGGTGGAGGGCGAGCGCCGGAAGCTGTTCGGCGCGGACGTGGGGTTCGAGCGCCGCCGCGCCATGGTCACCCTGCTGAGCGTGTCGCCGGCGGTGGCCAGCTGGCTTCGGCCCCGGCTCACCGTGACGACGTCGTACCTGTTCGAGCGCGACCCCAACGGGCGATCCTCGGTCCCGTCGGTCCCCGACGGCGGCCGGCTCAGGGTTCCGGAGACGGTGAGCAACTCGCGGCGCCGCGAGGTCGGGGCGTCGCTGGACCTCCGGCGCCTGGTGAGCGGCGTGGCCGGGGACAGCAGCGGCGCGGCGCGCCTGGTGCGGGGCCTCCTTCCCACCGATGTCTCGCACACCGTCACGCGGCGCTCCTCGTTCGATCGCGCGCCGTTCGAGACGGGGCTCGGCTACCAGCTGGGGTCCGGAGGGATCGACGCCTTCCTCGAGCAGGAAGGGGTGCCCGCCACCGGCGCGAGCGAGGAGACGGTGGTGACGGTCGGGGGCGGCGTCCTGCTCCCCCTGGGGGCGCGGCTGCGGCTCGCCTATCGCGATCTCGATCGGACGGTGTGGACCAGGCTCGGCGCGGGCCGCACCGAGGTGGTGCAGCGGAACCGGGAGTGGCCGTCGCTCTCGTTCGGCTGGTCGCACGACCCGCAGGGCGGCATACGCGCCGTGATGACCTCGGTCAACGCGCAGCTGCAGTACCGGGTCAGCGCCTCCTCCAGCGTGCGGCCGGTGTTCGGCGCGGTCGCCGACGTCGGCGCGTCGAGCGCGGTCGTGACCGAGAACACGTCGAACCAGGTGGCCCCCTCGCTCACCATCGCCTGGCAGGGGGGCGTGACCACGGCCGGGCGGTATTCCCTCAGCCGCACCGAGTCGTTCACGGCAGGCAACGTCACCGAGGGGGAGCGGGAGGATTGGAGCGGCCGGCTCGCCTTCTCGTTCGGACTGCCGCAGAGCTTCGTGCGCCTGCGCGAGCGGATCCGCGCGACCATGGTGTACAATTCGTCCAAGACCGCCGTCTGTCTCCTGCGGCCCGACGCCGAGCAGTGCCGGACGGTGTCCGACAGCCGGCGGCAGCGGTTCGACGTGCGCCTCGACACCGGGCTGAGTCGGATCGTGCGGGGCGGGGCTACGTTCAGCTACGTGCTGAGCGACGAGCGCCATACCTCGAACAGGCTGTCGCAGGTCGTGTTCACCGTCTTCGCCGACATCAACCTTCTCGCCGGACAGGAGCCATGACCGCGATCCGCACCGCCGTGATGCTGCTGCTCTTCGGATGCGCCGCCGATCGGGCGCGCGACCAGGAGTTCGACGGAGCGGCGGCGCTGACGTACGTCGAGGCGCAACTCGCCTTCGGGCCGCGCGTGCCCAACACCGAGGGCCACCGGAACACGGGAAACTGGATCGAGCGGCAGCTCCGGGACCGGGCCGATTCGGTCGAAGTGCAGGCCTTCGAGCACGTGACCGTCGACGGCGACACCCTGGCGCTCCGCAACTTCCTGGGCCGGTTCCGGCCGGAGCTGAGCGAGCGGGTGCTGTACCTGGCCCACTGGGATACCCGCCCGCGGGCCGATCGCAGCCCCAACATGGGCGATCGGCGCCGTCCCGTTCCGGGCGCCAACGACGGCGCGTCCGGGGTCGCCGTGCTGTTGGGGGTCGCGGACGCGCTGCGGAACGTGCCGCCCGAGCTCGGGGTCGATCTGCTCTTCGTGGACGGGGAGGACTACGGGGATTTCGGTGCCGGCCCCGACGTGCTGCTCGGCTCGCGCCACTACGCGGCCGGGCTCGCCGCGCAGCCCGCGCCGCTGTTCGCGGTCGTGTGGGACATGGTCGGCGATCGCAACCTGCGCATCTTTCAGGAGCAGAACTCGGTGTCCGGCGCCCCCGAGGTGGTCGCGCGCGTGTGGACGACCGCAGCGGAACTCGGGTACGGGCGCGTGTTCCGGCCCTCGGTGGGGTACGCAGTGACCGACGACCATCTCCCCCTCTTGGAAGCCGGGATCCGGGCGATCGACGTCATCGACTTCGAGTACCCGTCGTGGCACACGACCGAGGACACGCTGGACAAGGTCAGCGCCGAGAGCCTCCAGGTGGTCGGCGACGTGGCGATGGCGCTCCTGCGCTGACCGGTCGGGCGCGCGCCGCGACCGATTGGCACCGGTGGCGCCGGGATCGTTGGCGTTCCGGTGGGGAGGGGCGACATCGTCGGGCGTGGCGACGCCCGACGATCGCAAGGCCGGCTTGGTCGTCCTCGGACTCGCCTCCCTGGGGCTGGTGGTCCGGCTGTGCGGGTCCGGGGGTGCCCCGCCCGGGGGGGTGGCGTTTCGCTGGAGCGACGACGCGCGGCCCGCGCGAGATACGGTCGCGGCCGCCGCCCGGCGGCTCCTGAGGCCGTTGGGCCCCCGGGAGCAGGTGGATCTCGATCGGGCCCCGGCCGAGGAGCTGGCGCGGATTCCGGGCATCGGCCGGGCGCTGGCGGCCCGGATCGTGGCGTATCGCGAGGAGCACGGCGGGATCGGGTCGCTGGCGACGCTGGACCGGGTTCCGGGCGTCGGTCCCGCGGTGCTTCGCGCCGTCGAGCCGCACGCCCGGTTCTCGGCACCCCGCCGACCGCCGCCGGGGCCCCTTCCGGCGCCTGTGAGCCTGAACACCGCGACGATCGACGAACTGACACAGCTTCCGGGCATCGGCCCGGTTCGGGCCGCGGCCATCGCGGAGGACCGCCGGCGCAACGGTCCGTTCCGGACGGTCGAGCAACTTGATCGGGTGCGGGGGATCGGCCCGGCGACGGTCGACCGGCTCCGGGGGCGAGTCCGCGTCCCTTGACACTCCATAGGCCGATCATAGTTTGAGCGTTTAACTGCAAGGGTTTGGCGGACTTCGGCCCTTCCTACCCACTGGGAGTTCATGGGAACCGTCGCAGCCGACACACAGCGACTGGGCGATCTGCTCGTTCGCGAAGGCCTGATCACACGAGACCAGCTCCAGCAGGCGCTCCAGGAGCAGCGTGGGAGCGGCATGCGGCTCGGTTACACCTTGGTGAAGCTCGGGCTGGTGCAGGAAGTGGAGATCACCAAGATGCTGGCGCGCCAGTACCGGGTGCCGGCGGTCGATCTGGCCCGGTTCGAGGTCGATCCCAAGATCATCAAGCTGATTCCGCCGGACGTCGCGGTGAAGCACAACGTGCTTCCGCTGAAGCGCGAGGGGCGGACCCTGACGTGCGCGATGGCCAACCCGAGCAACGTGACGGTCATCGACGATCTCAAGTTCATCACCCGCTTCGACATCTTCCCCGTGATCGCGGGGGAGTACACGCTCCGCAACGCCATCGAGAAGTACTACGAGCAGACCGACGCGCAGCTCGAGACCCTCCTCAAGGACATGGAGGAGGAGGATCTCGAGATAGTCGAGG
>JABAOE010015360.1_pt1 | contig 10874 bp, 9 predicted proteins | sample 7062141 | NCBI WGS metagenome assembly JABAOE01 (sample SAMN14538627, study PRJNA623070) | marine sediment metagenome | biome: marine biome [ENVO:00000428]; feature: marine pelagic biome [ENVO:01000023]; material: deep marine sediment [ENVO:00002113] | place: India: Gulf of Khambhat ...
CGGCCCGGTGCAGCCCAAGGACTACCTCGACACCCAGCGCAGCAACCTCCTCGACTGGGTGAGCGCCGTCGCCGCCGCAGTGGCCAAGGGCTGGAGCCGGGACGAGACCATCGAGCGGGTCAACTTTCAGGATCGCTACCCGGTCGACATCGGCCAGGAGTACATGATGGATCACATCATGAACCTCAATGCGGCGTCGCTCTGGGACAAGATGACCGCCGCCGGGTGAGCCGCCGAGCCCTTCCCGAGCCGGACCTCCCCGGACCCGCCGGCGAGATCCGATGGTCGGTGGCCGCCGCCGCGGTCGCCATCGCCGGAGTCGCCGTCCTCCCTCGCTTCATGACCGGGGCCCTCGCCGTCCAGATCACCGAGGACCTCGGGTTCGACCTCGCCGAGTTGGGCGGCCTCTTCGGCATCTACTTCGGCGTCTCAGCAATGGGATCGGCTCCCCTGGGGCGAGTGGCCGAGTGGCGGGGCTGGTCGGAGGTGCTGCGCGCCGCGGCTCTCGGCAGTGCCTTCACCCTGATCGCCATCGCCCTCGTCGCCCGAGACGCCTGGGTCATCGGGCTCCTCTTCGTCGTGGGAGGACTGACCGCCACCGCCTCGAAGTCCTCGGCCAACCTGGCCCTCGCCCGGTCGGTACCTCCCGAGAAGTACGGCTTCCTCTTCGGCGTGCAGCACGTCGCCGTCCCGGGAGCGACGATGCTCGGCGGCCTCGCCGTGCCCGCCTTCGGACTCACCGTGGGCTGGCGCTGGGCGTTCGTGACGGCTGCGGCACTCGCCGTGGCGGCGGCCGTCGCCGTACCGTCGGAACGGCGGGCCCCGCCCGTACCGGGGGGACGAACACCGCCGCACTCGGCGAGGGTGAGGACCCCGCTGCGAACCCTGGCTCTTCTCGCCGTCGCCGCCGCGCTCGGAATCGGCGCCGTCGACTCCCTGGCTTCCTTCGTGGTCGTCTACGCCGTCGACATCGGCTTCGCCGAGGGCACTGCCGGCCTCCTGCTGGCCCTCGGGAGCACCGCCGGCATCGTGACCCGGCTCATCGCCGGCTGGCTCATCGACCGGCGTCAGCACGCCGGCCTTCCCGGCATCGCCGCGCTGCTGGCGGCGGGAACGCTGGGCCTCATCGTGGTGGCGATCGGCGGGCGAGACTGGGTCGTCGCCGGCAGCCTCATCGGTTTCATCGGCGGCTGGGGATGGTCGGGGCTCCTCACCTTCGCCGTCGTGAGCGCCAACCCGGAGGCCCCGGCCGCCGCCACCGGGATCGCCCACACCGGAACCTACGTCGGGGCGGCCGCCGGGCCGGCCCTCTTCGGGTTGCTCGCCGAGCACGTCTCCTACGAGGCCGCTTGGTGGAGCACGGCGGGGGCGCTGGCCGCTGGCGACGGCCATCATGGTGTGGGTGTGGATCACCGATCGGGACGGGGGCATGGCGGTGGTATCCGGAGCAGCGGCATGAGCGACTCCCACCTCCACCTCTATCCGCATCGGCGGGACCGCGCCGTACCCATCCCCCCCGAGACCTACCCCCTCGACCACATCGAACGGTTCGTGGAGACGGCGGCCGGCCTCGGGCTCGCCGAACTGGCGTTCACCGAACACCTCTACCGCTGCGTCGAGTCGACCGAGCTCCTCGGCCCGTTCTGGGAGAAAGCCGACGATCCCGAGGTCGCCTTCCACACCGAGGACGACATTCGGGCCGACCGCACGATGTCCCTGGAGCGCTACGTCGAAGCGATCTCGGGGGCCAAGGAAGCCGGCCTGCCGGTGTTGCTCGGGCTGGAAGTGGACTTCTTCCCGGACTCCATCGAGGCGGTGCTCGACTTCATCGCCCCCTACCCGTGGGACGTGCTGATCGGTTCCATCCACTGGATCGACGGATGGTGGTTCGACCGCACTCACTCCATCGGCGAGTGGGAACGGCTCGGGCACCGTCGGGTCTACGAGCAGTTCTTCGCACTGGAGACGGAGCTCGCCGCCTCGGGCGCCGTCGACATCGTGGCCCACGTGGACCGGGTCAAGTACCTGGGCCACCGGCTCGATCCCGAACCCGTCGACCTCTACACCGAGTTCGTCACCGCGGCCAAGCGCAGCGGGGTCGCCGTCGAGCTCAACAGCGGGGGACTCCGCCACCCCGTGGAGGAGATCTACCCGGGTCCGACCCTGGTGCGGATGTTCAAGGAAGCCGGCTTGGACATCACCTTCGCCAGCGACGGCCACGTCCCGGAACAGGCCGGCTGGGGCCACGCCGAACTGCGCCGCGCCGCCCTCGACGCCGGATACACCCACACCGCCCGGTTCGAGGCTCGGCAGCGCTCCCTCGTCCCGATCACCTAGGAGGCCAGATGCGAGCGTCCTTCAAGACCCGACCCCAGAACAGCGAGTGGCAGCCGATCCTCGACTTCTGGAGGGAAGGCGACCGCATCTCCCTCTACGACGCCGGATGGACCTACGACCACTTCCTCCCCATCGTGGGGGGCGGCAAGCCCGGGCTGATGGGGAGCGGAGCGGGGCCGGTCTTCGAGGGGTGGACGATGCTGGCCGCCCTGAGCGGCATCGTGAAGCGGGCCCGACTCGGGATCCTCGTCACCGGCAACACCTACCGCCACCCCGCCGTGCTGGCCAACATGGCGGCCACCTTGGACGTGATCTCCGGAGGGCGCCTGGAGATCGGATTGGGGACCGGGTGGGCCGAGGTGGAGCACGTCGCCTACGACATCCCGCTGCCTTCCTGGAAGGAACGCTTCGACCGCCTCGAGGAGACCTGCGAGATCGTGGACTCGCTCCTCACCAGGGAGGTCACCGATCTCGAAGGTCCGTTTCACACGCTCCGGAACGCCCGATGCGATCCCAAGCCGATCCAACAGCCCCGCCCCCCGATCGTGATAGGCGGCGTCGGTGAGAAGCGGACGCTGCGGATCGCGGCACGCTGGGCCGACCAGTGGAATCTCCCCGGCGGCGAGCCGGAGGTGCTGGCCCACAAGCTCGAGGTCCTCCACCGCCACTGTGCCGACGTCGGCCGGGACCCCGCCGAGATCGAGATCTCGGTGAAGATGAAAGCCGACGGTGATCCGGGTGAGTTCGCCGAACTGGCCGCCCGCTACCGGGAAGCCGGGGCACAGCACGTCATCGCCCAGTTCTCGGCACCCTTCGAGCCCGCCAAGCTGGGAGCCCTGGCCGAATGCTTGGAGCCGGTGATCGCCTAGGCGGCCAGGAACTCGAGCAGCGCTCGGGTGAGCTCGGCTTCGTTGGCTTCGAACATGGCCGTGCCGTGGCCTCCCTCGTCGAACAGGAGGAGGGCACGCGGCTCCGCCGAGGCCCGGTAGAAGGCCTCGGCGAACTCCCATTTGTCCCCGTCGTCCCTGGCGGCCACGAACAGCTTGGGAGCGGCGACGGCGCCGACCGACCCCATGCCGTCGGCACCGGGGAAGGAAGGCACCCCCGACAGGCTGGCGACACCGGCCAGGTCCTCCCGGGCGCCGACGTGCAGCGCGGCGGTGCCGTTCATCGACGCACCGACGTAGAAGATCGCCTCGGCGCCGCTCCTTCGAGCGAAATGGATCGCCGCCAGGGCGTCGGTCCCCACGTCGTACTCCTCCCGGACGCCCTCCGAGGCCCCGTAGCCGCGGTTGTTGTAGGTGAGCGCCGTGAGGCCGTGATCGGCGGCCAGCGCGGCGAAATCGAACCACGAGGTCATGTCGGCGGGGCGCATGTGGCCGAGCACCACCCACACCAAACCCTCGCCGAAGCGAACCCCCTCGAGAGAGATTCCGTCGGCGGTGGGAAAGCGGACCTCTTCTCCCCCCGGAGGTCGTGAGGAGCCCACGGCTAGGGTTCGATGACGATCTTGAGGGCCCCACCCCGCCGTTCGTTGAAGGTGTCGAGCGCCTCCCCGAACTGATCCAGGCTGAACGTGTGGGTGTGCAGCTCCTTGACCCGAATCCGTCCGTCGGCCACCAACGGAATCACGTGGCGCATCTCACCGGCCGAGGCTCGGACCCCGACGAGCTCCTTCTCGTAGAGAACCAGGTCCTGGAGCGACATGCCCACGTCTTCGATGGGGATCCCGACCGCGGCGGCCCGACCGCCCCGACGAAGCATGCCGACGGACCACCGGAAGGAATCCGGCACTCCGGCGCAATCCAGGGCGACGTTGACCCCGAGGCATCCGGTGGCCGCGATCACCGCAGAGACCGGATCGTGCTCGGTGTAGTCGACGGTCTCAAAGCCCATCTCTGCGGCCTTGCCGAGCCGCTCGCCCCGGCCGACCACGATCACCCGGCCGGCTCCGGTCGCCTTGGCGGCGTCGGCGGCCAGCAGGCCGAGGGGTCCCGGGCCGACCACCGCAACGAGGTCACCGGGACGAATCCGGCCCCGGTTGGCGGTGTGGAGGGCAACCGAAGCCGAGTCGAGGAGAGCCCCCTGCACGAAGTCGAGTGCGTCGGGGAGGTGGAACACCGACTTGATCCCGTGCACCACGTATTCGGCGAAGGCCCCCTGCCAGTTGTGGCCGTAGTGGCGATGAACCTCGGTGCTCCCGTAGTTGTCGCACAGGTTGTAGCGGCCTTCGACGCACTTCTGACAGAAGCCGCAGGCATCGTGCGATGTCCCTCCGACCCGATCACCCTCGGACCACCCGAGCGCACTCGCCCCCTCGCCGAGGGCCACCACCTCACCGGCCCACTCGTGACCGGGCGTGAAGGGATAGCCGGGCGGCCAGAAGCCGGGATAGTCCCCCCGGATGAGGTGGGCGTCGGTTCCGCAGATGGTGGCGGCCCGCACCCGACACAACACCTCGTTCGGCCCCGGCTCCGGCACCGGGACCTCCTCGATCGAATACTCCCCCGGGCCGGTGAGGACCAGGGCCTTCATGTGGCCTTCCATCTCAGACCACCGCCAGCGGATCGACCATCGAGCCGGTGGCACCCCGGATCTTGACCGGGAGCATCACGAAGAGGAACTCGTAGACGCGATCGCGGGCGATCTCCTCCAGGTACACGCTCTCGAGCAGATAGATCCCGTTCTCGATCAACAGCTTGGTGTGAACCGGCTGGGGATTGGCCGGCTTCCCGCGATCGGGGGCCGGCTGAACCTCGTAGGTCTCGGTGTCGGTGCCGGTGGCGACCACGCCCCGCTCCAGGAGCCACTCGGCGGCAGAGAGATCGGGTCCGGCCGTCTTGTGGGCGGCCATGGCCTCGGCATCGGGCCAGTACTTGAGGTAGCCGGTGCGGATGAGCACCACGTCCCACCTTCGAACCTCGACACCCTGGGCTTCGGCGACCGCCTGCAGCTCGTCGGCGCCCACCGGGTCGCCGGCATCCAGGGCCTCGACACCCCGGGAGGGTCGAGGAGCACACCCCGGGTGAAGAACGGCGGCAGGTGCTCGGCATCGCCGACCGTCGGTCCGTGATCGGTGAGGTGCTCGGCGGTGTTGCCGCCCCCGTACCAGTGGTTGTCGTCCCCCACCGTCATGTGGCCGAGGGCGTCGACGTGCGCACCCGAGTGCGACGTCGCCATCACGTACTCGGCCATGTAGCCCAGCCCGGCCTCGTTGGGGGGACCCCACGGCTGCACCTTTCCCGCCCGGATCCCGGGTGGGGTCCGGTAGTTGAGCACCTGGAACGGGGGGTGGCCGGGGAAGAGCGGCATGCCGGGGAACCGCGACGTCGCCAGCGAGTAGCACCGGCCTTCCTTCACGAATTGCGCCGCTTCGACGACCTTGGCGGCCGGGAGGTCCCGGACCGGCCCGACGTGCTGGATGTCGCTCATGCTCGCTCATGCTCCTTCATCGCCTTCCACACCCGTTCCGGCGAGAGCGGAAGATCGCGGATCACCGCCCCGGTGGCGTCCCTGACCGCCGAGGCGACCGCGGGTGCGGTGCACAGAAGGCTTCCCTCGCTGATGCCCTTGACCCCGTAGGGCCCCGGACCATCGGCGTTCTCGACGGTCTTGCTGATGAACTCGATCGGAAGGTCCTTGCTCGTGGGAATCCGATAGTCGATGGCCCCGAGGTTGCGGACCCGGCCTTCACCGTCGGTGATGATGTGCTCCATCAGGGCGTGGCCGAGGCCCATGACCGCGGCCCCCTCGTCCTGACCCTTGACCTGTGCCGGGTTGAGAGCCAGGCCCACATCACCCACGGTGACATGTCGCAGGATGGTCGTCTCCCCGGTTTCGGGATCGACCTCCACCTCACAGGTCGTGCAGTTGAACTCGAAGAAGGCGGCCGTGCCCCCCAGGGGGTGCTCGGGGACGGCGTCCTTGCGGCTCTCGCCGTTGCCGACGAGCTCCCCGCCCATTCGCCCGAGCCCTTCCTTGAGCACCTCGACGATGGGGCGTTCTCCATCGGGAAGCCGCACCACTCCACGATCCACCACGATGCCCGACTCTTCGACTCCGTGGATTCGGGAGGCCATGGCGCGGATCTTGCCCTGGATGTCCCGGCAGGCGCCGAGGACGGCGTTGCCCATCAGAACCGAAGATCGGCTCGCCGAAGTCTGCTGGTCGTAGGGGGCGACGGCGGTGTCACCCATCACCACGGAGATCCGATCGAGGGGTACCCCCAGTTCCTCCCCGGCGATCTGGGCAAAGATCGTCCGTGCCCCCTGACCCATGTCGGAGGTGCCGGAATACACCAGGACGCTGGCGTCCGCCAGGAAGCGAACGGTCGCATAGGAGAGCCCGGTGGTGGGACCCGACTTCACGCCGATGGCGATGCCCCGGCCCCGCCCTTCTTCGAGGGGTGTGCCCCACCCGATCTCCTCGGCCGCCTTGCGGACCGTCTCCGCCCAGTCACCGTCGGCCGGAGTGTCGCCGGGAACGAACTCCTCACCGTATTTGGCGAGGTTGCGCAGCCGGATCTCGAGGCGGTCGATGCCGAGCGCCACGGCACCCTCGTCGAGATTGAGCTCCCTGGCCCAGCTCACCTGGGGGATCCCAAAGCCCCGGTAGGGGTGAACCGGCGTCGTGTGCGACAGGACGGCCCGGGACAGGATGCGCACCGCCGGTGTCCGGTAGGGACCGGCCGAGAGATACCCGGACTTGGCGGTGATCCGGTCGGCGGTGTCGGCGTAAGCGCCGCCCAGGTAGTTGTTGACGAAGTCCTGAAACACGATCGTCCCGTCCGACTTGAACCCGGTCCGGACGTGAATCTCGGTCGATGCTCGCCGCACGAGCTGAAAGGTCTCCTCGAGGCTCAGGATCAGGCGGACCGGCCGGCCCGCCCGCAGGGCCATGAAGGCCATCAGGGGTTCCAGCTTCGAGTGCTGCTTGCCACCAAAACCCCCGCCGGGGTCGGGCGCGAACACCCGCACCTTGGCGAGCGGGAGTCCGAGAACCCGGGCCACTGTCTTCTGGAGCTGATAAGGGTGCTGGATGCTGCTCCACACGGCGACTCCGTCTCCGTCCGGCGCCGCCAGGAACCCGTGAGGCTCGATGGCGAAGTGGGTCTGCATCGGCCACTCATAGGTGTTCTCCACCACCAGATCGGCCTGCTGGGCTTCGACGTCGCCCCAACCGAAGTGGTACTCGCAGAGGATGTTGGTCACGGCATGGGGACCGGGGACCCGTATCGACGGATCCTGCACGAGCGGCGAGGCCGGGTCGAGTGCATCGGCGATGCTGAGCACGGCCGGGAGCTCCTCGTAGTCCACCCGCACCAGCAGTGCCGCCTCCTCGGCGGCGTCGATGGTCTCGGCCGCCACCGCCGCCACCGGCTCACCGTGGTAGTTGACCTCACCGTCGGCGATGACCGGCCGGTCCTGGTATTGCATCCCGAAGCGAGGCACCGGCTGGGGGAGATCGGCGGCCGTCATCACGAACCGAACGCCGGGCACCTCCTCGGCCTTCGACGTGTCGATCGCAACGATCCGGGCGTGAGCACGGTCGATCGTCACCAGCTTCACATGGAGGGCGTCGTGGATCTTGAGGTCCGCCACGTACTCCTGGAGCCCGGTGACCCGGTTGTAGCCTCCGATCCGGTGGGGAGACTCCCCGACGGTGGTCATGGTCATCGCTTCCCCTCCTCGGCAGCGGCCAGGACGGCCTCGGTGATCTGCTGATACCCGGCGCAGCGGCACAGGTTCCCGGCCAGGGCCTCGTGCACATCCTCGACCGTCGGGTCCGGATTGCTCTGCAGCAGGGCGTAGGCCGACATGAGCTGTCCCGGGATGCAGAAGCCGCACTGGGCGGCTCCGTGATCCAAGAACGACTCCTGGAGCCGGCTCAGGTGACCCTCGGTCGCCAGGCCCTCGACCGTGATGACCTCGGAACCGTCGACCTCGACGGCCAGCATCAAGCAGGAGTTCATCGGCCGCCCATCGACCATCACCGTGCACGCGCCGCACTCACCGACGACGCAGCACTCCTTGGTGCCGGTCAAGTCGATGTCGTCTCGCAAGACCTCGAGCAGCGTGTGGTGCATCGCCACGTCGATCGTGCGGAGCCGCCCGTTCACGGTCACTTCGATCTGCATCGTGTCGCTCATACCGTCACCCCGGCGAGACGGTCGATGGCCCTCTCGAGCGCTCTTCTCCCCAGCACCGGCAGCATGGCGACTCGGTACCCGGGCCCCGATCGCATGGAGGTTAGTGACGGGCTCGCATCGACGAACATCGCTTCGAGAACGGGCACCTTCTCCTCGTCACTCGCTCCAGGATCCGCCAGCACCCCGGTTTCGTCGACGAGCAGCCACGGGCGAGGCCCCACGCTCCCGTAGGAGAGACGGGTCGTGCCGGCGGCATCGACCCCGCAGCACATCGTGATCGACGCCAGGTCGGTGCCGCGCCGCCGAGTCATCCGGGTGTACGCCGAGCCGGTAGGACCGGTGGGGATCGGCAACTCGATCGCCACGACCAGCTCGGCGGGATCCAGCGCGGTCTTCTTGGGACCGACGATGAAGTCGTCGATGGGGACCCGACGGCGACGCTTCCCGGCCCCGGCGACGACCACCTCGGCGCCGTACACCAGCAGGGGCGGGGCGGTGTCGGCAGCCGGGGAGCAGTTGCAGATGTTCCCGGCCAGGGTGGCCCGGTTGCGGATCTGGATGGAGCCGACGACGTCGGCCGCTTCGGCCAGCGCCGGGAAGTACCGCTGCACCGTGGGGTGAGCCACGATGTCGGCCATGACGGTCGACGCCGTGATCACCAGCTTCCCGTCCTCTTCGCGAATCCCCGGCCGCAGCTCGTCGATCCGTTTCAGGTCGATCACGACCTTCGGTTCCCGCCACCGGTTGCGCAGCTCGATGACGAGGTCGGTGCCCCCGGCGAGCATCACGGCGTCGTCGCCGTGTTCCTCGAGGAGGAGCACCGCCTCATCGACCGTGGTCGGCCGCGCATAGGTGAACGCGTGCATCAGATCACCTTGTCCGCCTCGTCCATGAGCGCCTGCGGGGTCGCGGCCCGGATCATATAGAAGGGCCGGGTGCAAAACCGTTCGACGAAGTCGGCGCGCTTGCGTCGCCTCTCGGTGGTGTCGACGATCGGCATCGGCCAACCCGGCACGAGCAGTTCGTTGAGATGAAAGTAGTTCTGCACCGAGTGCAGGGTCTGGAACTGAGCCTCGAACGGAATCATCTCGGCGAGACTCGGCTCGAAGTTGCCGTCGATGGCGGGCACCACCACCGCATCGACATTGCTCGGCCCGGGATGGTCCTCCCAGGTGGGCATCTCGTCACCAAAGAAGATCTGCGCCCCGCGCTCGGGGGCGGCTTTGTCGGCCCGTTCGGTGCCTTTGGCCCGCGACTTGATGAACACCGTCTTCGAGCCGGTGACCGCCGTGCCGTCGTCGTCGATGATGGTCGTTTCGGTGGAGACCAGGCTGCCGCCGCGACGGCAGGCTTCGATCTGGCTCATCGACTTGCCGTGGTTCGACTCGCCGCCGAGCAGCAGGACGGTCTTGTCCCGATAGCGCACCGCCGCCGAGTGGAAGGGATGAAGGCCTTCATCCTCGAGCTTCAGCGACAGCACGGTGATGATCGCTTTCTGAATCGGGCCGACCGCCCAGTCACCGTCGAAACGCATCCGGCGGCCGTCCCAGGTCACCGAGAGGTCGGCAGCGCTGCGATCCCACACGATGTCGGGATCGCCGAGGGTCACGTCGGATTCCAGCTGCACGTCGGCGAGCCGGTAGTTGAGGAAGTCCATGTTGTCGAGGACGTGCTCGGGGACCTCCGGCCCGGTCACGTCGACCCGCAGGCGGGCGGGACCCGCCGACATCTCTTCGGTCAGTTGTGCCATCGTGCTCCTCGCGTCTCTGTTCTGTCCGTCGTCGTCACCCCGGCGTAGCCCGCGGGGCGCGTCAAGCGTACAAACCTCTCAGCAACCTCACGCCCACCGGGCGCTAGGCGTCCTCCAACTCCTCGATGAAGTCCGCCGCCTCGGCGGCGTGCTGCCGCATCGCCCCGGCGGCGGCCTCGATGTCCTGGGCCCGTATGGCATCGAGGATGCTCCGGTGCCGTTCGGCCAACCAATGCAGATCGATGCCGGGAATCGAGGCGGTCACATAGGTCCGCAGGAACGGCTCCAGCATCGACCACAACCTGAGGAGGGTCGCGTTCTCGGCCGCCTCCACGATCGTGGCGTGGAATTCGGCATTCCGCACGGCGTGCTCGTGGACATCGCCGGCGTCGCCCGCCTCCTTCATCGCTCCGTACAACCGCTCGAGCGTCTCCAGGCACTCCTCGCTCCTGCGGGCGGCCGCAAGACGCCCCGCCAAAGCCTCCAGCTCGGCGCGGACCTCGATGGCCTCGACGAGCTCCTCTTTGGTCGGCTGGCGGACCCGTGAGCCCCGATAGGGCTCCATGTCGACGAAACCGAGGGTCGCCAGGTCGCGCAGGGCCTCCCGAACCGGGGCCTGGCTCATTCCAAGTTGGCGGG
>JABAOE010006320.1_pt2 | contig 10869 bp, 9 predicted proteins | sample 7062141 | NCBI WGS metagenome assembly JABAOE01 (sample SAMN14538627, study PRJNA623070) | marine sediment metagenome | biome: marine biome [ENVO:00000428]; feature: marine pelagic biome [ENVO:01000023]; material: deep marine sediment [ENVO:00002113] | place: India: Gulf of Khambhat ...
ACCGAGAGAATTTCGTTCTTGGAGAGCCCGATGGGGTCCTTATTAATATGAGGCATCTGGGCCGGATACTCCTTCGGGAGTCCTTCGTGACGATAGTCGAGGTAGATGTAGGCCTGCGGCTCGGTCAAACTCTCATACAAGAATTCCCGACTAAGTTTGGCGCCGATCCCCTTAAGATCCGGACAACGCGCCGATTCACTCGGGCCGATCGTATGGCAGAGCGCGCATTGGCCTTTGCTAAAGAAAATCGACTGGCCAATGGCTGCCATGTCGGCCGACGTCTTCACTGTCGCAAGATCAAATTTCTCTTCGACTGGAGGCAATGACGCCATCTGCGGCACGGCTAGAGCAACTAGCGAGAACAGCCCCAGTACGATCGCCACGAATCCAACCACCCTGACGAACTGTGCCTTGATGAATAAGAGAATCACGATTCCGAGCCCAACAACGGAGAGCCCGATCAACTGCAATAGAGCCACTTCACTCATAGTCCCTCACTGTGAAATGCGATAACTGCTTACCCGCCACGCTCAGCACTCGTCTAACGCCGACGGGCTGACAATTGTCTACGAGCTGGTTATTATTCCTTACCTAGCGCCTGAGACCCGCCCGCCATGGCTGGTATCCCATGCGGCACATCGGCCTTCGTACTCCCATAACCCGGTTTGGCTTTGTCGCCCATGGTCGCGACCCAGAAAATAAAGGCCACGAGCAAGCAGAAGAAGAACGTATTGAGCGACATAAAGGCCGCGGCGTAGCCGAGCGCGGGAGAATATGCATACTCGGACGTATCTCGCAACACACCGTACACATGCCAGTGAACCCGTGAGGACGACCGGGCATAGCCCATGAGCGTCATGAGCAAGATGACCATCACGGCGTTCATCACCAGTGCATAGCCGGCTCTCGGCGGCATGCGGCCCCAGACCATCTCCGTCGTCGTCTTGGCACTCTTGAGCAACAGTGCCGTGAGGGGCGTAATTGTGACCATCGCGGCGAGCACGATCAACACCTGCCACACCGAGAATTGATTAATCCGGACAATCGCCGGCACGAAGTACCCCCAGACCCCTAGTACGACGACGACAATACTTGCAACGATCAGCACCCCACTCATCAGCGCTTTCGCTGCCTTGGCCCAGCCAGCCGTCTCTTCCTTGCCGGCACGCCAATACATAATAAAACTCATGAAGGTCACGAGAATCATCAGATTCGCGACCGTCATTTTGGCCGACATGACCCCGAAAACGCCAAGTAGCGGATGGTGGGTGCCCCCCATCTTCCGCGCTTCTTCAAGGCTGGCCACAAGCGAGTGCGGTGTCATCCAGATACCGAGGCAAAGCAGGAGAATCACCAACATCGTCAGAATGGGTCGACGGTATTTCGCCTCAGCCCCTGGGATTCGATAGGTGATGCCTAGCCAGAAATAATAGTTCGACCCGAGAAATAACACTCCGATCAACAATGCTTGCAAGATAAACAACCATGAGAGGAACCCACCCATCAGGGTGATCCCCATTTGCTGGTTGTACTGGTAAATTTCCCGCATGAGCCAGTAGCCAGCAAAAGGAAGGGACAAGAGACCGAACACACCTATGAAATTCCCCACATATCCCATCCAATCATAGTGATTGACTTCTTCTTGATTTTTTGCCGAGAGGTAGCGAATGCCGGCATAGGCCCCGACGATGTACCCGCCCAGCACCACATTCGCGATGAGTCGGTGAATATTGACTGGCATCCAGGTTGGATTCCACGTTGCCGCCCAAGCTCGCTGGAGTTCCGTGCCTTCGGCAAGTACAACCGGGCTGGCTTGGAACGTGGCCCATGAGTTCGGCACGACCATGATAAAAAGAGCGAACACGTTCAGCAGGAAACCGAGAAAAATGTGAAACGTCTTGCTCCCTCCTTCCTGCATCGCATCCCAGCCATACCAATAAAGATAGAGCGTCGCAGTTTCGACCAGAAAGAGAAGGCTGTATACGATGAAGGACGGGTAGAAAATGTCTGCGAGATAATTCATCAGCTTGGGATAGAACGCGATCAAGCAGAACAGCAGGATCCCGCCGAACAGGGCGGTGGTCGCATAGGCTGAGGTCAGCAGCTTGGTGAATTCCTTGGCCAGCTTGTCGTAGCGCTTTTCCCCACTTTTCCAACCTACGATTTCACACACCCACGCAAAGATCGGCACGCCTAACACAAACCCGGCCAATAAGAGATGCAGCTGCGCAACAATCCAAACGAGGTTGCGGCTCCCAATGTAAGGAATGTCGCGATATTCGGTCGGCCCCGCAGCAGCTCCTTCCGCCGCCATCCCTATCGAAGGGAGCGCTAGATACCCTGCAATCAGCACCAAGCCCGCGAGCCATCCACCATGCCCCCTCACGGCCTGGAGCATCCGCTGAATCGGTCCACCCCGTTGTTGCATGACACTCACCTCATCACCTCACAAATTACGGTTTCCCCCCGGTGGCAGGGAAAGCTGCCTCCGGATTGCCTTCGGCGTTTGTCTTGTCTTTCTGGGACTCTGCCTCAGCTTGCTGTTGCTCGAGCGCGTCGAGTTGGATCGTCAACTGCGCGATCCGTTGTTCGTTTTCCTTCAGGGCATCCAGCGGCTTGAATGGGGGTTGCGCCTTCGCCTCAGGGGGTGGACAACATTCGTGGGGATGCGGTGTCGTCACAGGGAGCGCTGCCCAGAAGAGCAGGGTCAAGATCACCCCTGCCCCGGTCACCGCCGTCAGGAACAAGCCCTGATCGGCTGGAACCCGCATGAGGTCCCAGCGGGTAATCAGCCCCTGATAATTTTCTCTTGCAGGTTGAGCTGCTTCCGCCATACTGCGAATAAACCTCCCCACCATGGAAATCCCGATCAGTAGCAGCACGATCAGGACTGCGGAAGCAATCGATCCCCAGATGATCAGCTCCAGACTGATTCGCTCTGCCACCGGAAGACCCGTACCGAATAAGTGCCTCAAGCCCTCCATCTCCATCAACGATTCCGACGTAGATACCAAGACTGATGTCACGGTCCCGACAATGAACCAGACAAGTGGAAGAAAGAATGCCCCCATCAGCGCCGACTTCCACCATAAGGTCAATCCAAGCCCATCCGGGGGTTCCTTCTGAAACCGTTCAAGAAAGAACGTCTTGCCTACAACTCCAAGTGCCCAAATGTCGATTGGAATCGAAATAAGAAAGAGAAGCGGAACGCCGGCGCCTTCCCCAAAATGTGAGTCAAACGCCACCGCAATAATCGGTGCCGCAAACACTGTGACTGGGCTGGCAAGCACCATGAGGAACGCGATGCCCAACCTGCCTTCGAAATGCATTAGATCCATCGCAAGGGCCAGTACCGCGATGGCCAACTTAATCGGAATTCCGGTCCAGCAGGCTGGCCAGAGAACCCCAAGCCCTACATATGTTGGAGACATCGAATCGCGTTCGTTGGTCATAGTTACTTGGCGCAACGGAAATGTGCCGGCCTCAATCGAGAAACTCTCGGTTTATCACCGCAGAAACCGTGAACAGGACCATCACCACCATGATGACAATCCAGCTGATCAAGGCAACTGGCCGCTTGAAAATGTTCCGCTCAGGATCTTTGTCAAAAAATGGAAGTGCGACGAGCAATACCATGAACAAGGCCGGTAAAGCAACGGCACCCATGAATTGTCCGAATTCCCCAGCAAAAATTTTCAACCTCAATAATTGGAAATAGAAGAGGAAATACCATTCCGGTTCCGGATGATAATCGCCTGGATCTGGGGTTGCCTCTTCCAACAATACGACCGGCTCCCAAAAGGCCAGGGCACAGATGGTGGCAAACACTGCGGCCATCCCAACCATATCTTTCCAGATCTGACGCGGAAAGAAGTAGTCGGTCTTAGCCTTGATCTCTTCCGGCGTACCTCTGAACGGTCCAGCTGGCGCGGCGACACGAAACAAGTACAAGTGCAACCCGGCCAGACCCATGAGGGCCGCTGGAAGAATCATGACATGAATGACGAAAAACCGACTCAGAGTCATCTGTCCCGGCGTAGGCCCTCCCTTCAGAAACCGCGCCATAAAGTCGCCGATTACTGGTGTCTTATCGAGGATTTCGACCCCAACCGTCGTCGCCCAAAAGGCCCGTTGATCCCATGGAAGCAGGTAGCCCGTAAAGCCAAATCCTATGACGATGCCGAACAATGCCAATCCAACCAGCCAAAGCAATTCACGTGGCGGTTTATAGGCACCCCAAAGAAAAACTTGCGACATATGGGCAACCACACAGACTGCCATCGCGCTTGAACCCCAGAAGTGATAACTGAGGAGAAACCACCCATAATCCACGTCGTGAATAATGTACTGGGTACTTGCGTACGCATGATCGGCGGTGGGCACGTAGTAAAACATCAGTAAAATGCCGGTCAGCGCCTGCATGGCAAAGAGAAACAGCAGAATGGAGCCGAACACATAGGCCCAACGGGAACCACCAGGCACAGGCTCGTTGAGCATCTTAGCCTGCATCTGCTTGAGCCCGACGCGCTCATCGAGAAATGCGATGAATCGTTCGGTGGCCGTCGGGTGGGCACTAGGGAGGGATGATCGTTCCATCAGATAATTCGAACTTGAGACTTGGTTCCGGCCTTAAATTCCATATCAATTATTTCGATCTCCCCATCTGCGGACATCTTCAAGGGCAAGACATCAAGGCCGCGAGGGGAAGGACCGTCAACCACTTCCCCTGAGGCACCGAAGATGCTCAGGTGACAGGGACAGAGAAATATCTGGCCGAGTGTTTTGTGTTTCCGCCACTTGTAGCCACACCCTAGATGCGGACACTTGCCCGAGAACGCAACATAGGGGACTTCCTTCTTGTTCGTCCAGAGAGTCCTGCCCTTGGCGTCGTGAAATTCCACATCCTTCTTCTGATTGATCTTCTCAAGCACGGGGGGAGTCGCTTTCAAAATCCAGACGTTCTTTTCAATCTCGTATTCCGGCATGTAGGCTTCTTTGACTTTCTTCTTGTATTTGAACTGCACTCCGATATCTTCCTGTTTGATCTTACTGATGTTTCCCACCTTGAGCCATTCGTTGTTGAACGGTATATACATGGGTTTCATCAGAAACCGGATAATAGGGAATGCGAGTGGCAGGCCGATCAAAAACCCGATGGCATTCGTGAAATTCATAAAAAAGGTCCTGCGCTTGACCTCCTTTTCGAGCTCAGGAAGGGGAACCAAGACTTCCCCCGGTGTCACATGAATCTTCTCTTCAAGATGCGAGATTTCGACCTCGTGCGTTGTCACATAGTCAGCTCGCTTGAACAGCGGCAGCGCTGTGATGTCGGCAGACGGAGTGCGCAGTTGGACGAGGCCCTCGGTGACGGCCTGCACGTGGTCCATCGCGACCTGGCGTTCGCCACGTCCATTCATGGCGACGACGATATGGCTGATCTCATGCGACAGCGGATCCACAACGACCCTCGTCACTTCACCAATATCTTGGTCGGGGCAGCGAACTTTGGATTTCAGCTTTGGTTGCACCATCGGTTCTACTACTTCTTTTTGATCGGCTTCGGCGTATTCACCGCTGTGTTCTTGAAGGTCCCCAGCCACATCGCCAACGCCAGTATATCCTCGTCTTCCATGAGATCCTTGTACTTGTCTGGCATCTTCCCCTTCTTGTAGTCCTTCTCATAACCTTCGCTCATCCAGCTCTTCGGATCGATAATCTTCTCCTTGATGTCTTCGACGCTCATCAAGTTCCCGATGTTATCGAGCTCAGGCCCTCGTTTCTTTCCGCCCTCACCTTTCAACTTATGGCAGTTGTAACACTCTTGAAGCTCCCACTGCTCCTCGCCTGCCGAAAGAGTACTCCCGGAAGCTCCGGTTGATTGAGTAGAACTAGGCGTTTCACCTGCTTCGGTACCTGGAGCCTGATCCATACCCAATGCCTTGAACCGCTCAGCCAAAGCCTTAGTTTGCTCGTCAAGCGCCTTGGCGCGGGCGATCAGATCCTCGGTTTTCCCTAACTTGCTCGCTTCCCGCTTCTTCTTAAGAATCTTATCGATCTTACCTTTCTCATCTTGTGGATCGTACTGAGGCCAGAGGGACGCTCCGGCGATGTAGGCCACGCAGAGGATGAGATAGAAGATAATGACTGAACCGAGCGCTTTCATGCCGCTCATCGGCTTCATAGTCGGGGCATCCAGCATCAAGAACACCACGGTTCCCAGAATCGCATAGGCAAAGAACATCCATCGGAAGACTGGGGGAAATTCCAAGACCATTGTTCCGAACCATAGGCCTGCTCCAATCACTACGCCGACGCTGATCTTGAAAATTGCTTTCCCCATGAGGACTCCTTGTCTTGGCCCAAACAAACCGCAGAATCACGATGGTGGAATGGAACCGACGAGGCCGACTCTTATTTGGCTCCGGCAGGCACAGGACTTCCCTCAGGGGCATGGTCTTTCGGATGTGAGGCCCGTAACGTCACGAAGATGGCAAAACTCACGACCGAAAAGAACACCACGGTGATTCCGGTAATCCACCACGCTGAGTAAGCCAATGTCGGCGTAAACGATTCCGCAGTAAAATCCGGGAGCAAATTGTATGTATGAAAGTATTTGCGCAGCAATGACCGCACCGCTCCCATCAAACCCATGGTCCAAATGGAGCTGAACGCCAGGAAGATCAACACAAACTGGGAGGCAAAATCGATCTTCCCCCACACGATCGTGNNACACGATCGTGCCTCGACTGATCGCGCGGTTATAGATCACATAATTCACAACGGTGACGAACACCAAGGTGAAGGCGGCGGAATTTTTTGCGGGCATCAAGGCTAGGAAATTCCAATCGGACGGCAACTCCAACTCTTCCACTAGTTTGGCACCCGTTGGTACAAATCCGTGCGGCGTCATCCATATAGCATCACCCACGACAATCATGAGAAATCCCACTTTGATGATGGTACGCGCCGAAACGGTGAGCGGGATGAACCGACCTAGGAGCACCGGAGACAGCAGCAGAGGCAGCAAGAACGCCAGAGATATCGGGTCGGGAACCGGATATTCCGTCATCACTATCGTCATAACGACCGGCAAGATAACCATCACAATGGGTGCCAAGATAGTCATGCGCACCTTCTCAACGCCTTCGATGCGCTTCATGCTCAGCCAGATGTAATAATTACTCGCCAGAAAGATCAGTCCGATCATGGCGCCTTGCATTTCAAAGAACATCGAGAGTTGGTCTGCCATCATGTAGGGACAAATCGACGCATCATAGTCACAGAGTTCGTAAGACAGCAGGTACCCCATGAACGGCAGAAAGAGCAGCGCCCCAACACCGATAAGATTCCCAACGAATCCCATCCAGTCATAATAGGAGCGTTCGTCCTCCTTCTCCGTCCCCATGTACATATACGCAGCGATCATTCCGGCAATGAACCCCCCGAATGTGACATTCCCCACCAGGCGGTGAATGTTCAGCGGCATCCAGCTGAAGTTGTAAATCTTATCCCAGAGTGTGGCGGTCTCGAGAAATTCAGCGGGAGAAATGCCTTCTGCCTTGACCGGCGTATTCATAAAAGAGGTCGGACCATCGATCACGAACAAGGTGATGGTCCCAATCACATTCAGCAAGACACCCAATGCAATGTGGCGGGCTTTCTTGTTCCCCTTCCAGGCGTCCCACGTGTAGAAATACATATAGAGGACGATCGTTTCGGCGATAAATAGGAGTGGGTAGATTACGGCGAACACCAGGAAGAAGTGATTGATCAACCAGCTGGTAAACTGCGGATACGTCGCCAGCAACACAAAAATGAAAAGCCCACCGGTGAGTGCGGTCATGCTATAGAGAATGACCGTGACCTTAATGACCTCCTTTGCCAAACGATCATACCGAGGATCCTGCTTACGATAACCCAGCCACTCCGAGATCACGACGAAGATCGGAGCACCGAGGATAAAAGCCGCAAAAAGAATATGGAGCTGAGCGACAATCCAAACTGCCGTCCGATTGCCTGTATAAGGAAACTCTACAGGGGGCGCGTCTGGGACCTGTGCATACGACGCTCCTCCAAACAGGGTCACCAGCGCAAACAGACCCAACAGACCTAACAAACCGTGCTGCCACGTTCTCACGATCTCTCGACGCTCCCTGTACTTTCGTCAGACGATGTTCTGGTTTTGTCTATTCCGCCTCGGCAGCCCCCTCCGATGCCTCCTCGGCAGCTCCCTCTGATGCCTCCTCGGCAGCTCCTTCCGGTGCCTCGGCTGACGCCGCACCGATGTTGGCCGCATCGACCCATTGGCTTGTTCCAGCATCCCAGCCCTTCCCAGCCAATGCGTAATTCCGTTCAAAGAGTACCAGCTTCCATCGATCCTCTTCGGACAACTTGCTCTTCCAGGCCTTCATCTTGGTGTTGGGCACGCCTTCAGAAATACGCCAGAACCAGACCGAGTCAGAATACAATTTCATACGCTCACTATTCCGGAAGTCTCGTGCGCCCGCCTTGACCGGCTTGCCGTCCTTGCCGTGACAGCTGGCACAGTTGACGTCAGGGTTGGTTTCGCCGATATAGATTAACCGACCTTCTTCTGCCTTTTCCGCATCGCCCCACCAGTCAGCCGGCATATGCTTATCGGCATAGTCAGCCGGAGCTGGAGGCGGCGGCACAATCGGCCCCTCGCCTTTCTCGCCGCAACCGACGATCAATCCGATACCTACAACCAATGCAATCTGACCAAAGATCATATTCATGACAATTCCTCGCTCCTTGTTAGAGTGACACTCTTCCCAACCAGCTACTGGGCTTTCGGCGAGAGAGAATCTTCGGACGAAAAAAAACGCTTTTACCGAGGCAGCTACCCCCTGCAAAAGCGTCGACACGCACAAGCGTCTTTGAAGCCACACGCACTGCCCCTCGCCCATCGTGCGACCGATCCGGCGAGGTGCCTACCTGCCCCACGGACCGCCATGGTGATTAATGCTTCCGTTTTCCTTGCGACTTTCCTCGCGTTCGGTCTCGCTTCCTTTGCGACCGAACGATCTTCAAGCCGACAACCCCTGCCGCAGCTGCTGCGATCATCCCACCGCCCCACCATAGCCACATCGGGGGAAGGTTTACGTCACAACCCGACCCAAAATTGACCTGAATCTTCCGTTCAGACTCCAGATCTTTGGGGTCGAATTCTACCTTGTGATGCTGCTGCTCTCCTCTCGCTTCCACCAGAAGCGGGTCACCCAAATTCTCGTTATGCAGATGAAACGCCGCCCTGTAATACCCATTTCCATCAGTTTTGACCACCTGTCCGTAAGAGACCTTCGTGTCCTTGACAAGAACGTCAGTGTTTACGACTGCCTTGCCGTCGGCCTCACAGACATACCCCTCTACTGTGAAACGATGATCTGCTTCGTGGGTGGCTCTCCCCACGGTAGGAAACGCAACGCTCATCACGACAAAGCCTGCTGTAGCGATCAGCTTCGCCCTACTCCGCCTTCTGCACTTCAAGCCGAGTCGTGTCCTCGTCGGTCCGCCGCGGGTTATATTTTCTTAATGGAACAACGCGCTCGCTAGGAAGAGCGCCCAGCCACTTTTCGAGCGGGATTTTCTAACATAGCCCCCCCTGTTTGTCAACGATGTGGCAGGTAGACCCAAAAGGCAAGAAAAGCACTTTCCAGTTAAAATTTAGGTACTTAGACTGACCAGAATTACGTCGGGCCCAGTACATCGCCCCAGCATAGAGCGAGCAAGAAATTATAGATGCCCTCGTACGCGCGACTCCGCCTCAACTCGCTCCGATTCCGCCAGACGTTCGGATTCTTTCTTTTCAACCCAAGCCTCCCATGACTTGCCGTTTGCCGTATCTTCACCAGTGAAGGCGATCGTTGCGATGGCGGAATAAGAAATTCTCCGAGGAGAGGGATGATGGACTGGAAAGATCTCGATGTAGGAATCAGGGGAGGCTATCTGGCGGTTGAAGAGATACCCAACTACCGATTCTCCGGACGTTAAGGAAAGAGTCACATCACCACGGTAGTCGAACGCCAGTTCTACCGCCTCAGCAACCTCAGCCGCCGTACGTGGCCGGAAGACGCGCCCTTCGATCGAGCCCACCGCACCAATCGAATGATTCTTGGTATCGGTCATTGGGTGGCCATCGTTCGTGAAGCATAGGCTATAAAGGGCCGAATTATGCCCCAAGCAAGGAAAGACGAACGACGTTTCATGCGCAGAATCATCGCGAGGTAGGCAGCAACGTTAGCTTGGCAGTCCTGGCAAAGCCCGAAACAGTACCAAACGTATCTTCGACAGCGGAAGCCTCATAGCCACAGTGCACCATACAGTCGGCACACTTTTCGTTTCGCCCCGTCCCGTACTTGTCCCACTCCGTCAATTCCATAAGCTCACGGAACGTATTTGTGTAGCCCTCTTGGAGCAAATAGCAGGGCTTCTGCCAGCCGAAGACATTATACGTTGGATTTCCCCATGGCGTGCATTGATAGTCTCGGACGCCGCTCAAGAAATCGAGAAACAGAGGAGATTGGTTGAATTGCCAACCCCGCTTTGGACGACCGAGGATCTTTGAGAACAGTTCCCTAGTCCTCGCACGCTTCAAGAAATGCTGCTGATCCGGTGCCTTTTGATAACTGTAGCCCGGCGAGACCATCATTCCTTCGACACCCAGCGCCATCATTTCGTCGAAGAACTTACGCACTCGATCTGGATTCGCATCATCGAAAAGCGTCGTGTTGGTCGTAACACGATGGCCACGCTTCAAAGCCGCCTTCATCGCTCTTACCGCAACGTCGTACACTCCATCCCGGCACACGGCCAAGTCATGTTCGTTCTTGAGTCCATCCATGTGGACGC